>Ga0335084_10006261_pt1 | contig 11822 bp, 11 predicted proteins | sample Lox_Sample_44_FD_206721 | JGI IMG/M metagenome (GOLD analysis project Ga0335084, IMG submission 206721) | Soil microbial communities from Loxahatchee National Wildlife Refuge, Florida, United States - Lox_Sample_4.4 | ecosystem: Environmental > Terrestrial > Soil > Wetlands | place: USA...
GTACGGGGGAATTGACCCCGGCTGGAATGACCTGCTGGGAGAGATCGAACAACGTCTGGTTTCGCGAGGTCATGGCATCGAAGATCAGGCTGATTGTGGGAGTGCGGCAAAGGCGGGTGCGAACGCGTGCGCAGCCGCCCAGCTATCTGGCACGTTGAACAAAGCCGAGATCACAGCGAGCGCATCGGCACCCGCGGCGACGAGCTGTGCCGCATTGTCCGGGGTGATACCACCGATCGCTGCGATCGGCACTGCGAGCGCGGCGCGTGCACAGCGCAGAAGATCGAGAGAGGCGCGCACAGCACCGGGTTTGACTGCCGAGGGGTAGAAGCTGCCGAACGCAACATAGCTGGCACCGCCGCGCTCGGCTTCGAGCGCGCGCGCCAGATCGTCATAGCACGACACGCCGACCAGGGCCCGCGCTCCGAGCGCAGCACGCGCGGCGTCGAGCGGCGCATCGGCGCGTCCGAGGTGCACGCCGTCAGCGCCGACCACGCGCGCGAGCTCGATGTCGTCATTGATGATCAATGGCACTTCGCTCCTGCGGCACAGCGCGACGAGCATATCTGCCTGTTGGCGGCGCAACGTTGCAGGCGCAGTCTTGTTACGGTACTGCACGATGCGCACGCCGCCGGCGATGGCCTCCCTCACACGTTTTTGCAGCTCGGCCATGTCGGGCGTATCGGCTGTCACGGCATAGAGTCCGCGAACAGCATGCCACGCGCCAGCGCCTGTAGCGAGCAACTCAGACCGGGTCTTCGTCTTCGTCATCTTCGCGGGCCCAGAACAGGCGGTCGGGGATTTGCTGGCCCATGCCGGGCCGGTAACCCGAGCTCAGTGTCTGCCAAGTGTATTCCTGCGCGTCACGGACAGCCTCGGAGATCGACAGCCCGTTGGCGATCGTAGCGGCAATCGCAGAGGCCAGCGTGCAACCCGAGCCATGGTAGGTGCCAGGCAGCCGCTGCCAGCTGTCCGAGCGCACCACTCCTTCCTGCGAGTACAGGATGTTGACCACCTGCGGCGTGTTCTCATGCGTACCCGTGATCAGAACATACTCGCAGCCGAGCGTCAGGATACGGCGGGCGCATTCTTCCAGCGACGGGTCATCATTGTCATCCGACTCGTCGAGCGCCAGACGCCGTGCCTCCAGGCTGTTGGGCGTGATCAGGGTCGTCTGCGGGATGATGAGCTCGCGCATGGCGGTCACCATGTCTTCCGTAGCCAGCTCGTCGCCGCGCCCGGAGCTCACTACCGGGTCGAGCACCAGCGGCACTTCGGGATAGTCGGAGACGACTTCGGCAATGGCTGCGATCACTTCGACGCTACCCAGGACACCGAGCTTGAATACGCTGACCGGCATGTCCTCCAGCACACAGCGCGCCTGATCGGCTACCCACTCGGCGTCGAGCGCCAGCACGCCTTCCACCCCGACCGTATCCTGAACGGTGATCGCCGTGACCACCGACAGTGCATGGCAGCCCATGCTCGAAAGCGTGAGGATATCGGCCTGCAAACCGGCGCCGCCGCTCGGATCGGACGCAGCGAACGACAGCACGATAGGCGGTGACTGGGACATGGCAACCTTTTGGAGCACGCAGCGCGCGCGAGCCGGAACTATTCGGCGAAGGAGGGGATTCGATTAAAATCGCCATTTTACTCTACTCTTCCACCCTCCTTGAACGTCATGAGCGAAACGCACGTCTACAAGACCTACATGTGCCTCATCTGCGGGTTCATCTACGATGAGGCCGCGGGGCTTCCCGAAGAAGGCATTCCGGCTGGAACCCGATGGGAGGAGGTACCGGTCAACTGGGTGTGCCCCGAGTGCGGTGCACGCAAGGAGGATTTCGAGCTGATCGAAGTATGATGCAAGGCCCGCGCTTGAGTCGCGGCGGGACTATGGAGGAATGTCGATGAGAATACTGCACACGATGTTGCGCGTGGGTGACCTGCAGCGCTCGCTGGATTTTTACACCGGCGTCCTGGGTATGCGCCTCCTGCGCAAGAAGGATTACCCCGAAGGCAAGTTTACGCTGGCGTTCGTCGGCTATGGCAGCGAAGAGGAGACTGCGGTGCTCGAGCTCACGCACAACTGGGACACCAAGGCCTATGAGCTCGGCGGCGGCTATGGTCATGTTGCGATCGAAGTGGAAGATGCGTACAAGGCCTGCGCAGCCGTTAAAGCGCGCGGCGGCAAGGTCACACGCGAGGCCGGCCCGATGAAGCATGGGACCACTGTAATCGCATTCGTGGAAGATCCGGACGGCTACAAGATCGAGTTCATTCAGCGCGGGACGCGGCAGGCAGCTGCAGCGTAAGGGGGCTTCGCGCCGGCTTCAGGCGTTGATCGTTCCCGCCGCGTGCCGGCTTGCGCGATTAGCGGCAAACTGGGCCAATCGCACAAACGTCTCCACCGAAAGATTTTCGGGCCGCAATCGCGCCTCGACGCCTAGCTGGGCGAGCTCCGCCTCGCTGACAAACTCCGCCAGCGCATTGCGCAGCGTCTTCCTGCGCTGAGAGAAGGCCTTTGCCACGATCGCGCCGAGCAGGCGCTCGTCGGCCGCCTGCAACGGCAGCGATGCCTGCGGCACCAGACGCACGAAAGCGGATTCGACTTTCGGTGGCGGGCGAAATGCTCCCGCCGGAACGTTGAGCAGCTTCTCTACCTGAAAGCGGTACTGGATCATCACCGACAATCGGCCGTAGGTCTTGCTACCCGGCGCGGCCGCCATGCGATCGACTACCTCCCTTTGCAGCATGAAGTGACAGTCGCGCACACGCGCACTCACCGATGCGATCCGAAACAGCAATGGTGAGGAAATGTTGTAGGGCAGGTTTCCGACTACGCGCAAGCCGGTTCCCAGAGCGGCGAAATCGAACTCCAGTGCATCGGCCCGATGAATGGTCACCCGTTCAGTCGCAAAGCGCCGCTCCAGCTCTTGCGCAATGTCGCGATCGATTTCCACGACCTGCAGGTGATCCACGAGCTGACTCAGCGGTTCGGTGAGCGCACCGAGGCCGGGACCGATTTCCACCATCAGATCGTCAGGCTCAGGCTGGATCGCGGCGATGATGCGCGCGATGCACGCACGATCGATGAGGAAATGCTGCCCAAAGCGCTTGCGCGGCCTGTGCCCGGTCATGTGCGCGACCCGCCCATGCGCAAGGACGCCGGGCTAGTGATCGTCCAGATGGTATTCGACGTAGGATTTGTCGCGCTGCTGACGCACCCATTCCTGCCACTGCTCTTCGGATTTGCGCTGGCGAATGGCCTGCCGTGCCGCAATCCGCTCGCGGTCCTTCGACATGTCCTGCTCTCTTCGCTCCAGCACCTGCACGATGTGCCATCCGAACGGCGACTTGAACGGTACGCTCACCTGACCGACTTTCACCGCATCCATGGCGTGTTCGAAATCGGGAACCACGTCGCCGGGCGTGATCCAGCCGAGATCGCCGCCGCGCGCCGCGCTGGGATCGTCGGACTGCAGCCGGGCGAGCTCGCCGAAATCAGCGCCATGCTCGATGCGGTCCCTGAGCCCATTCAGGCGATTGCGCGCATCGTTTTCAGACACCACCTCGTTCAAGCGAATCAGGATGTGACGGGCATGCGTCTGTGTCACGATCACTGGCGTGTTGCTGCCGCGCTTGTCCACCAGCTTCACGATGTGAAAGCCGTTCGGGCTGCGCAGAATCTCGCTCACCTGACCAACCTTCATGCCTTTCACCGCTTCCAGAAAGATGGTCGGCAGTCGTGCCGCGGGGCGCCAGCCCATCGCGCCGCCCTGGAGCGCATCCGGCGCATCCGAAAAGCTCGCGGACACTTGTCGGAAGTCCAGGCCCTGCCGCAGCTGGGCAAGGGCGGTCTCGGCACGAGTTTTTCTCTGCTTGACCTCGTCGGGGGTCGCCTGCTCGGGAACCGTGATCAGAATATGCGCCAGGTTGTACTCGTCGATCTTCTCAGCGGGGTCCTGAGTACGCAAGAACGCCTGGATCTCGTTGTCGCTCACGATGATCCTGCTGTCCACCTCACGCTCACGCAGTCTTGCCACCAACATCTCGCCGCGCACATCTTCCCGAAAGCGATCGAAGGTGATCCCATCGCGCTCGACCGTCTCGCGCAACGTGGCCGGAGTGAGCTTATTCTCCTGCGCGATGTGGTCAACGGCGGTATCGAGCTCCGAGTCCGAGACGCGCAAGCCACCCTGCTTGGCCACCTGCAGCAGGGCGCGCTTGGTGATCATCCGTTCCAGCAGCTGTTTTTCCAGGATGTCGCGCGCCGGCGGCGGCGTACCCTGGCGGCGCAGTTGCTCCATCGCCATTTTGCTTTCACGCTCGAGCTCCACCCGGGTGATCACCTCGTCGTTCACCACAGCGACGATGCGGTCCAGCGCAGTTGTGGTATTGGCGGACGGCTCCTTGGCGGCGATTGCCAGTGCCGCTGTGACCAGCAGACCAGCGAACAACAAATATCGAATGATGAATTTCATGGTGCCGACCGTCGAAAGGCACAGCAGCGCTGATCAGCGCTCGTCCATGCCGGGATAGTAATCGTTTCCGCCACGAGGCGGACGCAGGCTTGGCTTCGAATAGCCGCCGATGCCCTGACGCAGCAGCTCGAGCGGGCTGCTGCCGATGCGGGACAACCCGGTCAGCTCAATTTGAAAGAAGAACGCGTTGGTCTGTTCCTGGGTATTGCTCACGAAACGGTGAAGCACGAAGCGTGCGGTCCAGCAGCCGGCATTATATTCGAAGCCGGCGAGCGCCTCTAACAGCGTGCTGTCCGTGATAGAGTAATTCCAGCGACCCAGCGCGGTCCAGCGACGCGATAACGGCCACTGCGCCGACACGTCGAGCTGTTCCAGAAAATCGCGCGTATAGCGATAGGCGAAGTTGAAAACTTTACCGGGCTCCGGTTGATTGCGCAGCACCAGGTTGAAGCGCTCGACATCGGCGTTGGCAACGCCCCATTGCAGTCCGGTATCGAGCGACCACGTGCGTGTGAGCGCGCCGGAGAAAGCCGCTAGCAGGTCCGAGCGCGAGGAGTTTGTGGGCTCAGTGTTGGTCGGAAGGGGCGCGGTTGGCAGTGTGCTGTTCAGCGTGACCTCCTGCGGCTGGAAGTAGTAGCGCTGGCCGACCGCTGCTCGCAGGATCTCAGCCCCGGTGTTTGGGTTGATGAGACGGGTAATTCCCGCCGCGGTGATTTGATTGGCGTTGTTGATCCGGTCGGGCCCGCTGAAGATGTTCTCGCTGAACATGCTGGTGAAGTTGAAATCCTTCTGCGCCGTGTCGAATACCGGCAGCTGCGTCTGATTCTTGAACGGGATGTACAGATAGTACAAGCGCGGCTCCAGAGTTTGCGTCAGCTCCTGCCCCTTGAAATTGATGTCGCGGTCGAAGCTGGTCCCGCTGTCCACACTGAGGATCGGCAGCGTGCGCGACTCGGGAGCAAAGTCGGATCCGGGGAACTGATAGCGCGTATAGCTCACGCCGGCTTTCGGCGTCACGTAGAAGAGCGGCGTGCGCATCGGCAGGCTGACCGACGGATAATAGGACTGACGCCAACCGTTGAGCAGCGTCGGGTGGTCGAAGTTGACCGCCTCACCTGCAAAGGCCATGTCCAACCCGGCCACATTTGGTCTGGAAGCTGCCAGCGTAATCTGCGGCGAGCGCGCATACGGAGGTGTGATCGGGTTGAGCGGGTCCTGCAGCGTCTGCCAATGCTGCACGCGGCCGCTGACCAGCCACCAGGTGCTTTGGTAGGTCAGCTGGCCTTCCTGGGGCAGCGTGCTTTGCGAGGTCGCCTGGATCTTGTCGGAAAGATCGGTGAAGTAGGTGTTGTCGGAGACCTTCTGTATGTTGTACGAACCGCTGAAGCCGCTACCGAAGTCCTGCTTATGCTGCATGGACAAGGCCCATCGGCTCTCCTTGGCGATCCGGTCGTCGGGCATATAGTCGAAACGCATGTCGCCGCTGTACTTGGGCTGCAGATAGCGAAACTCGTTGTTGAGCGACACGCCTCGTTTCTGCATCTCGCGCGGTGCTATCGTATAGTCCATGTAGGGGGCGATGTTCCAGTAGAACGGCAAGGTCACTTCGAAGCCGCTTTTCCCAGTGGTGCCGAACGTGGGCGGCAGAAATCCGGTCTTGCGGCGGCTCGACAGGGGAAAGTCCATCCACGGCGTGTAAAGGACCGGCACCTCTTTGAAGTAGAGCGTGGCGTTGTGTGCCACAGCGGTATCCTTCAGTCGATCGAGATCCAGACGCTGCACTTTCAGATACCAGTCATCGTTGCCGACGTCGCAGTTGGTGTAAGTGGCGCGGATGGCGCGATAGCGGTCGCGATCCTCAATCAGCAGACGGTCGGCGCGACCGCGTGCGTGAAATTGCTGAAGCCGGAAGTTCGGCGCGTTCATGTACCCGGTGTTCTTGTTGAGGTCGAAGTACGCCTGATCGCCGGTGATGACATCGCCCAGACGCTCGAAGCGCACATTGTCGTTGGCGAGGACATCGTTGCTGACGAACGAGTAGCGCAGCAGGTCGGCGAACACCGCTTCGCCGCGGCGGCGCAGCGAGGCGTTGCCCTGGGCCTCGATGTAGCGGCCTTGCTCACCCTGCAGCCGGTCGGCTTCAACGAAGATAGGCAGGTCCTGCGAGGGGTCGCCTGCGACCGGTGGCAACAACTGCCGCTGCAACTTGAGCTTCAGGCCAAGCCCGGCATCCTCGGCTGGAGGGCTTTCCTGGGCCCACGCACTGCAGACGAGCAAGGTCAAAGTCGGGATTGCTCTCAAAGCGCAACGCAGAGGCATCGTGGCTTCTTGGTGTGATTTGGCGATAAAATCGCATAAAACTTTTCGCTGAGCAAACTTGAGCTTGATTTGAGCCGCACTCTTTCCATCGACGACTGGCTGCACGCTCGCCTTCCGGGCCGGTCGTATGGCCTGACCTCGGCGTCCGAAGACGCCAGCTTCCGCCGCTATTTCCGCGTCACCAGCGCTGACGATACCTGGATCCTGATGGATGCGCCGCCCGAGCGCGAGGACTGCCGGCCATTCGTAGCCGTGGCGAAGCTCTTCGCCGCAGCCGGCGTGCATGTGCCGCGGGTGCTGGCCGAGGACCTCGATAACGGCTATTTACTCCTTTCCGACCTCGGCAGCACGACTTATCTGCAGGCGCTCGACGAAGCCAGCGCAGATGCGCTCTATCGCGCGGCGAACGAGGCATTGCTGCGAATACAGCTCGCGAGCCGTCCAGGCGCGCTGCCCGAGTACGACCACGCCCTGCTTCTGCGCGAGTTGCGTCTGTTCCCCGATTGGTACATCGCCAAACACCTGGGTGTCACGCTCGATCCCGCGCAGATACGCACCATCGATGAAACGTTCGAGCTTATTCTCGCCAGCAACCTAGCACAGCCACAGGTGTACGTGCATCGCGATTACCATTCGCGCAACTTGATGGTGAGCGAGCCCAATCCCGGCATTCTCGATTTTCAGGACGCAGTCCATGGGCCGATCACGTACGACCTCGCCTCACTCTACAAGGATGCCTACGTCGCGTGGAGTGAAGAGCGTGTGATCGACTGGGTGGTGCGCTACTGGGAAGCGGCACGCCGCGCCGGTTTGCCGGTGGATCAGGACTGCGGCGCTTTCTACCGGGATTTCGAATGGATGGGCGTGCAGCGTCACATCAAGGTGCTCGGGATTTTTGCGCGCTTGTATCATCGCGACGGCAAGGATCGCTATCTGCGAGACATGCCGCTGGTGATGCGTTATCTGCGCTCGGCGTGCGCGCGCTACACCGAGCTCGCACCCATGCTGCGCCTGCTCGATCAGTTGGAGCGCCGCAAGCCCACTGCGGGCTTTACGTTCTAGCCTGGCATGCGCGCGATGATTCTCGCAGCCGGGCGCGGTGAGCGGATGCGCCCGCTCACCGACTCGACACCCAAGGTGATGCTGGCGGTTGGCGGTCGGCCGCTCATCGAATGGCATCTGGAAAAACTCGCGCGCGCCGGTGTGGACAGTGTGGTGATCAACCACGCGTGGCTAGGCGAACAGATCGAGCAGCGCCTCGGCGATGGCCGGCGTTTCGGGCTGGATATTATTTACTCGGCGGAACAGCGGGCGCTGGAAAGCGCCGGCGGCATCGCAAACGCTTTGCCGCTCATCGGCGCAGAGCCGTTCCTGGCGGTCAACGGCGACGTGTTCACCGATCTCGACTTCACAGCTCTGGTGCCGCATCTGGCGCGTCTCAACGCGCCAGGCCCCCTGGCCCATCTGATCCTGGTCGATAATCCGGAACACAATCCCGAGGGCGATTTCGTGCTCGCCGGTGAGACCGTGACCAGCAGCGGAGCCGCGCGTCTCACCTTCTCCGGCATCGGTCTTTATCACCCTGCGCTGTTCCGCGATGTGCCGCGCGGACATCCCGCGCGCCTAGCCCCGCTTCTGCGCACCGCTATGGATCAACAACTCGTCAGCGGTGAGCGCTACGCGGGCCTTTGGATCGACGTAGGTACGCCACAGCGTCTCGCGGATCTCGACCGTCTGCTCACCAGCCGCACCGCCAGCTGAAGCGCGTCGGCCGTATAATGATCGCTCTCGCGGCCTTCCTCCTTTCCTGCACCCATGATCGACATCGACCTCTACCGCGCGCGGCGCCAGCGCCTTGCTCAACAGATGCAGGGCGGAGTGGCGGTGCTCGCCACCGCGCGCGAGCTGGTGCGCAATCGAGATGCACACTATCCCTACCGCTTCGACAGCTATTTCTATTACCTCACCCGCTTTCCTGAGCCCGATGCCGTGCTGGTACTAACCGCAGGCGCGCAGAGCAAGAGCATGCTGTTCTGTCGCGACAAGGACCTCGAGCGCGAGATCTGGGATGGCTTTCGTTACGGACCGCAGGGCGCCAAGGAGACCTTCGGCTTCGATGAAACCTACTCCATCAAAGAGCTCGATGGCATGATGCCGAAGCTGCTGGCCGATCAGCCAGCGATCTTCTGCGACGTGGGCGATAGTGAGGCCTGGGATGCGCGGCTGATTCAGTGGCTCAACGCCGTGCGCATGCAGGTGCGCACCGGCATATCGGCGCCCGGCGAGATCCGCGATGTGCGCAAGATTCTGGACGACATGCGGCTCATCAAGGACACAGCCGAGCTCGCGACCATGCGCAGAGCAGCACAGATTTCCTGCGAGGCGCACCGGCGTGCGATGCAGGCAACCAAGCCGGGGATGGCCGAGTACCAGATCGAAGCCGAGCTGCTGCACACCTTCCGCCGCCACGGTGCGCAGTCTCCCGCGTATACACCGATCGTGGCCGGTGGCGCCAACGCGTGTGTGCTGCACTATGTGGCCAACGATCAGCCGTTGCGAGGGGGCGACCTGTTGTTGATCGACGCCGGTTGTGAGCTCGACGGTTACGCCTCGGATATCACGCGCACGTTTCCGGTCGGTGGCCGTTTCCAGGGCGCGCAGCGCGACGTCTATGAGCTGGTGCTGGCCGCGCAGGCTGCCGCCATCGCGCAAGTCAAACCCGGCAGTCACTGGGAGGAGCCGCACGATGCCGCCGTGCGCATCCTGGCGCGGGGATTCATCGATCTCAAGCTGTGCACCGGCACCGTGGACTCGGTGATCGAGAGCGGCGACTACCGGAAGTTCTACATGCATCGCACCGGTCACTGGCTCGGCATGGACGTGCACGACTGCGGCGACTACAAGCGCGACGGCAACTGGCGCGAGCTCGAGCCGGGCATGGTGCTCACCGTGGAGCCAGGCTGCTACATCCGGCCAGCCGATGACGTGCCGGGGCATCTGTGGAACATCGGCGTGCGCATCGAAGACGATGTGGTCGTCACCGCCGATGGGTGCGAAGTGCTGACTGCCGAGGCGCCCAAGCAGATTGCCGATATCGAAGCGCTGATGCTCTAGCCTGCGGACGTACATGGCTGAGCTTCCCGATCACGACGTCGTCATCGTGGGCGGCGGCCCGGTGGGCTGCGCGCTCGCGCTGGGCCTGGCCGCGTCCCGGCGCTCGGTGCTGCTGCTCGATGCCACCGCTGAGCCGCAGACCAGCGACCCGCGCACGCTGGCGCTGTCGTACGGCAGCCGCCTCATTCTGGAGCGGCTGGGCGTATGGGCGGACATCGAACCGCGTACCGAAATCCGCACCATCCACATCTCACAACGGGGCGGATTCGGCAGCGCTGTGCTGACTGCGGCAGATGCACAGACGCCCGCGCTGGGATATGTGGTCCCCTACACTTCCGTGCAGCGGGCATTGCATACGCGGCTGACGGCGCTTGCCAATCTGCAAATCCAGCGCAGCGCACGCGTCATGCGCGTTGAAGAGCAGCTCGACGCTCTGCGCGTCAACTATGCAGACGACCACGGTCACCAGGTGGTCACCGCGGGGTTGACTGTCATCGCCGATGGCGGTGCTCTCGCTCAGCAGCTCGCGCAGGTCGAGGTACGCGACTATCGGCAAAGTGCCGTGGTTTGCAACGTCACGACCTCCATCCCGAATCGCCACACGGCCTTCGAGCGCTTCACGCAGGAGGGGCCGATTGCACTGCTGCCGCGCGCGACTGGATATGCTGTGGTGTGGACGGTATCGCCTGAGAAGAGCCCGGCGTTGTGTGACGCAGAGCCTGATGATTTTGTCGAACAATTGCAGGCAACTTTCGGTATGCGTGCGGGAAAATTCTTGAGCGTGCAGGACCGCGCCGCCTTTCCGCTTGCGCTGCGCGTAGCACATGGCAGCGACCTCGCGCGCATGATCTTGATCGGCAACGCTGCGCAGGCATTGCACCCGGTCGCCGGACAGGGACTGAACCTCGGTTTACGCGATGCATGGGAGCTCGCGAGCCGGCTGTGTTCTGCCGCGGGCGATGCGGACGCAGTCGCGCTCGCGCAACAGTTCTTGCGCGACAGGCAACGAGACCGGCGCATGAGTGTAGTCCTTACCGATGTACTGGTACGCACTTTCTCGAACCGTAATCTGGCACTGCAATGGCTACGCGGGTGTGGACTTACCATCCTCGATTGCGTGCCTCCCGCTAAACATAAGTTCATGCAGCAGATGATGTTCGGGAGCGTATGGTAAGCGGCTGCGGCCGTGCGCAAAAATTTTCTGCTGGCGCATGCCGACGATTGCGCTAAAATTGCGCTCTTTTCGCCGCTCGGCTTTGCACAAGTCCGACGCACATCACGAGGCGCAATACGCGGCGAAATCAATTTCAAAATCAAGGTTTGGAGTGCGAGCTTCCTCTCGATCAAGCAGTTGTGCGCGTGCAGGCCTCGCAGCGAGAGTGGCAAAAGCTCGTGCGCTGACAGTCGCAACAGCGAACTAGATTAAGCGCTTTGCGATGCAGATCGGCCCGCACCAGTTAGCCAATCGTTTGATCGTCGCCCCTATGGCGGGCGTCACCGATCGCCCCTTTCGCAAGCTTTGCAAGCGCTTGGGCGCGGGGCTTGCGATCTCCGAGATGGTCGCGTCCGATCCGCGTCTGTGGGGAACGCAGAAGAGCCAGCGTCGCACCGATCATGCCGGCGAAGCAGAGCCGATCGCGGTGCAGATTGCCGGCAGCGATCCCGACATGATGGCGCAAGCCGCCCGCTATAACGTTGCGCGCGGCGCTCAGATCATCGACATCAACATGGGCTGCCCGGCGAAGAAAGTGTGCAATGTCGCAGCCGGCTCCGCTCTGTTGAAAGATGAAGCCCTGGTCGCGCGCATTCTCGATGCAGTGGTGCAAGCCGTGGATGTGCCGGTCACCTTGAAGATTCGCACCGGCTGGGATCGCGATCACCGCAACGCCGTGTGCGTGGCGC
>Ga0335084_10006263_pt1 | contig 11821 bp, 9 predicted proteins | sample Lox_Sample_44_FD_206721 | JGI IMG/M metagenome (GOLD analysis project Ga0335084, IMG submission 206721) | Soil microbial communities from Loxahatchee National Wildlife Refuge, Florida, United States - Lox_Sample_4.4 | ecosystem: Environmental > Terrestrial > Soil > Wetlands | place: USA: Florida...
ACGGCTCGCGCGGCTCCTGCGCGACCGCGAAGCGACGGTCGCCGAGAAGCGGACGACCGTCGATCTCGACGTCCGGCTGATGGCGAGCGCCGAAGCCGGCCTCGAGGCCCGGGTTGCGGACGGCCACCTGCGCGACGATCTCTACGAGCGGCTGGCCGCGCTTCGGATCGATGTGCCGCCGCTGCGCCGGCGCCGTGAGGACATCCCCGTGCTCGCCGTCCACTTCCTCCGGCGCGCGTGCACGCACGCCGGCGTCCCGGCCAAGAGCTTGAGCCGCGCCGCGCTGGCGCTGATTTCCGCGCTTCCGTGGCCGGGAAACGGCCGCGATCTCGCGTCGCTCGTCGAGACGCTCGTGCACTCGGTGCCGGCCGCCGTCATTCAGATCGAGGACGTGCTGGCGCACGCCACGCTCGAGGGCGCCTCGGCGCGGATCGACACCGGCCTCTCGCTGCGTGATGCCCGCGCGCGCTTCGAGCACGATTGCATCAGCGCCGTGCTGATCAAACACCACGGCCGGGTCGGCGAAGCCGCCAAGGCGCTCGGCATCCAGCGCACGAATCTCTATCGAAAAGTGCGGCAGCTCAACGTCGCGCGGTCGCTGCTCGCGGCGAGGCGCTAGCGTGTATCAAATGCGAGACAACGTGCATCGCGATCGATACGGCCGCACGCATGACGGTTGCTTGACAGCGTCGGAGCGTTCCCCGAAGATGAATGACTGGAGGCGTGCGGCCGAGCGCAAGGGAGTACGGCGTCGGCTAGTGGCAGGCACAACGATGTCGGTTCAACGGATCATCGCGGTCAGTCTGGCCCTCATGCTGGCTGTGGGTGTGCCTTCGAGCCTGGCGCAATCCACGGGAACGCTGAGCGGACGGAGCACCGATGAGTCGAAGAAGCCGTACGCCGATTACGCGGTGCAGTTGCGCGACGCCGCGACGGGCCAGGTGCTGACCAGCGTGCCGCTCGACTCGACGGGCGCTTTCATCGTCAAGGACGTGCCGCTCGGCAAGCCCTACCTGCTCGAGCTCGTCCGTCCGAGCAAGAAGATGGTCGTCTGCACCTCCGGCCCCTACGTGGTGTCGGCCGACCAGACCGCCAAGACGAACATCCGGCTGGATTGCGGCCGCGTGCCCGCGGTGGCGTGGGTCCTCGCGGCCGCGGCCGGAACGGCGGGGCTGGTGGCCATCGTGACCCGCAGCGCCAGCCAGGAATAAGCGCCGGCTTCGCCGGCGTTCGCCCGTCAATTCCACCGCCCCTGCGAGATCTCAGACGATGACACTCTGTCGCCTCGTGCGCGTCACTGCGTGTGTGCTGGCCTTCTGGCCGCCTGCGGCGGCCCTGGGGCAGGAGATCGCCGCGAACCCGGCGGTCAATGCGGCCTGGCACTTCGGGCCGCTGGCGATGACGCCACGGATCGCCTTGAAGAATGTCGGATTCGACAGCAACATCCTGAACGCGGCGGGCGATCCCCAGCCGGATTTCACCGCGACGTTCCTGCCGGGTCTGGACAGCTGGCTCACCGTGTCGCGGGCGCGTGTCACGTCGCGCACCGACGCCGGCTGGGTCTATTTCCAGACGGCGGCCGACCAGCGATCGTTCGAGTTCAACGAGCAGGCCCGGCTCGATCTCGTCCTGTCGCGCATCGTGCCGCACGTCGGCGGCGGATACCAGCGCACGCGCCAGCGTCCCAATCTCGAGATCGACGAACGCGCTCTGCGGACGACGACCACCGCGCTCGCGGGCGTCGAGATCCACTTCAGCGCGCGCTTGCGCTTCGACCTCGACGCCGGGCGCCAGACCTATCGCTTCGATGAAACGCACATCCAGGACGCGGCGCTCGCGGTGGCCCTCAATCGCACGGAGAACACGATGACCGGCACGCTGCGTGTGGCGCTGACGCCGCTCACCACGCTCGTCGTCAAGACCGAGGACGAACACGATCGCTTCGAGTTCTCGCCGCTGCGTGACAGCAACAGCGTGCTCTTCGAGCCGGGGTTCGAGTTCAAGCCGTTCGCGTTGCTCTCGGGCCGCGCGAGCGTCGGCTATCGGCAGTTCGACGCGCTCACGCCGGGCGTGCCGGACTATTCGGGGCCCGTCGCCGCCGTCGACCTCAGCTACACCATGCGCGAGACGACGCGCTTCGCGGTCAGTTTCAGCCGCGACGTCGAGTACTCGTACGAGCCGACGTCGCCGTACTACATCGAGAACGGCGGTCTCTTCAGCGTGACCCAGGCGCTCGGCACCGACTGGGACGTCGTCGGCCGCGCCGGCCGGACGTCGCTCACGTATCGCGGGCTCAACGAGCTCGCCGCCCTGGCGCCCGACATCGTCTCGCGCCAGGACACCGTCACCACCTGGGGCTTCGGCGTCGGGCGCAGGTGTGGATCGACGCTGCGCATCGGCATCGACGCGGACCGGACGGCACGCACGTCGGTGATCGCGGGCCGCAACTACTCGGGACTCAGAATCGGGGGATCCGTCACGTATGGCTTCTAGCAGTGGACGTCTCGCATGGGCGCTCGGCCTCGCCGCGGCGTTGGTCGCCGGCGCCGCCGCGCAACAGGCGGCCCCGCGCATCGCGCCGAGGGACCAGCTGAAGGTGACGGTCTTCGGGTTCGACACGATGTCGGGCGAGTTCCAGGTCGATCCCGACGGGACGATCAAGTTCCCGCCGATCGGGCTCATCAAGGCCAGCGGGATGACCCCCCGCGAAGTCGAAGCCGCCATCGCCGCCGCGCTCGTCAGCGGCGGCTTCGCCATTCGGCCGCCGCAGGTCACGGTGGCGGTCCAGCCGACCGCCAGCCGATCGGTGACCGTGACGGGCGAGGTCAAGACGCCCGGCACGTTCAGCTACGCCGGCGAGATGACGCTCTATCAGGCGCTCGTCAAGGCGGGAATGCCGACGGCGACCGCCAGCGATGAGGTGCTGATCATTCACGACCTCACGAACGCGCCGCCGACGGGCGGCATGGGCACGGCGGCGAGCGACCCGCCCGACGATGTCGAGACGCGCTCGATCCGCGAGCTCGAGGGCGGCAACCGCGTCGACGACCCCGTGCTTCGCGACGGCGACCGGGTGTTCGTCAAGAAGGCGGGCCAGGTCTTCATCGGCGGCTTCGTACACAACCCGAATGCCTACACGATCGACAGCGCCGGAATCACGCTCCAGCAGGCGCTGACGCTTGCCGGCGGCGTGACCGAGCGTGGCTCGGAGAACCGCGTCGAGATCCTCCGCCGCGTGCCCGGCAAGGAGCCGGAAAAGCTCAAGAAAGTCGACAAGAACACGATCGTCAAACCGGGCGACACCGTCACCGTGAAGGCCCGGATCTTCTAACCGTCGAGCTCCCATGACCACTCACGCGTCCGCTCCACGACCGTCGCCCGGCCATTCGTGGCACCCGACGGACTACCTCCGCGTCCTGCACAAGCGCCGGTGGTTCGCCATTCCCACGTTCCTCGTCGTGTTTCTGTCGGGCGCGCTCGGCAGCCTGCGCGCGGTCCCAATCTACGAAGCCACCGCGCAGGTCATGATCGAGAAGGACGCACGCCGCGCGACCTCGATCAACAACGTGCTCGAGGACCAGAGCGCGTGGATGGACGACGACTTCTATCCGACCCAGTATCGGATCCTCCAGAGCCGGGCGCTGGCGCTGCGTACTGCTGACTCGCTCGAGAAGACCGGACCACCCGAGCGCGTGCCGCCGCCGAGCGGCCTCTCGCTGAGTCCGTGGGCGCTCGCTGATCACACGATCTCGCTGCTCAAATCGCCGTGGGCCAAGCCGGCCCCCAAGCCGGACAAAACCGCCACGGACGAGACGCAGTCCCAGTCGTCGAAGATCGACGGCTTCCTGGGCGGGCTCAGCGTCGTGCCCGTCAAGAATTCGCGGCTCGTCGAGCTCAAGTACCAGTCGCCCGACCCGGCGTTTGCGGCGCGCGCCGCCAACGAGCTCGCGGTGCAGTACATCCAGCAGAGCCTCGAATTCCGCCGCAACGCCTCCCAGCGCGACAACACGTGGCTCCTCCAGCAACTCGACGAGCAGCAGCGCAAGGTGGCCGAGAGCGACGCGGCGCTGCAGAAGTACAAAGAGACCCACAACGCCCTGTCCGTCGACGACAAGTCCAACATCGTCGTCCAGAAGCTGAACACGCTGAACGCCCAGGTCAACGACGCGCGGCTCCAGCGCATCGACAAGGAGGCCGTGTATCAGCAGCTGATGCGGATGCAGCAGAACAACGAGTCGCTGGATTCGGCGCCGGCCGTGATGGACGACGAGCTCGTGCGCCGGTTGAAGACCGAGATCTCGGACGCCAAGGCGGAGCAGGCCCGCCTCACGGCGGCCAACTACGGCCCCGCCAGCCAGCAGCAGCAAACGCAGGCGGCCCGCATCGATTCCGCCAAGAAGCAGCTCGACGCCGAGGTCAAGAAGGTCGTGGACTCGATCCAGACCGACTACCTCACGGCCAAACAGAAGGAAGACGCGCTCGTCAAAGAGCTCGAGGCGCAGAAGGCCGAGGCCCTGACCCAGGACCGCAAGGCGATGGAGTACGCGAGCCTCCAGCGTGAGGCCGACAGCAACCGCAAGCTCTACGAGGACCTGCTGCAGCGGACCAAGGAGACCACCGTCTCCGGCGACTACAAGGGCACGAACATCCAGATCGTGGACCGCGCGGAGGAGCCGCAGTACCCCGTGCTGCCGCAGACCCGCCGGGACCTCATGTTTTCCGCGATGAGCGGCTGCTTCTTCGGCGTGCTGCTCGCGTTCGGCATCGAGTACTTCGACAGCCGCCTGAAGTCGCCCGAAGAGATCAAGGCACATCTCGCGATGCCGTTCCTCGGGCTCGTGCCCGTCATCGAACTGAAGTCGGACGACGGCGGGGAAGCGCCCATGCTCCAGGCCGACGTCCCGCCGCCCTTCGCGGAGGCGATTCGTTCGGTGCGCACGGCGATGCTCTTCTCGTCGGCGGAGGAGGGCGGCCGATCGGTGCTGGTCACGAGCACCGGGCCCCACGAGGGCAAGACCGTGATCTCGAGCAGCCTCGCGATCACGCTCGCGCAGGCGGGCCAGCGGACGCTCGTGATCGACGCCGACATGCGCCGGCCGCGGCTGCACGAGGCGCTCGGCCGATCGCAGGAGCCCGGCCTGTCCAACGTCCTCGTCGGCGAAGTCGCGCTGGTCGATGCGATCCGTCCGTCGCCGGCGAAGGGCCTGTCGTTGATCTCGGCGGGCCATATTCCGCCGAACCCGGCGGAGCTCCTGGGATCGAAGAAGTTCGAGATGCTGCTCGACGAGCTGAAGGGCCGGTTCGAGTGGATCATCATCGACGCCCCCCCGGTCATGCCCGTCACCGACGCTGCCGTGCTCGCGCATCTGACGGGCGGCGTGCTGTTCGTCGTCGGCGCGGAAATGACGCCGCGCCGCGCCGCCGTGCAGGCGATCGAGCAGCTGCGAAGCGCGCACGCGAAGTTCGTCGGCGCGGTGCTCAACCGCGTGAACGTGCACCGTCACGCCTATTACTACGCGCCGTACTATCGCAAGGAGTACGGGAAGTACTATCAGCGTTCCGCCAACCAAGTCTGAGCCATCGGTGACGACATCAGGCGTGTCGGTTCGGCAGGACCCGGGCCGCCACGCCTTTCGGATTCTCTATCAGTGACGACATCCGCCTCCGCCGCGCGCCCCTCGGACGTGCCGGTCTGCACGATCGCCCCGGCCGCCGGATGGGTCCCGATCCGGCTGGCCGAGATCTGGGAGTTCCGCGAGCTCCTGTTCTTCCTCGTCTGGCGCGAGGTGAAGGTGCGGTACAAGCAGACCGCGCTCGGCGTCGCGTGGGCGATCTTGCAGCCGCTGCTCGCGATGGTCGTCTTCAGCATCTTCTTCGGCCGGCTGGGTCACATTCCGTCCGACGGCCTGCCGTACCCGGTGTTCGCGTTCAGCGCGCTGGTCCCCTGGCAGCTGTTTGCGTTCGCGCTCACCGAATCGACCAACAGCGTCGTCGCGAATCAGCGTCTCGTGACCAAGGTCTACTTTCCGCGGCTGATCATGCCGATGGCCGCGATCGGCGTCGGTCTCGTCGACTTCTGCCTGTCGCTGGGCGTGCTCGCCGCGCTGATGGCGTACTACGGCGTCGCGCCCTCGGCGGCGGTCTGGACGCTGCCGGCGTGGACGGCGCTCGCGCTCACCACCGCGCTCGCCGTGGGCGTCTGGCTGTCGGCGCTGAACGTGCGCTACCGCGACATCCGGTACACCCTGCCGTTTCTGACGCAGATCTGGCTGTTCGCCACGCCCGTCGCCTATCCGACGTCGATCGTTCCCGAGGCCTGGCGCGCCGTCTACGCGCTCAATCCGATGGTGGGCGTCGTGGACGGATTCCGATGGGCGCTGCTGGGCAGCGCGCCGGCGCCGCCGGTCACCGTCGGCGTCTCGTGCCTCGCGGTGGGCGTCCTGCTGACCGGCGGACTGTTCTACTTCCGCCGGACCGAGCGCACGTTCGCGGACGTCATCTGAGCGCCATACGCCGCATGACTCCCGCGATTCGAGCCGTCGACTTGAGCAAGCGCTACCGCCTGGGCGTGCGCGAGCCCTACGGCGCGATGCGCGACCTCGTCAGCCGCAGCCTGCGCGCGCCCGTCCGTGCGCTCCGCCGCGTGTGGGCGGGGGAGACCGACGCGGCCGTCGAGTCCGTCTGGGCGCTCGATCGCGTGTCGTTCGAGGTCGGCGAGGGCTCGGTCGTGGGCATCATCGGCCGGAACGGGTCTGGCAAGAGCACGCTGCTCAAGATCCTGTCGCGCATTACCGAACCCACGAGCGGTCTCGCGGAGGTTCGCGGGCGTGTGGGCTCGCTGCTCGAGGTCGGCACCGGCTTTCACCCCGAGCTCAGCGGCCGCGAGAACGTGTTCGTGAACGGCGCGATCCTCGGCATGAAGCGCCGAGAGATCGCGCGCAAGTTCGACGAGATCGTCGCGTTTGCGGACGTCGCCCGGTTCATCGACACGCCCGTCAAGCACTACTCGAGCGGCATGCAGATGCGGCTCGCATTCGCCGTCGCCGCCCACCTGGAGCCCAGCATTCTGCTCGTGGACGAGGTGCTGGCGGTCGGCGACGCCGAGTTTCAGCGGCGCTGCCTCGGCAAGATGCAGGACGTCAGCCGCGAGGGCCGCACCGTGCTCCTCGTGAGCCATCAAATGGGGCAGATTCGCCGGCTGTGCGACACCGTGATGTGGCTCGACAAAGGCCGGGTGCGCCACCTGGGCGAGGCCGCGACGACGATCAAGGAGTACGAGACCGCCACGATGCGCCGCGACGAATCGTTGGGATTCGGCCAGTGCTTCAACGGCTGGGAGCTCGAGCGCGGCGGGCACACGATCACGGACGGCAATCGCGCCTTCACCCTCCGCATCGACGCGACGCTCGCCCACCCGGTGGCGAATGGGCACTTCGGCGTCAGCGTTCTCGATTCCGACGACGCGGTGGTCGTGGGCTGGGCGTTCGAGCCCGTGGCGCTCGGCGCCGGCCGGCACGCCCTCGACGTCACCGTGCCGCAGCTGCCGATTCGACCGGGCACCTACCGGCTGAGCTTCGCCCTGTTCAACCAGGGCAACAACCTGACGGGCGGCAGGCTGGTCGAGAAGTGGACCGCCGTGCCGGCGCTGCTCGTCGACACGCCGCCCGTCGCGCACCCGCAGGACGAGTGGGCGGGGATTCTCAACGTTCCCGCCACGCTGTCGTCGCCGGGCGAGGCCCCGAAAGCGCGCCGGGACGTCTCCCGCGGCCACCACGTTGCCGACAAGGTCGGAGCGGGGCGCTGACATGACCGCACCCCGCGACTCCGCGCTCGTGTCGGTCGTCATCCCGTGCCACAACGCCGAGGCCTGGATCGGGGAGACGCTCGACTCGGTTTCCGCGCAGCGCGATGTGGCCTGCGAGGTGATCGTGGTGGACGACGGATCCACCGATGCCAGCGCGCGCGTGGCCGAGTCGGTCGGCGGGCGCAGCCTCCGGCTCCTCAGACAGGACCCGCAGGGCGTCGGGGCGGCGCGCAACGCCGGCACCGCCGTCGCCGCCGGCACGTACCTGCAATACCTGGACGCGGACGATGTCCTGGCGCCCGGCGCCGTCCGTGCGCGCGTGACCGCGCTCGAATCGAGCGGCGCCGACGTCGCCTACAGCGACTGGGTGCGGTGGGAGAGACAGACGGACGGCACGTTCGAGGTCGGACGCTTCATGACGCGCAAGCTCAGCACGCGCCCGGACGTCGACCTGCTCACCGATGCATGGTGGCCGCCAGGCGCGCTGCTGTACCGCCGGACCTTCGTCGAGAAGATCCTGCCCTGGCGTACGGACCTGCCCGTGATTCAGGATGCGCGCTTCCAGCTCGACGCCGCGCTCAACGGCGCGCGCTTCATCCACGTCACCGGTGTTGGTCTCAAGTATCGCGTGCACGGCCCGTCGTCGCTCTCACGGCGCGATCCACGCGCTTTCGCCCTTGACTGCTACCACAATGCCGCGGAACTGCACGATCGCTGGCGCGCCGAGGGGGGACTCGACGAACCGCGCCGCCGCGCGCTCATCGCCGTGTACGAGCACGTCGCGCGATCAGTGTTTCAGCTCGATCGCTCGCGGTTTGCCGAGGTCGTCGAGCGTCTCAAGGGGCTCGAGCCGCGCTTCCGGCCGGCAGGGCCCCCTGCGCTGCGGGCGCTGTCCGGCGTCGTCGGGTACCCTGCGGCGGAGCAGATCGCGGCCTGGTGGCGGCACGTGAAGGGCGCGGTCGGTGCCGGGTCCTGACATGTCGATGCCCCCGATGCGCGTGCTGCTCGGTGTGGCCTGGTACTTCCCAGACTCGATTGGCGGGACCGAGAAGTACGTCCGCAGCCTCGCCGCCGAGCTTCGCGAAGCCGGACACGACGTTGCGATTGCGGTGCCGGGCGAGTCCGGCCGATCCGTCACGTCGCGGCTCCACGAGGGCGTGCCGGTCTTTCGCTTCCCCGCGGAGGGGGACCCGTCGCGGGCGTTCGATCTCGACCAGCCGGCGCCGTCCGGCTGGCAACACGTGCTCGACACCTTTGCGCCGACGATCGTCGACCTGCATTCGATGACCAGCGTGCTCGGCATCGCGCACCTTCGCGCCGCCCGCGACTTCGGCGCGCGCACGGCCGTCACCGTCCATCTGCCGGGCGTCGTGTGCGCCCGGGGGTCGCTGCTGCGATTTGGCCACGAGCCGTGCGACGGCGACCTCAAAGTGCAGCCGTGCACCGCCTGCCGGCTGCAGGCACGCGGGCTGCCGGTGCGCGTCGGCGCGTTGCTTTCAGACATTCCCGATGGCCTCGCATCGCTGGTCGAGCGGCTCCCGCTGCCCGGCCTGGCGAGACGAGCCGTCGCGGCAGACGATGCGCACCGCGATCGGCTGGCGTGGCTCCATGCCGTGGCCAGCCGCGCGGATCGGATGGTGGTGGTGTCGAACGGGCTGAAGCAGCTGCTCACGCGGAACGGCATCTCGGCAGACAAGATCGTCGTCTGCCGGCAGGGCGTCGATCGCCACCACGGTCCGCGGCGCACCTCCGGCACGCGCGAAGCCGGAACGCTGAAGGTCGGATTCGTGGGCCGCTTCGATCCCTTGAAGGGCCTCGACGTCCTGCTCGACGCGGCCGAACGGATTCCGGCGGAGGCGCGGATCGAGTTCCACATCTGGGGCACCGCGCGCACGCCCGACGCGGAAGCGTATCGCGCGGCGGTTCTCCGCAATGCGCAGCCGCTTCGCCACGTGATTTTTCACGGCGAGGCCGACTCGTCGGCGCCCTACGACGAAGTGGACGTGCTCGCCGTCCCGTCCATCTGCTTCGAGACGGGTCCGTTCGTGGTGCTCGAGGCGCACGCGGCCGGGATTCCCGTCGTCGGTTCCGATCTCGGCGGCATCGCCGAGCGCGTCTCGCCGGGCCGCGACGGCCTGCTGTTCCCGGCGGGTGACGGGCGGGCGCTCGCCGAGATCCTCCTGAAACTCTGGCGGGATCCGGCTGAGCTCGTGCGGCTCCGCCCCGCCGCACCGGTGCGCTCGACGTCCGACGTCGCGCGCGAGACGCTCGAGATCTACGCCGTGCTCGCGGCAGAGAGGGCCGCGTGATGGCCGACGCCGCGCCTCGCCCTCGTCAATTGCTGGTCGGCACGGCGGCGCACAACAGCCACGTGCAGAACATGGTGCGCGCGCTCTACGACGCCGGCGCGTTGTACGGCTACTTCTCCGCAGGCGTGGACGTCTGGCACGGCCCCGCCACCCGTGAGGCCCGGCGCTGGGTGGGCAGCCGGATGCCCCAGCTGGACCGCGAGCTGTCGCGCCGTGCGGTCGACGCCGTGCCGGAGGAGCTCGTGCATCCGCGGTGGCGCTGGGAGCTGCTGCGCGTCGCCGCCGGCCGGATTGCCCCGGCCAGCCGCGTCGAGGACTGGCTGTGGGAGCGCGGCGAGCGCGATCTCGACCGCCTCTGCGCGCGCATCGTCCGCCGAGTGGACGTGGGCGGGTTCTTCGGAGTCGAGCACGGCTCGCTCGAGGCGATTGCCACTGCCCGGTCCCTCGGCAAGCCCACCATCGTGGCGTTTCTCAGCCCGCACCGGATGACGCGCGCGCGTTGGGTCGATGCCGAATTCGCGCGGCATCCCGAGCTCGGCACCGCGACGCGGAGGAAGCTCGACGATCTCGGTGAAGCACGCGACGCGCGCCGTGATGAGGAAGCGCGACTGGCCGACTGGATCGTGAGCGGCTCGTCGTTCACGACGCGGTCGCTCGTTGACGCGGGGTTCCCGGACAAGAAGATCCTGACCGTCCCCCTCGGCGGACCTGAGCCGGTGCCCGAGGCGGTCGTGCCCGCCCGGCGGCCCGACACGCTGCGGTTCATCTATGCGGGGCCGGTGTCGGTGCGCAAGGGCGCGCACTATCTCCTGCAGGCGTGGGCGAGCGCCGCACCGTCCCAGGCCGAGCTGCACTTCTACGGCAAGCCGCTCCTGCCCGAGCAGATGCTCGCCGCGGCGAAGGCGGCCCCCGGCGGCGACCGCGTCTTCTTCCACGGGTCGGTGCCGGCGCGGGTGCTCGGCCAGATCTATCTCGACGGAAGCCTCCTGATGCTCCCGACGTTGTGCGACGGATTCGGCCAGGTCGTCTCTGACGCGCTCGCGCACGGCCTGCCCGTGCTCACGACGGCGAACGCCGGCGCCGCCGACTGCATCGAGGCGGGCGTCTCAGGCTTCGTGATTCCGCCGGCGAATGCGGACGCGATTGCCGAGCGGCTGACGTGGTGCGCCGCCCATCGCGATGATCTGTTCGCCATGCGCCGCGCCGCACTCGCGCGCGCCGGGGCGTGGACCTGGGTCGATTTCCGAAAACAGTTTGCCGCCAAGGTCTGCGCCGCGATGAACGCGACGATCGCCGCGGCCGAGCAGCACGCCCTGGCCTGAGACGATGGCTGAGCCTCTTCGCATCTTCGTGACGGCCGATCCTGAAGTGCCGGTCCCGCCCAAGCTCTACGGCGGCATCGAGCGCGTGATCGCCCTGCTGGTGAACGGACTCGTCGAGCGCGGTCACGCGGTGACGCTCTTCGCGCACCCGGAATCACAGGTACGGTCCGATCTGATCGGCTACGCGGGGCGGCGCAGCGGGTCGGCCGCCGACACGATGAAGATCGCCGCGCAGATTGGCTTCGAGGCGGCGCGGCGCCACCCCGACGTGATCCACAGCTTCGGCCGGCTTGCCTACCTTCTGCCGGTGCTGCCGCTGCCCATTCCGAAAATCATGAGCTATCAGCGCGCGGTCACGGCGCGGAGCGTCGAAATGGGCACGCGGC
>Ga0335084_10006264_pt1 | contig 11821 bp, 15 predicted proteins | sample Lox_Sample_44_FD_206721 | JGI IMG/M metagenome (GOLD analysis project Ga0335084, IMG submission 206721) | Soil microbial communities from Loxahatchee National Wildlife Refuge, Florida, United States - Lox_Sample_4.4 | ecosystem: Environmental > Terrestrial > Soil > Wetlands | place: USA...
GTCTTGGCGCTCGCGAGCAAGGCGTCGTGCGCCTGGATGCCGATGACGTCCTCGATCTCCTGGATGGCGTTCGCCGGATCCGCGGAAGGCAGGTCGATCTTATTGAGCACCGGGATCACATCGAGGCCCTGCTCGATCGCGGTGTAGCAGTTCGCCACGGTCTGCGCCTCGACCCCCTGAGACGCATCCACCACCAGCAGCGCGCCCTCGCAGGCCGCAAGCGAGCGGCTGACTTCGTAGGAGAAATCGACGTGCCCCGGCGTGTCGATCAGGTTGAGCAGGTACTGCTCGCCGTTGCGCGCCCGGTACTGCAGCGCCGCCGTCTGCGCCTTGATGGTGATGCCGCGCTCCCGCTCCAGGTCCATCGAGTCGAGCACCTGCTCGGACATTTCCCGGTCGGCCAGGCCACCGCACAGCTGGATGATGCGGTCAGCCAGCGTCGACTTGCCATGGTCGATATGGGCGATGATCGAGAAATTGCGGATGCGGCTCTGCGGGGTCATGGGAAACGCAAAAAAGGGTGCCCGTGGCACCCTTCGTTTGCTGCAGGCGCTATCTTACCGCAAGGCGGGCTTGCAGGGCCGGCTCGTCGAGGCGGTAGTGGCAGATCTCCGCGCCTGCCGCATCCGTGAGCACGGGCACCAGCTCGCCGTAGCGCGCTTCCAGGGCTTTATCCGAGTCCACGTCGAATTCGACGAACGCCACCCCGAGCGCGCGCAGCGCGCGCGCCATCTCCTCGCACAGGTGGCAGTACCGGCGCCCGTAAAGGCGAAGAATCGGCCTAGCCTTTGTCCGCGAGACCGGAAACCGTGACAAACGCCGTATTCTCGCCGCGGCGCACCTGCAATGTAATCACTGCGTTCTTGTCCAGGCCGGCGAGCAGCTTGGTGAACTGTTCAGTGGTTTTCAGCTCGGTGTGCTGGCCGTTGTGCACCACCTTCAGGATCACGTCTCCCCGGCGCACGTCGGCACGCGCGTCGGCGCGCACGTCGCTGACCAGCAGCCCGAACGTCAGCCGCATGTCCTTCTTCTGCTCGGCAGTCAGTTCGCTCACCACCAGCCCCAGCCGGTTGGCCGCCTGCTCCACCGGCTTGCGCTCGCGCGGTGTGTCGAGCGCCGCAATCCTCTCCTCCTGCAGCTCGATCACGGTCACTGGCACGCTGCGCGTGGCACCCTTGCGCCACAGTTCGACCTGCACGGTCGCGCCCGGCTTGGTCGCGCCGACGATGCGCGGCAGGTCGCTGAAAGACTCGACCACCTTGCCGTCGAATCGCGTGATGATGTCGGTGGCCTCGATGCCGGCACGGTCCGCCGGGCTGCCTTTTTCCACTGCATTGACCAGGGCGCCGCGCGGGCGATCCAGGCCGAACGAGATCGCGAGATCCTTGGTGACCTCCTGGATCCCGACCCCGATCCGGCCCCGCGACACGCGGCCCTTCTCCCGCAGCTGCTTCTGAACTTCGAGCGCTACGTCGATCGGGATGGCGAAAGACAGGCCCATGAAACCGCCGGTACGGCTGAAAATCTGCGAGTTGACGCCGACCACCTCGCCCTTCATGTTGAACAGCGGCCCGCCGGAGTTGCCCGGATTGATGGCGACGTCCGTCTGGATGAACGGCACGAAATTCTCCTGAGGCAGCGAACGCCCCTTGGCGCTGACGATGCCAGCGGTGACCGTGTTCTCGAAACCGAACGGCGCGCCGATCGCCACGACCCACTCACCCACCTTGAGCCTGGCCGGGTCGCCCATGCGCACGACCGGCAGGCCGCTCGCCTCGATCTTGATCAGCGCCACGTCGGAGCGCTTGTCTGCACCGATGACTTTCGCCTTGTACTCGCGCTTGTCGGTCAGCTTGACGTTGATCTCGTCGGCCGCATCGATGACGTGCGCGTTGGTGAGGATGTAGCCGTCGGGGCTAATGACGAAACCGGAGCCGAGCGAGCGGCTTTCGGGGCGGGGGCCCGGACCCGGCTGCTGCCGCGGAATGAATCGGCGGAAGAATTCCAGCACCTCCTCGTCCTCGATGTTCGGGATCTGCGGCACGCTCGCCCTGCGCGAAGCCTGCGTCGTGCTGATGTTGACGACCGCGGCGCCCTGCTCTTCGACCAGCCGGGTGAAATCGGGCAGCTCGCGCCCCTGGGCCAGCGCCACCGAGGCGCAGGCGGCCAGCAGAAGCGCGACGGCTGTTCTGACGCATTGCATGCAGGTTCCTCTCAAAGTTGCGGCGCCCGGTAGCCGTTGGCGGCAGGAAAACTCATTGCGGGGCGCGGTACGAAACCGTGTTGCCGATGCGCTGCACGCTCTCGGCCGGCGTCTCGCCTACCACCGTCACCAGATGATGGGCGACTTCGCGCGTGTAGACGTGCACGGCGCCCATGCTTGCCAGCCCCATGGCGGGCGTTTCCGAGCGCCCCGCAAGCGGCTCGATGAACACGGAAACTGCAGCCAGGCCGTCAGAATAGACCACTTGCCGCACCGGCTGAGCTTGCCGCAGGGTGCGCGTGATCTCGATCACCTTGCGAAAGCCCGGCAGGTCGGCGTTCATGCTCCAGCCTGCCTGTGCCAGATTCGCGGGGCTCACTGCAGCCTGCTCGACGCGCCAGTTGCGCGCCACCGCAGGCGGGCGCAGTCGCTCGCGGGGCACGGGCCCGATCACCAGCTGGGTGAAGGTGAACTGCTCGACCGTTTCGCCACTGCGATTGAAAGCGCGCGCCTTGAGCAACATGCCGGTCTGCACGTCCGCCCAGAGCTGGTAGCCGTAGCGCAGTTCGTCCTTGGGGGCGAGCACGATCGCCTGGCAGTCGTAGCCCGCGATGCGACGCGTCTCGTCCATGCGGATGGTGTAGTACCCGCCCAGGCTCGCCACCTGCGCCGGCAGGAGTGCGGGGAAGTTGCGTTGATCACGCCGCTGGTCGACCTTGACCGTGTGGCTGTCCGGGAGATAGCAGCGGATCTCGTCACGCGTGCGCACCACTTCCCGCGGCGAACCGTCGAGCGCTTCCAGCTTCTCGATGCTGCCCGCCGTTTCCGCACGCCGCGTGATGCGCGAGGTCTCGGTGTGCTCGCCCTGCTGATAGACGAAGGTCCCGGTGTACGAGAGCTTTTCCGTGGCCTGGTAGATCCGGCGCAGCCACTCCAGCGCCTCCGGAGAAGCTTGCGCCTGCGCCATGCCCGCGAACGCGCACAGCATCCAGGCGCCGAGCGTGCGGCTCATTTCGGCTGCTGCACGGTCTCGTCCGAAACCGAGCGCACGTAGGGCGCCATGCCCTGCAGCGAATTGCGCGGCGAAAACGCTTGGTGCGCCAACAGGTAATCCTGGGTGTCGCGGGTAACCGGCACTTTCCGCGGTTCCGCGGCGCGCTGCGCCGGCGAAACCGGCGCAACTGCGACCTGCGGCGGCGCTTCGCGCCGCGGCGCCAGCGCGACCCAGCCGACGAACGCCATGGCGGCGACGCTCGCCGCCAGCGCCGACGGCACAAACCAGCGCGCCCGCTCCGGCTCGCGCACCGGTCCAGGCAGAGGCACGACCAGCGCCGGCTCCTGCGCGAGGCGCTGCGACACGCGCCGTGCGCAATCGGCCAAGAGGTTCGCGTCGCCACGCAGCGCGTCGCTGATCAAGTGGTACGTGCGCCAGGACTCCCTGGCTTCGCGGTCCGCCTCGAGCGCGGACAATGGCTCACTGAGCTCATGCGGCTCGAGCTCGCCATCCATCATCGCCGAAATCTTTGCCTTCATCGCCTTACCACCTCTGGTCCTGGCGCGTGCCGAGCAGCGGACGCAGACGCTCCGCGATCGCCTCGCGCGCCCTGAAGATCCTCGAGCGCACCGTACCGATCGGGCAATCCATGATGCGCGCGATGTCCTCGTAGCTCATGCCCTCGATCTCGCGCAGCTGGATCGCCGTGCGCAGCTCCTCGGGCAGCTCTTGGATCGTCGCGTTCACGGTTGCCGCAATCTCCTTGGACAGCAACATGCTCTCAGGCGTGTTGATGTCGCGCAACTGCTCCCCGTCCTCAAAGCCTTCCGCATCCTCCGCCTCCACCTCGGTCGAGGTGGGGGCCCGCCGCCCCAGCGCCATCAGGTAGTTCTTGGCGGTGTTGATACCGATCCGGTACAGCCACGTGTAGAAGGCGCTGTCACCGCGAAACCCGGGCAGTGCCCGGTAAGCCTTGATGAACGCCTCCTGCGTCACGTCTTCCACCTCCGCCGGGTCGCGGATAAATCGCGACAACAGCCGCCCTAGCTTGCGCTGGTACTTCTCCACCAGCAGCTCGAAGGCCTGCTTGTCGCCCCGCTGCGCGCGCACCACAAGCTGCTGGTCGATGTCCCGCTCAGACATCGCCCCGCCTGCCCGCCCGAACCCCGACAAGCGGGATGCTCAAGCCGCCGTGCGCCCGGACGCAACGCCTATGTCCCACAGACAGTGCCCTTTTTAAATAGTTCGGCAGCATCATGGCTGCCGGCCCGTCAGGGGGATACACCTGCCGCCGCCGCGCTTGGCAGCCGCCCCCAGAGCGCCCATATTCTCAGACGGCGGAAGTCGCCCGGCGGGACCATTTCACGGGTCACGACCACGATACGCCTCGATTTCCCATGAAGCGGCAGCGTCACCCACCACCGGTTGACGTTGCGTCGCACCGCTACGGTACCTGCAAGCCGCCGACCATCCGCCAGCTCGAGGAGGGCCGCCCCGCCATCGCGCAACTCCAGGCAGCGTACCGAGCCCCGGCCACGGTGCAGCGCGCGCTCCCAGGCCGTAACGGCGCCCAGCAGCGCCACCAGCAGCGCGACGCCGGCTGCCGCCGCGCCCGGAAACACGATCAATAGGCAGGACGCGCCGGCCAGATGAGCCGCCACGATGGCCGTCGCCATGGCGCGAGACGCGCGCAACTCCAGCCGCAGCGCGCCCGCTCCGCTCAAATGCGGGCGAACACCAACGAGCCGTTGGTGCCGCCGAAGCCGAAGTTGTTCTTGACCGCGTAGTCGATCTTCAGGTCCCGCGCCGTGTTGGCGCAGTAGTCGAGATCGCACTCCGGATCCTGGTTGAAGATGTTAATCGTCGGCGGCGAGACCTGGCGCTGCACCGCAAGCGCCGTGAATGCGGACTCGATGCCGCCTGCGCCCCCAAGCAGGTGCCCCGTCATGGACTTGGTCGAATTCACCACCAGCTTTGCCGCATGGGGGCCAAACGCCTGCTTGATTGCCTCGGTTTCATTCTTGTCGCCGAGCGGCGTGGAGGTTCCGTGCGCATTGAGATACTGGACCTTGTCGGGCGCAATGCGCGCGTTGGCGAGCGCGGCACTCATGCAACGCTTGGGGCCCTCCAGGTTCGGCGCCGTCATGTGGAATGCATCGCCGCTCATGCCAAAGCCGACGACCTCGCAATAGATCTTCGCCCCCCGCGCCTTCGCGTGCTCGTACTCCTCCAGCACCAGGACGCCGCCCCCCTCACCCAGGACGAACCCGTCGCGGTCCTTGTCCCAAGGACGGCTGGCGGTCGCCGGGTCATCGTTGCGGGTCGACAGCGCCCGTGCCGCCGCAAACCCGCCCACGCCCAGCGGCGAGATGGTGGCCTCGGCGCCGCCCGCCAGCATCACGTCCGCGTCGCCGTATTCGATCATGCGCGCCGACAGCCCGATCGCATGCAGCCCCGTCGTGCATGCGGTGACCACAGCGAGATTGGGGCCCTTGAGGCCGTACATGATCGACATATGCCCGGAGATCATGTTGATGATCGAGGCGGGCACGAAGAACGGGGAGATGCGCCGCGGGCCGCGCTGCGTGAGCTCGGCATGCGTCTCTTCGATGCGCGGCAGGCCGCCAATGCCTGAACCGATATTCACGCCGATGCGCTCGGCGTTCGCTTCGGTTACTTGCAGGCCCGTGTCCTTCCACGCCTGGATCGCCGCAGCGAGCCCGTAATGGATGAACGTGTCCATGTGCCGGGCTTCCTTGGCCGGCAGGTGCGCACCTACGTCGAATCCTTTCACCTCGCCCGCAATCTGGCAGGCAAAGGCCGCGGCATCGAAGCGCGTGATGCGCCCGATCCCGGACTTGCCGGCGACCAGGCTGCTCCACGCCTCTTCGACGGTATTACCGACCGGGCAGATGATGCCCAGCCCGGTGACGACGACTCTGCGACGCGACACTACTTACTGCCGGCGCTTACGACTTCGCGTGCGACTTGACGTAGTCGATCGCCTGCTGGACGGTGGTGATCTTTTCCGCCTCTTCGTCCGGGATCTCGGTCTCGAACTCTTCCTCCAGGGCCATCACCAGCTCCACGGTGTCGAGCGAATCCGCGCCGAGGTCGTCGACGAAAGAGGATTCGTTCTTGATCTCGGCCTCGTTCACCCCGAGCTGCTCGGCGACGATCTTCTTGACGCGTTGTTCGACGTTTTCCATCTCTTGCTCCTTCCCTGTAGGGGCCAAGCGGCGGCCCGGATTTTACCAAATCGGCGTGCACCGCCTCAGGCCATGTACATGCCGCCGTTCACGTGCAGCACGCATCCGGTGACGTAGGCGGCTGCCGGCGACGCGAGGTAGGCGACGGCAGCCGCGACGTCCTCGGGGGCGCCCAGCCGCCCGAGCGGAATCTGCCCGAGCAGCGCCGCGCGCTGCGCCTCCGGCAGTGCGCGCGTCATGTCGGTATCGATGAATCCCGGCGCTACGCAGTTGACCGTGATGTTCCGGCTGCCCAGCTCGCGCGACAGGGATTTCGTCATGCCCACGACGCCCGCCTTGGCCGCGGCGTAGTTGGCCTGGCCGGGATTGCCCGAGGCCCCCACCACCGAAGTGATGTTGATGATCCGCCCCCAGCGCGCCTTCATCATGCCGCGCATGACGGCACGCGATAGCCGGAACACGGCTTTGAGGTTGGTCTCCATGACCTCGTCCCATTCCGTGTCCTTCATGCGCAGCGCAAGGTTGTCGCGCGTGATGCCGGCATTGTTGACCAGGATCAGGACGTCGCCGCGCTCTCTTTGCAGGGCGTCGAGGACCGCGTCGCAGGCGGCTGCGTCGCGCACGTTGAGCGCCACGCCGGCGCCCTGCACGCCGGCCTGGGCGAGCGCCTCGCTGATCTGCGCCGCGCCTGCCTCCGTTGTCGCCGTGCCGATCACAGTGGCGCCGTCACGACCGAGCTGCAGCGCGATGGCGCGCCCTATGCCGCGGGTCGCCCCCGTCACCAGCGCAAGCTTGCTTGCGAGGGTCATCCCGCTCCTTTCAGCGCCGCCAGCGCCTGCTCGAGCGATGCTTTGTCCGCGAGAACGTGACTCTGCAGCCCGCCGTCGATGCGCTTCACCATGCCCGCCAGCACCTTGCCGGGACCGCATTCGAGGACGTGCGTCACACCCATCGCCTTCATCTTCTGGATCGTCTCTACCCAGCGCACTGGTGAGGCAGCCTGCCGCACGAGTGCATCCTTGATCTCGGCAGGCTGCACACGCGCAGCCACATCGACGTTGTTGACGAGCGCAATCGCTGGCGACGCGACCGCTACCCGCTCGAGGTAGCCGCGCAGCCTGTCCGCGGCCGGGCGCATCAGACTCGAATGAAACGGCGCGCTGACCGGCAACGGCAGCGCACGCTTGGCCCCCCGCGCCTTGCATGCCTCCATGGCGCGTGTCACCGCAGTCTTGTGCCCGGCGATCACGACCTGGCCGGGCGCATTGAAATTCACTGCCTGCACGACCTCGCCTTGCGCGGCCTCCTCGCACGCGGCGCGCACGGCGGCATCGTCGAGATTGAGGATTGCCGCCATCGCGCCCTGGCCTTCGGGCACCGCTTCCTGCATCGCCTGCGCCCGGAACCGCACGAGCGGCAGGCAGTCGCGAAAGGCAATCGCGCCCGCCGCCACCAGCGCGGTGTACTCGCCGAGGCTGTGCCCGGCGACCACCTCCGGCCGCGGCCCGCCCAGCGCGCACCAGGCGCGATAGGCGGCGTAACCCGCCGTCACCATCGCCGGCTGCGTGTTCACGGTCAGATTGAGCGCCTCCGCCGGTCCCGCGTCGAGCAGATTCAGGAATTCGCGCCCCAGCACCTCGCCGGCCTCGCGCCGCACTTCATCCACCGCGCTCAGGCCCGCGTAGGCCTGCAGCATTCCCACCGATTGCGAGCCCTGGCCCGGAAATACCATCGCGAGTTTCATCGTCTTACATCGTCGCGAGAGTCGCGCCCCATGTGAAGCCGCCGCCGACACCCTGCATCAGCACGCGGTGGCCGGGGCGGACCTTCCCCGCGCGCACACATTCGTCCAGCGCCAGCGGCACCGACGCGGCCGAGGTATTGCCGTGATGATCCACCGTGACGACGAGGCGCTCCCGCGGCAATCCGAGCTTCTTCGCCGTAGCCTCCAGGATGCGCACGTTGGCCTGGTGCGGAATCAGCCAGTCGATGTCCTCCAGGCGCATGCCGGCAGCCGCGACGGTTTCGTGCGCCACCTCATCGAGTACCTTGACCGCGAACTTGAAGACCTGGCTTCCCTGCATGTGCAGAAACGGCGAGCCGATGATTTTGCCGCCACTGATGTTGCCCGGCACGCAAAGGATTCCGGCATGACTGCCGTCGGCATGCAGCACCGACGCGTGCAGCCCCGGCTTCGAGTCCGCCGCGAGCACCACCGCGCCGGCGCCATCGCCGAATAGCACGCAGGTGCCACGATCGTTCCAGTCGAGAATGCGCGAGAACACCTCAGCGCCCACCACCAGCGCGCGCTTGTGCGTGCCCGCGCGGATGAAATTGTCCGCAGTCGCGAGCGCGTATACGAACCCGCTGCACACGGCCTGGAGATCGAACGCGGCGCTGTTGCGCACTCCGAGCTTCGCCTGCAGCAGGCAGGCGGTACTGGGGAAGACGTAGTCCGGCGTAGAGGTGGCGACCACGATCAGGTCGAGCGCCTCGGCCTGCATGCCCGCCGCCCCCAGCGCAGCGCGGCTCGCTTCCAGGGCGAGGTCGCTGGAGGCCTGTGATTCGTCCGCGATGTGCCGCTGCGCGATCCCCGTGCGCTCGCGGATCCACTCGTCGCTGGTGTCCAGGCGCGCCGCGAACTCCGCGTTGGTGACGACCCGCGGCGGCAGGTAGCTGCCGGTCCCGACGATGCGCGAGTAGATCACTGCGCGGCCGCCTGTCTGTCCACGGCCGCGGGCAACGTCTGCGCCATGCGACGCGAAATGCGCTGGATGACGTCGTTGCGCACCTCTTCTGCGGCGCGCTCGAGTGCCTTGCCGAAGGCGTATGCATCTGCCGAGCCGTGGCTCTTGATGACGATGCCGCGCAAGCCCAGCAGGCTTGCGCCGTTATAGCGGCCGGGATCCATCCGCTTGCGCAGCGCCTTGAGCACCGGCATTGCTGCAAATGCCGACAGCCTGCGCCACGGACTGCGCGCGAATTCCTGGCGCAGGAAGCCGGTGATCATCTTGGCCACCCCTTCCGAGGCCTTGAGCACGGAATTGCCGACAAAGCCGTCGCAGACCACCACGTCCGTGGTTCCCTTGAAGATGTCATCGCCCTCGACGTTGCCCTGGAAATTCAGGCCGCTTTCGCGCAGCAGGTCGGCCGCGCGCTTCACGGTCTCGTTGCCCTTGATGTCCTCGACTCCGATATTGAGCAGGCCCACCGATGGCCGTTCCTTGTGCTCTACGGCCGCCACCAGCATCGCCCCCATGACGCCGAACTGCATCAACTGCTCTGGCGTACAGTCCACGTTGGCCCCGAGGTCGAGCACGTAAGTCCAGCCGCCCTGCATGTTGGGCAGGACGGTCGCGATCGCCGGCCGGTCGATTCCCGGCAAAGTCTTGAGCACGTAGCGGGAGGTCGCCATCAGCGCGCCCGTATTGCCCGCACTTACGCAAGCGTGCGCCTCGCCGGATTTCACCAGGTTCACCGCGACGCGCATGGAAGAGTCCTTCTTGTAGCGCAGCGCCTGTGCCGGCGGCTCGTCCATGCTGACCACCTCCGCCGCATGCCGCACGCGCAAGCGCTCGCCCGACACAGGGTCGCGCGCGGCCAACTCCGCGTCCAGCGCTTCGCGCTGGCCGACCAACACCACGTCGACGTCCGCCTGCCGGCGCAGCAGCTCCAGGGCGGCAGGCACCGTCACCCGGGGGCCGTGATCGCCCCCCATGCAGTCGATTGCAACCGTGATGTGCATCGAGCCGGCGGCCCGCGTGCCGCGGCCGCCGTACGTGGATGCGCGCGGGAGGCTTACTCGCCCTTCGACTTCGCGACCTTCTTGCCGCGGTAGAAGCCGGTCGGGCTGACGTGGTGGCGCAGGTGCGCTTCACCCGTGGTCGGCTCGATCGCCAGCGCCGGTTTGCCCAGAAAGTCGTGCGCGCGATGCATGCCACGCCGGGACGGCGATTTCTTGTTCTGTTGCACTGCCATATTCAAGCTCCTCTCAAGTTCATCTGTCGCCGCGCAGCTTGCTGCGCAGCCCCGCAAACGGCGTTTGCCCTGCCCGCGGCGCGCGCTCAGCGCGCGCCGCACAAGCCTCGTGCCGCGGCGCGTAGGGCAGGGCGAGCAGCAGCTCGTCCTCGACCAGGTCGCGCAGCGACATTTCCTTCGTCGCAACGATGCTGTCCGGCCCTTCAGCCGTCATCGGCTCTGCATCCACTTCGGCCTGCGTCGACGCCAGCAACAGCGTCGCGTCCACCTGCGGCGCGAACTCCAGCGCGCCCAGACACCGCCTGCACGTCAATTGCAGCGTACCCGACGCGCGCAGCGTGAGCTGCGGCTGCCCGTGCGCGTTTACGCTGCCGCGCACTTCATACTCGATCGTTCCCGAATCGTCGAGCAACAGGTCGCGCAATCGAGGGAACGCACTCACCGGCCAAGTGCCGTGCGCCCTGCCTCCGGCCGCCGCAAACTTGAAGCCGTCGATCAGAGGGAACTGCGCCGACTGCTGCGGCATGAAGGCGCGGATGATATCATTTGCGAAAAACCGTGTCAAAACAAAGCCATGCTTGAGCCAAGGCACTTGGTGCTCGCGTCGACTTCGCGCTACCGGAAGGAGCTGCTCGAGCGTCTGCGCCTGCCCTTCGAGTGCGCCGACCCCGGGGTCGAGGAGCGCCCGCTCGCCGGTGAACCGCCTGCTGCCACTGCAGTGAGGCTTGCGCAAGCCAAGGCGCGCGCGGCAGCCTCGCGGTTTCCACGCGCCCTGATCATCGGCTCCGACCAGGTCGCGTCTTGCGATGGCGTGGTTCTCGACAAGCCCGGCACCCACGCAAACGCAGTCCGGCAGCTCTCGGCAATGAGCGGGCGTACGGCATCCTTCGATACCGCAGTCGCCCTGTGCGACGCCCGCAGCGGCGCGCTGCGCTCGATTGTTGTGCCATGCCTGGTGCACTTTCGCGAGTTCAACAGCGCGCAGATCGAGGACTACCTGCGGCGCGAGCAGCCCTACGACTGCGCCGGGAGCGCAAAGTCGGAAGGCCTGGGCATTGCGCTGATCGCGCGCATCGAGTGCGATGACCCCACCGCGCTGATCGGGCTCCCGCTCATCGCGCTGAGCACGCTTTTGCAGCAGGCCGGCATGCCCGTCCTGGGCGCATGACGGCCGCCCTCTATCTGATCCCGGCGCCGCTTGGCGGGGAAGCCGCGGAGGTGCTTCCGCCCAAGGCGGCGCACGCGGTCCGGTCGCTGCGGGACTTTGCCGTGGAGAACGCCAAGAGCGCGCGTGCGTACCTCGGCGGTTTGGGCATGCCCTGTGCAATGCGCGAGATCAATGTCCGCGAAATCGGCGAGGACACCGCTGCGCTGCTTGCGCCACTGCGCGCGGGGCGCTCGCTGGGCGTGATCTCGGAAGCCGGGTGCCCGGCAGTC
>Ga0335084_10006267_pt1 | contig 11820 bp, 7 predicted proteins | sample Lox_Sample_44_FD_206721 | JGI IMG/M metagenome (GOLD analysis project Ga0335084, IMG submission 206721) | Soil microbial communities from Loxahatchee National Wildlife Refuge, Florida, United States - Lox_Sample_4.4 | ecosystem: Environmental > Terrestrial > Soil > Wetlands | place: USA: Florida...
GACGAAGCGCCAGCAGTACGCATCGAAGCTTCCGAACTCCTCCTGGATGGAAAGGAACTCGCGCGCGTTGCCGACCGCCGCTTCGATCTTCATCCGGTTGCGCACGATCGACGGATCCAGCATCAGCCTGTCGATGCGCTTGCCGGTGTAGCGCGCGACTTTCTGCGGATCGAACTCGCTGAACGCGCGCCGGTAGCCTTCGCGCTTGCGCAGGACGATCGCCCAGCTCAGTCCCGCCTGCGCCGCTTCGAGCACCAGGAACTCGAAGTGCTTGCGATCGTCGTGCACGGGCACGCCCCACTCGCGATCGTGATAGTCGAGCATCAACGCGTCGGCACCGTTCGCCCACCCGCATCGCTTGGTTGGTTCGCCCATCACTGCTCCTCTGCGGCCTTCATCCTCCGGCGGACAATACATTCGGCCAGTATCGGCGATTCGAACGACGGCTACGATGTGCATCGAATGCCACGTATCCAGTGCCGGGAGTCGAGAAGATGAGCGGACGATATCTCGAGGACTATGCGGTGGGCCAGATGTACGGCTCCGGGCGGCTCAAGATCGAGAAGGATCGCATCAAGACATTTGCTGCAGAGTTCGATCCGCAGCCGTTTCATACCGACGAGGAAGCGGCGCGCGCTTCCTTCTTCGGCGGCCTGGCCGCCAGCGGCTGGCATACCGCTGCGGCCACCATGCGCCTGCTCGTCGAAAGCGACCTCGAGCCGGCCGGCGGCATCGTTGGCGCAGGCTTCGACGAGTTTCGCTGGCCGCTGCCGGTGCGCCCGGGCGACGAGCTTCACCTCGATATCGAAGTGCTGGAGGTTCGGCCTTCGAAGTCGCGCCCGAATCAGGGGATGATCAAAGTGAAGACGACGACCAGGAACCAGAACGGCGAGGCGGTGCAAATTACCGTCGGCAACCTCGTCGTTCCGCGGCGGCCCGGCTGACCGCACGCCGATAGTTCCAATTGCCCTTCGCTGGGGCGGACCGGGCGTTGCTGCTGGGCGCTGTCATCGTGTGTTCATTCCGCGGTCATCACGGGTCGAAACAATCGTTCGGAGCAACTCCCCTCGTGATCACCCCGCGAAAGGTTCCCGATGCCACGCAATCTCTCCCGCATCACGTTGCCCGCGCTCAGCGCCGTCGCGTTGGCTGTCCTCGCGACGACCGCATGCGCTCATGATGACCGGGATCGCCACGACGAACATGAGCATGGACTCGCAGCAATCCACAACGTGGTCGTGATCTACGCCGAGAACCGCAGCTTCGACAATCTCTTCGGTCACTTCCCGGATGCGAACGGCCTGGACACGCGCGCCGCGCGCTCGATCAAGCAACACGACCGCGACGGAACGACGCTGTTGCCTATCCTGCCCCCGGCGTTTAACGGCCTGACCGCGAGCGGCCAGACACCGGTCGTGACGCAGGCGCAGACGACCAACGTCTGGCCGAACGCGCCGTTCCAGATCGACAGCCCGTTCGATCGCTTCGGCTATGGCGTGCTGCCCAACTCGATCATCACGCGCGACCTGTACCACCGCTTCTTCGAGAACCAGATGCAGGCGAACGGCGGCAAAAACGATCTCTTCGCCGCGTGGGGCGACTCCGGCGGCCTCGTCATGGGCTTCTTCGACGGCAGCAAGACGCGCTTGTGGCACCTGGCGCGCGAATTCACACTGGCGGACAACTTCTTCGAAGGCGCGTGGGGTGGGTCGTTCCTGAACCACCAGTATCTCGTCTGCGCTTGCGCTCCCAGCGTGCCGGCCGCGACCGTCGCCGCGAACAAGATGTCGATCAACACGTTGACGACTCCCATCCAGGGCGTGCCGCAGCTTGCGACGAACAGCAGCTCGGCGCCATCGGCGCTGGGCGGGGCGCCGTCGCTGAAGAGCGGCAACATCGCACCTCTCGACTACTTCGGCGCGGGCGACGGCTATCGTGCCGTGAACACGATGCAGCCGGCGTACCAGCCGAGCGGCAACAAGCCGGTCGACAACATCGGCATGGACGCGCTGTTCGCGAACCCTTCAGCCGCGACGACGCTGCCGCCACAGACGCAGACCACGATCGGCGATCTGCTCACGGATGCCGATCTCAGCTGGGCCTGGTACTCGGGTGGATGGTCCGCGGCGACCGCCGTCCCGTACCCCTACGACCCCGCCACCAATACGTTCGGAGCGAGCACCACGATCTACAACTCCAACTCGTTCGGTACCGCCGATGCCGCGCACAGCGATTTCCAGGCGCACCACCAGCCGTTCAACTACTTCGCATCGATGGATCCGGTGGCGCATCCTGTCGAGCGTGCAGCGCACCTGAAGGATCGCGAAGACCTGTATTCGGATGCGGCGACGGGCAAGCTGCCAGCCGTCGTGTTCTACAAGCCCGTCGGCTTCCTGAATCAGCATCCCGGATATACGAACGTCACGAACGCCGACGACGAGATCGTGAACACGGTGGCCGCACTGCGCGCAAGTCCCCAGTGGGAACACATGGTGATCGTCGTGACCTACGACGAGTTCGGCGGCCAGTTCGATCACGTCGCGGTCCCGAAAGGTGATCTGCTCGGACCCGGCACGCGCATTCCAGCCCTGATCATTTCGCCCTTCGCGAAACGGGGATTCGTCGATCACACGATGTACGACACCGCCTCGGTGCTGCGGCTGATCACTCAACGGTGGTCGCTTCCGACGCTGCCCGGGCTGGCAATGCGCGACGCGGCGGTCGAGGCAAGCACGGGCAAGCCGATGGGTGACCTCACGCACGCACTCGAGTTGCCGCACCACGATCGCGATCACGCCCGGTGGTAAGAGCGCAACGTACAAGGCTGCGTCGCTTCGCCGCGCAGCTCTTCGCGTTCTCGCTCGGAACGCTAGCGGTCGCAGTGCTTGCGGCAGAGGAGCCACCCGCCGCCCCGGCAGCCGCGCGAGGCGCGCGGCTCCCCGGATACGGACCGCGCGTCTTCGGTTCGTGGCCCACGGTTGCTCAGATGACCGATCTCGGTCGGCGCATATTTTTCGACACGAGCCTTTCGAGCTCGGGTCGCATGGCGTGCGCGACATGCCACGATCCGTCGCATGCATTCGGCCCGCCGGATGGGCGCGACGTTCGAATGGGCGGTCCTGCGATGAACCGTCCCGGTTCGCGTGCCGTCCCGACGCTGCGCTATCTCTCGGCCACGATTCCCTTCACCGGGCACTACATCGATGACGAAGACCTGCATGGTGAAGATGGCGGCCCGACCGGAGGGTTGACCTGGGACGGACGGGCTGACACGCCGCGCGAGCAGGCTCTTGTTCCATTGTTTGCGCCCCACGAGTTCGCCAACGGTTCGCCTGGCGAACTGGCGGCGCGCGTGCGGCGGGCGCTGTACTCGGATGCGTTTCGGGCCGCATTCAGCGGGCCGGGCGAGAACGTGTTCGACGATCCGCAGCAGGTCATCGCGTGGCTCGCGATGGCGCTGGAGGTCTATCAGCAGAGCCCTTCGGACTTCTACCCGTATAGCAGCAAGTACGACGCGTACCTGCAGGGCGAGACGAAGTTGTCCGTTTCCGAGTTGCGTGGACTCGCGCTCTTCAACGATCCGGGGAAGGGCAATTGCGCGAGTTGCCATCCGAGCGCGCGCGGCGCGAACGGCAGCTTGCCGCGCTTTACCGACGCGGCGTACGCGGCGCTCGGTGCCCCACGCAACAAACGGCTCGCGGTCAACCGTGATCCCGCCTACTACGACCTGGGACTGTGTGCGAACGGTCGTGCGGGTCTCGCCGACAGCGAAGATAACTGCGGGCGCTTCAAGACGCCGACCCTGCGCAACGTCGCCTTGCGCAAGGTGTTCTTCCACAACGGCGTATTCCACTCGCTGCAGCAGGTGGTCGAGTTCTATGCACAGCGCGACATCAACCCGGCGCGCTGGTATCCGCGCGATGCCGCAGGGCGCGCGCGCAAGTACGACGACCTGCCGGAGATCTACCAAACCAACGTTGTTACCACGCCGCCGTTCGGCGGCCGCCCGGGCGATGCGCCGCCTCTGAGCGCTAGTGAAGTCCGCGACATCGTCGCCTTTCTCGGCACGCTCACCGACGGCTGGAAACCGCGGCCCGGCGGGTCAGATTGACCAGCAACGTGCGCTCCCGCCGATGTGGGCGTATCCCGCACTTGGGCTGCAGATCCGACCCGCCGAGTGCGTAGTTCGATCCAGCGGGGCATGCGTCCCAAGGACATGATTGCGTCGTGCACACTGCACCCCCAGCAGTCGATCCATGTCGTTCGACCGCAACCCGGCGGCCATAAGGTGGGGTACACGCAGGCCGCGTGGGGACTCGACTGGAGCCTTTTGCAATGGCCGTCAAACAACGATCGGAACGCGAAGTTTCCCGGGCTCTTCGGCTCGAGCGAGCGGCCCGTGGCGTGGACGAATTGCGTCGGGCTGCGCTCGCTGCGGAGCAGGAGTTCGGCGCCGAACTCGACCGGGTCGCACCCGCAATGCGCGAGAGCGCGTTCAACCTCGTCCACTACCTGGCAGTGCGGCGCCATGACGTTCGACAACTCCAGGACGAGCTCTCGCGCCTGGGGCTCAGCTCTCTCGGACGCATGGAGGCGCACGTGATGGCCTCGCTGCAGGCAGTGCTGGAAGTGCTAACCGCACTGCGAGGCGGGCCGGTTTCCATCGAAGCCATCGAGGATCCACCGGTCAACTTCGATACCGGCGCGGCGCTGCTCGCCGAGCACGCAAACGCCATTCTCGGCGTTGCGGCGCAGGGACGCGCGACCCGCATCATGGTGACCATGCCGGGAGAGGCGGCGGACGACCCGGACCTGATTCGAGAACTCGTTGCAGCCGGGATGGGAATCATGCGAATCAACTGCGCGCACGACTCCGTGCAGGTTTGGGAGCGAATAGTCGCGCAGCTTCGTCGCGCGGAGCGCGCTCTGGGCAAGCGTTGCCTGGTCTCGTTCGATCTCGCCGGCCCGAAGCTTCGCACCGGTCCGATGGCACCAGGACCGGCCGTCATCAAGTGGCGACCGACGCGCGACGCAGTCGGACATGTGACGCAGCCCGCCCTGGTGCGGCTTGTAGCGAGCATCGAAGAAGCCGACATCGACGAGCCGACGATCCCGGTCGGGGCGGCGCTCCTCGCCCGCGCCAGGCCCGGGGACACGTTCACATTCGCTGACGCGCGCGAGCGCAAACGTGCGCTCCGCGTCATCGAAGCGCGCCCCGGCGAGTGCGTGTGCGAAACCGACGAGACCGCTTACGTCGTGCCCGGAACTCGCATGACGTTGCGGCGAAAGGGGCAGTCGATCGCGAAAGGAGAGGTAGGTCCCTTGCCGACCGTCGAGCAGTGGATCGCGCTGCGCGCGGGCGACAGCCTCGATATCGTGCATGGAGATGCTCCCGGGCAGGACGCGACGCACGACGACGATGGACGCGTGACGGAGCCGGCTGTCGTGTCATGCACGCTCGCTGAGGTGTTCGCCAGCGTGCGCGTCGGCGAACCCATCATGCTCGACGACGGCAAGATCCGCGGAACAATTCGCGGCGTCGCCCGGGATCGGCTGCGTGTCGAGATCACTGCGGTCGCCGGAGGCACGGCGAAGCTCAAGGCAGAAAAGGGCATCAATCTGCCGGAATCCGATCTCGCCCTGCCGGCTCTCACCCCCAAGGACATCGATGACCTGGCCTTCGTGGCCGAACATGGGGACATGGTGGCGTTCTCGTTCGTGCAGCGCCCGGAAGACATCGACGCGTTGCTCGGAGAGATCGAGAAACTCGGTGCATTACGGCTTGGCATCGTGCTCAAGATCGAAAAGCAAGCTGCGTTCAATCGTCTGCCGGTGCTACTCCTGAGCGCGCTGCGACACCCGCCCGTCGCGGTGATGGTTGCGCGTGGCGATCTCGGTGTCGAGGTCGGTTTCGAGCGACTGTCGGAAGTCCAGGAGGAGATCCTCTGGCTTTGCGAGGCCGCCCACGTCCCTGTGATCTGGGCGACGCAGGTACTGGAGTCGCTCGCCAAGGGCGGGATGCCGTCGCGCGCGGAGGTCACCGACGCCGCAATGGGCAGCCGCGCCGAGTGCGTGATGTTGAACAAGGGGCCTTACATTCTCGAAACGCTGCGCTTCTTGACTGACGTGCTCGGGCGAATGGAAGAGCACCAGTACAAGAAGACAGCGCGCCTGCGCAAGCTGCGCGTGTCCGATGTGAACGCCGCGCGGTCGCGCGGTCGCAAGAGAGAGGAGTCGGGGGCGAGCACTTGAACCCGCGTCTGCGCTAGCCGGCGCGCGGTGCAGACCGCTGCACGATCCCCATGAGCTTGTAGATCAGCAGCGCCGCGGTGAAATCGAACGCGTGGAAGCCCTTGATCGGCGCGAACTCGAGCAGGTCGAACCCGATGATGCGACGCTGGCGCGCGACCGACTCGAACAACGCCAGCACCTGATACCAGCCAAGCCCACCGGGAACCGGTGTGCCCGTGGCAGGCAGCACGGAGGGATCGATGCCGTCGGTGTCGAGCGTGAAAAAGACGTTGGGCGGAAAGTCGGCCGGCAGCTCGATCGCGTCGATGCGTTCGCGCACCAGGCGGTCGGCGTCGATGTAGCGCACGTTGTAGCGCGCCCGCGCGGCGCGCTCTTCCTCCGAGTAGGCGCGGTTGCCAAGTTGAAAGAGCGGAACGCCTGCTTCCACGACCCGACGCATCACCGAAGCATGGCTGAGCGGGTCTCCTTCGTAGCGGTCGCGCAGATCGGCGTGCGCGTCGACCTGCACGACACCGAAGTCGTTAACGCCTGCTGCGAGATATCCCTGTACGACACCCCAGGTGACCGTGTGCTCTCCGCCGAGCACGACCGGCGTTCCGTCGAGTTCAAGGATACGTGCGACCACGGCCGCGATGTCTGCGATGACCTTCTCCGCCTTGCCACGGCAGTCGATCGCAGGCCATGTGTAGATGCCGTCGGCACCGGGATCGCTGGCGCCATCCCAGCGTTCAAGTTGATCAGAGGCGGCGAGGATTGCCGCAGGCCCATTGGCCGTGCCGTGCCCGTACGAAACGGTTTTCTCGTAGGGCACGGGCAGCACGTGGAAGCGTGCCTGCCCGGGTGCGATCTCGTCAAGGTCGCTGCCGAAGAAACGCGGCGCGGGGCGCCGGGCGCGTGCAGGCTTGGCTGCAGGTCGCCGTGCCGGCGCGGATGTCTCGCCGGTCCTTGTCGCGCGCTTCATGACAGCCGGCCCTTGAAGTCTTCGTATCCGAACTCGCGCACGATGGTGAGCGCATCGGTCGCCGAATCCCACAGCGCGATGGCGGGCAGCGGCATGCCGTTGAACGTAGAGGTCTTCACCATCGAGTAGATCGCCATGTCTTCGAAGACGAGCCGGTCGCCGACTTGCAGCGGCCGCGCGAACGAATAGTCGCCGATGACGTCGCCGGCGAGGCAGGTCTGCCCGCCGAGTCGATAGACGTGCGGATGCTCGCCGGGATCGCCGGCATCGATGATGCGCGGCCGATAAGGGCCCTCGAGCACGTCAGGCATGTGGCAGGTCGCGGAGGTGTCGAGGATGGCGAGCGGCATGCCGTTCCACGGCAGGTCGAGCACCTCGGCCACGAATATGCCGGCGTTGAACGCGATCGCCTCGCCCGGCTCGAGATAGACCTGCACGCCATGGCGCGCGCTGAACTCGCGCAGCAAGTGCGCCAATCCGTCGATGTCGTAGCCGCTGCGCGTGATGTGATGTCCGCCGCCGAAGTTGATCCACTCCATGCGGGGAATGAACTCGCCGAACTTGCGCTCGAAAGCATCCACCGTGCGGGCGAGCGGCGCGAAGTCGTCTTCGAACAGGGCATGGAAGTGCAGGCCGCTGATGCCGTCGAGGTCCCCACGAAACTGCGACAGCGGAATGCCGAGGCGCGAGTGCGGCGCGCACGGGTCGTAGAGCGGGTTCTTGCCTTCGGAGTGCTCGGGATTCACGCGCAGGCCGAAGCTCAGTTGCGGTCTGCGCGCACGCGCCTCGCGGATGAGCGGCTGAAAGCGTGCCCACTGGGCGAACGAGTTGAAGACGACGTGATCCGAGATCTCGAGAATCGCGGCGAGATCGCGTCCGTTGTAGGCGGCGGAGAAGGTGTGGACTTCGCCGCCGAACGCCTCGCGGCCGAGACGGGCCTCGAACAGTCCGCTGGCACATGTGCCTTTCAGATACCGCGCAACGAGCGGCGCCAGGTGCCACATCGAGAACGCCTTGAGCGCGAGCAGGATCTTCGCGCCGCTGGCGCGCTGCACCCCGTCGAGCACTTGCAGGTTTTCCTCGATCGCAACCCGATCGACGACGAAGCACGGCGAGGGCACGCGGCGGGTGTCGAATCTGCGGAACCGCGCCGTGCGCGAGGAGACGTCGGCCACTTCGGCGGTGCGCTCAGGCCATGGGCGCGTCCGGCGTCACCACCGTCCACGCCAGTCCGTGTTTGTTCATGGCGTCCATGAAGGGGTCGGGATCGAACTGCTCCATGTTGAAGACGCCCTGGCCACGCCACTTTCCGGTCAGCATCAACTTGGCGCCGATCATGGCGGGCACGCCGGTCGTGTACGAGATCGCTTGCGCTCCGACCTCGCGATAGCACGCCTCGTGATCGCAGATGTTGTACACGAACGCAAGTTTCTCCTTGCCGGCCTTGCGTCCGCGTACGAGACAGCCGATGCACGTGCGTCCCTTCGTGAGCGGGCCGAGGCTGGACGGGTCGGGCAGCAGCGCCTTCAGGAACTGCAGCGGCACGATCTCCTGCCCCTGGTACAGCACCGGCTTGATCGACGTCATGCCGACATTGCCCAGCACGCGCAGGTGCGTCAGATAGTTGTCCGAGAACGTCATCCAGAAGCGCGCGCGACGCAGGGTCGGGAAGTGCCTGACGATCGATTCGAGCTCTTCGTGGTAGAGCAGGTAGATCTTGCGCGGGCCGATGCCTTCCGGAAAGTCGAACATGCGGTTCACCGACAGCGGCTCGGTAATCTGCCAGCCGCCGTTCTCCCAGTAGCGGCCGGGAGAAGTGACTTCGCGGATGTTGATCTCGGGGTTGAAGTTGGTGGCGAATGGCTGGCCGTGGTCGCCCGCATTGCAGTCGATGATGTCGAGTTCGTCGATCGTGTCGAAGTGATGCTTGGCGAGGTAAGCCGTGAACACGTTGGTGGCGCCCGGATCGAATCCGCTGCCGAGCAGGGCCATGATGCCGCGGCGCTGGAAGCGCTCCTGGTACGCCCACTGCCAGCTGTATTCGAACTTGGCGGTGTCGCGCGGCTCGTAGTTGGCGGTATCCAGATAGTCGACGCCGGTCGCGAGGCACGCGTCCATGATCGCCAGATCCTGGTAGGGAAGCGCGACGTTGATCACGATGGCGGGCTTCTCGCGTTCGATCAGGGCCGACGTCTGCGCGACATCGTCGGCGTCGACCTGCGCCGTCTTGATCGGACGCTTTATCTGAGCCGCGATGCGCTTGCACTTTTCCTCGGTGCGGCTCGCCAGGACGATCTCGGAGAACACTTCCGGGACCTGCGCGCATTTGTGGGTGACGACCTGTCCGACACCGCCCGCGCCGATGATCAACGCTTTCGCCATGACCGGGATCTCCGCGTCAATCTTCTTCGTAATAGGTGTAGCCGCGCAGGCTCGAGCCGAACGCCTCGAGCACCGCCTTGCGCTCGATCACCGAGATGCGCCCGGCGCGCACCGCCTGCTCCGCGGTCTCGCGGAAGCGCTCGAGCAGTTGCTGCGGCTGGTACTCGACGTAGCTCAACACGTCGGCGATGCTGTCGCCGCTCATCTCGCGCAGGAAGTCGAAGGTGCCGTCGTCGTTGATGCGCACGCTCACGACGTTCGTGTCGCCCATGAGGTTGTGCAGGTCGCCGAGGGTCTCCTGGTAGGCACCTACCAGGAACACGCCGAAGTAGTACGGCTCGTTGTCGATCAGATGGTGCACCGGCAGCGTCTTGCGAACGCCGCGCGTGCCGATGAACTGATCGATCTTGCCGTCCGAATCGCAGGTGATGTCGGCGAGGATCGCCTGGCGCGTCGGCTGCTCGTTGAGCCGGTGCACCGGCATGATCGGAAAGATCTGGTCGATCGCCCACACGTCGGGCAGCGACTGGAACACCGAGAAGTTGCCGTAGTAGATGTCCGAGAGCGACTGCTCGAGGCCATCGAGGCCGGCCGGCGTCCGCTTCGTGTCGCGCACCTCGTGCACGATTCCACGGACGACCTCGAGGAAGATGTTCTCGGCAACCGAGAGAGCGCGCAGCCCGATCTGCCCGCGCTTGAACAGCTCGCGCAGCTCGCCGCGGTAGTAGACGGCGTCGTTGTAGGACTCCTGCAGGTTGCGCGGGTTGATGTCGCGCAACGCCTGGCGCAAATTGCCGATCAGCTCGTGCTCGCCCTGCGGATCGGGCTCCGGTATCTGTCCCGGCTCGAAATGCGTGACGTCGAGAATGTTGAACAGCAGGACCGACGAGTAGGCGACCGTGGCGCGTCCCGACTCGGTCACGATGACCGGATGTTCGATTCCCAGCGGATCGAGCACGCTCATGATCGTCTCGACGACGTCGGTGCAGTATTCGTCGAGGGAGTAGTTCTTGCTGTAGTCGTAGTTGGTCTGCGACCCGTCGTAGTCGACCGCGAGCCCGCCGCCCAGGTCGAGGAACCCAAGGGCGGCGCCCTCGCGCTTGAGCTCGGCGTAGTAGCGCACCGCCTCGAGCACGCCGTTGCGGATATCGCGGATGTTCGGGATCTGGGACCCGAGGTGGTAGTGCATGAGCTGCAGGCAGTCGAGCATTTCGTGCTGCCGCAGCGTGTCGATCAGGTCGACGATCTGCGAGGTCGTCAGCCCGAAGATGCTGCGATCACCGCTCGACTCGTTCCAGGCGCCGCCGACGCGCGAGGCGAGCTTCACGCGCACGCCAAGCACCGGGCGGACGCCGAGCGCGCGGCTCGCTTCGAGCACGATGGGAAGCTCGGTGGGCGTCTCGAGCACGAAGAAGCAGGCGTAGCCGAGCTTTTGCGCGTGCAGGCCGAGCGTGATGAACTCCGTGTCCTTGTAACCGTTGCAGACGATGTAGCCGGAGCCCGGTTTGAGATTCGCCAGCGCGATCAGCAGTTCCGCCTTGCTGCCAGCCTCCAGTCCGTGCCCGTAGCGCGCGCCGAAGCGTGCGATTTCCTCGATCACCTGGCACTGCTGGTTGACCTTGATCGGAAACACGCCGCGATAGCGGCCACGGTACGACAGGGCGTGCATGGCCCGCCCGAATGACTCGTTCAGTACCGAAACCTGGGCATCCAGGATGTTCTCGATGCGCAACAACACCGGCATCTGCAGTCCACGCTGTTGCATGCCGGCGATGATGTCGAGCAGGCTCACGCGGGCGCGGCGGCCGTTGAACGGCACGCTCACGCCGACGCTGCCATCTGCGGACAGGTCGAAATATCCGGCACTCCAGGTGCGGATTCCGTAGAGCTCCTCCGCTTCGGCGGTGCTCCAGTTGGATGCGACGTGCGGTTTCAGCCTTTGCTCTTTCGCTTCGCGATCGCGCTGGCCGACGCGGCCGCGCGAGAGGCGCGCATCTTGCACGTTGACGTCGCCAAGATCAACCGAGCGAGGCGGGGACCTCGCGGCGACAGCAGGGTGTTCCATGGCTTCGCCGTCTGGCGACCGCGGTGCTGACGTGCGAATCACGGGCGTTGTTTGGGTCTCCATTGGCGGAACGAATCGCGTTGCCTGATGGATCGTCGCTATGCGCGAGTCACTTTGCCGCAGGAATGCGACAGGGACGTTGCAGGGGATCGCGTCGCCT
>Ga0335084_10006269_pt1 | contig 11819 bp, 8 predicted proteins | sample Lox_Sample_44_FD_206721 | JGI IMG/M metagenome (GOLD analysis project Ga0335084, IMG submission 206721) | Soil microbial communities from Loxahatchee National Wildlife Refuge, Florida, United States - Lox_Sample_4.4 | ecosystem: Environmental > Terrestrial > Soil > Wetlands | place: USA: Florida...
CCCGGCGACGTGCGGGCCCGGCTCGCCGCCGTGCCGCCGAAGGACCCCGAGCCCCTCGACCTGGTGCTGGACGACTACCGCCGCATCATCGAGCCCAACGTCACCCACTGGAACCATCCCGGCTTCATGGCCTACTTCGGCATCACGGGCTCCGGACCCGGGATCCTGGGCGAGGCGCTGGCCGCGGGCCTCAACGTCAACGCGATGCTGTGGCGCACCAGCCCCGCCGCCACCGAGCTCGAGGAGACGGTCACCGACTGGCTGCGCCAGATGCTCGGCCTGCCGGAGGGCTACCGCGGCCACATCAACGACACCGCGTCGGTCACCACCTTCCTCGCGCTCGCCGCCGCGCGCGACCGCGCGCCGGGGCTCGAGATCCGCGAGAAGGGGATGGCCGGGCGGGCCGACGTGCCGCCGCTCGTCGTCTACGCCAGCGAGCAGGCGCACTCCTCGGTGGACAAGGGCGTGATCGCCCTGGGCATCGGGCTCGGCAACCTCCGCAAGGTGCCGGTCGACGACCAATTCCGCATGGATCCGGTCGCCCTCGAGGCGATGATCGCGGAGGACCGCATCCACGGCCGGCTCCCCATCGCGGTCGTCGCCACGGCGGGCACCACGTCCACCACCAGCGTCGATCCGGTCGCCGCGGTCGCCGCCATCTGCCGGCGCGAGGCCATCTGGCTCCACGTGGACGCCGCCTACGGGGGCGCCGCAGCGGTCTGCCCCGAGTTCCGCCCGCTGTTCGACGGCATGGAGCAGGCGGACTCGATCGTGGTGAACCCGCACAAATGGCTGTTCACGCCGGTGGACTGCTCCGTGATGCTGGTGCGCGAGGCCGCGGCGCTCCGCAACGCCTTCTCGCTGGTGCCGGACTACCTGCGCACGGACGAGGAAGGCGTCACCAACCTGATGGACTACGGTATCCAGCTCGGTCGCCGGTTCCGCGCCCTCAAGCTGTGGATGGTGATCCGGGCGTTCGGCGTCGCGGGAATCCGCGACCGCATCCGCTACCACTGCGCCCTGGCGCAGGAGCTGGCCGGGTGGGTCCGTGCCGAGCCGGGCTTCGAGCTGGCGGCGCCCGTGCCGTTCAGCGTCGTGTGCCTGCGCGCGACCCGCGGCGCGACGGGCGAGGAGCAGGACCGGCTCAACGAGCGGGTGATCAACCGGGTCAACGCCGCCGGATCGGTGTTCCTCGCGTCGACGCGACTGCGGGGCCGCGTCGTGATCCGCGTCGCGATCGGGAACCTGCGGACCGAGAGGAAGCACGTCGCCAGGGCGTGGGAGCTCATCCGGGAGGCCGCCCAAGGTAGCTAGTCCCAATCCCAACCCCCAATTCCCAATCCCCGGGGGTTGGGGTTTGGGGGTTGGGGTTCAGGGCTTGGGGTTTGGGGAAGGCAGGTCGCGCCACACCACCGCCCGCACGTCTCCGCTCCGCTCCCGCGCCCAGTCCTGCGCGACCTGGAGCTTCGACAGGTAGCTCTCCTTCCACTCGTCCGGGATGTTGGCCCGCATCCAGCCCGGCGACATCAGCTCCTTCCCGGGCCCGCGGCCGAGGTCCGCGACCTCGCCGAGGAAGCAGGTCGAGCTGCCGGTGTCCATCGCGTTGATCACGCGGCACTCGAACCAGGCCCAGCAGTCGTCGAGGATCGGGCAGCCGAGCGCGCCGAGCCGGTGCGGGAGGTCGGCGAGCTTGTCGCCGTCGCGCCCGCTGTGAAAGCCGAGCCGCTCCACGACGTCGAGCTGGCCGCGGTGCAGGGCATGCACCGCGAACCGGCCGGTGTCGAACACCATGTCGTGCGTGTAGTTGAACTTGTGGACCAGGATCATCAGTCTCGGCACGTCGGGGACGATCGACGCGCGCGTCGCGGCGTCGGAGATCATCCCGTTGCGCCGGCCGGCGCGCTCGGCCGTGATCGCGACCACCGGGGTCGTGAAGCTGCGCAGCAGCTCGTAGCTCAGGGTGGGGTCCATCGGCGAATTCTGCGTCGGACCGCGGCGAGCCGGCAATGGCACCCCCAACGCGGCGGGACCGCCGCCCGTAGCAGGGAGGCTGGCCGCGCGCCGCTCGCCACCCCATTTTCCGGCTTCCACAACCCCGAACCAAGGTCGGCCGCATGCGAAGCGCCCTGCTGCTGTCCACGCTCGTCCTCGTCCTGTGCCCGGTGGCGGCCGCGCGCGCCCAGGTCACGCACCCGGACACCACGGCGCTAACCGCCTTCCCGTGGCGGAGCGTCGGGCCCGCGAACATGAGCGGCCGGGTGAGCGCCGTCATCGGCAATCCGCGCAACGCGAAGGAGATGCTCGTGGGCTTCGCGTCCGGCGGGTTGTGGCGGACGGTGAACGCGGGCGTGACGTGGACGCCGGTATTCGACCACGAGAAGGTGTCGACCGTGAGCGCGCTGGCGATGGCCCCGGGCGACACCAGCATCGTGTGGGCCGGCACCGGAGAGGCCGACTCCCGCAACTCCATCTCGCCCGGCGGGGGCGTCTGGAAGTCCACCGACGCGGGGAAGGCCTGGACCTTCATGGGCCTCGAGGACACCCGGCAGATCGGCCGCATCGCGATCGATCCCGGCGATGCCAACGTGGTGTACGTCGCCGCGCTCGGCCACGCCTGGGGCCCCAACCGGGAGCGGGGCCTCTTCAAGACCAGCGACGGCGGCCGGACCTGGAAGAACGTGAACTTCGTGAGCGAGCGCGCCGGCTTCGTGGACGTGGCGGTCGACCCGTCCGACCACGCCGTGGTGTGGGCCGCGTCGTGGGAGCGGCAGCGGACGCCGTACTCGCTCGCGAGCGGCGGCCCCGGCTCCGGCCTGTGGAAGAGCGCCGACGCCGGCGCCACCTGGAGGCGCGTCGCCGGCGGCGGCTGGCCCGCCACCACGCTGGGGCGCATCGGGATCGCCGTCGCGCCGAGCGACCCCGGGGTGGTGTACGCGATGGTGGAGGCCGACTCGAATCCCAACCCCGAGTCGCTGCGCCGGGGCTTCGTCGCCGACACGTCCAAGCGGCAGCGCCTCCAGTCCGGCCTGTACCGCACCACCGACGGCGGCGCCACGTGGACCAGGATGAACGCCGACGACGACCGGCCGTTCTACTTCTCGCAGGTGCGGGTGGACCCGCGGAACCCGGACCGCGTCTACTGGATGGGTACGCAGCTGTTCTTCTCCAACGACGGCGGCCGGACGCCGCGCCGCGTCGGCCAGAGCGTGCACGTGGACTACCACGCCTTCTGGGGCGACCCGGAGGACCCGGACCGCTACATCGTGGGCGAGGACGGCGGGCTGGCGGTCACGAACGACCGCGGCCGCAGCTACGACGCGATCATGCAGATGGCGGTGGGCCAGTTCTACGCCATCGCGCTCGACATGCAGCAGCCGTTCTGGATCTGCGGCGGCTTGCAGGACAACGGCTCCTGGTGCGGGCCGAGCCGTGCCAACCGGCGCGCGGGCATCGTCAACCAGGACTGGTTCAACGTGGGCGGCGGCGACGGCTTCTACGCCGCCGTGGACCCGACCGATCCCAACACGGTGTACTCGGAGTCGCAGGGCGGCAGCATCTCGCGGCTCGACGTGAAGACCTGGACCCGCGCGCAGGTCCGGCCGGTCAAGGGGCCGCTGTCGCGGCTGCTCGAGGACTCGGTGCTCCTCGCCCGCGGCGACACCACCAGGCCCGCCACTCCGGAGGAGGACCGCACCGTCGCCGCCTACAAGGCGCGCATCGCGGCCGACTCGCTGAACCGCCCGCGGTTCAACTGGTCCACGCCGTTCTTCATCTCGCCGCACAGCCCGCGCACCCTGTACCTGGGCGGGAACCGCCTCTACAAGTCGGTGGACCGGGGCGACCACTGGGCGCCGGTGAGCGAGGACCTCTCGACCCGCGACTCCGTGCGCATCAAGCTCAGCACCCGCACCACCGGCGGCGTCACGCGGGACGTGACCGGCGCCGAGACGCACGGCACCATCACCACCGCGGCCGAATCGCCGGTGCGGCCGGGGATCCTGTGGGTGGGCACCGACGACGGCAACGTGTGGGTCACCACCAGCGACGGCGCCGCGTGGACCAGCCTCGCCGGCCGGTTTCCGGGTGTGCCGCCGAAGACCTGGGTGAGCCGCGTCGAGCCCTCGCACTTCGACAGCGCCACCTGCTACGTGACCTTCGACGGCCACCGCGACGACCTCGACCGGCCGTTCGTCTACGTCACCACCGACTTCGGCCGCAGCTTCCGCAGCCTCGCGGCGACCCTCCCGCCCACGACGTTCGTGCACGTCATCCGAGAGGACCCGCGCCGGCGCAGCCTGCTGTTCCTCGGCACCGAGCAGGCGCCGTACGTCTCGTTCGACACCGGCGCCACGTGGCACCTGCTCGACCGCCTCATGCCGACGGTGCCGGTGCACGACCTCGCCATCCACCCGCGCGACCGCGTGCTGGTCGCGGCCACCCACGGGCGGAGCATCTACACGATGGACGTCGGCCCGCTCGAGGAGCTGACCGACTCCATCCTCGCCGCGCCGTTCCACCTGTTCACCGTGGACTCGGCCCTGCTCTACAACGAGCGCACCGGCCAGTTCTGGTCGGGGAACAAGGAGTTCGAGGCCGCCAATCCGCCCTTCGGCGCGCGGATCGCCTATCGCCTGCCGGGACCGACCGCCGCGGTCGCGGACACCGGCACGCCCGGCGCCCGGCCGGACGACGACGCGGACGACGCGTCCCGGGTCGCCGACGCCGACGCGGCGCCGCAGGACGACGAGCGGCCCGCGCCGGCCGCCGGGCCCGCCGAGGAGCCGCAGCGGCGCCAACGGTCCGACACGCTGCAGTTCGTGATCACCGGGCCCCTGGGCGACACGATCCGGACCTTCCGCGGCAGCGGCGCGCCCGGCTTCCATTGGGTGAGCTGGGACCTGCGCAAGAACCGCACGCCGCCGGGACCGGCCGCGCGGCGCGACAGCATCCTCGCCGCGGCGCGCTCCAAGGTGGTCCGCGACAGCCTGGCCGCGGCGTGGCGCGGCGATTCGACGGAGCGCGGGCGCGCCCTCGCGGCCGGCCGCGACCCCGAGCCCGGCGAGCCCGGGGCCTGGGAGCCGCCGGCGGGACTCCGGACCGGCCGGGGCGGCGGCGGCGGGTTCGGCGGATTCGGCGGCGCCGCGCTCGTCGATCCCGGCGACTACGTGCTCAGCGTGACCGTAAACGGCACGACCTACCGGCGCGTGATCCACGTGATCCGCCCGGCCGGGCCGAGGTCCGCGGTGGCGGGCGATTGGCAGTGACGGGGGCGGTTCGAGGCGTCGAACATCCGTTCGAACGCGTGGCGTGCGGAAGCGCCGACGAGGCCGTTTCCGCGCACGGAAATTGCGGTTACGCCTGTCTGTGAACGCACCGCACCGTCGCCACGAGAGGGGCCCCATGTCGGCAGTCGCACCGGTGAGTGTCGCTCCGCATCCCCGCACCACGTGGTCGGAGTTCTACCGCTCCCTGCTCTGCACGCCGGAGGAGGCGCTCAAGGTCGTCCGCAGCGGGGACCGGGTGTACATCCACCCGGGCTGCGCGGTGCCGGAGCCGCTGGTGGACGCGCTGAGCGCGCGGGCGCCCTCGCTGAAGGACGTGGAGGTGGTGCACCTGCTGACGATGGGCCGCGCGTCGCACATGACGCCGGAGATGGAAGGGCACTTCCGCCACAACGCGATGTTCATCGGCGCCAACGCCCGCAAGGCGGTCAACGAGGGCCGCGCCGACTACACGCCGATCTTCCTGGGCGAGATCGCCCGGCTGTTCAGCGACGGCACCCTGCCGATCGACGTGGCGCTGATCCAGCTCTCGCCGCCCGACGCTCACGGCTTCTGCTCGCTCGGCGTCGGGGTGGACCACACCCTCGACGCGGCGCGGCACGCGCGGCACGTGATCGCCGAGGTGAACCAGATGATGCCGCGCACCCACGGCGACGCGTTCATCCACGTGCGCCAGCTCAACGCGGTGGTCGAGACCTCGCGCCCGCTGATGGAGCTGCACGTCGAGCCCGGCGACGAGATCACCGACGCGATCGCGCACAACGTCGCCGAGCTGATCGACGACGGCGACACCCTGCAGATGGGGATCGGCGGGATCCCGGACGCGGTGCTGCGGGACCTGGCCGACCGGCGGGCGCTCGGCGTGCACACCGAGATGTTCGCCGACGGGATCGTGGACCTGATCGAGGCGGGGGTCGTCACCGGCGAGCGGAAGACGCTGCACCGGGGCAAGGTGATCTCGGGCTTCCTGCTCGGCACCAAGCGGTTGTTCGACTTCGTGCACGACAACCCGGTGGTCGAGCTGCACCCCACGTCGTATACCAACGACCCGTTCATCATCGCGCAGAACGACAACATGGTCGCCATCAACTCGGCGATCGAGATCGACATCACCGGCCAGGTCTCGTCGGACTCCATCGGCGCGATCTTCTACAGCGGGTTCGGCGGACAGACCGACTACATCCGCGGCGCCTCGCGCTCGCGGGGCGGGAAGCCGATCATCGCGCTGCCCTCGACGGCCAAGGGCGGCACGCTGTCCCGCATCTCGCCGTGCCTGGCGCCGTGCGCCGGCGTGGTGACGACCCGGGCCGACGTGCGGTGGGTGGTCACCGAGTACGGGTCGGCGTACCTGTTCGGCAAGACGGTGCGGCAGCGGGCCCGCGCCCTCATCGACATCGCGCACCCGAAGTTCCGCGAGGAGCTGGAGCGGGCGGCGCACGAACGCAAGCTCCTGTAGCGGCGGGAAGGATCCATGATCACGCAAGTCGGCAACGTCACCGTCGTGGTGAAGGACCTGCGCAAGGCGCTCCGGTTCTACCGCGACAAGGTCGGCCTCCGGCTGTGCTTCTTCGACCGGAAGCACGACTGGGTGTGCTTCGAGTGCGGGGCGGGGCGCACCACGCTCTCCCTCACCACCCCCTGGAACCGGGAGGCGAAGCGGCTGGTCGGCGTCAGGACCGGCGTCAGCCTCCTGGTGGACGACATCGAGAAGACCCACGCCACGCTGGTCCGGCGCAAGGTGAAGTTCGGCATGAAGCCCACCAAGCAGCGGTGGGGCGGCATCCTGGCCAACTTCCAGGATCCGGACGGCAACAAGTTCTTCCTGCTGCAGATGCCGAGCGGCTTCGCCAAGTAGCCCATTGAGCTTTGCGCGGCGCGGCGTCAGTTTCGACTGATGCCGCGCCGTTCGCGTGTCGGCGACCTGCCGACGCCCGCCCTCCTGCTCGACCTCGACGTGCTCGAGCGCAACCTCGACCGCATGGCGGAGAAGACGCGCCGGCTCGGGGTCGCCCTGCGCCCGCACGTCAAGACGCACAAGTGTCTCGAGGTCGGACGGATGCAGCGGGAGCGGGGAGCGCGCGGCATCACCGTCGCGACCCTCGCCGAGGCGACGGCGTTCGCGGACGGCGGCTTCGCCGACGTGACGTGGGCGTTCCCCCTGGTGCTCGGCCGGCTGGACGAGGTGATCGCGCTGGCCCGCCGGATCACGCTGCGCGTCACCGTGGACTCGGCCGAAGCCGTGGCGGCGCTGGGGAAGGCGGCGCGCGCCGCGGGCGTCGCCGTCCACGCCTGGCTCGAGGTGGACTCGGGGCATCACCGCTCGGGCGTCGATCCGCGCTCGGCGGCCGCCCTCGCCGTGGCGCGCGCGCTCGCCGCGGAGGGCGCCGTCGCGTTCGACGGCATCCTGACCCACGCCGGCCACAGCTACCACGCCCCCACCCGCGCCGGGCGCGCGAAGGTGGCCGAGCAGGAGCGGGCGGCGATGGTCGCCTTCGCGGCCCGGCTGGAGGCGGACGGGGTCCGCGTGCCGGCCGTGAGCACGGGCTCCACGCCGGCGATGTCGGCCGTCGAGCGGCTCGACGGCGTGACCGAGGTCCGGCCCGGCAACTACGCCTTCCACGACTTCATGCAGGTCGCCGCCGGCGTGTGCGCCGCGGAGGACTGCGCGGTCACCGTGCTGGCCAGCGTGGTGTCGCACCAGCCCGGCGCGGACCACGCGGTGGTGGACGCGGGGGCGCTGGCGCTGTCCAAGGACGCCGGGCCGCACGACCCCGCGCTGGCGCGGGGGCTCGGGCCGGTGATGGCGGGGCTCTCGGGCCACGACCTCGATCCACAGCTCGAAGTCACCGGCGTGAGCCAGGAGCACGGAGTGGTCGGCAGCAGGGGTGTGGGAACCGGCGGGGGCTTGGGTCCTGAGGGTTGGGGGTTGGGCCCCAAACCCCACACCCCGACCCCCACCCCCCTGCCGGCGCTGGGCGAGAAAGTGCGGATATTGCCGAACCACTCCTGCCTCACGGCCGCGCTGTTCGACCGCTACCACGTGGTGCGGGGCGAGGACGTCGTGGACGAATGGACCATCTGGCGGCGCCGCTAGCGGGCGCTAGGTTGGGAGCCCTATGAGCACCGTCTACCTCAACGGGCAGTACCTGCCGGACGACCGGGCGCTGATCAGCCCGCTGGACCGCGGCTTCACCTACGGCGACGGCGTGTACGAGGTGATCCGCGCCTACAACGGCAAGATCTTCCTGCTGGCCGAGCACTTCTCGCGCCTGGCGTCGAGCTGTGCCAAGCTGCGCATCGGGGCGCACCTCACGCCGCTGGAGGCGGTGCCGGCGCGGCTGCTGGCGGAGAACGGGCTCACCGGCGACGCCCTGATCTACCTGCAGATCACCCGCGGCGCGGCGCCGCGGTCGCACCTGTTCCCGCCGCCCGAGACCCGGCCGACGGTGTTCGCGATGGCGTGGGCCTTCAAGCCGAACCCGGCGCTCGCCGATCCCGGCGCGAGCACGGTGCTGGAGCCGGACGTGCGCTGGTCGCGCTGCGACATCAAGGTGACCTCGCTCATCCCCAACTCGTTCGCGGCCCAGCGGGCGCGCGACCTCGGCGCCCACGAGGGGCTGTTCGTGCGGGACGGCGTGGTGCTCGAGGGCTCGCTCAGCAACTTCTTCGCGGTGTGCGACGGCGAGGTCCGGACCGCCCCGCTGTCGAACTACATCCTCCCGGGCATCACCCGCGCGGTGGTGCTCGACCTGTGCCGCGAGCACCGCATCCCGTGCCGCGAGACGCCGGTGTTCGCCACCGAGCTGGCCGACGCCGACGAGCTGTTCCTCACCAGCACCGTGTACGACGTCGTGCCCATCGACTGCGTGGACGGCCGCAAGCTCCCCGCCGAGCGGCCGGTCACCCGCCGCCTGGCGCAGCTGTTCCGCACGGTGGTCGAGCAGGAGTGCGCGTAGCGTGGCGTCGGCCGACGCGCTGCTGGCGCGTCACGAGCGGCTGTGCTTCGTGCGCGCGTTCCCCCGCAACGCCGCGGAGTTGAGGCGCGCCGAGCGGGAGCTGGCCGGCTTCGAGCGGCGCGCCGTCCGGGTCCGGGACGGGCTGCGCAACACCGGCATCGCCGGCACCAGCTACCACTACCCGTTCAACCACGCCATGACGCGGTGGCTGAGCGCGCGCTACGGCCGCGCGGTGGAGGTGGACTGGTCGGCCTACCGGCGCCGCGCGTGGGACGACGTGGCGGCCCTGCTGTCCCTGGTCGTGGCGTGGGCGGAGAACGAGGGGCTGGACGACGACGACGTCCCGTCGTGGGCGTGGATCCGCGCCGCCAAGGGTCCGGACCGGCGCACCGACCTGGCGTGGCTGCTGGACGCGCTGGCGTCGCTGCGGCTCGGCCCGCAGCTCGAGGCGCACCTGTTCGAGGCCCTCGACCTGCCGCTGCGCTGGGACCTGGCCGGATGCCGCGACAGCGTGACCCACGCCCGCCTGCCCGCGCGGCCGTTCTTCCACCGCACCCTCCGCTCGGAGCGGCCGGCCGACTTCACGCGCGAGGTGCTGCGCCCCCCGGGCCCGCTCGTGCCGCTCGCGCCGGCGCGGGCGGAGCGCGTGATCGACGCGGCGCGCGCCGCGCTGAGCCAGCGGGAGCGCGAGTTCCACGTCATCGTCCACGGGCACCGCCGCGAGGTGTACCGGGTGGAGGCCGGCCGCGGGCTCGAGATCTACGTGATCGGTCTCGCACCGGTGCTGCGGCTCACCCTCGAGAGCGACTTCGGGGCGCTGCTGGTGAAGAACGGGGTGCCGATCGGCTACGGCTACGCCGTGCTGCTGTTCGACCGCGCCGACATCGGCATCAACATCTTTCCGACCTACCGGGGCGGCGAGTCGCCGTACGTGTTCGACCGCTTCTGCGCCGTGTTCCATCACCACTTCGGGGCGCGCAAGTTCGTGATGCGCCGCTATCAGGTCGGCCACGACAATCCCGAAGGCATCGAGGCGGGGTCGTTCTGGTTCTACGACAAGCTCGGCTTCCGGTCGCTGGCGGCCGCCGTGCGGACCGAAGCGGACGCGGAGCGGACGCGCCTCGAGCGGCGCGCGGGCGCGCGCAGCTCGCCGGCGACGCTGCGGCGCCTCGCCCGGAGCGACCTGCTGCTCGGGACCGACGGGAGCCCGGTGGAGGCGTTCCGCGACGTGGACGTGCGGGCGGTGGGGTTCGCGGTCACCCGCGCCGTCCGGCTGCGCTACGGCGGCGACCGCGGCCGGGCCGTGCGCGCGGCGATCGCCGCCGTGGCGCGCGCGCTCGGCGCCGCGACCGTGCCGCCGCGGCTGGCGCCGGTCGCCGCGCTGGTGCCGGGCCTCGCGCGCTGGGACGCGACCGACCGCCGCCGGCTGCTCGCCATCCTCCGCGCCAAGGAGGGCCCCCGCGAGCGGTCGTTCGTGCTCGCGATGCAGCGCCACCCGCGGTGGAAGCGCTGGCTGCTTGGAACGTTCCCGGCCTCCGGCGCGTAACGGTATGTTACGGGCACGGCCACTACGGGGAACCGGGAGGTAACGACGCGCGTCGTCTCGCTCATCGCCTCCAGTACCGAGATCGTGTGTGCGCTCGGCCGGGAACACGCCCTGGTCGGCCGGTCGCACGAGTGCGACTGGCCGCCGTCGGTGCGGCGGCTCCCCGCCGTGAGCCGGCCTGCGTTCGCGACCGCCGGCAGCAGCCGCGCGATCGACCTGGCGCTGAAGGAGCGCCTGGCGCGCGCGCTGTCCATCTACGAGGTGGACGCGGCGCTGCTGAAGTCGCTGCGGCCCGATCTCGTCGTCACCCAGACCCAGTGCGAGGTCTGCGCCGTCACCCCGGCGGACGTGGAGCGCGCCGCGTGCGAGCTGGTGGAGGGGCCGGCGCGCATCCTCGCCCTGGAGCCGAACGGCATCGACGACGTGTGGTCCGACATCAGCCGGGTCGGCGCCGCGCTCGGCGCGGGCGCGGACGGCGATCGGCTGCGGGCGCAGCTCGAGGAGCGGGTGGCGGCCATCGCCCGGAAGACCGCCGTGCTGGGCCGCCGACCGCGCGTGGCCGTGGTCGAGTGGATCGAGCCGCTCATGGCCGCGGGCAACTGGATGCCGGAGCTGGTGGCCCTCGCGGGCGGCACGAACCTGTTCGGCGAGGCACGGAAGCACTCGCCGTGGATGACGTGGCGGGCGCTCAGCGAGGCGGACCCCGACGCCATCGTGGTGTCGCCGTGCGGATTCGACCTCGCCCGCACGGCGGCCGAGATGCCCACCCTCGCCGCGAACCCCGGGTGGCCGGCGCTCGAGGCGGTGAGGGCCGGGCGCGTCTACCTGGTGGACGGCAACGCCTACTTCCATCGGCCGGGGCCGCGGCTGGTGGAGTCGCTCGAGATCCTCGCGGAGCTGCTGCACCCGGGCGCGTTCGACTTCGGGCACGAGGGTCGCGGCTGGATCCGGTGGGAGGGAGGCGCCCGGTGAACCGGCACGCCGGAGCCGTGGTGGTGCTCGCGGCCGTCGCCGTCCTGGCCGCGTGCGAGCACG
>Ga0335084_10006271_pt1 | contig 11817 bp, 13 predicted proteins | sample Lox_Sample_44_FD_206721 | JGI IMG/M metagenome (GOLD analysis project Ga0335084, IMG submission 206721) | Soil microbial communities from Loxahatchee National Wildlife Refuge, Florida, United States - Lox_Sample_4.4 | ecosystem: Environmental > Terrestrial > Soil > Wetlands | place: USA...
CCTCGGCCGCCCAGTGGTCGTAGTCGCTGCGGTGGCCGCGGATGTAGACCATCGCGTTGACCGAACTCGAGCCACCGAGCACCTTGCCGCGCGGCTGGTAGCCGCGGCGGCCGTTGAGGCCGGCCTGTGGCGCCGTCTCGAACGCCCAGTTGGCCTGGCCGTTCTTGGCCAGCGCCGCGAGTCCGGCGGGGCAATGGATCAGCACGCTGGTGTCGGGCGGGCCGGCTTCGAGCAGGGCCACGCGCACGCCGGGGTCTTCGCTCAGGCGCGCCGCAAGCACGCAGCCCGCGGAGCCACCGCCGATGATCAGGTAGTCGAACGATTGCACCTTGTAGGTCCCAACGATCTCGAGGGCGGCTGTGGCCGTCCGCAGTCACGCCCATGATATCGATCGCACCGATGGCCGGATTGGACCATCGCCTCTACAGTGCACCGCCGGCGATGGGCACCGCGGCCCCCAGGGCCACCGCCGCGCCCGATCGCGGCGCGAAGCGCCGGCGCGACAGGGTCAGGCTCTGGTGCAGGGCCGGTTGCGATTTGCGGCTACATTAGCGGCACAGACAAGCAAGAGGCCGTTTTGCAAGGTCCTCGTGTCCGCCCCGGCTCGCGACGAGCCGCACCGCGCGGCCCCAGTTCCGGTTTGACGTTCCTTGAGTGTTTCTGTTCGCGCTGCGCGATGGTGCGCGCGCGAGGGTTCAAAATTTCGCAAGGAATTCAGATTTCCATGAGCACAGAAGGTACACAGACCGGCGTCGTCAAGTGGTTCGATGACGCCAAGGGCTTCGGATTCATCAAGCCCGAGAACGGCGGCAAGGACCTGTTCGCCCACCACAGCGAGATCCGCAACAGCGGCGGCTTCCGCAGCCTGCAGGAGAACCAGCGCGTCGAGTTCGAGGTGCGGGAGGGCCAGAAGGGCTTGCAGGCGGCGAACATTCGCGTGATCTGACGCGGCTGAGGGGCCATCGCCGGCCCCGCCACCGACCAAGCCATGGCCTCGCGCCATGGCTTCGTCGTTTCTGGGGCGGATTCAGCCCGCCGGTTCCGAGCCGGGTGCCGGCGCCGGGGTGGCCCCATCGGGCTGCGCAGGGGTCTGTACGTCGCGGCCCTGCTTGCGCTGGCGCTTCTCTTCGGCCTTGCGCTTCTTGGCCAGCTCGCGCTGGCGTTTCTCGTAGGCGTAGTTGGGGGTTGCCAAGGACTGCTCCTGCCAGCGTCATCGCCAGGACACCGACCGGTGCCCCATGCGCGCAGCATACGGCATGGGCTCGCGCGGCAGGCGCAAGCCCTGCAGCGATGGCCGGCGCGCGTGTTGCACGCCACAATGGGCCCGCTGAAGGGCATGGCGACTTCCCGCACCCGATGACGGCCTCCGACGACCTGGGCGCGCTGATGGCGCGCGTGGCGCTGCACGACCGCGCGGCGTTCGAGCGGGTCTATCGAGCCACCAGTGCGCATCTACTGGGCGTCGCGCTGCGTATATTGGGCAGCCGCGAGCGCGCCGAGGAGGCGCTGCAGGAGGCGTTCGTCAACGTCTGGCATGGCGCGCGCGGTTACAACCCGAGCGTGGCGACGGCGATGACCTGGTTGATCAACATCGTGCGCAACAAGTCGATCGACGCGTTGCGCTCCGGGGCCAGCCAGCGGCGCAGCACCGACGCGCTCGACGACGCTGCCATCGAGCTGCCGGCCGATGCCGCGCTCGAGCCACAACAGCTTCTCGACGCCAGCCTGCGGCGCGCCCACATCGACGCCTGCATGGCCGCGCTCAGCGCGCAGCAGCGCCAGGCGCTGGCGCTGGCCTACTACAAAGGCCTGGCGCACAGCGAGATCGCGCAACAGATGGGCGCGCCGCTGGGCACCGCGAAAGCCTGGGTGCGCCGCGGTCTCGACCGACTGAAGGAATGCCTCGGCGCGCGCGGGGTTGCATGAACCTCCTGCAGCCCGAGCGTCTGGACCGGCTGGCGCGCGAGTACGCGCTTGGCACGCTGCACGGGCCGGCACGCCGCCGCTTCGAGCGGCTGCTGCGCGAAGCGCCATTGACGATGCGGGTGGTGGCGCACTGGCAGGAGCGCCTGGGTGCGCTGGCCGCCGCGGTGCCCGCCGTGCCGCCGCGCGAGCAGGTCTGGGATGCACTGCAGCAGCGGCTGTTCGCACCCCCGCGAGCGGCCGGGCGCTGGGGCTGGCTGGGCCGCCTGTTCGCGCCCCGCGTGCTCGGCGGCGTGCTGGCGGGCGTCTTGCTGGCCACGGTGGCCCTGCACCTGCAACCGCAGTGGCTCGATCTCGAGCCGCGCGGCGAGACGCTGCCGCCGAGCTACATCGGGCTGCTGGTCAGCGACGCCGGGCAGGCAACGCTGCTGGCCAGCTCGCGCCGTCACGGCCGCACGATCACCGTCAAGCTGCTGCAGCCGCTCGAGGTGCCGGCCGGCCAGGTGGCGCGGCTGTGGGCGCTGCCGCGCGAGGGCTCGCCGTTCCTGGTGGGTGAGCTGCCGGCCAGGGGTTCGGCGACGCTCGTATTGCCCGACAGCGCCGAGAAGCTGTTCTCCAACGTGACGCGACTGGGCGTCACGATCGAGCCGGCCGGCGGCGATCCGCGCGCACCGGCGGGCCCCTTCGTCGCCAGCGGACATTGCGCCAAGCTGTGGTGATGTGCCGCCGGCTGCCGTATCGTTGCGCATCGCCGGCGCGCCGATGCGTCCATCGCGCTCGTGGTTCCGTAGATCGCACGAGCCGCGGCGCCGCCGCTGCCGAACCGCCAACCCCGAGGACTTGACGCCATGAAACCATCGCTCGTTCGTCTGATTGCCTGCGCCGTGCTGGCGCTGGGCGTGCAGCAAGGCAGCATCGCCGCCGACACGCCCGCGGCGGCGCCGGACAAGCTGTCACAGGCCCGCAGCCTGATCAAGGACAAGAAGTGGTCCGAAGCGATCGAGGAGCTCAAGCGCGTCAACGACCCCGCCAGCGCCGACTGGAACAACCTGATGGGCTTCAGCCTGCGCAAGGCCAAGACGCCGGACCTCGACGGCGCCGAGCGGTACTACAACGAGGCGCTGCGCATCAATCCCACGCATCGCGGCGCGTTGGAGTACTCGGGCGAGCTCTACCTCATGAAGGGTGACCTGCCCACGGCCGAGAAGCGCCTGGCCGCGCTCGACAAGGCGTGCACCTTCGGCTGCGACGAGTACACCGACCTGAAGAAGGCGATCGAGCGCTACAAGGCCAGCGGCAACAAGTACACCGCGGCCACTTACTAGCGACCGGGGCCGATCGATCCTGGTGGACACCGCGGACGCGGTGTCCGTGCCCCTACGTGCAGGTCTCGGTGACCAGGTGCGAGTGCGCCAGCGTCGTCGTCGACTGCACCGCCACCGCCATGCCGGCCTTCAGGGCGGCGAGCTGCGCGACCGTGAAGGTCACGCTGTGCGTGTGATCGGCAGAGCCCTGGATGTCGTAGGCCTTGTCGGTCATCGAGTCGAGGTCGGCCTTCGGGATCGCGAGCACGTGGCCGTGGTTGTCGGAGACCGACGCCTGGTTGCAGGCGTTGGCCGGCGCGGGTGCCGGCGCCGGAGTGCCGCCGTAGCCGCCGCCACCACCGCAGCCGCCGATCAGCAGCAGCGTGCCGCCGGACAATATCGTCTCGACGAACTGCTTGCGCGAAATGTCCATCGCTGAGTCCTCCTTGCGAATCGACCTGCATCGCGCCGCCGACGACGTGACCGCGAGGGCCGTGATGCGCTTACGCTGAGGCGACCGCGGCGATTCCCTGCGTTGCCGTGTGCTTTGTGTCGACATGTGGCGACGCGCTGTCGCCTGTGCGTCGCGACCCCACGCAGGCCGACGCGCACCTGAATCCGCTACGCTCACGGCTTTTGCGCGTCCGCCGCCGCCATGTTTTCGCGTTTCGAACGGCTGGTCTTTCCGTACCCCGAACCGGTGCCCGAGCGGCCCCCGCGCGGGCTGCTGCCGTTCGTCTGGGCGTGCACGCGCGGGCTGCGCGGCTACATCGCGTTGATCGTGGTGCTGGTGGCGGCGGTCGGCGCGTTCGAGGCGCTGTTGTTCGGCATGCTCGGCAGCGTGGTCGACTGGCTCGGCCACGTGAAGCCCGAGCGTCTGTGGACCGACGAAGGCCGCACGCTGCTGCTGCTGGGCGGCGTGCTGGTGGCCAGCATCGGCGTGGTCGTGATCTGGTGCCTGGTGAAGTACCAGGCGATCTCGTCGAACTTTCCGATGCTGCTGCGCTGGAACTTCCATCGCCTGATGCTCGACCAGAGCATGGCGTTCTACCAGGACGAATTTGCCGGCCGCATCTCGACCAAAGTGATGCAGACCGCGCTGGCGGTGCGCGACACGGTGATGATCGTGTGCGACATCCTGGTGTTCGTGGTCATCTACTTCGTCACGATGGTGCTGCTCGCGGGCGGGTTCGACGTGCTGCTGCTGGTGCCGTTCGTCGGCTGGCTGGTGCTGTACGTGGCGGCGCTGCGCTGGTTCGTGCCGCGGCTGGGCCGCGTCGCGCAGACGCAGGCCGATGCGCGCTCGCTGATGACGGGGCGCATCACCGACGCCTACACCAACATCGCCACCGTCAAGCTGTTCTCGCACGCGCGGCGCGAGGCGGCCTTCGCGCGCGGCGCGATGCAGGAGTTCATGGGCACCGCCTACACCCAGTTCCGCCTCGTCACCGGCGTCGAGGTGGTCAACCACGTGCTCAGCATGGGCCTGATCCTCGGCACCGCCGGCCTCACGCTGTGGTTGTGGACCCAAGGCCGCGTGGGCGTCGGCGCGGTGGCGGCGGCCACCGCGATGGCGTTGCGGCTGAACGGCATCTCGCACTGGATCATGTGGGAGATGGCCACGCTGTTCGAGCACGTGGGCACCGTGCAGGACGGCATGAACACCTTCTCGCGCCCGCAGGCAGTGGTCGACCGGCCGGGTGCGCCGCCGCTCGTCGTGCGGCGCGGCGACATCCGCTTCGAGCAGGTGCGTTTCGCCTACGGCAGCGGGCCCGCGGTGATCGACGACCTCGACCTGCACATCCGCCCCGGCGAGAAGATCGGGCTGGTGGGCCGCTCGGGCGCCGGCAAGTCGACCGTCGTCAACCTGTTGCTGCGCTTCTACGACCTGCAGGCCGGGCGCATCCTGGTCGACGGCCAGGACATCGCCCACGTCACGCAGGTGAGCCTGCGCGAGCAGATCGGCATGGTGACGCAGGACAACTCACTGCTGCATCGCTCGGTGCGCGACAACATCCTGTACGGCCGGCCCGACGCCGGCGACGCGCAGATGATCGCCGCCGCCAAGCGCGCCGAGGCGCACGGGTTCATCGAGGGCTTGATCGACCCGAAGGGTCGGCGCGGCTACGACGCGCACGTCGGCGAGCGCGGCGTCAAGCTCTCCGGCGGCCAGCGGCAGCGCATCGCGATCGCGCGCGTGATGCTGAAGGACGCGCCGATCCTGCTGCTCGACGAGGCGACGAGCGCGCTCGACAGCGAGGTCGAGCAGGCGATCCAGGCCAGCCTGTACTCATTGATGCAGGGCAAGACGGTGGTCGCGATCGCGCACCGGCTGTCGACGATCGCGGCGATGGACCGGCTGATCGTGCTCGACCGCGGCCGCATCGTCGAGCAGGGCGACCACCGCGCGCTGCTGGCGCGCGGCGGCCTGTATGCACGGCTGTGGGCGCACCAGAGCGGCGGCTTTCTCGGCGAGGATGCCGACGACGACGAACCGCTGCCGGTGAGCGCGTTGCCGTAGCACCCCTCACTGCGGTTCCGGGGCAGGCGCGAAACGCGCTTTGAACCAGGCCTCAAGCATCTGGCGCTCCCAGCTCAGCGGCTGGTAGGTGCTGTAGATCGGGATGTTGTGGGTATAGTCCAGGTCCGCCAGCGTCTCCTCGCCGCGCTTCACCTCTTGTCCGTTGGCCTGCAAGGTGTAGCGCAGCGCGATGCGCGGCCAGTCGGCGCGGCCCCGCACCACCCGTACCCAGTCACCGCCGCGGCGAGGCGCGGGCCGAAGCTCGCCCGCCAAGTCGACATCGGTGACATCGACGGTCAGCACTTGGCCATCGGCGAGAATGCGCTCGCCGAGTGCGTGGAATTGCTGCTCGAGCTGCTGCAGGACATTGGGCGAATACTGATAGGAGCGCTCGCCCGCATCGGTGAATCGCTCGGGGTCGACGAACGTGACATTGACGGTCCCGCCGGCGCTGGCCGTCATGGTCACGACGCAGAGCACGATGGCGGTGGCGATGGAATGCATGATGAACACCTCCTTGCAGGGCCGCTGGCGCGCCTCCCGATGGACGCGGAGACCCCGCCAGGTGTATACGCGCGAATGGCCCCTATGCTTCGGCCAGCAGGTGCGCGATCGAGTTTGCGTAGTACCGCAGCAGTGGCGCCTCCGACTCGCGCACCGTGTACAGGCCGTAGGCTTCGTCGACCAAGTGTCGCTGCGTCAGCATACGCAGGCCGGCCCCCACTGCATAGTCCCAGTCCTGCCGTGGCACGTAAAGGCGCGCGCCGCGCGCCTCGAGGCGGGTCACCAGCGCGGCGACCTCGAACTTCAGGTCGAACAGGCTGTGGGCGCGCCGGGGATCGCGCAGCAGCACGGTCGCCACCAGCGGCACCGGCAGCACCGGGATCAGGCGGCCGACCTCCGCCATCAGGTGGTGGCCGAGCGCGGCCACCTCGGCGTGCCGGCGCTCGCGGTCGAGCTGCTCGAAGCGGATGCCGCGCGCGGCCGTCCAGGCCCGCACCGACACCGGCGTGCCGAAGTTGACGCAGGCATAGCCCATGCGGTGCCAGCGGCTGCGCACGATCAGCCACAGCTGGTTGGCGACGAATTTCAGCGCGTTGGCCAGCGCGCGGGGGCGACCGGTGCGCTGCGCCGCGCCGCTGAGCAGCTGGGTGCGGTCCTCGAGCACCCGGTCGTAGTTGAGCCCCAGGGGCACGAACACCAGGTCGCGCTCGCCATGGCCGTGGAAGCCGCGCAGCATGTAGTCGAGCACGCCGAAGCGCGGCTCGCGCAGCCGGCCGTCGCGCGTGAGCCCGCCCTCGGGGTAGACCGCCTGCGTGACGCCGGCCTCGGTGGCCATCGCGATGTAGCGCTCGAGCACGCGGCGGTACAGCTCGTCTTTCGAATCGCGGCGCACGAAGTAGGCACCCATCGCGCGGATCAGCTGCTGCAGTCCCCACAGCCGCGCCCACTCGCCCACCGCGTACGACAGCGCCGCGCGCTCGGCCGCCAGGTACGACGCGATGATGTAGTCCATGTTGCTGCGGTGGTTCATCACGAACACCACCGTCGCGTTTTCCGGGATCGCGGCCAGCCCGGCATCGTCGGTGTAGCCGATGCGCACGCGGTACAGCGACTGCGAGAGCTTCTTGCCGATCCAGTAGCCGACGCGGAAGTACATGTAGGCGTTGAATGCCGGCACGATCTCGCGCGCGTAGCGCTGCGCCTGCGCCAGCGCGACCGCGCGCGGCATCGCTTTCGCGTCGGCGAAGGCGCGCGCGGCGTGCTGCACCTTCTCGTCGAACACCAGACGGTCGATCATCGCCTGGCGCCTCACCTGCTGAAACGGCCTGATGTGGATCGGCAGCCGCTGCGAGACCTCGTCGAGCACCTTGTTGGCGCGGCTGCGGATGAACCAGCGGGCGCTGGGCATCAGCAGGCGATCGAGCAGTGCCCACACCGCCAACAGCGCGACGATCAGCGCCAGCCACAACGGCACCGTGATGCTCGACGACAAGGGGCCCTCCTGCAGCGCGCGACTGTACGTCAGCACACCGGGCGCGGCGTGCGCGCGAACCTCAACGCGCGCCGTCGTTGCGCAGCACGCGCCTGCGGTCGGCGTCGTCGGCCACGCGCAGACCGCTCTGCGGTCGGGCTAGCGCCCGGCAATGGCGAGCAGCTCTACCTCGAATTGCAGCGTCGCGCCCGGTGGAATGACGCCGCCGGCGCCGCGCTCGCCGTAGGCGATGGCCGGCGGGCATGTGAGCCTGGCCTTGCCACCGACCTTGATGCGCTGCACGCCTTCGGTCCAGCACTTGATCACGCGGTCGAGCGGAAACTCCGCCGGCTGGCCGCGCGAATACGAGCTGTCGAACTCCTTGCCGTCGGGAAAGGTGCCGCGGTAGTGCACGCGCACCTTGTCCGTTGCCTGGGGGCTGGCGCCGCTGCCTTCCTTCAACGACAGGAACACCAGGCCCGACGGCGTGACCACCGCGCCGGGTTCCTTGGCCGCCTTGGCGGCGAAGTCGCCTTGCGGCCAGGCGACCGTGGCCCATGACAGCGCGGCCAGTGCAACGATCCATGTGCGGGCAGTCAAGTCAGCATCTCCTTGGCGGTGACAGAAGGGGTTGCGCGGTTCAGCGCGGCGCGTCGTCGCGCACGAACAGCTCGGGGTCGACCATCGTGCGATTCAGGCTCAGCGACCAGTGCAGGTGCGCCCCGGTCACGCGGCCGGTCGCGCCGACCGCGCCGATCCGCTGGCCCACGGCGACCGTGTCGCCCGGCTTGACGTCGATCGCGCTCAGGTGGCACAGCATCGACAACAGACCGGCGCCATGGTCGATCCACACCGTGTTGCCGTTGAAGAAGTAGTCGCCGGTATCGATCACGCGCCCGGTGGCCGGCGCAACCACCGGTGTGCCTTCGCTGGCGGCGATGTCCATGCCGTTGTGCGGCGCGCGTGGCTGCCCGTTGAACACCCGTCGCAGCCCGAACGAACTCGAGCGCACCCCCGGCGTCGGTGGCCGCATGTGCAGCGTCGCGGGCAGGGCTTCGCTGAAGGTGGCGATGACCTCGTTCTGGTGAGCGCGCTCGCGCTCGTAACGAGCCAGGTCCTCCGGCGACAGATCGACCGTGCCGGGCGCCACCTTCAGATGCTGCTCGGCGTACCGCTTGGCTTCGATCTTGTAGGTGACCTTGGCATCTGCACGCCCGGCGCGATGCATCTGGATCGCCGCCGTGCCGGGCTTGGCCGACAACGGAATGCCGACCAGCGCGACCCAGTGCGACGGATCGCCCAGCACCATCAGCGGCACTTCGTTGGCGTGCGCCTGTGGCCGCACCGGCGCCGCACCCAGCGACACCGCGACCACGCCGCCCGGCACACCGCGCTGCGTCGGCAGCTCGGGCATCTGCGCCGCAGCACCCAGCGGCACCAGCAACGCCGCGAGCCGCAGCCAGCGCTGTGCGCGCGTGCGGTTTGCAACGGAAGCGGTCGGCCTCATGCGCGCATTGTCGCCTCGCCGGCCGCGTCGCCACGGCCGCTGCGTAGACTGCGCGCATGACGTTGCAACGACGTGTTGCATTGGCTCGCGGCGTTGCGCTGCTGGCGGCGTGCGCCGTCGGTGCTTGTTCCAAGCGCCCGGCGGTGCGCGCCCGACGGGTGAGCGCAGGTGCGACCGTGCTGGCGCTCGGCGATTCGCTCACCTTCGGGTCCGGCGCGACGCCGGAGACCAGCTATCCCGCGGTGCTGGCCGGGCTCACGGGTTGGCAGGTGATCAACGCCGGCGTGCCGGGCGACACGTCGGCGCAGGCGCTGCAACGGCTGCCCGGGTTGCTGCAAGAGCACCGACCGGAGCTGGTGCTGGTGAGCATCGGCGGCAACGACCTGCTGCGCCGCCTGCCGGAAGCCGACACGCGTGCCAACGTGCAGCGCATCTGCGAACTGACGCGCGACGCGGGCGCCCAGGTGTTGCTGCTGGCGGTGCCGCGGCCGAGCCTGGCCGCGGCCGTCACCGGCTCGCTGAGCGACCACCCGATGTACGCCGAGCTGGCTGCCGCGCTGCAACTGCCGCTGCAAGCCAACGGCTGGGCCAGCGTGCTGGCCGACGAGGCGCTGCGTTCCGATCAGATCCACGCCAACGCACGCGGCTACGCGCAGATGGCGCGCAACGTCCATGACGTTGCGCTGGCCAGCGGCCTGGCGGCCCCGCGCTGAGCCGCGGCGCACGGACGGAACCGCACGCGCGATGGCCCTGCGCGGCTGCGCACGGTCGTCGCCCCGCTGGCGTGGACCCTAGGCGCCCGATCGGGGTGCCAGCGTCGCGAATTGCTCGTCCTGCGGCTGCGCTGGCAGGCTGCCGGTGGCGCTGGCCTTGGCCACCACCTCGGTCAGCAGGCGAATGCCCAGCGGCGCCAGCGCGCGCTCCCACAGCTCGCGCGCGGTCTCGCCGGGCTTGACGAACACCCAGTCCTGCGCAGCGATCGCGCCGGCGTCCATGCGCTCGGCCAGGTGGTAGATCGAGCCGCCCGCGATCGCATCACCGCACTTGATCGTCCACTCCACGGCCGCGATGCCGCGGTGGCGCGGCAGCAGCGACGGGTGATAGCCGATGCCGCCCAGCCGCGCCTTGGCCAGCGCATCGGCATCGATGCGCGCATGCGTATGCGCGCACACGATGAGCTCGCTGCCGTCGGCGATCTCGGCGGCGGTCACGTGCTTCGAATCGCGCTGCACGTGCAGCGGAATGCCGAGCGCCACGGCGCGCAACGCCAGGCGATCGTCGGCCGCCGGCGCCACCACCTGCAGCACCTGCACGTCGAGCGTCGCCAGCTGGTCGAGCACGGCGGCACCGAAGAAACGCGAACCGACGAGGGTGATCTTGAGGGGCACGGCAGCTCCACTGGAAGAAGGTGAACGAAAGGCTCAGCGCCGCGGCCTGCACGGCGCTGCCGAGGCACTGCACGCGGGCGCGGGCGTCACTTGGACCACGAGTCCTTCAGGCCCGTGATGCGGTTGAACACCGGCGCTGCGCGCGTGTGCTCGATGCGGTCGGTGACGAAGTAGCCGTGGCGCTCGAACTGGTAGCGCTGGTCGGCCGGGGCGGCGGCCAGCGACGGTTCGATCCAGGCCTCGGCCACCGCCAGGCTGTTGGGATTGAGCAGCTGCAGGAAGTTGCGCTCGCCGGCGTCGGGCTGCGGCTCGGTGAACAACCGATCGAACAGCCGCACCGTCGCAGCGAGGCCGCCGCCTTCGCTGGCCGCGTGGGCACCGACCCAGGTGATCGTGCCTTTCACCTTGACGGCGTCGGCGCCCGGCGTGCCGCTCTTGGTGTCGGGCACCACGCGCGCCTGCACCGCGCTGACCTTGCCTTGCGCGTCTCTCTCGCAGCCCGTGCACTCGACCACCATGCCGTACTTGAGCCGCACCCTGTTGCCGGGCACGACGCCGCCGTCGGGCAGCGTCCTGGGCGGATACAGGCGGAAGAATCCCTTGGGCGGCACCTCGGTGAAGTCGTCGCGCTCGATCCACACCGCGGGGCCGAGCGTGAACTGGCGCTGGCCGAGCTCGGGGCGTTGCGGATGCGCGGGGGCGGCGCACGGCTCGCGGTGCGCGGCGCTGCCGAACACCTCGGCCCAGTTGACGAGCTCGAGCTTCAGCGGGTCGAGCACCGCCATCGCGCGCGGCGCCTTCGGCTCGAGGTCGTCGCGCAGCGCGATCTCGAGCACCGAGTAGTCGACCCAGATGTTGGTCTTCGACGCGCCGGTGTCCTCGGCCATCCTGCGGATCGACGCCGGCGTGTAGCCGCGCCGCCGCATGCCGGCCAGCGTCGGCATGCGCGGGTCGTCCCAGCCGCTGACGTGCCCCTCGTCGACCAGCTGCTTGAGCCTGCGCTTGCTGGTGATGACGTAGGTCAGGTTCAGGCGCCCGAACTCGATCTGCTTGGGCAGCGGCCGCTGCAGCAGGCCGCCGTCGGCGAGCTTGTCGAGCAGCCAGTCGTAGAACGGGCGCTGGTCCTCGAACTCCAGCGTGCAGATGCTGTGCGTGATGTTCTCCAGCGCGTCCTCGATCGGATGCGCATAGGTGTACAT
>Ga0335084_10006272_pt1 | contig 11817 bp, 15 predicted proteins | sample Lox_Sample_44_FD_206721 | JGI IMG/M metagenome (GOLD analysis project Ga0335084, IMG submission 206721) | Soil microbial communities from Loxahatchee National Wildlife Refuge, Florida, United States - Lox_Sample_4.4 | ecosystem: Environmental > Terrestrial > Soil > Wetlands | place: USA...
GTTGTCAAAGACAAAGTCATCTGAATTCTTCTCCAAAGGCAGTGTCTCCAGTACCTTGCGGCTGAATGCCCTGTACCCTGTATGGTATTCCGAGAGTTTCACACCCAGCGCCATATTTTCTATCAGGGTGAGGATTCTATTGGCAATGTACTTATAAAGCGGCATCCCTCCTTTGAGGGCATCACCACCCAAAATCCTCGACCCCAGCACCACGTCATAGTGCCCGGAGGCAATCATTGAAGCCATTGCAGTCACCAGTCGGGGGGAGTACTGGTAGTCGGGATGTACCATCACGACAATATCAGCACTGAGAAATAATGCCTCACGATAACATGTCTTTTGGTTTGCACCATACCCCCTGTTTTCCCGGTGTACAATCGTCTTTATCCCCAGCTCATAAGCCACCTGGGTGGTGCGGTCATTGGACGCATCATCTACAAGAATCACCCCATCCACATATTCATGGGGTAATTCATCATACGTCTGGCGAAGCGTTCTCTCGGCATTATACGCAGGCATAACCACAATGATCTTTTTCCCCAGGATCATCCTGTTCTCCCTACAACGTACGAGTTCCTTAATTGTATAATCATCCTGTCTGTGCACACGAAAAAGGAGGCTCTCTCATGAAATCTTCGCGAGCAATAGTTCATATCCTTTTATGGTAACGTCCCAGTGGGAAACAGAAATTTATCGCATTGCCATTTTAAAGCTATGTCAGCCTTTGCACATCACACCGTCCCACTGTCTCTTTCACAAGGGCGATTGCAATCCCTATGTCCCTGAATTCTGTCCGTAATCAGACGGCTCTTCCAATAAGCGCATCCTGAGAATTACACGACCGTGAGTGCCTTCTGCAAGAGGTCACTCATCCTCTCCGTCTCATTTGAGAGCCGAGTGAGAATGCGTGAGAGTTCTTCATTCCCGAGGGCTGACGCCTTCCTGGCCCATTCACTGTATACCTCGGCATGCTCATGATTATGTTCCCGCCAGTGGTGGAGCAGGCTCTTTAATTTCTCACGATCGTTCACTTTTCACCTCGTTTTATTATTTTCGCCAACAGGAAGGTACAACCGACCACAACCGCAACTCCCAGAAGTCCTGAAATAGTATATGCAATATAGGACTTGATTCCCTTATCCCAGCCCTTGAATGCGTAATCAGGAAACGGAGCAGACCACAGTTCAGAAAGGCGTTTCAATCCTTCAGGCACATATCCGGCAATATCCTTTATTTCATCAGCACCCCATTCGCCCCAGGCACCGTGTGCATGAAACAACTCCGGCACTATCAGCCCCAGAGGGGCCAGGAGTAGTAAAATCCCAATTCCTATCCATAATTTCCGGTAGTTCGTTTTTTGTGCGTTCACAATTACCTCCTCAACAATTCAGGATGCGACTTCCTCAGATACAGTAGCACGAACACCGTAACCGCAGCTTCGATAACTCCGAATAATGCTATATGTTCAATCATAATCGCGGGGATGGTCACTGTCAATGGGAAGGGACTGTAGAGCGGTCTTCCGTCAGAACCAACATGAAGGAGCGGCTGAATACCAAGTTCACATGCAGTAAGGAGTGCGGCAAGATTAATGCCCACATAGGAGCCAAGAGCTGCGCCTATAAAGAACCGTGGTGTCTGAGGAGTTGGTGCTTCTGGCCTCAATCCTGCGATGATCCTGAAAAGGCCATATCCCACAAGGACCTCGGCAAATGCCATGTTGAAGCAATTGGCTCCAATAGCCGTTATCCCGCCATCCCCGAATATCAATGCCTGTATTATGAGGGCCATCGAAACAGCTATCACCGCTGCCCAGGGCCCGATAAGGATTGCGATCAAGGTAGCCCCGGTCGCATGCCCTGTTGTTCCTGCGGGGATGGGGACGTTGAACATCATAATTACAAAACTGAAGGCGGCAGAGAGCGCCAGGAGCGGAATTTGTGTTGCTCTTAATGTCTTCTTCATTTTTTGTGACGCATAGAACCATATGGGGGTAATCGCTGCCCAAAGACTTCCATAGGTCATCGGTCCCAAGTATCCGTCGGGTATATGCATTTAAAACCTCCAGGTAATGCCGCCACGGACAGAAATATCCGTTTCAGGCTTGGTTAAACCACCCTTCACACCCAAACCGATATCAAGGTTCTCCCTGAGCGACCAGATAAGCCCGCCGAGGATATATACAGGTGGTGTGTCTAATGAACTGTCAGGGTTTGTTGCTATGCCTGTGTCCAAAACAAGCTTGAGGTTCTTCATAATTTCATACTGCGCATCTACGGAAGCAGACCAGATGCTCTTTCTGTCACCAGCTGTGTTTTCGTTGTACAGGTATCCGATGTTCATATCAAATTCCCAGGACTTCATCTTTTTCGTGGCAAGCAACAGGAGGTCATAGGTTGGTCTTCCTGCACCGAGATTCTTGTCAGCATCCCCTGTAGGAATTGTGAAGCCGGGCTTTAACGCAAAACTCAAATCGTCCTTCTCATAGAGCCTCCACTTGGCCTCGAGCGAAATATCGCCAAAGCCATCACCTTTTGCTGACTCACTCCCGGAACCACTCGTACTCCACGCTTGGTACGGAATGCCTAAAATGATGTCGACGGCGTCAATGATGCCGTAAGTCAGGGTCACTGACAAATTGCCCGTCTTTGTCGTAATTACCGGTTCGCCCTCATGTCCGTATTCTCCAAAGAGTTCCAGTTGAAAATTCCCTTTCCCCTGGGTGCCGGTATCATCAGTTATGAGCGGAATGGCCGCAAAGCTGTTGGTAGCACAAAGCGCGAATAAAACCAGGCAGGCGAGGGAAAGAACCTCCCGGAACTTGTGGCGCGGTAATATCGATTGCATTGTCAGATCCATAGACAAACCTTCCATATTGTAGAACGAAAAAAAGTTTAGTGCCACTATCGAAGCAAAAAAATATTTCAGCTAATTTTCCCAGCCAGGGCAACAGCCATATTCCTGAAGAAAGACTTGCTTTTGGGACTTAAGCCGTCCGTGTTCAAACCGTCGCGAGCATTCAGAAGCAGAAAACTGAGGTGGCGCATGCCGTGGACAACAACGTGTTCTTCCTCTATTTGATGAGGTCGTGGTCTTTGGGAGTCTTTGCTCACAGGCATTCTGATATTTCGCAAATGGAGTACCCTATGGTTGTTCCCCATAAATGTCACGTGCTCTGAATATACCATATACGTTAATATGAGAGAGCCGTCGGATTCATATCTCCAGCTTGTTGAATGCACAATATATACATCGGCTCGAACCATACGCGCTACATCTGAAGAATTTTTGATTATCTCATTTACAATCTCGTCAGGGTCACGGATATCACCGGTGATTTCAATATTGCTTTTTGTATACGCAATGGATTCACCTGACGCGAGCGTCGCAATAAATATCTCCAAGAAAACCCTCATATCGGCATTACCAGCGACCTTCCCCGGAAAGGAACGGTCTCAATTCTTGTGTCATACACCTCCGTTAATGTGGAAGCATCCCAGGGATCTTTGCTCTTTTGGGGTTCTATGATGAAACCATCTTTCATAAACAAAAAATCATCTCCATAAAAAAAAGCGGTATTGGGATCATGAAGCACTGCCACAACAGTCAGCCCTTTCACAACAAGATCTTTTATGAGCGCAAGTAATCTTGCCTGATTCGAAAAGTCAAGGTGAGAAAGCGGTTCATCGAGCAAAATTACTTCCGGCTCCTGCGCAAGAACCCGCGCAACCATTACCAGTTGACGCTCCCCACCCGACAGCTCCGTATAGGGTCGCTTACGCAAATGAGTTATGCCCACCTTGTCCATCGCCTCATCCGTCTTCTCCAAGTCTTTCCTGCCGGGAACGGTGAAAACATATGACGCCCTGCCGGTGAGCACAACTTCTTCGACTAAGAATGGGAAAATAGGAGTATGGAATTGGGACAGATACCCGATAAGCCCGGCCCTCTCAGTACTTGTAAGCTTTCCGATGTCTCTCCCCAACACTTCTATGTATCCGGCCTTACAAGGAAGCAATCCTGCCATAATCTTTATGAGCGTTGATTTACCACTGCCATTCTTGCCCAGAAGCACGGTAAATCTTCCCGCGTTTGCCCGGAGGGTTATGTTATGGAGAATTATGTTCTCCCCATAACCAAAAGAAAGGTTCTTTACAAAAAAACCCATACCTCAAACCTCCCGGCAAACCATAAGGCTCTTCTTTAACAGATAGATAAAAAATGGACCTCCGATAAGCGTTGTGAATATCCCGATAGGTATCTCGAAAGAAGTTATAGTTCTGGAAAAATTGTCCACGATTAAGAGAAAAGACCCCCCAAAAGCAATTGAGACCGGTTGGGTTTTTGTATTATCCGGACCTGTCATCATCCTCACCATATGCGGGACAGCAAGGCCGACCATGCCAATCATGCCTGCAACAGCTACAGAGGCGGAGGCAATAAAGGTAGCAGGGATGAGTATGAGCAGCTTTTCCTTCTCCGGATTGAGACCGACAGCCTTGGTCTCCTCATCACCAAGGGCAATAACATTCATGCGCCATCTCATGACAAACAGCCATGCTATCCCAAATAATATGGGGAGCGCTGAAGACCGTACCTTCGACCAGCTCGCATTATGCAGATTCCCCATAGTCCAGTGTACGATTGTCTGCAGCTTGAATGGGTCCGTGAGGAACTGCACCATTGTTAACAATGCGGTAAATATACCTGAAACAATGATGCCGCCAAGGATGAGAGATACCGTTGACACCCCCTTCCTCGTTAAGGCAAGAAAATAACTGAGACCAACTGCCAGCAATCCAAATACAAATGCCATCGGTTGCAGTGGAAGCAGAGGGAACGAAAGGGCGATAGCTGCTCCAAATGCTGCTCCCGACGAAAGCCCCAATATATCCGGCGATACGAGAGGATTTCTGAATAATGCCTGGAAAGAATTGCCCGAAACAGTTAATGCAGAGCCAATGGAAAAAGCAAGGAGCACCCGAGGCAATCTGACACCCAGGACAATCGCCTCAACCATTTGCTTGTTCTGCGCATCTGGCACAGGAGAGAAAGAAATGCTTCGCATGAGCCAATCTATTATGTCACTTGTGTTCACCACATTGGAGGGGCCCACAAAAAGAGAAACAACAATCAGAGGGAGTGGTAACGCGTAAAAGATAACTTGTTTAAAGAATGGCTTCAATTTTCAAATCCCCTTAAGTTTGTCCCCATATAAATTCTCGAGCATAGCTGTCTTTTCTTTCTGCAAATCAATATCCTTGAACAATTCAGGGTAGGCCCATTTTGCGACCATTTTGACTACAAAGTGGAACTTCAGTGTCCAGAGGTCGCATAAGAATATTTCCGGGAGTTCATGCACCCTGCCCGTTCTTACCGCGTGTATTGTCTGCCACTGTGGGTCTTTGATAATATCGGAGGGATTTTTCTTTTCGTTATACCACATGACTACAAGATCGGGGTTCCATGCGATCACATTCTCCATGTTGACCACAAGGTGCTCGTCGGGCATAAAAGCACAGGCGTTTCTTCCCCCTGAAAGCTCAATGAGATCGTTGACCGTACTGTTGCCACATGATGTTTCAAGATTACCCTGAGCCCACATGTAATAGACACTCTGACGTTTTGCGTCAGGGATTGCTCCTACCCGTTCTTGGAAACGCCGAATCTCCTTCTTGGTATAATCCACAAGCTTCTCAGCCCTTTTCAGATTGCCCGTGAGCTGGCCGAGTGAGAGCATTTCTTTGTACACGTCTTCTTTGCGATTAAGAAAGACACCAAAAACAGGGACACCCCTTTCCTCAAGGGCAGTTATGGACTCGGTCTGGCTAGACCATATAATTACAAGGTCCGGTTTCAGCGCCATTACACTCTCAATATTCACAAAGTCCCAGTTTCCAGGGGCAGGGAGCTTTCTCTCTTTTATTCTTTTGTCCATGGCAGCATAATATCGGAACACGCTTCCCTGATAGATGTTTGCAGGTATCCCTATCACCCTGCCTTCTTCCCCAAGCATGTAGAGACCACTGAGTGCGCTCTCGATGAGACAAACAATGCGAGTGGCTGGTTTATCCAGTTTGAGCTGCTTCCCTCTGAAATCTGTTACCGCGATGGGGCTGTTCTTTTTTGCCGCAGCGCATTCCTGACCGGCGATGAAGCCGAGCAAATGAAGAAGCAACGCATTGAAGCAAATAATCCTCATGATTAAATGCATTCTGTCCCCCACATACGGGAGTTATTGCTCCCCTCCTGTGCAAGAGGGGAGCAATAACGGTTCTTTAAGCTGCGCAGCAAACAGCCCCTTCGTCACTAGAGACTCACCTGGATGCTTCCAAATGCGGAAAAGCCTGGGTTCTGGAACTGCCAGGGCATCTCATACTTGTTGTTGGTGATATTATTGAGGTCAAGATTGAGCCTAATGTTTTTGGTGATGTCTCCCTGCATGTGCATATTCACTACCCCATAGTTTCCAAACTTCAGTCTCCCGCTCAGCGAAGTGCTGTCGTAATATATCCCCACATACTGAAAGTAGGGAGCAATGACTATGCTCTTGAACGGAGTGAATACCGCTCCCACATTTGCCATCCAGTTGGGCGTAAAGGGAATATTTGATCCGTCCTGATCATGGTCAATATCATTATTCACCTTAGTCTGGGTGAAGGTGAAATTCGCAAACCACTGGACATACTCGTTTAAGTATTGTTTAATCTGGGCCTCGACCCCATATGCGGTGGTGTCGCCTGCATTCACTGACATGCTCTGGGACGGGTTCTGGCTCACGACATTTTCCACAATCGCATTATCAACTTTATTAATAAACCCTCTGACAGTAGTTAATATATTCTTGGAGATCTGGTAATCGAGCCCCAGATCAAAGGCAATTCCCTTCTCGGAATCCAGATTCGGGTTTGGCAATTGGCCGTTTTTGCCCGGCACACCGAAATCCGAGGAGTTCAGTGTTCCACCCACCGATTTCCCTGATGGTGCCAGGAAACTTGATCCTGCGTTGGTGAAGAGGGAAAGCTGGTTGGTCGCATTAAACCTGATGCCAGCACTCCACAGGAATTTGTTATAGGTCTTGTCTGATACCTCTGGCACTGTCCCGCCTAGCAGGTCAAAATTATTCTTCTGGCTATTGAAGCGGCCACCTGCACGAAATACCCAGTTATCAACAATATATTTCTCCTGGATGTATACACCGATACTTTGCGTAGGTGCATTATTCTGTTTGGTCTCAACCCCGTTTGTCTCTGCGAATGTCTCGTATGTTGCGTACTGATAGTCGGCACCCAGGGTGAGGAGGCTGTTTCCCCAGTGTTTTATGTTGAAGGTGAGAGTGGCAGGGATGATCTGCTGCTTTACACTGTCCTTCTCCCTCAAACCAAGGTTGGTCGGGAAGTTATCCTCGTCCCACTGCCGGTTATAATAACGGTATCCGGCGGCCAACTGCATATTGAGCCAGTCATTGATCTGATTGCTGTAGTTGAGGTTTACCGTGTCGTAATAATTCCAGTAATCCCTGTTCGGCCTGCCGGCATCACCCGTATGCTGCGTGACATTGGCAAACAACGATAACTTGTTGTCATCCCTGTCAAAGAAATAGGTTCCTTTTAAATAGAGCTTCCACTTCTTGTACTCTGGATCATCGATCATATTGAGCCATGAGTTCTGTGTCCCGTAATTGGTGTAATCGGAACTCTCGTAGGTCCCCCCAATAAAGTAGTGGAAATTGCCGGTGCTGCCCTGATTGTAGATTTTGCCACCGTACGTATTGTACGAACCGTACCCTGCCTGCATCATGGTGAGCGGAGCATCTATCTTTTCCTTGGTCACGAGATTCGTGATGCCCGCCAGGGGGGTCTCATTCCCCGCGAAGTCAGAGCTGAGATAATTTGAGTACATAATGGACGCCGGCCCCTTGAAGACTTCCGCCCTCTGCAATATCCAGGGATCGAGGCTCATCGGATCCACAAACGAATCAATCGGCAGTCCGTCCAGCAGATAGACATTGTATTTCGGCCCTAACCCGCCAAATGAACCCCAGTTCGCGTCATTCCGCGAAAGCGGGTTTACAAAAATGCCCGGCTCATAAAGGAATATCTCCGAAAGGTTCCTGTCAGCGTAAGTCCTGTATTGGATCTCCTCTTCGCTTATCACATCGATTTGTTGCGTCACATTCTCCTCGGATTGAGGTATCTTTGTCTCTGTCACCACAATATCTTTCAGTGAATATCCTTTTTGTTCTTCTGGCTTATTGTAACTTCCTGGAGTTTCACTACGTGCGACTCCGGAGACGAAGATGAATATGAGCATAGTGAGCACTATTCTGATAGGCATAATCCCCTCCCTAAAAATTATTTTTCCACCCCCTTTCTGATAAAATATCATTAAGGGAGCGGTGCTTCGTGCAGCGTATCCCTGGGCAGGGTGTCTCCGCCAAAGGTCCGCCCTGCCTTAAAATATTTTCCCCCTCTTACTGTCTCAGGAACTCACCTCCTTCCGGTCATAGTCATCGGTCTTTTTTCATGGTGAACCTTATCGTGAGCATTGCTTTTGACGCCACTGGCTTCCCGTCCATTTTTGCCGGGAGAAAAGTCGAATGTCTTAGAGCGTCCATTGCAGCCTCCGCGAAATCATCACCGGTGCGCTCAATCACTTCTATATTGAAAAGGTTTCCCTTTTCATCAATGCTCAGTTTTACAACAACCTTTCCCTCTTTACCGATTCTTTTTGCCGCAGCAGGATAAACAGGTAATACTCTATGGAGAAATGTTGGCCCTGCACCACTTCCAAATTGCAGGCCGTCGGAAGTTCCTCCACCGGAAACTCCGGGAACAGGTTTTGAGTCTGTGGAAATTATTTCTTCTCCTGAGAAAAATGGTTGACCTGCAGATTGATTTCTCATATCAGAAGATGGTGCAGAGGATCCGGTTGCTGCAACCGGCACCTGGGTATCTGAAAGCGCAGGAGCAATCTGTTCATTGTGCTGCTCTGTTGTTTCCTTTATTGCCGGGAGGAATTCCTCCTTTGCCTGAATAGGTGATTCTTGTTGTTTTACCTTTGTATTTTCCGTTTCAGTCCGACGGCGGGATTGAACTTTCTCTTCTGTGCCTTTCATTATCGCTTTCTTCTGCTGGAACGCATGCGATTTTTGTTTTTGGTTTCCCGTGGCGTCCATCGAACCTTCGATAATGCCGAACTCTATAAGGATAGGTCTGCTTAGGTTGACGGCAGAAATGCTTAGTCCAGTAATACATGCTAAGACCGCCGCATGAATAACTAAAGAAACCTGTAATCCCCTAAGCTGGTAACTCATTTCCTGTCCTGTGTCTGAAGGCTCACCCTCTTGAACCCGAGGCTCTTTACGATATCAAGAACATCCACAAAGCCCTGGAGGCTTAATTCCCTATCTGCCCTGATAAGCATGGGCGTATCCCTATTTATCGCCTTTATGGAATCATTCAGCTCATCAAGAGATAAAGGCTTTGCATTTAAGTAAATGCTGCCATTTCTTTCTATCTCAATGGTCTGTGTCTTTACTGTCTCTTCAGTGCCCTTCGATGCTCTAGGAAGTTCGACAGGGATAGCACCGGAAGCTATAAACGTTGAAGTGGTCAGCACTATAGTGAGAAGCACAAGCATCACGTCAACAAGGGGGATGACATTTATATAATCAAACTCTTTCTCTTCCATTCTTTATCTCCCATTGCATTACAAGAACTTTCACTCTTCTCAAAAGAAAGTTATAAAGAACAACAGAGGGAATGGCAACGACGAGTCCTGCAGCGGTTGCCTTTAATGCGAGGGCGAGTCCCACCATTATCTTGCCCGTATCCATGAAGCCTTCTTTTCCCATAGTGTAAAAAGTAAGCATAATCCCAAGGACTGTCCCCAGCAGGCCGATATAGGGAGCGTTGCTTCCTACCGTTGCAATGATGTGAACCTTTCTTGTAAGCTCTAATTCAAGCTCCTTTTTGTCAGAAAACTCCTCCAGCTTTATGTGTTTGTAAACAAGATGTCTTTCCACAGCTATGGCAACAGCGATTATGCTCATGACAGCTAGAACACTTATCACTCCATAATCGACTACAACCTTAAGCCATTCCACCCTTGCTCCCTCCTATTGGGTAACAAACACTACAGTTAAGAAAGTTGCACAACAGAACTTAAGACTTGTTCTTGTCATTTCTCTCCCACCAAAACATTCCCACCTGTGCGGTATCCTTCATCCAGAAATGGTCATCCTCAAAGACTAATCTATTTTTTAAGTTACTGATTTCATCCGCACAGAGAGCTCTTCCCCTCTTGAATGCCATGTGCTCAATCGCTTCATCTATATAGTGATAGGCAAATGAACAATCCGTTTCATAACACTTTGAAAAAAGAAGAGTGTAGTCCTCGTATTCCCATTTGACCTTAATCTCAGGACAAAGTTCCGTGGCGAGAAAGACCTGTCTTGCCTTTGTCTGAAACGCCTTCTTCAGCGCCCCATTAAACCCTATTCTGGTCAGATGAAAAGTGTTGCATGTCATGATCAAATCGAAGTTCTTGAAGTCGTAGGAAGATGCTTCTTCCCATTTCCTTTTGTCAATTTCAATTGATTCAATCCCCCGCCTATAAGCTTCCTGATAAAGAAGCGTTCTCATTCCGATCGACGGTTCAAGTGCCGTAATATCACATCCGATCGCATATAACGGCAGCGCAAGAATCCCGTTGCCTGCTCCGATATCAAGCACCCTCCATCCAGATTCCACCATTGTGGTGAGGGTCTCAATTATCCTGTGATGGTAGCCCGTGTGTTCCAACCAGAGTCCATACCACTTCGCATAGCCGTCCCAGAACTCAACCGAGGTAGCCCTTTTGCATATAGCTCGTTCCATAATCTCCACAAAAACAAAAAAGCCATGAAAGCCGTACCTTCATGGTACCTTGCCTTCATGGCCTTTCTTTATCTGCTAATTTTTTTGCTGAGCTTAACCCTTCAGGGCTTGAGCCGGGTCTTCCTTGACCTCATTTACTTAAGAATAAATGCATACTCTTGGTAACATACTAAATAATCATGCTTTGTTTGTCAAGGAACTCTTTTTTGAAGCACAATCTTGTGGTGCAGGAGAGAGATTTCCTTGATTTCCCCTTCAAATATTTTCTGTTCGCCAAAGAGGTTTTTCAGGAATATATTGTCCCCTTCAGGCCTCATAATGTCGACATTTTCCAAATAAAGCTCTTCGTCGCCATCCCGGTACAGATATGCATTTGCCTCACACATGTTCGCTCTCCTTTATCTTTGTTAAAATCTGTTCCACAAAATGGGGTAGGGGTTCTTTGTTTATGCCGACAAGTTCAATTCCTTCCTGGTTAAGGGGCAGAAGGATCTTCTTGGCAGAAGATGAGACTATGGCAGAGGCCATTTTGGGTGTGAGCTCTCCAAGAATCGCATCAGGGAGTACAATGCTCAAAGGGCCAATTATGAGATCCATTCTCCCCGCATTCAACACAATAGCATTCTCACCAGTTGCACCCTTGTTCGCCTTTGCTTTCATCATGGCAGATGTTGCGGTAGAATTAGTGCCCAATGCGGTGATTTCAATGGATTCCTTGAACTCCTCCCTCAATCTCTTTACTATAAGAGCCCCAATTCCTCCACCTTGGCCATCTATAATACCAATCTTCAACATATCTGAAGTATAAAGAACTGTCTGACCTGTGTCAAACAAAGCAGATTTATTGGTGTTGCAGGATTGGAAATTCCTTGTCATTGTGATTGCTGCACGAGCGAGTACTGACGCTCAAAGACGCAATAGGACGCGGAGGCCGAAC
>Ga0335084_10006273_pt1 | contig 11816 bp, 11 predicted proteins | sample Lox_Sample_44_FD_206721 | JGI IMG/M metagenome (GOLD analysis project Ga0335084, IMG submission 206721) | Soil microbial communities from Loxahatchee National Wildlife Refuge, Florida, United States - Lox_Sample_4.4 | ecosystem: Environmental > Terrestrial > Soil > Wetlands | place: USA...
GTAATCGAATTGAACCTCCTGCGCGAAAGCAGGGGCTCCGAGTGCCATAAATGCCATGAGATAGATCAGTCTCATTTAGTTCTCCTTGTGCTTCACCGTATCGATTGCAAGTCAATGCCCAAACCTTCGCTCTCACATCAAAAGGTCTTCCGGACAGGGCCGGAGCAACATTTCGGCATTTGGCACATCAATCGCCGACCAGCGTGTCATCGACTATGGCTGCGCCTTTCGCTGCGCTCGACTGCGCGCGCGTCAGTGCTTGTCACGAGACGGTCCCTTCCCGGAGTCGCCGGCGTCGTCCCGGCCGGTGGTCCCGCGATCTTCAAAATCCGGCTCTATATACAGAAACCTGCCGCGCCTCTCCACCTGAAGCACTACTGGGCGTCGTCCCGCCATTTCACGCTGTTTGCGGCAGGTCATGATCGGACTTAACGGTTCAAGATCAGTGAGTTGAGATAATTCTCGAGCGCTATGACTGGAATGGCCCGCGTCGCGAGACCGGACCGGCGAGTTGCCTCACGCCGCCAACCGCGTGATCAGCGGAGAAAGTTGCGCGACGGCAGGGAACTTCAGCACGGATTCGCGGCTTCTGGCGGCGCAAACCATACAGACTGGCAGGCTGACGGTCGACGGTAATTCCGCCTGGAGCCGTTCCAGGCCGGAACGAATTCCCGCGAGCACGGCTTGTTTGTGCGGACTTTCCGGCCACCCCTCCACACAGTGCCACCGGTAGTGTTCGACCTTCACTAACTGCGCAAGCTTTTCATTCGCGAGTGCCATGCTATGTCATAAGCATTTGTCGTGCCAACTCCAAAGCCTTATTGTCGCGGCGATTAGCAGGATGGGATTTACAGGATGTCGGGAGTCCGACAGGGGAGACGGTCTGGCCTGACACGCGCCTCGGCGGCGGGCTTTCGTTCGCCCGAGAGAAGGTTCGCTGTCACGACGAGCGCTGGGATTAAATAGGCGAACGTGACGCTAACCCACATTAGCGCTCCTGCCAGCACCTGGTCCTCAAGGGGAGATAGCCGGGAGTGTCCGCCTCCGTACAAGTATGGCGCGTACACAACATGGCCGCAGAACGCCAGGAATGCTGAAAGGGCATCGCATGGCAATGTGGCGAGAAAGAGATAGAGCGGAACATGCCAGCGGGTCGCGGTGCCTGGCGAGGGCTGGATGACGGGCCACCAAAACAGAATTCCCCCAATGAAAAAGCTGGCCTGCTCGAACTCGTGCAAAAAATGCGATCGCAGCGTCAACTCAAATACAGCGGGAACGTGCCAAACGATCACGGTAATCGTCCCGGCGAGCCAGCAGAATGCGGGGTGAGGAGACCATCGAATCACGCTCGGGCGCGCGCCGAGCAGAATCAACGGAGCGGCCAATACCATGAGAAGAAGATGCTGCACCATGTGTGCCGTCAACAGGTGATGATCGAGGTGGGCGAGGGGCGACGCAACGGGAAGCCATAGAGCGGCAACCCCGAGTGCAATAAATAAGGGCTTCACGGCTGCACTCGGGCAGTACGGGAAGCGTCCTGGGCCGCAGCCTGGCCCGCAGGATGCAGCGTCTGGAGAAACGCCACCAACGCTGTCGTCTCCGCCGGATTCAGATTCTTACCATACGCCGGCATATTTCCGCCGCCTTGCAGCACCTGCCGCACGAGTTGATCCCCGGTCAGTCTGACGGCGACCGCATCGAGAGCCGGCCCGCGCTTGCCGCCGTTCTCGCCGAGCGCGTGGCAGTTGTGGCACTGTTTCGATTGAAAGACCAGCGCTCCCTGGATCTGGAGCGGCGTGCGACCGCTCAGAAAATGGGATGGGATCGGAGTCCCTGTCCCGGCGTCCATGACCGGACTCCAGGGCGCATGGCTCGCCAGATTTGTGAACGTGCCCAGAGCCACGGCGGCCAGCAGAATCGTCAGAACGGCGATCGGGCGCCGCTTCCAGCTTTTCTCACCTTCGCCCGAGACAAACGGGAGAGCCAGTAAAACGATCAAGGCGATTACGGGTCCGATCAACAGGACCGGAGTTTCGAGCGCCGGTGGCAGCAACGACAAAAGCGCATACAGCCACAGGAAGAAGAAATCCGGGCGCGGCGCTGCCTGGATCACGCGCGGGTCGGGTTGGCCGGTCGGGCCGAAGGGACCGAAATAGAGTGCACAGGCGGCAATGCAAAGTAGAACCAGTCCCGAAAAAACCGCGTCTTTCCACACCCCGTACGGCACAAACGGCACTCCCTCCGTGCGCGTCAAGGCACGGTACTTCTCCACATAGTCGGAACGACGAACCAGGCGGCCGGGCATAGGCCACTCATTGATGCCCAGTTTGAGCACCAGCAGCACATGCAATCCCGCGAACAGAATCAGCAGACCGGGGACCACAAACACGTGCAAAGCGAAGAAGCGCGAGAGCGTTGCGCCGCCAATGATCGGACCTCCCAAAACGAGCGTCACCAGCGCAGGCCCCAACACCGGCACGCGGCTGACGATAGACGCTCCGATTCCCAGCCCCCAGTATGCATCTTCGTCGAAGCGCAGCACCTGGCCCGTGAAGGCCATGCCGAGCGTCATCAGAAGGAGGAAGATTCCGACTACCCACGTCAGCTCTCTGGGATACTTATGGGCTCCGAAAAGAAAGACTTGGACCATGTGAATCAACACGATGGCCAGCATGAAATTCGATCCCCAGCCGTGCAGCGCGCGAATAAACCATCCCAGGGTTACCTGCTGGTTCAGAATCTGCAAACTACTCCACGCTTCGCCTGCCGACGGCACATAAATAAAGGCTAGAAGTATTCCCGTAACAAGCTGCAGCCCGAACACTGTCAATGCGGCGCTGCCGAAGACGTAGAACCAGCTTGCGGTATCTCGCGGGATGGGGTGCTGCATCGTCTCGCGGATGGGCGTCCCGAGCTGAAGCCGCCTGTCGAACCAGTCGCCAAGCTTTTGCATCAGGCGCATGGCGGCCTCCTGGTACAGGGCTTCTGATCATAAATACCTGCGGAAAGACCAGGCGTGGGCATCTCACCCGCCTGGATGTGCAGGCTCCCATCCAGAATCTTGAATGGGTATTCGAACAAGCCGCGCTCCGGCGGGCCGGATGCGCGCGCGCCGTCCGCGTAGTACGCTCCGCCATGGCAGGGACACATGAAGAGGCCGGACTGCGGGAACCATCGCACGGGGCAGCCCAGGTGCGCGCAATTGATCGCGAATACCTGGAATCGATCGCCATCGGTGTGACGCACCCAGCACGGGATGTCCGCGGAATCTCCATCCCAGGCATGTGCGACCGGATTTCGATATGTTGCCAAGCGCGTCTGGCCGGAGGGAAACTGATCGATCGAGCCCAGCGAAATCCAGCTTTCATAGCCCGGCTTCCGTCCCCGTGCAACCGGAGCGAGAAGATAGCCGACCACCGGAATGGCCAGGAGCACACCCACGACACCGTTAAACAGCATCGCGATTTTCAGGAACATCTCACGTCTGGCAAGGCCGCTGGGTAGACTCATTCAGAACCTCCGGGATGATTCAATTTCGCCGACAAAGGCGTCCGCTGCGCCACGAGCCAGGCGATGACGTCGGTAACGTCGGCGTCCGAGAGCGGCTTGCTGTGGCCGCGCCAGTCCGGCATGCCCAGGTGCGGCATGCCGGCGATCGTTACCGTGCGCAGGTGCTGATCGCTCACCAGGTCGAGATACGCACTGTCGGTGATCGCGCGGGCGCCGCGGCCGTCCGGGCCGTGACAGGCGGAACAGGCGGCCGTGAATACGTTGTGGCCGCGGACGGCGTCGCCCGGCGCCGGCGCCGTATAGGCGGGTGGTTTGCCGCTTGGTAGAGCACCCGGGGTGGCCCATCGCGTCCGAATTCCGTGGACGAGGATGTCGATCTGAGCATCGGTCAAAAGCCCGCCGGCCTTCTGCGCGTAAGCTTGCATGGGGGTTCCATGCCTGCCCTCCTCGACGACGCGCCGGATCGTGGCATCGTCGGCGATGGCGAGGTAGAGCGGGCTGCCGATTCCAACGGTTAGGCCTCCCTGTCCATTTACGCCATGGCAGCCGGAGCAGTTCTGACCGTAGAGCACGCGAAAATCGGTGACTTCGCTGGGGCGAATGACGCGCGTCTCCGCGACCCGGCGGCCCGGCACACCGCAGGATGCAAGCCCGAGGATGGAGGCGAGAGCCAGTGTTCTATATTTCATCGCCTCAGGTCCTCCTGGTGTTCCGGGAGGAGGCCGGGAGCCTCGATACCCATACGAATGACTAGGGGAGCGCGCTGTCGTGTGGGAATTCGCTCCTGAACCGCCACTACGACGCCCGCAACAACGCCAAATCCGATTTGAGATGCTACAAACCACACCCAGTCGATGTGCTGGTTCATGACGGGGTTGATGAACGCCAGGCCCCCGTAGATCAGGCCGGACCACAGGACGGGCGCAGCGAAACCGCCTAATAGAATCGGGCGGCGCGGCAGCATCGGCAGCATCGCTCCATAAAGCAGCCCGACCAATAGCGAAATCAGCAGGTGAAGCGGAACGGCGACCAGGAAACGATAGAGGTTGAAAGTCCCGATCTGCATAGAAGTCTCCCTCGCCATCATGGAGAACAATCCCCCCACCAGAAGGTTCATCGCATACCAGATCCCGTTTCCGCTCAGGATCCCGTAGAGTGCGGCTAGCAACGCCATCACCGTACCGCCGGCGAGGCCGCCCTTGATTCCGGCGGAGATCGGGTAGATCTCAACCGGCAGCCAGGCGCGCGGAAGTGTCCCAACGGGAGCGATTCGTTCCACGGTTTCCCGTGAGGTCTCAATGGCGATCTCTTCCCGAACCACGGGCGCCCACTCGTGAGACTCCTGTGGTAGCACGTCGCGGAACCAGCCAACAGCGGCTGTTACGGCCAGTACAGCTCCGAGAATGCTCACGGAGGCCGCCGTCACCAGTCCGGCGAATACCAGGGTCAAGCCAAACGCCAGCACAATCGGCCACGCTGTAGGGGCGGGCACTTCGATCTTATCGGGGCTCCTCATCGCTCCTCCTTCAAACTCCGATCACATAAACCACGGTGAAGACCACCGCCCAGACCGCGTCCACGAAGTGCCAGTACATGGATAGGATCTCCAGCCGCTCCGTGTGTTCGCGCCGGAGCTGCGCCGCGAAATAGAACAGCGCGACGATGATCAGGGCCATAAGTCCCACCGTGACGTGAAACGCATGCAGACCGACAAGTGAGTAATAAGTCGTGCCGAAAAGATTGGTACTCACCGTGAGGCCCTCATCTACGATCAGGTGGGCCCACTCGCGGGCGGTTCCGTAGAGGAATGTGCCTCCCAGAACAATCGTGAGCAGCCACAGACGCGCAAAAGCCGCCATGTTCCCCGCAACCAGCTTGCGCACGGCGGCGTGAATCGTAAGGCTGCTCGCCAGCAGGCACACCGAATAGAAGACCGGCGCGTGCAGAACATCGTTGGGCTTCGGCCCGGTGACGCTCTTGCCGATGTAGAAGAGATAAGCCACTACGAAGATCGTGAAGATAGCGGCCTCGGCGGTAATCAGGCAATACATCCCAACGCGTCCTCGCGAAGGGAGACGCCAGTCGAGGTCGTCCTGAGGAAGGCTCGCAGAGAGAGTGCTCATGGCTACTCGTACCTCCAATCCGGATCTTCCGGATGCTTGAGATCCCACAGTGGACGGCGGCTGCGAACGGCCGGAATGACGGCAAAATTGTACGAAGGCGGCGGAGAGCTCGTGGCCCACTCCAGCGTCCACGCGTCCCACGGATCGTTGCCTGCCGCCTTGCCGCGCAAGTAAGAAAGAATCAGATTGGCCACGAATACCAGGATTCCCGCGGCTTGAAAGACAACTCCGATGGTCACAATCAGGTTCCAGATATCCCAGCCGCGGCCGGACTCATAGGTGTAAATGCGGCGCGGCATGCCCAGGAGACCAGGGATATGCATGAAGTCGAATGTGAGATGAAAGCCGATGAGAAAAAGCCAGAAGTGCAACTTGCCAAGCGCTTCGCTGCACATCTTCCCGGAGGCTTTCGGGAACCAGTAATAGAAGGCGGCGAATGCGGCGAATAGAATGGCGCCCACGATTACGTAGTGGAAATGAGCCACCAGGTAATACGAGTTCCCCAGGTGCCAGTCGAACGGCGCCACAGCCAGCGTGACTCCGGTCAGTCCGCCAATTAGAAACTGGAACAGAAAGCCGACACAGAACAGCATCGGCGTGGCAAACCGGATCTTACCTCCCCACATAGTCGCCAGCCAGTTGAAGATCTTGATTCCCGTGGGGACCGAAATGGCCATGGTGGAAAGCACGAAGAACGTGTTTGCGCCCGAGGTCATTCCGACCGTGAACATGTGGTGAGCCCAGACGCTCATGCTGATGAACCCGATCGCCACCGTCGCCAGCACCATCACCGGATAGCCAAAAATCGCTTTCCGTGAAAATACGGGAATCATCTCGGAAGCGAAGGCAAAGGCCGGGATCACCAGGACATATACTTCCGGGTGGCCGAAGATCCAAAAGAAGTGCATCCAGATTACGGCCGAGCCCCCGCCTTGTGTATCGAAGAAATGGCCCCCCAGATAGCGGTCGATCAAGAGCATCAACTGCGCCGCGGTAAGCGGGCTCACCGCCAGAATCACCAGGCCTGCCATGGTCAGATTGAGCCAGGCCAGCAGCGGCATTCTCCCGAGTGTCATGCCCGGACAACGCATGCACAAAATCGTGGCGATAATGTTGATCGCAGTCCCAACGCTTCCGATGCCGGAGACCAGTAGCGAAAGTGTCCAGAAGTCGGTGCTGTGTCCTACGGAAAAGGTTTTCGCCGTCAGCGGCGCGTAGGCGAACCAGCCGACGTCAGGCGCGCCTCCCCCGCCGTACAGGCCGTCGCCGCCCAGGAAGCTGAAGTAAAGAAATAGTCCGCCCAGCGCGGTCATCCAGAAGCTGAAGGCATTCAGCCGTGGGAAGGCCATGTCGCGGGCGCCAATCATGAGCGGCACGAGGTAGTTCGCGAACCCGAACACCAAGGGCATGGCCACGAAGAAAATCATGGTCGTCCCATGCATGGTGAACATTTGATTGAAGACCTGCGGCGAAACCAGATCGTTGTTCGGCCGGATGAGCTGAAGCCGCATGATGGCCGCTTCGATGCCGCCCACCACCAGAAACACCAGGGCATAGAGAATGTAGAGCATCCCGATGCGTTTGTGGTCCACGGTAGTCACCCATTCGTGGAGGCGGAGCGTCAACGGGCGGGTGGCCGCGGCTTCGGATAGTGCGCTGGTATTCGTAGACATCAGCGAAGCGTCTCCAGGTAAGCGGTCACTAAGTCGAGGTCCTGATCACTCAATCCCATGGCTGGCATCTTCGATGCCGGCTTGATGGTGTCAGGGTTGCGGATCCAGAGCCGCAGCTTTTCATGCGTGTTCGGCGCCGCGCCCGCGGCGATCGTTTCCCGGCTCATGAGGTGCGTCAGGTCGGGGCCGAAAGTTCCTTTAGCCGGCGTGCCCGACACGGCGTGGCAGTTGACGCACGCCGTGGATTCAAAAACGCGCCGTCCGGCCGTTATAGTCGCGTCTGTGCCACCGGCCTTCGCCGGCTGTTGCTGTTCGCGCACCCAGCGGTCGAACTCCTCGCGCGGTTGCACATAGACGCGCAGCAGCATCTTGGCATGTTGGGTTCCGCAATACTGTGCGCACTGTCCAAGGAATAGGCCTGGTTCGCGAGGATCGATCCACATACTATTTGGGTGATTCGGAATCAGGTCGGTTTTGCCTCCCAGCCGAGGTACCCAGAAACTATGATCCGTATCGGCGGAGAGCAGCGTCAGGAATGTGGGCGCCGGATGCGCGGGATCGTTTAGCGGCACGTGGAGCTCATTGGCGGTGACGACGTTCAAGCCGGGGTAGCGATACTCCCACCAATATTGGTGCCCGGTGACCACCACCTCCAATGCCCCGGGAGGACGCGGAGTGTCCTGAATCGAGGCAATCACACGGGCGGACGCGAGGAATAGGGCCACGACGATGAGACCCGGAACGATGGTCCAGGCAAGCTCCACCTGGGTGCTCCCGTAGATCTGCGCGGGCTCGCTGCGGTCGTCGGGGTTCTTGCTCCGGAATTTCAGGACGACGTAGACCAGGAGAGCGCCCACGACAACAAAGATGGCCGCGATCGTCAGGAGCACGAAGATCGACAGGCCGAAGATCGAGTCCGCGGGAGTGGACGCCGGGGCAAAGATGTTAGTCGGGCTCATGTGTTTACCGGTCTTCTCCGAGAGGATGGGTCATCTTCTCAGGGCGCACCCATGAATCAAATTCCTCCCCCGAGAGGAAACCGAGCTTCAGGGCAGCGTCCCGCAAGGTGAGGTCCTCATGGTAAGCAGTCAGCGAGATCTTGGCGGCTTTCTCATATCCAATATGTGGATTGAGTGCCGTTACCAGCATGAGTGAGTTGTCGAGATGCTCTTTGATGCGCTTCCGATTCGGCTCGATGCCAATGGCGCAGCGATCGCAGAATGTGCCGCAAGCGTCGGTGAGGAGCTCGATCGAAGTCAACACATTGTGCAGCATGACCGGCTTGTACACGTTGAGCTGAAAGTTGCCTTGCGAACCCGCAAACGCCACCGCATGGTCGTTTCCAAATACCTGAACGGCGACCATCGTTAGCGCCTCGCACTGAGTCGGATTGATCTTGCCGGGCATGATCGAGGAGCCGGGCTCATTTTCGGGAATCTTCAGTTCGCCAAACCCGGCCCGTGGACCACAGGCGTACCAACGAACGTCGTTGCCGATCTTCATCAGCGCGCCGGCAAGCGTGCGAAGGGCTCCGCTCACGGTCACCATGGCGTCGTGCGCCGAGAGCGCCGCGAATTTATTGGGAGCGGAGACGAATGGCTGGCCGGTTTCCTCAGCGATCCGCCGCGCGGCCACTTCTCCGAAGCGGGGATGGGCATTGAGGCCCGTGCCGACTGCCGTTCCGCCGATGGCCAGTTCGAAGACGCCGTCCTCGGCCTGGCGAATGCCGTCGAGCGCCTGGTCGAGCTGGGCTACCCAGCCGGAGATCAATTGACCAAGGGTAAGAGGCGTCGCGTCCTGCAGGTGTGTGCGCCCCACCATCACGACGTCGCGGTAAGCGCCGGCTTTCTCGTCGAGAACGTCACGGAGCCGACTTACGGCGGGAGCCAGGCCGCCTTCGATTGCCTCGACGGTTGCGATATGCATCGCGGTCGGGAATGTATCGTTCGAGGACTGACTATGATTCACATCGTCGTTGGGATGGATCGGCTTCTTTGAGCCGACTGTGCCGCCGGCAAGCTGAATCGCCCGGTTGGCGATCACTTCGTTCGCGTTCATGTTGGTCTGCGTCCCGGAACCGGTCTGAAACACAACCAGCGGAAACTCATCATCCAGCCGGCCTTCGATCACCTCCTGCGCCGCACGAACGATCAGGTCGACTTTCTCAATGGAAAGCTGCGACAGTTCGCCGTTGGCCAACGCCGCGCACTTCTTCAGGATGCCGAGGGATCGGATGACCGGCCGTCCCCAGCGGAAGCGCTCGACGCCAATGGGAAAGTTGCCATAGGACCGCTGGGTCTGGGCGCCCCACAAGTGCCCGGCGGGGACCTCCACGTTACCGAGCGCATCTTGCTCGATGCGGAATTGACCCGTGACTAGACTCATTGTGAATTTGCCTTTCCGTTGGAGATGCTCACTTCCACCAGAGCAGCGACGCCCACGGCACGCCGATGGCTAAGAATACGATCAGAAAGATGGCGCCAAAACTCGCGCCCAGGCGCCAATAGTCCTTCGCGGGAATATAGCCGCTGTTCGCATAAATGGGGCTGGCCGCATTGGCGAATGGGGTAATGATGCCCATGATCCCCAGTTCCATGCACAGCAGCAGGGCGAATTCCTTTAACGGGAGGCCTGGTATGGCGGCACCCGTGACAAGGATCACCGGCAGCAGCGCTGTGGTATAGGCATCCACGCTGGCAAATACATAGTGGGCCACAAAGAACACCGAGAGAAGAATGATCATCGCCAGATGTGGCGACATTCCGGCCATGTGCGTGGCGATCCCGTTGCCAAACCATTTGACGAAGCCGACCCGGTTCAGTCCATCACAGAGGGCAATCAAAGCGCCCAACCAAACAAAGGTGGTCCATGCCCGCTTGTGCCCGGAGATATCGCTCCAGGTCAGTACTCGCGCTAGCAGCATGAGAGAGATTGCGATCGCGGCAACCGCCGCGGCGCCGACATAGGCTCCTCCGCCGACCCACAGCACCAGCGACAGCACAACAATGGCCGCCAGAATCATCTCCCGCCCGGTGATCCGCCCGGCCTTTTCGAGTTGGTCCGCCGCCCACTTCGAGACCGTGGCGGACTGCTTAACTTCGGGAGGATAAAGCCAGTAAGTCAGCAGGGGAACCAGAAGCAACAGCGGAGTGATTGCGGGCGCGGCAGTAATGAACCAGTCCGTCCAGCGCAGTTCAACATGGGTAAGTTTTTCCACGAACCCGGCAGCCAGCAAATTGAACGAGGCTCCGGTGAGAAATAGGGAGCTTGTCACACACGTGGTGGCGATGGCCACCCACATGAGGTACGACCCGACCCTCCGCGAAGACGGGTCGTGCGGCTTTGACTCATAGTCAAGCGCCAGATCGCTTGCGATCGGGTAGATGATCCCTCCACTGCGAGCGGTCGGCGAAGGTATGAAGGGCGCCAAACTCATATCAGCCAGGGCGATGCCGTATCCGAGCAGGAGAGTGCTCTTACCCATCTTTTTGACGATCAGAAGCGCAATGCGATGACCCAGGCCGGTCTTGTCATAACCCAACGCGATTACGAAGGCTCCTAGTATGAGCCACACAGTGGGATTGCTATATCCCGACAAGGCCCAGGTGAGAGCGGCGCTGGCCGGACGGAATCCGGCTGACGACAACTGCTGAGGGCTGAATAGTGCGAAGCGTGCGAGCACGGTTACCAGCGTGAGGCCCATGAGTGCGATGGCGGCGCCCGGTAGCGGCTCAAAAATCAGCCCCACTATCACGCCCGCGAAGATCGCAAAGTACAACCAAGCGAAACGCGCCAACCCGGGAGGAGGAGGTAATAGAGCGAGAATTACAGTCACTGCCAGCGGGGCCAGCATTTGCCATTTAGGGATATGCGATTCCGCCGGGCCGGATGTGACCTGGGCGGCGACCTTCACATTCGCTAGGCCGGCAGGAGAATTCAGTTGGGTAGCCATATGTTTTTCACCTCAGTACCTGATGTCCAGCCACCCGGTCCAGTAGTTAAGGTTGCGGCCGGGCGTTGCCTGCCTTAAGAATTCGCCGGGAAAGAAGTGGCCGAATTCGGTGAACCAGGCAAGGTTGCGTGTCATTTTCCACTGCAATTGAGTGGAAGCCTGGGTCGCGACATACCGGGCATCGCTCTTCAGACCCGAGACAACCACGGCGCCGCTTATGCTGTACAGGCCGTCGTTGGTGCTTTCCCGCCAGAAGAATGCAGGGTTGATGGTCAAAGAAACAGACTTTCTGAGTTTGAGCTCCGCGGACGGTTGCAGCGCGATCAAATTACGCCTGGCGAACAATTCGGCGTAGCTGAAGTAAGGGCCCTTCTCGTATATCGAGTTAAATGTGCCCAGGGTATCCCCGGTCAGATTCTGATCGCCGCTGAAGGCAACGGCTCTAAGGCCAAACCTTGGACTTAGTCGCGCGGAGTCGATCCGGTAGCCTGTCTCGGTCGAAACGGCCCACGCGCGAATGGCATAGGATCGAAAACTGCCCCACTGAAACGTAGGCTC
>Ga0335084_10006275_pt1 | contig 11814 bp, 9 predicted proteins | sample Lox_Sample_44_FD_206721 | JGI IMG/M metagenome (GOLD analysis project Ga0335084, IMG submission 206721) | Soil microbial communities from Loxahatchee National Wildlife Refuge, Florida, United States - Lox_Sample_4.4 | ecosystem: Environmental > Terrestrial > Soil > Wetlands | place: USA: Florida...
GCCGTTGTTGGTGAACTGGCCGTCGATCAGGTCGTAGCCGTCGACCACGTCGACCGCGTCGACGGCGGGGTCCGCCATCACGATCTTCTCGGCCTGCTTGGTGAGGCGCTCGACCACGCCGAGGCTCGCCGAGTCGGGCGCGCGCACGATGACGAAGAAGTAGCCCTGGTCCTCGTCGGGCACGAACGAGGAGGGCAGCACGCGGAACATCAGGAAGATGCCGCCGAGCACGGCGACGAACACGCCGAGCGCGATCGGCCAGACGCCGATCAGCCGCGACACGCCGGCGAGGTAGCCCTTGCGCAGCTTGTCGAAGCCGGCTTCGAAGGCGCGAAAGAAAGCGGCTTTCTCGCCGTGGTGCGCCTTGATGATGATCGCGGCGAGCGCCGGCGAGAGGGTGAGCGCCATGATTCCCGAGATCACCATCGAGAAGGCGATGGTGATGGCGAACTGCTTGTAGAGCGTGCCGGTGACCCCGCCGAGGAAGGCGACCGGCAGGAACACCGCCAGCAGCACCAGCACGATCGAGATCAGCGCGCCGGCGATCTCGCTCATCGCGCGCTTCGCCGCTTCGAGCGGCGCGAGCTTGTGCGTGGTGATGTTCGCCTCGACCGTCTCCACCACCACGATCGCGTCGTCGACCACCAGGCCGATGGCGAGGATCATGCCGAACATCGTCAGCATGTTGATCGAGAAGCCGACCAGGTGCATGCCGACGAAAGTGCCGACGATCGAGATCGGCACGGCGAGGATCGGGATCACCGTCGCGCGCAGGCTCTGCAGGAACACGAACACCACCAGCACCACCAGAATCACCGCCTCGAAGAACGTGTGCACCACCTTGTCGATCGAGTAGAGGGTGAACAGGCTCGTATCGAGCGCGATCACGTAATCGAGGCCGGTGGGGAACTGCGCCTTCAGCTCCTCCATGCGCGCGCGCACCGCTTTCGAGGTCGCTACCGCGTTGGCGCCGGGCTGCTGGTAGATCGCGATGGTGGTGCCGGTCTTGCCGTTCAGGCGGCTGGCGATCGAGTAGTCGCGCTTGGCGAGCTCGACGCGGCCGATGTCCTTCACCCGCACGATCGCGGTGCCTTCCTTCGCCGCGCGCACGATGATGTCCTCGAACTCGGAGGGCTTGGTGAGCAGGCCCTGCGCGGTGACGACGAACTGCTGCTCGACGCCGGGGCGCGCCGGCGGCGCGCCGATCAGGCCGATGCCGAAGGTCTGGTTCTGGCTCTGGATCGCGTTCGCCACGTCCTGCGCCGAGATGCCGAGCTGCGCCATGCGGTCGGGCTGCAGCCAGACGCGCATGGCGATGTCGGGCAGGCCCATCACCTGCGCGCGGTTGGCGCCCGGCACGCGCTTCAATTCCTCGAGCACGTAGAGGTTGGAGTAGTTGTCGATGTAGGTCGAGTCGTAGCGCGCGTCGGGCGAGTAGACCGCCATCACCATCATCAGCGACGAGGACTTCTTCTCCACCGTCACGCCCTGCTGCGAGACGACCTGCGGGATGAGCGGCAGCGCCTGGCTGACGCGGTTCTGCACGTTCACCTGGTTGATGTCGGGGTTGCTGCCCGGCGCGAACACCACCGTGATGGTCACGTTGCCGGTCGAGGAGCTGATCGACGAGTAGTAGAGCAGGTTGTCGACGCCGTTGATCTGCGCCTCGATCGGCGAGGCCACGGTGTTGGCGATGACTTCCGCGGTGGCGCCGGGGTAGCGCGCCTCGACCGTCACCTGCGGCGGCGCCATGTCGGGGTACTGCTCGATCGGCGAGACGCTCATCGACACCGCGCCGGCGAGCACGATCAGGATCGAGATCACCGACGAGAGCACCGGGCGATCGATGAAGAAATGCGTGAACATCGAGCTACTTCTTTTCTGCCGCCGGCTCGACGATCTTCACCGGCTGGCCCGGCACCACGCGCAGCGCGCCGTCGACGACGACGCGATCGCCCGCCTGCAGCCCGCTCATGATCACGATGTCCTTGTCGCCCTGGTAGTCGCCGACGACGACCGGCCGCACCTCCGCGGCGCCGTCCTGCTTCACCACGTAGACCAGGTGGCCGTTGGAGCCCTGCTGCACCGCGAGCTGCGGGATCACCACCGCGTCGGGCCGGGTCGCGCCGTAGAGCTTGGCGGTGACGAACATGCCGGGCCGCAGCTCCTGGTTCGTGTTGGGCAGCTGCGCGCGCACCAGGAACGAGCCGGTCTCCTGGCTGAACGAGGGATCGGCGAAGCTGATGTGGCCCTTCTGCGGATAGGCCTTGCCGTCGGAGAGCAGGATCTCGACCTCGAAATCGAGCTTGGGCGGCGGCACCATCTGCTTCTTCTCCACCATGTCCTTCATCTTGGTGGTCTGGTTCTGCGACACGCTGAAGTTGACCCAGATCGGGTCGAGCGCGGCGACGTAGGTGAGCTTGGCGCTCTCCGACATGGCGTTGATGTAGGCGCCCTGGCGCTGCGACGAGCGGCTGGCGAGCCCGGTGACCGGGGCGAAGATGGTGGCGTAGCCGAGGTTGAGCTCCTGCTCCTTCACTTTCGCCTGCGCGGCGAAGACCGCGGCATTGGCCGAGTCGTAGTCGCCCTGCGCGCGGTCGAGGTCGGCCTTCGACAGCGCGTCGAGCGCGGCGAGCGGCTTGACGCGCTCGAGGTTCGCCTTGGCGGTGGTGAAGCGCGCCTGCTGCGCGAGCAGCTCGCCCTTCGCCGCGTCGAGCTGGGCGCGGAACGGCTTGGGGTCGAGCTGGAACAGCACCTGCCCCTCTTTCACCAGCTCGCCCTCGCGGTAGGCGATCTTGTCGAGGTAGCCCGAGACGCGCGCGACGATGTCGACCTGGCGCGAGCTCTCGGTCTGCGCGACGAAGCTCATCACGTAGGGGATGGTCTGCGGCTTGACGGTCACCACGGTGACCTCCGGGACCGGCCGCTGCGGCCGCGGCGCCTCCTTGGAGCAGCCGGCGGCAAGCAGCAACGCGGAAAAGACCACCCTCGCCCCAAGGCTCCCTCTCATAGGGGAAATCATAGTGCCTAAGACCGGCGTCGGCATCCTACTTTGGTGCGCTTCCAACGGCGCTCCGCAGAAGGCACCATAATCGCCCGATGCCTGCTCGAACCGTCCGCCTCCTCGCCGCGGCGCTGCTCGCCCTGGCCGCCGCGCCTGCCCGCGCCTCGTTCCTTTCGGGCGAGGCGATCGACAAGGCCGCCGATGTCCTCACCATCCTGGTGATCATCGTCGTGCCGATCGTCGGCGTGGTGATCTTCTGGCTGGTGCACATCCTGCCGGAGAAGTTCGCCCACAAGCGCCACCACCCGCAGACCGAGGCGATCCAGGTGCTGTGCCTGCTCTCGCTCGTCTTCGGCGGCCTGCTCTGGCCGTTCGCCTGGCTGTGGGCCTTCACCAAGCCGGTCGCGTATCGCGCCGCCTACGGCACCGACAAGCACGCGGACTACTACGAGGAGATGGCCGAGAGGCACGGCGCCGGCGAGCTGACCGACGAGCAGCGCCAGCACCTGCTCGATGATCTCGCGGCGATCGAGTCGAAGGGGCCGCTGCCGGCGAGCTTGCGCGCGTTGCGGGAGCGCCTCACGCAGAAGCCGGGAGCCGCCTGATGGAAATCCTGCTGCTCGGCATCTATTCGGCCTTCGTCTGGCTGATCTTCATCAAGCTGAAGTGGCTGCCCTGGAACACCACGTCGCAGATCACCGTCGCCATCATCCCGATCGTCGGCCTGACGGTGCTGATCCTCACGCTGAACGTGGTCGCGCCTTCGTCGGCCGACGTGCGCGTCTACAAGTACACCGTGCCGATCGTCTCGCAGGTGCGCGGCCGCGTGCTTGAAGTGCCGGTCGAGGAGGGCAACCGCCTGGTGAAAAAGGGCGATGTCCTGTTCCGCATCGATCCCACGCCCTACGAGCTGGAGGTGAAGACGCTGGAAGCGCAGCTCGTCGGCATGCAGGGCTCGCAGCGCGAGCTGGTCGAGCAGGAGAAGGGCGCGCAGGCGAAGATCGAGGAATCGCAGAGCCGCGCGCGCGAGATCGCCGCCCGGCTCGACCTGACGAAGAAGCGCGTGCAGCAGTATCGCGAGCTGGTCGGCACCGGCGCCGGCAGCAAGTTCGACCTCGAGCGCGCCGAGACCGATGCGCTCGAGGCGCAGGGCCAGCTCGACGCGGCGCGCAACGCCGAGGCGCAGGCGCGCGCGAGCCTGCGCCAGATCCAGCAGAAGCTCGGCGCCACGGTGAAGGGCGAGTTCTCGCAGGTGGCGCAGGTGCGCGCGCAGCTCGAGACCGCGAAGTGGAATCTCGACCAGACCACCACGCGCTCCCCCTGCGACTGCTACGTGGTCAATCTCGCGCTGCGCCCCGGCGCGTTCGTCGGCGCCGTCGCGGCGAGCCAGGTGATGACGCTGGTGGAGGCGGAGGGCCAGGTCGTGGCCTTTTTCAACCAGAACGAGCTGCACCAGGTAGCGTCGGGCAACGAGGCCGAGTTCACCGTCGAGACGCTGCCCGGACAGGTCATCAAGGCCAAGGTCGACTCGATCATCTGGGCGCAGGGGGCGGGGCAGATGCAGGCAAGCGGAATGCTGCCGCAGACGGGTTATGCCGCGCAGCCGCCGGGGCGCTACGCGGTCAAGTTCAATATCGAGGAGCGCGACAAGGCGCGGTTCCTCGCCGCCGGCGCGGCGGGCCACGCCGCCATCTACACCGAGCGCTTCGAGGAGATCCAGATCCTGCGCAAGGTCATCATCCGCGTCGGCTCGTACGCCAACTACCTGATCCTCAAGCTGCACTAAGGAGATGCGCGCACTCCGCCCGATCCTGCCGCTGGCGGTCGCGGCCGCCCTCGCGGCTTGCGCGCTGAAGGCGCCTCCCTCGCGGGAGGACATCGCGCCGCAGGCGCTGCCCAACCTCAAGGTGCCCGGCAAGTGGGCGGAGTCCTCCGCCGCCGGCGCGGTCGCGGGCGGCTGGCTGGCGAGCTTCAACGACCCGCAGCTCGAGGCGCTGGTGCGCGAGACGCTCGCCAACAACGCCGACCTGCGCGTCGCCGCGGCGCGCGTCGAGCAGGCGCAGGGCTACGTCAAGCTCGCCGGCGCCACGCTCTACCCGCAGGTCAGCTTCCTCGCGCGCGGCGGCGGTCCGTTGAGCGGCGACTCGAGCGGCCTCGAAGGCGCCGGCGTGTTCGCCAACTGGGAGCTCGACCTCTGGGGGCGCGTGCGCGCCGGGCGCGCGGCGGCTTCCGACCAGTACGCCTCCGCCACGCTCGACGCCGAGTACGCGCGGCAGTCGATGGCGGCGCTGGTCGCCAAGAGCTGGATCCTCGCCACCGAGGCGCGGCTGCAGAAGGCGATCGCCGAGGAGATGGCGGCGGCGGCGAGCCGCAACATCGGCTTCGCGGAGGATCGCCTGCGCGTGGGTCGCGGCGACCAGTACGACGTGACGATCGCGCGCGCGAGCCTCGCCGCGTACCGCGACAGCGCGCTCAGCCTCGAGTACTCCTACCGGCAGTCGCAGCGCGCGCTCGAAGCGCTCGCCGGCCGCTACCCGGCCGCCGCGCTCGAGGTGCCGGCGAGCCTTGCGGCGATGCCGGCGCCGGTGCCCGCCGGCATGCCGGCCGAGCTGCTCGAGCGCCGCCCCGACGTGGTCGCCGCGGAGCGGCGCGTCGCGCTGGCGTTCCACCGCGTCGAGGAGGCGAAGGCCGCGCGCCTGCCGCGCATCGCGCTGACCGCGGCCGGCACGTCGATCTCGAGCGATCTGTTCGTCCTCAAGGACCGCGACAACCCGGTGTGGAGCGCCGGCGCCTCGCTCACCGCGCCGATCTTCCTCGGCGGCCAGCTGCAGTCGCAGGTCGAGATCCGCACCGCCGAGCAGAAGCAGGCGCTCGCCGAATACGGCGCGGTCGGCGCGCGCGCCTTCGGCGAGGTCGAGAGCGCCCTCTCCGCGGCCGTCACGCTGGAGGAGCGCGAGGCGATCCTGCGGGAGGCCGTCACCGAGAACGAGCGCGGCCTGGAGTTCGCCAACCAGCGCTACCGCGTCGGCGTCGGCGACCTGCGCGCGGTGCAGCAGCAGAGCCTCGCGCTCTCCGCCGCGCGCACCGCGCTGCTGCACGTGCAGGCCGAGCGGCTGGTGCAGCGCATCAACCTGCACCTCGCGCTCGGCGGCGGCTTCGAAGCCAAGCAGTGAACTGGCTGCTCATCTTCGTTCCGGTCGCGCTGGTGCTCGAGCGGGCGCACGTGCCGGATCCCTGGATCTTCTTCGCCGCCGGCCTGGCGCTGGTCCCCATCGCCGGCCTGATCGTGCGCTCCACCGAGCAGGTCGCCACCTATACGGGAGAGACCATCGGCGGACTGCTGAACGCGAGCTTCGGCAATGCGCCGGAGCTGATCGTGGCGCTGGTCGCGCTGCGCGCCGGGCTGCTCGACATGGTGCGCGCGGCCGTCGCGGGCAGCATTCTCGTCAACCTGCTCCTCGCGCTCGGCGTAGCCTTCCTTGCCGGCGGTCTGCGCCACCACACGCAGACCTACAACGCCGCCGCCGCGCGCGTCTACAGCTCGATGATGGTGCTGGCCGCGTTCAGCCTGATGGTGCCGAGCGCCTTCAGCCGCTTCCTCGCCGAAGAGGGCGTGCGCGAGGAGGCGCTGCTCAATCTCGGCCTGGCCGCGGTCCTGCTCGCCGCCTATGCGCTCTATCTCCTGTTCCAGCTGAAGACGCATCCCGACGAGTTCGAGGCGCAGGGCGCGGGCGCCGACCAGGCCGCGGCGCACGGCGAGCGCTGGAGCCTGCCGCGCGCGGTGCTCAGCCTGCTCGCCGCCTCGGTGGTCGCGGCCTGGATGAGCGAGATCCTGGTCGGCGCCGCGCAAGGCACCGGCGAGGCGCTCGGCATGTCGGAGGTGTTCATCGGCGTCGTGTTCCTCGCCATCGTCGGCGGCGCGGCCGGCCCGCCGGCGGCGGTCGTCATGGCCCTGCGCAACAAGATGGATCTGTCGATGTCGATCGCGCTCGGCGCGGCGATCCAGATCGCCCTCTTCGTCGCGCCGGTGCTGGTGCTGGCGAGCTACTTCGTCGCGCCCGAGCCGCTCGAGCTGTCGTTCAGCCGCGCCGAGGTCGGCGCGATCTTCATGGGCGCTCTGCTCGGCGCCATCGTTGCCGGCGACGGCCGCTCGAACTGGTACAAGGGCGTGCAGCTGATCGCCGTGTACCTGATCATCGCGCTGATGTTCTACTTCATCCCGACGGAGTGAGCGATGGCTGAGAAGCGCGTGCTCGACCCCATCGATCGCGTCTCGGAGGTGATCTTCGGCGTGCTGATGGCGATGACCTTCATCGGCGCCCTCAACGTCGCCGAGGCCGGCGGCGAGGACGTGCGCAAGGCGATGGTCGCTGCGCTCGGTTGCAACATCGCCTGGGGCCTGGCGGATGCGGTCATGTACGTGGTGGCGGTCATAACCGAGCGCACGCGCGAGCGCACGAGCCCGGTGCTGCACGCCGGCGATTTCCGCGGTGCGTTCGGCGTGTTCCTGCTCGTCGCGCTCTCCACCTTCCCGCTGGTCGTGCCGTTCATGCTCTTCGGCGAGCTGCGTGCCGCGATGCTCGGCTCGCGCCTCGTCGCGCTGGCGCTTCTTTTCGCCGGCGGCTGGATGCTGGCCCGCTATGCGGGCGGCAAGCCCTGGCTGTGGGGCATCTCGCTCGCTGCGGTCGGCGCAGTGCTGCTCGCCGCGATCATGGCCCTCGGCGGCTGATCGGGACCGAGGATCCGCATCAGCTCGGCGACCGAGCCCGCTTCCATCTTCTCCATCACGCGCGCACGATGCTGCTTGACCGTCTGCAAGGCGATGTTCAGGGTCGCGGCGATCTGCTTGTTCAGGCGGCCCCTGATCACCTGCGCCATCACTTCCCGCTCGCGCGCCGAGAGGCGGGCCAGGCGCTCGGCGAGCACGTCGCGCTGCAGCGCGAGCGTGCGGCGGCCGGCGCGCTGCTCGAGCGCGGCGCGCAGGGCGGCGAGGAGCGGGGCCTGGTCAGCCGGCTTGGCGAGGAAATCGACCGCGCCGCGCTTCATCGCGGCGACGCCGGCGTCGACGTCGCCGCTGCCGGCGAGGAACACGACCGGCGGCGCGTCCGGCACGCCGGCGAGCCGCTCCTGCAGCTCGATGCCGGACATGCCTGGCAGCTGCAGGTCGAGCACCACGCAGCCGGTTTCGCCGAACGGCGCCGCGGCTAGGAACGCCTCGGCCGAGGCATAGGAGAGGACGGCGTAGCCCTCGGCCGCGAGCAGGCGCGCCGTGCTCTCGCGCACGGCCGCATCGTCGTCGACGAGGCAGATCAGCGGGCCGGAGCGCGCGGCCGCCTGCACGGCGGGAATTTCGCGGCGCGGCGGGGCCTGCTCCGCAGGCGCGCTGGCGGCGGCGGCGAGCTCGAAGCGGAACGTCACGCCGCGGTCGGAATTGGGCTCGACGCCGATCGAGCCGCCATGCGCCTCGACGATCGAGCGGCAGATGGCGAGGCCGAGGCCGAGGCCATCCTTCCGCGTGGTCTGGAACGGCTCGAAGATGCGCTCCAGGCGATCGGCGGCTATGCCCTCGCCGGCGTCGCGCACCTCGACCGCCACGCGGCCGTCCGCCGTGCGCGCCGCGGCGAGGCGCAGGCTACGCTCGCCGCGCGGGCGCTGCTCCATCGCGGCGAGGGCGTTGAGCACCAGGTTGAGCGCCACCTGCCCGATCTGCGTCTTGTCGCCGACTACGCAGCAGCCCGGCTCGAGCGCCAGCTCCGCGTGGACACCCTGGCGGGCAAGCTCGGCGGCGAGGAGCTGCAGCACCTCGCGCAGCACCTCGGCGAGGTCGACGCGCTCGTGGCGCCCCTCTTCGCGGCGCAGCAAGGCGCGCATGGCGCGGATGGTCTCCGCCGCGCGCTTGTCGTCGCGCACCACCGATTCGAGGATCTCGCGCAGCGCGGCGGCCGGCGCGTCGCCCTTGGCGAGCCTGGCGAGACCGGCCTGCGCGTTGCTGAGGATCGCCGCCAGCGGCTGGTTGATCTCGTGCGCGATGGCCGCGGTGAGCGCGCCGACGCGCGCGACGCGATCGGCGTGCCACAGGCGGCCGCGCAGCGCGCGCGCCTCGGCCTTCGAGCGGGCCCGCGCCGTGCCGCTCGCGAAGACCTCGCCGACGAGGCTCAGGCGGGTGATCACGTCCTTGCGCCAGGCGAGCGGGCGGTGGAACGAGGCGAACGACAGCGCGCCGGCGACCTTGCCGTCGATCTTCAGCGGGATCGAGAGATGCGAGCGCAGGCCGGTTTGCGCGAAGCGCACACGCTCGCCCGTCGCTTCGGGCGGCAGATCGTCGGGCAGATGGTCGAGGGCGACTACGCGGCCGGCGCGCAGCTCGCCCACCAGCCAGGTGAGCCGGGTGTTCAACGGCCCCGGCGGCAGCGGCGGCACGCCGCGCGCCGCCGAGCAGACTACGTGCAACGTGCCGTCGGCGGCGAACTCGGTATAAGTGCAGCGGTTGTAGCCGAGCACCTCGACCAGGCGCTCGAGCGCGCGTTCGATCTCCGCCACCACGTTCTCGCCCTCGGCGTTCGCGCAGCGCACCATGATGTCCGCGAGCATGCGCTCGAACGCGACGCGACCGACGACAGCCTTCTTGGGCATGCTGCCTCCCTTTCGCGCATGCTCCCCCGGAGCAAGTTAACCGCGATTGAGGCGCCAGGCAATGCCTTTTCTTTGATCCAGATCAAACCGATAAGTGACAGAAATGCTGCGTCAGTGTCGCGTTTGCGGCGTGTCAGGTTTCCATTCGTTCTGCATGATCCAGTCGATGGAATCGAGCAGCGCCGCCGAATCGACGGGTTTGCGGAAGAAGGCGCGCGCGCCCAGCTCGCGCGCGAGGTGCCGGGTGGCGGCGTCGTCGCGCACGGAAAGGGCGATGAGCGGCAGCAGGGTGCTCAGCGCGCGTACCTCGCCGCGCAGCGCGGGCTCGGCCAGCTCCCGGCTGGAAAGGTCGAGCAGCGCGCAGGCGCCGGCGGCCTGCGGCGCCTGGCGCAGGAATTCCTTCAGGCAGTCGCACGGGCGCGCCTCCAGGCCGTGCGACTGCATCAAGCGCCTCAGCCCCTCGCGCACCGAAGTGTCGGGCTCGACTACGTAAACGACGCGGGCGAGGGCGGCCATCATCCTGCGTAAGTGATGCCGCGCTCTTTTGCCGAGATCGTGGTGCCGGCCTCGCCCGCGATGATCCGGCCGAGGTCGGCCAGCGCGCCGATCGCCGCCTTCTTGCCGGTGGCGGCTGCGAACTTGCACGCCGCGTCGACCTTCGGTCCCATCGAGCCGGCGGCGAAGCTCATGGCGGACAGCGCCTTCGGCGACGCGCGGCGGATCGCTTTCTGCGTCGGCTTGCCCCAGTCGATGTAGACCGCGTCCGCGTCGGTGAGCATGACGAACAGGTCCGCCTTCAGCGTGCGCGCGAGCAGCTCGGAGGCGAGGTCCTTGTCGATCACGCATTCGACGCCGGCGAGCTTCCTCTTCTCGTTCGGCAGGTACATGGTGGGGATGCCGCCGCCGCCGGCCGCGATGACAATGGTGTTGCGCGCGAGCAGCCACTTCATGGGCCGCACCTCGAAGATGCGCTTGGGCAGCGGCGAAGGCACGACGCGGCGCCACTTGTCGCCGTCCTGCTTGAACGCCCACTTCTTCTCCGCGGCGATGCGGTCGGCCTCCGCCTGGTCGTAGACCGGGCCGATGAACTTGGTCGGGTTCTTGAACGCCGGGTCCTTCGCGTCGACCTCGACCATGGTGAGCAGCGTGGCGAAGGGCCGCGCGAAGGGCAGCAGGTTGCCGAGCTCCTGCTCGATCATGTAGCCGATCGAGCCCTCGGTCTCCGCGCCCAGCACGTCGAGCGGGAAGTCCTCGGCCTCCTCGTAGGCGGCCGCCTCGAGCGCGAGCAGGCCGATCTGCGGCCCGTTGCCGTGGCCGATGACCAGCTTGTGCTTGCGCGCCACCGGCGCGAGCGCCTCGGCGGCGATGCGCACGTTGCGGCGCATGTTGTCGGCGCTCATCGGCTCGCCCCTGCGCAGGAGCGCGTTGCCGCCGAGGGCTACGAGCACGAGCATGGTCCTATCCTTTCGCCGCGCCGCGCCGCTGCCACACGTAGATCGGGATGCCGAGCAGCAGCAGGATGGTGCCGTACAGCACGGCCTGCGGGCCGCAGCCGTAGAGCGTGAACATCGCGAACACGAACGCGACCCATTCCACCGCGGTCAGCCGCTGCGGGCGATTGCCGGCGGAGATCAGGGTCACCGCGAGCGCGCAGAACGCATAAGGCACCACCGCGGCCATGGTGGCGAGGTTGACCACCTCGCTGTAGAAGGCCTGCGCGCTCTTCGCGCCCCAGCCCGCGATCAGCAGCAGCGCGGTGGCGAGCGCCGCCGAGATGACGATGCCGAGCGCCGGCACGCCGCGCGCGGACATGCGGCCGAAGACCGCCGGGAACAGGCGGTCCCTGGCGGCGGCCATCGGCACCTGGCCCATCGACAGCGACCAGCCGTTGAGCGCGCCGATCGACGAGAGGACCACCGCGGCGGCGATCAGGTCGCCGCCCCAGTCGCCCCACAGGACGCGCGCGGCGTCGCTGAAGGGGGAAATCGAGCCGGTCAGCTGCTCGCGCGGCACCAGGCCGAATACGACGACGGTGCCGACGACGTAGAACACCGCGGCGATGACGATGCCGATCACGGTCGAGCGCGGGATGGTGCGCGCCGGGTCGCGCACGTCGCCCGCCGGAACGGTGGCCGACTCCATGCCGAGATAGGCGAACATGGTGAGTGGCGCGAGCG
>Ga0335084_10006277_pt1 | contig 11812 bp, 8 predicted proteins | sample Lox_Sample_44_FD_206721 | JGI IMG/M metagenome (GOLD analysis project Ga0335084, IMG submission 206721) | Soil microbial communities from Loxahatchee National Wildlife Refuge, Florida, United States - Lox_Sample_4.4 | ecosystem: Environmental > Terrestrial > Soil > Wetlands | place: USA: Florida...
CCGGCGCGCGCGCCGACCTCCTCGAGCCAGGTCCAGGCGTTGACCTCGTAGATGATCGGGTGACGCGGCCACGACTCTCCGAGCGCCACGGGTCTCTCCCTCCTCGCCGCGAGACACCCCAGCCGCGACCGCGGAGCACCGGCTCGCCCGGAGGCCTCGCCAGCCTCCCCCATGGCGCGCGCGACGGAGGGTGTCCATGGGACGAACGTCCAATGCCGGCCGCGCCGGATTCCGCCGCGGCCGGTCCGGGCCGATTCCGATAGAGTGGGGTGGCTTCCGATGAGCCCTCCGCGGACCCAGGCCGGCGGCGCAGGAGCCCGCTCCTCCAGGGCGGCGCGTTCCCGCCGCGGAGCGCTCGCGTCGCTCGCCGTGGCCCTGGCCGCGGCGGGGTGCCAGCGGCCCCCCGCGGACGCGGCGGCGGGGGCGCCCGCACCGGGCGAGTGGCGCTCGTTCGAGGGCTCCTGGTCGGCGACGGGCGAGCGCCACACCCTCCAGCTCGGGCCGGGGCACCGCGCGGCGGTCCTCAGCGTCTCCGGCTCGATGCTGCTCCGGGGCGAGCGCGGCCTGGGCGTCGGGTTCCAGGTCCGCGCCATCGCCTTCACGGACGACGCGACGGGCATGCTGGGCCGCGCCGTCTGGACGGACGAGCACGGCGACCAGATCTTCAGCGAGCTCCGGGGCGATCCCGTGGCGAGCGGCCGCCGGATCCTCGGCACCATCACCGGCGGGACCGGCCGATGGGTGGGCATCGGCGGCGAGTACCAGTTCGACTGGACGTACGTGCTCGAGGCGGAGGAGGGGCGCGTCCAGGGGCGGGCCGAGGACCTCCGCGGGCGGGCGCGGATCGCACCGTCCACGCCCGCGGCGGAGGTGCCCCGGTGAGCGCGCCCGGCCGTGTGCGCCGCGTCCTCCTCGGCCCGGCGATGCCGTTCGCCCTGGCGCTCGCGATCTGGGCCGTGCCGGTCCCGGCCGGCCTCACGCCGCAGGCCTGGCACCTCTTCGCCATCTTCGCGGCCGCGATCGCCTCCGTCATCGCCGGCGCGCTGCCGCTCCTCACCTCCGCGGTCCTGGCCGGCGCCGCCGCGGTCCTCTCCGGCACGCTGCCCCCGGCCAAGGCCTTCGCCGGCTTCAGCAACGGGAGCGTGCTCCTCGTCGTCGTCGCGTTCGTGGTGGCGCGGAGCGTGGTGAAGTCGGGCCTGGGGCGCCGGCTCAGCCTCCTGGTGGTGAGCGCGTTCGGCCGTTCCACGCTCGGGCTCGCCTACAGCGTCTTCCTCACCGACGCGCTCATCGCGCCCGCGTTCCCGAGCAACACGGCGCGCGGCGGGGTGCTCTACCCCGTCGTGCTCTCGCTCGCCGAGGGCGTCGGCTCGAGGCCGGACGACCCGGGGCGCCGCCGGACCGGCGGCTTCCTCATGTTCTGCGGGATGGCGAGCCTCTCCGTCTCGTCGGCGCTCTGGCTGACCGCCACCTCGGCCAACCCCATCGGCGCGCAGATCGCCGAGCGCCTGGGCATCCGGATCACCTTCGGGTCCTGGCTCCTCGCCGCCTGCGTCCCGGCGCTGGCCGCCATCGCCGCGCTGCCGCCGATCCTCGCCTGGCTCCACCCGCCGGAGCAGAAGGCGACGCCGGACGCGCTCACCGCGGCGCGGAAGGCGCTCGGCGAGATGGGGCCGCTCTGCCGCGACGAGAAGCTGGTGGCGGTGGCGTTCGTCCTCATGGTCGCCGGCTGGGTGCTGGGCCCGGGGCTGAAGCTCGACGGCACGGCGGTGGCCTTCGCCGGCCTGGGCGGGCTCCTCGCCGCCCGCGTCCTCACGCTGGACGACGTCGCGCAGGAGGGAGGCACCCTCGTCACCTTCCTCTGGCTCGCCGTGCTCTTCGCGATGAGCGCGCAGCTCAACGAGCTGGGCTTCATGGGATACATGGGAGAGCGGCTCGCCCGCGGGCTCTCCGGCCTCCCGTGGCCGGCCGCCTTCGTCGCCCTCGCCGCCCTGTACGTCCTCATGCACTACCTGTTCGTGAGCCAGTCGGCGCAGGTGCTCGCGCTCTTCGGCGTCTTCACGGAGGTGGGGGTGCGGTCCGGCGTCCCGGCGCCGCTCATGGCCTACACCCTCCTCTTCGCGAGCAGCTACTTCTCCACCATCACGCCGCAGGGAGGGACGCAGAACGTCATCTTCGTGGGGAGCGGGTACCTGACGCAGCGCGAGCTGTACCGGCTCGGCGCGCTCACCACCGCGATCTGCCTCGTCATCTTCCTCGCCGTGGGGACGCCCTGGCTCCTGCTCGTGGCCCGATGACGCCCTGCCGGGCGCGGTGGATGCTCCTCGCCGGCGCGCTGGCCGCGGCGCCGGCGGGCGCGCGCGCCGCGGGCGACCTGTTCACCGACCCGGTGGACGGGGCCTTCGACGTCGACCGGTTCCTCGCCTCGCGCTACGGCTTCGTCCCGGTGGTGGTGCCCATCACCGAGCCCGCCGTCGGGTACGGCGCGGCGGCGGGCCTCGTGTTCCTCCACGGCCGGCTGGGAGGAGAGGAGGCCGAGCCGGGCGCGCGGCGGGTACCGCCGAGCCTGTCGGCGGCCGTCGGGATGTACACCAGCAACGGGAGCTGGGGCGCCGCCGCCGCCCACCTCGGCCACTGGAACGGCGGCGACGTCCGCTACCTGGGCGCCGCGGCCTACACCTCGCTCGAGCTGTCGGCCTATCCCGGCGGCCAGAAGGTCCGCTTCCGGCTCGAGGCCGTGCCCGTCGTCCAGGACCTGACCTTCCGCCTCTTCGGCTCGGACCTCTCCGCTGGGGCCCGCTACACCTTCGCGGGCACGCAGATGAACGTGGAGCAGGGCGCCGAGGCGGTCGAGAGCCGCGACCTGAAGGTGGTGCTGAGCGGCCTCGGACCGGTCCTGCGCTGGGACGGCCGCGACAGCATCTTCTCGCCGAACCGCGGCGTGCGGGCGGAGGCCGCCGTCACCTGGTACGCGCCCTGGCTCGGGAGCGATCGCGACGGCTGGAAGGCGCGCGTCTCCGAGGTCTCGTACGGCTCGCTGCTTCCCTGGCTCGTCGCCGCGCTCCGGCTGGATCTCCAGCTCTCGGGCGGCGACCTGCCCTTCTGGTTCCGGCCGTACGTCGGCCTGCGCGGCGTGCCCGCCCTCCGCTACCAGGGGCAGCACGTGTTCGTGGCGGAGACCGAGGAGCGGATCGACTTCACGGCGCGCTGGAGCGCGGTGCTGTTCGGCGGCGTGGGCGCCGCGACCGCCGTGCCGACCCCCACGCTGGCATGGGGGCTGGGCACGGGCTTTCGCTACCTCCTGGCGCGCCAGTTCGGCCTGCGGATGGGCCTCGACGTCGCGCGCGGCCCGGAGGACTGGGCCGTCTACGTCATCTTCGGGAACGCCTGGAACTGACGGTCAAGACAGGCGGCGTGGTGGGCGAGCGAGGCGCGGCGCGGATCACGCCCGCTCGACGAGGACCTCGAGCTTCTTGCTGCGGGCCGCCTTCTTCAGGGTCTCGTGGTCGCGCTCGGTCTGGTCCGCGTACGCCACGGAGAAGTCCGCGATCGCCTCGTCGAAGACATCGCTGCCGCCGAGATAACCGGCGATCGCCACGGGGTCGCCGGAGCGCGCGTGGGCGCGCGCCAGCGTGTGGCCGCACCACTCGCCGAACCCGAGCATGTGGGCCGAGCCGAAGGTCTCGACGGCGAACTTGATCTTCACGTCGCGGAGCTGGCGGAAGTAGAAGTGGCGGCCGCGCGCGCCATCCGTCCAGCCCAGGAACATGTCGCTCGCCGACTGCACGAGGTGGTGGCCGTTCACCACCCGCTGCCCGTGGTTGCGGAAGGCGCTCCTGCCGGCGTACGCCTCCAGGACCGAGGCGCGCGCCTCCTTGGCCTGCAGGAAGAGCGGGTCCCCGTCCCCCGCCATGAGCAGGATCACGGCGCACACCGTCCCGACGCTCCCGACGCCCACCACCTTGATCGCGACGTCGCGGAGATCGAACCGGTCCAGGACGGAGCGGCGGGCCGGCGTCAGCGTCTTCTCGTATCGGTGGAACGCGTCGTGGAACGTCTCCTCCATCCGGCGCAGGTGGTAGATGGTCGGCGGGGTGTCCTTGATGAGCGGGACCCCGTTCCGGACCTGCGCGAGCCTGGGGAAGTCGTGCTCGGCGGCGCTGCGCGCCAGCTCGTCCCCGAGCCGTCTTTGGGCGCGCGCGCGGGTCTCGGCGTCCTCGAGCGACCGGAGCAGCTCCTCGGCGACGATGCTGGCGTACCAGACGTCGAGCACGTGCATGCCGGCGTACTGGGCCATGTGCTCGCGGTACGAGCGCGCGCAGGCGAGGGCCGCGTCGCGGGCGCGCCCCTCGCCGATGCCGTTGTTCCGGGACGCGACCACGAAGCTCGCGGCGAGGCGCTTCAGGTCCCACTCCCACGGCGCCGGGAGCGTCTCGTCCAGATCGTGGATGTCGAAGATCGCGCGCCGCTCCGAGGTCGCGAAGACGCGAAAGTTCACCAGGTGGGCGTCGCCGCAGGCCTGCACGCGCAGCCCGGTGGCCGGGGTGGTGGCGAGGTCCGCGGCCATGTGGAGCGCCGCCCCCCGGTAGAAGGTGAACGGCGACCGGAGCATGCGCCCGTGGCGGAGCGGGACGAGCTCGGGGATGCGGCCGGCGTCGCCCACCTCGACCAGGCGGACGGGATCCGCCCGGTTCGCCGGCGGCTTCCAGGCGGCGTGCGATTTGCGCGGGCAGCGCTCCCGCAGCGACTTCCCCATCGCGCGGCGCTCGGCGCGCGAGGGGCGAGCGGCATTGGCCATGGGTTCACCCCTCTCCTAGCGCGCGGCGCCCCCGAGGTCCGCCACGAGGCGCGCGAACCCGGGCGACGCGCGGAGGATCTTCCCGGCTGCCTCGCGGAGCCGGTCCACCTGCTCCGGCTTCAGGGCGAAGCTGGTGGGGACGCCGCGGAAGTACTTCCGGTCGGCGGGATCCGGCAGCCGATCGAAGCTCACCTCCGCGAAGTACGCGCTCCGGCCCGGGGCCGCGGCCGCCCAGCGGGTCACCTGGTCGTGCGCCGCCTCGACCGCCTCCGCCGAGTAGCGGTCCACCGGGATGGACCACATCTGGTCCTCGAGGTCGCCCTTCCCCGGCGGCTCGGGCGAGCGGTCCCAGTCGCGCTCGGGATCGCGGTGCGCGTTCACGACGATGACCACCAGCTTCTTCGCGGCGCGGAGGCGGTCCAGCGCGGGGGACGGGTCCCTCGACGCGACGAGGTCGAGCGCCTCGATGACGGACCGGAGCCCCAGGTTCTCCGCGAGCCCGCCGTCGAAGAGGTGCAGGTAGGGTCGGGCCGCCGCGTCCGCGTAGGAGAGGAGCTCGCGGCCCCGGAGCCCGGCACGGCCGAGCACGTCGCCCCGGGGCGTCTCCGGGGCCCAGGCCGGTGGCGTCCACCCGCAGGTCCCCGCCCGGTTCTGGAGCGTGATGGGCGTGAGCAGGGGCGGGAGCGCCGAGGAGGTGGCCACCGCACGCGCCACCGGGACCGCCGTCAGGTCGGAGCAGATCGCGTCGAACTGGTCCTGCGTGAACGGGAAGCGGGCGCCGGTGGTCACGTCGGCCCCGTTCACGATCACGAACGGCCCGCCGCCGCGGAGGAGGTCCGCGTAGGTCGCGCGGTCGAAGACGGTCTCGTCGTACAGCTCGGCCGCGACGTCCGAGCGGGAGAAGGTCCCGGACGGCAGCCGGAACCAGTTCCCGGGCGAGAGGATGCGCCAGGTGAGGTCGTGCTCCACGTCGCGCTTCAGGAACTTGCCCTCGAACTCCTGGAAGATCCGGTCGCCGCGGAGCGCGTAGTAGGTCGCGGTGAACGTGCCGCCCGACACCGCCGAGATGACGTCCACCTCGTCGAGGAGGCGGCGCCGCTCGCCGCCGACCGTCACCTCGGTGCGGGCCAGCTCCTCGAGGACGCCGTAGGAGAGCGCGGCGGCGCGCGTCCCGCCCCCGGAGAAGGCGAGGAAGACGAGCAGCTCCTCCGACTGGCCCGGGCGGCGGACGTTGGCGAGCCGGTACCCGGCGGCCGGATCCGCCTTCTCGAGGGGCGCGTTCACCGGCCAGTGGGCGCAGCCCGCCGAGAGGGCCGCCACCGCGGTCACCGCCATCGCGAGGGTGCGCATCGCGCTCCTCTCTCAGAAGGGCCACTGCACGCCGACGCCGGGGGCGATGGCCCACTGGGTCTTCTCGCCGCGCGCCGCCGGGAAGTACAGGTTCCCGGTCAGCTGGAGCCGGGCCAGCTCCAGGATCGACGCCGAGACGCCGAACTGCATCGCCGGGCGCGAGCAGTAGCCGATGGTGTCGTTGGTCACGTCGGGGCACGCGCTGAACCCGCCGCCGTCCTTCGCCGCGAACATCCAGCCGCCGCGGAGGAGGAGGCTCGGCTGGAACCGCGTGGTGGCCCACCAGGACGGCAGGTACTCCGCGCCGAGGAGCACCGTGTAGGCGGAGTCGCCGCTCTCCGAGGAGAACGCGTTCTGGATGCCGACGAACTGCACCGCGGCGGTGACGCGGACGGGCGAGACGAACACGCGCCGCATCCGGAACCCCATGCTCGCGCCGATCTCCGGATCGCGCCCGTAGGTGAGCCATCCCGTGAAGCGTGGCGGCACGTACGCCACCTCGTCCGCCGCCATCTTCACGGCGGTGGTGAGGACGAGCGCGTCGCCGAGCGGCTGGGTGTCGGCGATCGAGTCCCCGACCTGGAGGAGGCGCGCCCGGAGCGCGGCCGGCGCGCGGTCCGCCTCCTCGCGGGAGAGCCCGAGGTCCTTGAAGTGGAAGCCGTGCGCGGCGAGGACGCGCATGGCGTACGCCGCCGTGCCCTCTTCGCCACGGAAGCGCCACGCGTCGCCCGCCAGGGGGCCGACCAGCGGCACGGCCAGGGGCGGCTCGCCGCGGCGCGCGCGGCGGCAGAGCGGATCCGCGTCGAAGGTGGCGACGTCTCCGAGGCGCGAGCAGACGTCCCACATCGCCTCGATCGTCGTCTGCATCACGATCCGGAAGTCGCGGAGCTCCTCGCCGCGGCATGACTCCTCGGCCCCCGCGCGGCCGTCCACCACGGCCGCGAGGCAGCGGTAGGGCCGCCACGACGCGGCGGCCCTGGCCGCGCCCGGCGTGTCCTCGGGGTAACGCACCGGCCCGAGCCCTGCCCGCGCCATCCGCTGCGCGAGCCGGGTCTCCGCGAGCTTGCGGGCGTCGTACATGCCCAGGGCGAAGTCGAACCGGCGCAGCTCGCCCTCGAAGAAGCCGAAGAAGGCGCCGAAGGGCGCGCTCGCGGCCGGCAGGTGGCGCTCGGGCACGAGCAGGCGCTCGAAGACGTCGGGCGAGTCCTCCTGGACGTAGACGAGGTTCTTCGCGCGCGCGGTCGCGTAGAACGACCCCCCGACCTGCGCCGCCACGCCGAGGAGCGTCTCGTACGCGTGCGGCTTCGGCTGCTCGGACACGGCCGGGAACGTGCTCGCCTCGGTCGAGACGTAGGCGACGACCAGCGACTCCGGGACCCGCCGGGCACGGAGGTCGGGCCGGTCCAGCCACCGCGCCTGGCCGCTCTCGTCCACGCGCAGCCCCGCTGCGGCGTAGCGGAGCGCGAGCCGCACCGGCGTGTTGTCGAACACGCCGCCGTCCACGAAGAGGTCCGTCCGCGCCTGCTCGACGGGACAGGCGACGGCCGGGGCCCCCTCGCTCACGATGCAGTGCCGGACCGGCTGCGGGGGGAACGCGCCCGGGAAAGCGGTGGACGCGAAGAGCGCGTCCACCAGCACCGGGAAGACCACCTCGCCGTCCTTCTCGGCGAGGAGCGCCTGCTCGCCTTTCCAGGCCGGGTCGACGTAGTTGGTGAGCCGCGGCGGCTTGCCCGCGCCCCGGCCCCTCACGCGCAGCACGAAGTGCTCCTCGACGCGCGGCAGCCGCAGCTTGACCTCCTCGAACGCGATGGTCCGCGGGACGAGCCGCGTGACCGAGAGGCCGAAGACCACGTCGCAGGACTCGGGCAGCCCGGCCTCCCAGGCCTTCACGATGAGGTCGAGCGGCGCCTTGAACGCCGCGCGGGAGAAGGCGCTCGTCTTCTCCTTCGCCTTCGGATCGTAGAGCTTCTCCAGGCCGAGCGGGATCCACGCGTTCCAGAACAGGCCGGCCGTGGGATCGTCCACCGGGGACCCGCACGACTGGAGGATGCTCATGAACCCGTTCACCGAGCCCGCGGAGGCGCCGGTGACGATCCGCGGCGTCGCCGCGGCGGCGTTGAGGCGCATGGCCTCGATCGCGTAGTGCAGCAGGCCGGCCTCGTACGAGCCGAGGCTCACGCCACCCGAGATGGTGACGGAGGCGGGCGCGTTCGCCCGCGCGGTGGCGCAGGCGAGGAGGGCGATCGCGGCTGCTTGGGACCGGGTGGTCATGGCTCGCTCGCGCTCCCGCGACGCTCGCGCAGGAGCTGGAGAAAAAGGATACCCCGAGCGACGGGCGCGCTCCCCGTGGACCAAGGTCCTATGGAGGCGGGCCGGGGGGTCGAGCACCGTGGCCGGATGACGCCCCTCCCCGCGCTCGCGGTCGCGCTCGCCGCGCTCGGCGAGGCGGCGGATCCGGCGGTGGCCGCCACGGCCGACGAGGCCCCCGCGTGCTCGACGAGCGCCGGTTGCGCGCGGACGTTCGGGTACGGCCACGTCTGCGCCGACGGGCGCTGCAGTCCGTACCTCGACGGCCGGGACCTGCTCGAGATGATCCGGCTGAAGAAGAGCCGCGGGGTCGTCGAGCCGTTCGTGCTCTACCCCTCGATCATCCCCTCGATCGGCTACACGCCGCAGAACGGCGTCGTCTTCGGCGTCACGACGCTCGCCGGCATCTACCTCGGCGACCCGCGGACGACGACCATCTCCAGCCTCGGACTCGTCGCGCTCTACACCTCCAAGAGCCAGGTCATCCTGATGGCGCGCGAGAACGCGCTGCTCGCCGACAACGCCTGGCAGCTCCAGGGGGACTACCGGCTGCTCCTCACCAACCAGCCCACCTACGGCCTCGGGTCGTCGTCGAGCGCCGAGGGGACCGAGACCTCGGTGGGTGGCCTCGGCGGCACGACCACGGTGTCGGGGGCGCAGCCGATGGACTTCGACCTGATCCGTCTCCACCAGACCGTGCTCCGGCGCGTGGCGGGCGCCTTCTACGCGGGCGCGAGCTACCGGCTCGACCGGTACTACGGGATCGCGGACGGGAAGCTCGACCTCGCGGCCAGCCCGCCGGCGGTGACGAGCCACTACGCCTACAGCGCGCAGTTCGGCTTCAGCCCGAAGGCCTACGGCGCGTCGGGCGTCGCGGCCGAGCTCCTGTACGACAGCCGCGACTCCACCATCAGCGCCTACCGCGGATGGTACCTCTCCGGCTCGTTCCGCGCGTTCCCCACGTGGCTGGGGAGCAGCAAGGACGCGACCGCGGTCCACGGCGAGGTGCGGACCTACCTCGGGCTCTCCGAGGAGGTGCCGCGGAACGTCCTCGCCTTCTGGCTCATGGGGGCCGCGGTGACGAGCGGCCACCTCCCGTACCTGGCGCTGCCGTCGATCGGCTGGGACTACGGAAACCGCAGCGGCCGCGGGTACGTGCAGGGGCGCTTCCGCGGCCACGCCGAGGTCTACGGCGAGGTGGAGTGGCGGTTCCGCCTCACCTCCGACGGCTTCCTGGGCGGGACCGTCTTCGCGAACGCGTCCACCTTCTCCCGGCCCGCCGTGAGCGTGCCGGGCTTCTCGCAGGGGAGCGAGGCGCTCTTCTCGACGGTGCGGCCCGCCGGTGGCGTCGGGCTCCGGTTCATGATGAACCGCGAGGCGCGGAACGCGGTGACGCTCGACTTCGCGGGCGGCCAGGACTCGTTCGCGGTGTACTTCGGGGCGGGCGAGGTGTTCTGATGCGAGCAGTCGCGGCGGCGGCCTTGCTCGCGGCCTGCGCCGGGGCGCGGCCCGCGCCGGAGCCACCCACCGCCGACGCCCGCCTCGTCGCGGCGCTCCGCTCCAAGGTGGCGCTCGACCCGCCGGCGCTGGACGGCGATCCCTACCAGGCCTGGCGCGGCCGCGCGCCGCCCGCCGCGCCCGCCGGGACGGTGTGCGGCGTCCGGTTCGAGCCGGACGGCACGCGCTACCGGCTCGCCACCTTCGGGGACGAGGCGGCGTCCCGCGCCGCGGGCTTCGCCGTCACCCACACCGGCGCGTGCGGCACCTGCTCGACGCTCCAGGATCTCGCCGTGTACCTCGAGAGGCCGGACCTCACCGCGCCGGTGCGCCGCTGCGGGATCGACCTGAGCGACTCGGGGAGCCTCGCCTGCATCGAGGCGCTCGGGTTCAGCGGCCCCTGCGCGCGGACCTGGTTCTTCAACGCGCGGAACACCCGGCGGGAGTGCTTCGGCGTCTGTGTGCTGAGCTGGATCGAGGCGGAGGCGCCGACGCGGCCCGACGGGCGGCTCAACGCGTGCCTGCAGTGCGACGAGGACCGCTCCGGGCCGGTCTTCAAGGCGGTGGCGGGGCGCACCCGCCGGAACTCCGGGATCCGCTCGTCGATCCCGCGGCCCGAGGAGGAGGTCGCGCGCGTCGTGCACGACTACGTGCCCGGCGCGCCGGCGCGCGAGGCGCCCTAAAGGCCCCCTAGAGGATGTCGAACCGGTACTCGGTCCCGAGGAGGAACGAGGTCCGACCGCCCAGGAACGTGGTCTCGACGCGGAAGTGCCAGAACCTGTCCAGCGCGAACTGCGTGCCGAGGATCATGTTCCAGACGTGGAGCGGCTTCTTGTCGAGGGAGTAGGTGACCGTGGCGTTGGGGTCCGAGATCGCCTGCACCAGCGCGGTGCAGAGCGTCCGCTGCGCCGGCGGGAGGGTGCTGCACCTGTCACCCGACGGCGGCGGAAGCACCTCGGCGAGACGCACCGTGCCCTCGGTCGCGACGTCGATGACCTGGCCTGCCGTCCCGGCCCAGAGCGCGATCCCGCGGCCGTCGTCGTTCAGGCGGTGGTTGTAGCCGAGGCGGAACGAGAGCATGTTCGCCCCGACGGCGTCGGCGAGCCGCTCCACGTCCGACACCGAGCCGTTGAAGTCCGCGACGCCGAAGAACCCCTTGTAGCCCATCTGGAAGGTCCCGCCGAGCGACAGCACCTGCGCGCCGCTCTTGGCGAGCGTCGTGAAGTCCACCGGCTCGGCGACGTGGACGTTCGTCTGCGTCGCGCCGCTGGAGAACACGGCGTAGACGGAGAAGAAGGGGAGGACCATCAGGCTCGGCCGGACCGTGAGGGCGCTGGCCTTCGTCCTCGCGTCCGGGATCTTGATGAAGTCCACCGGCTGCAGGGCGCCGCCGTTCAACCCGAGCTTCAGGTTCGAGATCGTGATGTCGGACTTCTGGTAGTAGTAGTTCACCATCACGCCGAACGGGTTGGGGAGGTCGAACCCCTTGGCGCGCACCTTGTCGCCCCAGAGCGGGAAGAGGCCGTGGGCGGGCTTGGCCTGCGAGGTCACCTGGGCGGCGGCGGGAGGCGCGGCGGCGGGCGCCAGCGATGGCTCGGCCGCGAGCACCGGCGGCGGCGGCCGAAGATCGGGCGGTTTCGACTCCGCGGCGGCAGCCGGCTCCGCCGGCACCTGTGGCCGGGCCTGCGGGGGCACGAGGAGGAGCGCCGCTGCGAGCAGGAAGGGCGTCCGTTTCACGAAGGATCTCCCTGACTGCGGGGGCCGGCCGGGGTCGATCATGCGACGCCCAGGATACCCCGTGCCCGGGGCGTCCTGGGCGTCGACGGCGGTGTCGCCGGCCCGTCCATCAGTATTGGTCGAAGA
>Ga0335084_10006278_pt1 | contig 11811 bp, 8 predicted proteins | sample Lox_Sample_44_FD_206721 | JGI IMG/M metagenome (GOLD analysis project Ga0335084, IMG submission 206721) | Soil microbial communities from Loxahatchee National Wildlife Refuge, Florida, United States - Lox_Sample_4.4 | ecosystem: Environmental > Terrestrial > Soil > Wetlands | place: USA: Florida...
GGTGGCCGGTCAGGTGAAGCTCTTCCCCTACTCGATCGGCTACGCGCAGCTGACCTACGGGATTCAGGAAGCCGTCGCCTACGGCGCGGTCGAGAACCGCGCCGGGGCGTTCATCGAGCCGCAGCCCACGGCGGTCACCGCGGCCGCCGATGCGTCCTTGACGGCGATCCCGGATGATCTGCGTTTCTCCATCACCGACATGCCCGGACACAGTTCGTACCCGATCCGCGCCATGACGTGGGCGCTCGCTTACGCCAACCAACCCGACGGCAAAGGATCAGCGATCGCCGACTTCCTGTCTTGGGTGATTCACGACGGTCAGCGGTTCAATGAACCGCTGCACTACGCGCCCCTGCCGGCGGCGCTGGTCCTCCGGGCTGAGCAGAAGATCGACGAGCTCACAGCGAAACAGGCACACTAGGTGCTCAAGGAGGTCCCATGGCCAACACGTTTCACGTTTCCGTGTACGTCCGCAGCATCCCCGACGCGGTCGACCAGTACCGTAAGATTCTCGGCATCGACCCGGCCAAGGTGCGTCATGACTATGCCAAGTTCGAGCTGAGCGATCCGCCCGTGATCCTGTCGCTGAACGTCGGCGGCGACCCGGGTACGCTGAGCCACCTCGGCATCCGCTACCCGGAGACCGGGAGCGTCGCCTCCGAGCTCGTGCGTGCGAAGAACGCCGACCTGGCGGCCCTGCAGCAAGAGGGCACCACCTGCTGCTATGCGAAGGCCGACAAGTTCTGGGTCAGAGACGCCGACGGCATTCCGTGGGAGATGTATACCCTCCTCGAAGACGCGGACGCGGAGACGGCGGCTGATGCCCAGCTCCGCGCTTTCCTCCAGCAGCGAGACGCATCCAGCCCCGCCGCCGGCGATCCGGTGCCCGAGTGTTGCGTGCCGGAAACGCTGCCGGAGCGCCCTGCGACGCAGGCGGCCCACAGTGCGTCGGCTCAGCCCATCGAATCCACGCCGGCCTGCTGCGGCCCGCGCAACCCGGTATAGTCGGCGCTGTTCCGTCTACCGGAGCGCGCTCGCCTCGGGAGGCACCATGAACAAGACCGAAACGGAAGTGCACCAAGTTGTTCGCGATCGATACGCGCAGATCGCGCAGCACGGCGGCCCACTGCCGGAGGCTGGGTGCTGCGGCCCAACCCCGGGGGAGGTCGCGACGCGACTCGGCTATGCGCCGGAGGAGATCGCGGACGTACCGGAAGGTGCCAACCTCGGCGTCGGCTGCGGAGCGCCGCTCGCCGCGGCGAAGCTCGCCGCGGGAGAGACGGTCCTCGATCTCGGCTCGGGCGCAGGCTTTGATGCGTTTCTCGCCGCGCGCGAAGTCGGCGGGACAGGCCGGGTCGTCGGTGTGGACATGACACCGGAGATGATCGAGCGCGCTCGGCGGCATGCCGCGACGGCCGGCTACAGCAACGTCGAGTTTCGCTCTGGGCGGATCGAAGCCCTGCCGGTCGCAGACGCCTCCGTGGACGTGGTCATTTCCAATTGCGTGATCAATCTCGTTCCGGACAAGGCCGCCGTGTATCGAGAGGTCGCCCGCGTGCTCCGTCCCGGGGGCCGGATAATCGTGAGCGACGTCGTTCTCGACGCGCCGCTTCCACCGGCGATCGCGGACAGCGTCGCGGCCCTGACCGGCTGTGTGGCCGGGGCGTCGCTGCGCGGCGACTACCTCCAGACGATCGCCGCGGCTGGATTGGCTGACATCGAGGTCGTCACCGACAAGAGCTTCGGCGAGATGGCATTGTCGATCGTACCCGAGGAGTTCCTCGACCAGATCAAGGCGCAAGGCATCGACGTGCTCACCGTCGCGCGCAGCGTCCGCTCGCTCACGATCCGAGCCCGGAAACCGGGCCGGAAGGCTCATGACTGAGCCGTGTACACTCCATCCGATCCAAACCCCCGCTGCCTGGCGCGGCAGCGAGCTGGCCCGAACAAATGAATGGATCTACCAGCTGTCTCCCATCGAGATGGCTGCCGTCGAGCGCCTGATCGCTGGGTTGCGCCGATCGGGCATCCCCCGCGAGCGGGTGACACGCGACGACGTGCCGCTCGATGATGCCCTCATCGCCGCAGTGCGCCGTTGGCGCGAGACGCTCGCGCACGGGCGGGGCTTCGTCCTGGTCCGCGGGCTTCCGATCGAGAATCTCTCCGACGATGAGACGGCGCTGGCGTACTGGGCGCTGGGTCTGCATCTCGGGGCGCCCGTACCGCAGAACTTCGAAGGCGAGCTGCTCACCGAGGTGCGCGACATCGGTGCCGATCCCACCGATCCCAGCACCCGGCTCTACAAGACCCGCGCCGAGCAGGATTTCCATACCGACGGGGCGGACGTGATCGGCCTCCTCTGCCTGCGTACCGCCAAACGTGGCGGCGAGAGCCGCATCGTCAGCTCGGTGACCGTGTACAACGAGATGCTGACGCAGCGGCCGGAGCTGGCCGCCCGCCTGTTTGGAGACTTCTACTGGCACTACTTCGAACCGCAGATGCCGTCACCGACCTACTTCATCCGCCCCATCTGCGTGGCCCGCGGCAGTGGCCTGAACACCTTCTTCATCCCCTGGTACCTTCGCCGCGCGCAAGAGCTCCCGGGGGTGCCGCCACTCACCTCCGAGCAGGAGGCAGCGATCGAGCTCGTCGAGTCGACGGCGAACGATCCGTCTCTGTATCTCGACATGGAGTTCCGACCCGGCGACATGCAGTTCCTCAAGAACTCGGTGATTCTCCACAAGCGCACCGCCTATGACGACTGGGAGGCACCGGAGCACAAGCGCCACCTGCTTCGGCTCTGGCTCGCCGCACCCGACTTCGACGACGGCGACGACCAATTGCGCGGCGGTATCACGCTGGGATGAGAAGGGCCACGCCTGCTAGCCGGCGCTGAGGTTCCCCAACGGTTCCGTGTCCACTGCGCTTCGGCACGTCGACGGGGCGCCACGCTCATCGCGCGCGGCGCCCCATCGGACCCACCAACGCACCGATCGTCGGTGTGCTGCTATTTCACCGTGTAGCCGCGGCTCTCCATGCACGCCGCGAAGGCACGCGCCCAATCGCTCTGCGACGTGGCGGCCGCCGCCTGTTGCCCCTTCTTCGACCCGCGCCGGCCGGCGACGGCACCGACCGCCGCGCCGGCCGCGGCACCCTTGCCGGCGTCGCCGCCCGCCGCACCTGCGGCCGCGCCGACTGCCGCCCGCTTGGCCGCCCCGCCGGCGGCGCCGCGTTCGCCGACGACTTGAACCCGGATTGATCATAGGAAAACGCTGAGTCTATAAGGGCACACTGTGTCTCGATATGTGCTGATTCGATACCCATTGCTCGAACGCTTTGGTTGCTGTTGTCGCCCGACCTTCGAGTCGTCGACCCGGCGCAGGAGCCAGAACTCCTTCCGCCCGGCAACCGCAGCGGCATCGACACGGCGACGATCCACGGCGTTCGGCTCGAGGTGGTCATCTGACCGATCGAAGCCGTCGAATCGCGCGAGCGCGCCGAGGTTGGTGCAGGCTATTTCCGACCACGCCGAGGGTGGCACGAAACCCAGCGGCCGCTGGCCGCATTCGACAATCAAGGAGGCCGCATGAGGTCTGCACCAGCTCGACGGCAGGTGATGCTACATACAGAGACGCTGCGTTGCAGCACCTGCACGCAGCGTATCGCGCTGTTCGCGGTGCTCGCCCTGCTCGGAATCGCACCGGCATTCGGGGCGGATACGATCACCGGTCGCGTGACCGGTGCCGGAGCGCCGGTCGCGGGCTCGACGGTGACGCTGTGGGCGGCGAGCTCTGCGGCACCCAAGCAAGTGGCACAGGGCCGCACGGATCAAGACGGCCGCTTCACTCTGTCCGGCGCCAGTGGCGCTGGCGATGCGTCGCTGTATCTGATCGCCAAGGGCGGGCAGCCTGCCGCGAGCAAGGGCGGCGCCGACAACCCTGCGATGGCCCTCCTGACGGTCGTCGGCAGCACGCCGCCGAGCAACGTGGCCATCAATGAGTTTACCACCATCGCGTCGGTATGGACGCACAACCAGTTCATCGACGGCAGCACAATCAGCGGGCCTGCGCTCGGGCTGAAGATCGCCGCGGGCAACGTTCCCAACTTCGTCGATCTCGCGACCGGCGGATACGGCGGCGTGATCCAGGATGGGCTGAACAGCGTCCGGACGCCGACCATGGCGAACTTCGCCACGCTAGCCAACGTGATCGCCGCCTGCGTCACCGGGGTGAAGGCGGACGCCTGCACCAGTTTCTTTGCCGCCGCAACCGGCCCCGATGGGAACGCGCCCACCGACACGCTGGCGGCGGCGCACTCGGTCGCGCGCAACCCGGCCTACAAGCCCGAGCGGATCTTCGCGTTGCTGGACGCGTTCTATCCAGCGCCGGGCGAGAAACTGCGCCCCACCCCGTTCTTGCCGTATTTGAGCCGCGCCCCGAGCGCATGGGTGCTGCCGCTCAAGGTTGCCGGCGGCGGCTTGGTCGGCGGCGCCAAGATCATGTTCGACAGCGAGGGCAACGCCTGGATCGGTGCCAATTTCGTCGCGGGGAGTCAGGGGGAGGACTCCTTCTGGAACGGCAACCTGTCGAAGTTCGCGCCCAACGGGAAGCCGCTCTCGCCGATGACCACCGGGTTTACCGGTGGGGGGCTGTTGGGTCCCGGTTTTGGCCTGGCGATCGATGCCAATGACCGTGCGTGGCAGACCAGCACCAGCGGTCAGACGATTTCGCTGTTCGACAAAAACGGCAAGCCGCTGTCGCCGCCCGAGGGCTACAACTTCGGCGGCAAGCTCGGGAAGATGCAGGGCATCATCGTGACGCCCAACGGCGATGTCTGGACGGTCGACTTCGGCGACGACAAAGTGGTGTACATGCCCCAGGGCGACCCGAGCAAGGTGAAGTTCTTCTGCCAGTCCACCGACGGCAAGCCGAACAAGGACAGCGCCTGCAAGTTGAGCGGCCCGTTCCATCTCGCCATCGATCAGCAGGACCGGATCTGGATCGACAACGCCATCGGCGACACCGTCACGCGCTTCCCCGCGAGCGATCCCAGCAAGGTCGAAGTGTTCCCGACGGGTGGTCACAGTGGCAAGGGCATGGCGGTGGACAGCCGGGGCAACGTGTGGATCACGAACACGGTGGGCGTTGGATTGACGCTGGAGACCAAGTTGCATTTGCTGGAGCTCAAGCTGACCGGGCGTACGGCCGAGATCGATCAGATCGTGCTGAAGGATCTGCTCGATCACCCGGGCTTGGGCAGCATCTCCATGTTGCGACCCGATGGCACCCCCGCACCCGGATCACCGTTCACCGACATCTGGGGAGCGTGGGCGGTGTCGATCGACGGCAATGACCATGTCTGGGTTTCCCACTTCGCGCCCGATGGCGGGATCACGGAGTTGTGCGGCGCGCGAACCGAGACCTGTCCGCCTGGCATGAAGACCGGCGACGCGATCTCCCCGCCGGGCGGCTACAAGGGCGGTGGGATGCAGATGCTGGTCGACGCCTCCATCGATCCCGCCGGCAACGTCTGGGTGTCCAATAACTGGGACGACCCGGCCGCGTGCTTCGGCCAGGCCGACGAGAGCCGCTCGACCCGCTGCGGCGGTCAGGGTGCCACGATCTTCTACGGCATGGCCAAGCCCGTGCACTCACCCCTGATCGGGCCGGCTCGTGCCCCGTAGAACCCGCACGGCGTTTCTCGCGCGGTCGGAAGCGACGCTTCACGCGTAGTCCTCACCCGCGCTGCAGCGCCGAGTGCGAGACGAGCTCAACCTAGACGTGTGCCAGGAGATTGCGGATGGGACGATTGCTGACCGTGGCCGTGATTGCCGCCCTGCTCCTCGCCACCTCGCTGCGCGCCGAGGATGCCGCGGCGCCGGCGCGCAGTGGCGAAGAGAGCAACTCGGAGCTGGCGAAGAAGATACAGAACCCGGTGGCGGACCTCATCAGTGTGCCGTTCGAGAACAACTTCTACTTCAACAGCGGCCCCGAGAAACGGACCGTCTGGGTCATGAACATCCAGCCGGTCATCCCCATCAAGCTCACCGACGACTGGAACCTCATCACACGAACCATCATGCCGGTGATCCACCTGCCGTCACTGGCGCCCGGTATCGACGAAGCCACCGGGCTGGGCGATATGAATCCGACCCTGTTCCTCTCGCCGTCCGGCTCGAAAGCGTTCATCTGGGGCGCCGGTCCGACCTTCACGTTCCCCACCGCGACCAGCCTCCATCTTGGAACGGGCAAGTGGAGCGCCGGTCCGGCCGCCGTGGCGCTCACGATGCAGGGCCCGTGGGTAGCTGGCGCGCTGATCAACAACCAGTGGTCGTTCGCCGGCTGGGGCTCGAGGCGGGTCAACGCGATGCTCCTCGAACCGTTCGTGAACTACAACTTCGGCGAGGGCTGGTATCTCGTGACCTCGCCCATGCTCACCGCCAACTGGGTGGCGAGCAGCGGTGACGTCTGGACCGTGCCGCTGGGCGGCGGCGCGGGTCGGCTGCTCCGGCTGCGGGAGCTGCCGGGCGGAGACAATCTCGGCAAGCTCGGCGCGCTGCCTGTCAACACGCAGCTCCAGGCGTTCTATGATGTGGTCCGGCCCGACGGCGGACCGACCTGGCAACTGCGCTTCCAGATTGCGTTCCTCTTTCCGAAGTGAGGAAGAGATCTCGCCTCGAGCACCCTAACGAGGGCGAGTTTGACCTCGGTGGTCGCCTGGGTGTGGGAGATGGACGGGCTGCGGCGCCCTGGCGGCCTGCCGGCTTGCTATTCGGGAGGTTGACGTCCGCGTCGGGGCACTGGCACAAACGCCGGGACGCGGCTCGCCCCAAGTGGATCGAGGGCGTGCGGCTGGGCGGGTCCCGGGACGGGGCCCACCGACGATGAGGAGACACCATGGCCTGGGATTTCTCGACCGATCCGGAGTTCCAGAAGAAGCTCGACTGGGTGGAGCAGTTCTGCCGCGAGGAGGTGGAACCGCTCGACTACGTGTTCCCCTACGCGATCCGCTCCAAGGACCCGAAGATCAAGGCCCTGGTGAAGGGCCTTCAGGACCAGATCAAGGCGCAGGGCCTGTGGGCCATCTTCCTCGACGCCGACCTCGGCGGCCCCGGCTACGGCCAGCTCAAGCTCGGCCTCTTGAACGAGATCCTCGGCCGCTACGCCGCCGCCCCGGCCATGTTCGGCGCCGCCGCGCCCGACACCGGCAACATGGAAATGCTGGCCGCCTACGGCACCCCGGCGCAAAAGGAGCGCTGGCTGAAGCCGCTCCTGAACCAGGAGATCTTCTCGGCCTATTCGATGACCGAGCCGCAGGGCGGCTCCGACCCGAACCTCTTCAAGACCCACGCGGTGCGCCACGGCGACCAGTGGGTCATCAACGGCGAGAAGTGGTTCACCAGCGCCGGGCGCGTCGCCGACATCCTGTTCGTCATGTGCACCAACGGCATGTTCGTCGTACCGCGCGAGACGCCGGGGGTCGAGATCCAGCCCGAGCCGCGCAACCACAATCACATCATCTACAAGGACGTGTGCGTGCCCGCGGATCACCTGCTCGGGCCCGAGGACGGCGCCAAGGTGCTGGCGCAACGGCGGCTCGGCGGCGGTCGCATCCATCACGCCATGCGCACCATCGCCCAGTGCAAACTCGCCTTCGACATGATGTGCGAGCGGGCCCTGAGCCGCGAATCGCACGGCAAGATCATCGCCGAGCACCAGATGGTGCAGGAGAAGATCGCCGACTCCTACGCCGCCATCCGCATGCTGCGCCTGTTCGTGCTCGAGACGGCGTGGAAGATCGACCACAGCAGCACGCGGGAGACCCGCACCGACATCGCCGCCGTGAAGTACACGATGGCCAAGGTGCTGCGCGAGGTCACGTACAACGCGCTGCATATCCTCGGCTCGCTGGGCACCACCGACCTCACTCCGATCCAGGCGATGTACGCGGCGGCGCCGACCATGGGCCTCGCCGACGGCGTCGACGAAGTGCACAAGGCCACGGTGGCACGCAACGTCCTGAAGGGCTACCGCCCGCACGAGGGCTACTGGCCGACCGAGTACATCCCGGCGAAGCGCGAGGCCGCGTGGCGGGCGTTCCAGCCCAGGTTCGACGCCGACCCCGAGCTGCGCGCCCTGGCCGAGGCCTATCGGCGATACTTCGCCAACCGGCATTGACCGAGCCCGGTTCGCGGCGCGGGCGCGTCGACCCGGGCCCAACCGATCAACTTCGAGACGGGTGTCGAGGGTCGCTGTCGGGCCGCAACGTGCCTCTCGGCACAGGCCGGGTGCACCGTTCCGTTCGCTATCGAGGCAGAGGCGGAACTTTGATCCAGCCCTCGCGGCAGGTCGTCACCGTGGGGTAGTACGCCTGCGCGCTCCGACAGTATCGCCAGTTCAGCGGCGGCGGCGGTGGATTGGATGCGGAAACAGCGACGACGGGCGATCGTCCCACGGTCGCCGGCGGCACCGCCCCTACGGCGGGAGGCGGGCTCGGATCGTCGCCGACAGGCGGGTTGTAATTGTAACTGGACACCGCCGGTGGGGAATACGCGCCCGGCGGATATGCGTACGGATAGTACGGGTAGGGGTACGAGTACGCGTAGGCGTACGGAAATGCGTACGCGTAGTAGGGGTACCCGTACAGCCACGGCGCGCCGACGAACGCCCCACCGTACCACCAGCCGCCGCCCCAGCCGCCGTGCCACCCACTGTTCCAGCCGTACCACCCACTGTTCCAACCATGCCAGTTGCCGTTCCAGCCACCATGCCAGCCATTCCAGTTGCCGTTCCAACCACCATGCCCATTGCTCCAACCGCCGCCGTGCCAGCCGCCACCCCAACCATTGCCTCCATGCCAGCCGCCGCTCCAATTGCCGCCGCCGTGGACGCCACCGCCTCCGCTCCAACTGCCGCCCCCGTGGACGCCACCGCCTCCCCTCCAACCTCCGCCGCCGTGGAAGCCACCCCCACCGTGCATCTGGGCGTCGCTCCCTGACGCGGGTACCAACAGGATCGCCGCCACAAACATGATGATCGCAGCGTTCGTTCTCATGACGACCTCAGTGACTCACCATCGCCGCAGTTCTCCAAGGCGGCGAAGATCCGGAGCGGGTATCGCTCAAAGCAACAATAGCGCTCGGCGCCTGCCCGGGGAATACGTCAATGCATGTGTGCAAGAGATGGGGTTGCCTCGACAACCACAGCGAAACTCCGCCAGCCACGCGCAGCCACGACCGGCGCCCCGCAAGCAGAGAAACCGAAGCCCCGCAACCGGCAGCGTTGCGGGGCTTTCGAGAGCGCAGTCGAAAGGGCGCTGCGGCTGCTGGGGACGGAGTTCAATCTCCGCCGTCTGCTCTTCTCCAGATCTCAGGGCGCTTTCGCTTTGTAGCTGCCGCCGTCATTCTTGGAGGCAGTGCTGAACGTGCTCGACCAGCAATTTGCAGGGCTGCTGCTGTGTAACTGCACGACGACGGCGGGATCCTGCTCGAAGTACTGAACGCCAGAAACAACTGGCTCGGGCAGCGGCAGATTGGCGCCGCGGGCGGCGAACTTCACCTTGGGCTTCCCGGTAGGTCCGCCCAGCATCTTCAGTTGAGTCACTCCATCTGGGTTTCCCGCCTTGTTCTTGTACGACCAACCCTTCGAACCAGACGCTTTCCAGCACGGCAAGCCGCCACACAGGCCGCCCGGAGCAGTCGACAAGCCCATCTTGAATTGGGCGACGCCGCCACTCTCGTCGTAGAGGCAGAGTGAGAATGCGGTGGTCCCGTTCAACGGGTCACCGAAATCGTCCTGTGTGAGCTGAGTCGTTCCGCCGGTCCATTTCCACGAGAATTTGGCTTTTGTCGGGTCGCCCACCGGGTTCGCCAGCAGCACTCGGTTCTTGGCGGCAGTGAAGCAGCCCGTCGCCGGCACTTGGGGACAGCCGGCGGCAAAGGTCGCCGTCGAAGTCGGAGTTCCGGTCGCGGTTGGGGTCTGCGTCGGCGTGGCAGTCGCGGTCGGGGTCGCAGTCGCGGTTACCGTTTCCGTGGATGTTCCCGTCAGCGTTGGGGTCGCGGTCGGCGTGTTGCACGCCGGTGCCGACCCCGCGCACTTGCCAGAAGGGCCCGCGTTGTAGAGCGCCGTGATCTCTGCGCCGGAGAGCGGGCGGGCGATGATCTCGACCTCGTCGATCACGCCGTTGAGCGTTCTGGGATAGCCGATGCCGCGGGCGTCGGGATTGTTCACGCCGATGTTCCATGGCTCCGAGCTGTACGGAATCGTCTGTACCACCGGCGTTGACCCCTGAAGCACCCCGTTGACGTACAGACTGTAAACCGCGCCGTCGTATGTCCCGGCTACGTGATAGAAGGCGCCCGCGGGGAAGGTGGTCGGGGACAGTACCGCACCGCCGTAGAAGTTGAGTCGGAAGAAGCCACCCGATTGTGCGCTCCACGCCAGCTGGATGGTGACATCATTGAAATTCAGATTTTTGCCGACGATGACACTGCCGGCCGCGTCGTCATTTGGCCCCGGACCATCTATCCGCACCCAGGCGTCGAGCGTGATCTGCTGGAGCTGCAGACCGGGAGAATCCGGTATATCGATGTAGCCTCCGGAGCCGACCGACACGCCCTGTCCAACTTCACCGGCAACAAAGCTCAAATTGTTCGTTGCCGACGGATTGTTCGCGCCGTATTCGTCGTTCGCCGATCCTTCCATCCGGTACCAGCTCACCATGCACGCGGGCTGCGGTGCACACTGTGCCATAGCTAGACCGTCGAGAAGATGACTAGCTACAAATAGACACGCCCCAACGGTCAATGCGGTAGACAAGCGCGCTCTCATAATGAGTCCCCCGAAAAGGCTTGACGGAAGGCTACTGGCGCCTGGGAACCTTTGTCAATTAGGGAAGGCCCTCGGGGTCGCTCACCGGAATGCGAGCGGGTCGCCGCAGAGAGCGCAGCTTGATCAGCGCAAGCGTGTCTCGGCCGTGCCGTGCGCCTCCCGCCGTACTTGACCTTTGTGCGCCCCGTTAAAATTTCCGTTGAACTGCGCAAGATTGGGATGGTACACCCGTCGATATCGACTTTCCCGGGGGGCTTGGGCAGGAAATGGGGGTAGTGCTGGCGGGCTTGCGGGCCAGGGTCCTTGCGGCGCCGCGACCCGCATACGAGGACACCGACTGGAGCGTGGCGTACCTCTACACGCGCTCGGTCACGATCTCGTCGGGGCGCTGGAGACCGTGCGGACTCTCCTTGCGGAGTCGGCGCTCGGGTTGCCGAAGGGATTGATGCAGAGAGTCACCTCGACAGCTCGCTCGTCCGCGCCGCGGAGTTCCCGGCGACGCGCCGGGGCCCCCGCCATGCCCGTGCCTTCCGCACGCACCAGGAGACCGGAATGCTTCCAAGCCGGCGCGGACAGTTCCTCGCGTTCCTGCTGATCGCCGCCGCAGGGGCGGCAGACCCTCTGCTGCCGTCCTCGAGTCAGGCGGGGTGCAACATCATTCCGGCCGCCGTTTCGAGCTTCCGGAGTACGCTCGGCGACACCGACCGTCCATTCGCGCGCCCCGGCGACTGGGTGCGGGTCTCCGTCGCGTCGCCGTGCGCGGCCGCCTCCCCGGGGTTTACCGGGACGGCCGACGACGTCGTCACCATCGTCTTCACGCCTCCTGGGACGAACGCCCGCAGCGTCGTCGTACTGGCAACCAGCTGCGCCGGCCTCGACCTCAACGCCTGCACCGCGCTTCCCGAAGTCCGGACCGCGAACTGTGTCGAGGTGAGCGACAGCGGGCCGGCACCGGATTTCCAAGAGATCGACGCTCGCGCGC
>Ga0335084_10006279_pt1 | contig 11809 bp, 11 predicted proteins | sample Lox_Sample_44_FD_206721 | JGI IMG/M metagenome (GOLD analysis project Ga0335084, IMG submission 206721) | Soil microbial communities from Loxahatchee National Wildlife Refuge, Florida, United States - Lox_Sample_4.4 | ecosystem: Environmental > Terrestrial > Soil > Wetlands | place: USA...
ACCGGATGGCCTACCGGACGAACAATGCGGCTTTCTACTTGGGCGACAAGGCGTGGAAGTATACCGTGAGAGGAAATGGGTGCACCGCTTGTCCCATCCGTTGTCACACCATGGTCAAGGTTCCTTTGGTTGCCTCCAAGTACGGGATCCCGGAGACGGGACAGAACACTTGCGTGGGTTTAAATTTCGGTAAGTACTTCTTCAAGTCTTTTCCGGATGGAGCCCTCGGGGAGACGGCGATCGAAGCCTGCATGGTCGGAATGCACCTGTCCGATGACCTCGGGATCTGGTGCAACTACGCCCAGATGCAGCGGGATTTCATCAAGCTGTACTACGAGGGGATCATCAAGAACAAAATCGGGGAGGCCGAGTTCAAGAGCTATTCGTGGGACAAGTACGAGAAAGGGGATCCCATCTTCCTCTTCGAGCTTCTGCCAAGGATCGCCAATAAAGAAGGGGAACTGGGGAAAGCCCTTGGACTTGGAACCGGGTATCTGTTGGAACGGTGGGGAATTCCCGAAGGGGAGTGGAAAAAAGACTACGACCTGGTCTACTGGAAGATGGGCCACCCGAAGCATCACGCGAACGAGGATGCGGGTCAGTCGGGAGTCATCATCAATACGATCTATAACCGGGATGTTCAGTGCCACTCGCAGGTTAACTTCTCCCGCAACGGGCTGCCGATCGATGTCCAGAAACGCCTGGCCGCGGAACTCTGGGGTTCTGAGGACGCGGTGGACGCCATCGGGGCTTACACGCCGATGAACCTTTACAAGGCCAAATGGGCGAAGTGGGCTCTCATCCGAAAAGAACTCCACGACTCTCTCTCCGTCTGCAACTGGATGGGGCCATGGGCTGCTTCACCCTTGAGGGAGAGGGGTTACCGGGGCGATGATTCGATCGAATCTGTCCTTTACAGCGTAGCAACGGGCGACAGGAAGAGTCGTGAGGAGCTGGACCGGGTGGGTGAGCGGATCCATTTACTGCACCGAGCCCTGACGATTCGTGATATGGAAACCAAGGAGATGCGGACAAAGCATGACACGGTGCCCGACTGGGTGTTTACGGATAAAGCGGGTAAAGCTCCCTTCAGCAAAGGGACGATTCGCATGGACCAGGCCGATATTGAGAAGGGCAAGGAGATGTTCTACAAGGAACTCGGCTGGGACGAGGCGACGGGAGCCCCCCTTGCCGAAACTTATCAGAAATTAGGGCTTGGATACGTGGCCGGGGATTTGGGGAAAAAGGGTCTCTTACCGTAATCCATTGATAACGTCGTTGTTCTCGTATGCGTTACAACACCCTACGACCGTTGTCCCTGAGCCTGTCGAAGAGACGAACCGCGAAGGGCGAGGGCTGACCGGTCAGGGTGAGTCTGTAAGGCGTGGACCCATTCAATGATGAAAGAGAAGGAATCACCGATGGCGAGACAAAACCAAGAAGATGCTGCCGGTCTCGCGATAACCGATTTCATTCGGAGGAGGAGCGAGGCCGGGCAGCTTGTTATGGCAGAGCACATCTGTAGCGAATTCCTGAGGATGGGTATACTGACAAGAAAGGAGGATCAGCTTGCCGAATTCGAGGCCTCTCTGAAAGAAACGGTCGAACAGAACGAAGAGTTGAAAGAGATCGTGGACGGAAAGGGCCTTGCCCATTATTACTCCGTCCGAAGTATGGCTGAAACCTACGCCAAGATTCTTATCCGGAGAGGGGAAGATCCTCTGCTTCTGATGACAGAGACGGTTCGCGAGAACTCCGACCGGTATCCCCGTCCTGTCCCTCTCAGGATGTTTGAAGCCTCTCCCTTCGGCCTGACTCCCGGAGAGATTTCTTTATGCCTGAGCAAGATGGCCGATCAACAAGAATATCAGGACATTCAACAGACAACCACTTCCATCGGCACGGTTTTTCTCTTTTCGACTCTTTATCTGGAGCCAGACTATGCAGCCTTTTTAGCGGAATGGATCGATGTCGGACAGGCTAACAATCCCTGAGAGTATCATAAAGTCTTTCACCGTAGGTCATAAGTAAAATACAAACCACGGTTCTTCCTGGCACGTGCGGTTCAAAAGAGCTCATCTGGCCAATCGATTCGGTGGGGTTTAATGCCCCGTGTAAGCCTTCCCGTTAGAAAGGAGAAGACTTTCTAACGGGGTTTACTTTTTATTGCGTTGCTTCTTAATCCTTGATAGTATCTATAGTATTGAGGAAAATGCGAGCTTCAATTTCTCTTAGGCCCTTCTTAACCTGGATCCTGGATCCAGCGCAGATCAAAGAAAAAGGAGGAGCAATATGGACAGAATCTTTAGAATAAACATGAGCAGTCTCAAGGTTTCCGAAGAGAAAGTCAGCGGGGATTATAGCGGCCTGGGAGGTCGTGGGCTGACATCCATGGTGGTAAGCAAGGAGGTCCCGCCTCTATGCCATCCAATCGGCCAACATAATAAACTGGTCATCACCCCCGGGCTTTTGACGGGAACGACTGCTGCGAATTCGGGAAGGCTTTCCATCGGCGCCAAGAGTCCTCTGACAGGAGGAATCAAGGAGAGCAATGTGGGGGGCACGGCGGCAACCAAATTGGCGCGACTGGGCATTGCCGCTATCATTATCGAAGGGAAACCGGAGAAGGGAAAACTTTACGGCTTAGCCGTCAGCAAGGACGGGGCAAAGCTCTTTCCAGCGGATGACTTGAAAGGGCTAGGTAACTACGAATTGGTAGAGAAACTCCAGGCGAAATATGACAAAAAAGCGGGCGTTATCTCCATCGGGCCTGCCGGGGAGATGAAGATGGCAATGGCAAGTATCGCTGTCACCAGCACCAACGGATACCCTTCCCGTCATGCGGGAAGGGGAGGCATGGGCGCCGTGATGGGATCAAAAGGCTTGAAGGCGATTGTCGTGGATGACACAGGGGCTGAAAAGGTCGCCATAAAAAACCCGGACCTTTTTAAGGAGGCGTCCCAAAAGTTTGTAAAGGCATTGCGGGAACATCCCGTCACCAGCGAGGGACTCCCGAAGTACGGCACCAATGTCCTGGCAGGGATCATCAACGAGGCAGGGGGATATCCGACCCGGAATTTCTCCTTGGGACGATTTGAAGGGACGGACAAGATCAGCGGAGAAACGATGCATGATGTTATCTCGAAGAGAGGGGGAAAGACGACCCATTCCGGATGCACTACCTGCATCATTCAGTGTTCGAACGAGTACGTGGATGAGAAAGGCAAATACATCACCTCGGGTCTTGAATATGAGACCATCTGGGCCAATGGGGCCAACTGTGGGATCGACGATCTGGATGCAATTGCTAACATCGACCGCCTCTGCGACGATTATGGATTTGATACGATTGAGATGGGATGCACGATAGGAGTAGCCATGGAAGCGGGGGTTAAGGAGTTTGGGGATGCCAAAGGGGCGATCGCGTTGATCCACGAAGCAGGTAAGGGAACGCCCCTGGGAAGAATTATTGGGAACGGCGCTGGTTTTACAGGAAAGGCTTTTGGAGTGACCCGGGTTCCAGTGGTGAAAAACCAGGGGATGCCGGCCTATGACCCCCGGGCTGTTCAGGGAATCGGCGTGACCTATGCAACCTCGACCATGGGCGCCGACCATACGGCTGGATATGCTACAGCGACAAATATTATGAAAGTCGGGGGATTTGTCGATCCGTTGAAACCGGATGGCCAGGTGGCATTGTCCCAGAATCTCCAGATCACAACAGCCGCCGTTGATTCAGCAGGCCTCTGCCTGTTTATCGCATTTCCAGCCCTGGACATCCCGGAATGCTTTGAGGGGGTCATTGGAATGCTCAATGGTCGGTATGGATGGAATCTGACGGCTAATGATGTGGCCGCCCTCGGAAAGAAGATCCTTAAGGTGGAGAGAGATTTTAATGAGCGAGCAGGCTTTTCCAATCTGGACGACCGGCTGCCGGAGTTTTTTAGAGAAGAAAAACTTCCTCCCCATAATCTAACCTTTTTGGTTCCCGATGTTGATCTGGACAAGGTCTTTGAGTTTTAACACGTCGCACTCGCGGGGGCGGAAGGGTTGAGTCCCGCCCCTGTTTCATCCGTTAGAAAAAGGAATGGATGCAGATTACTGTCAAATTACATGCCTCCCTCAGACCGTATGAAAGGAGCAATTCCAGAAGCGGCCTCTTTCCACTGGAGACATCGGAAAAAGCAACCGTTCGTGAGGTCATACGGGAACTGGGCATCCCTCCTGAAAAAGTGAGGATGATTCTGGTCAATGGGAGGGGTGTTGATTTTGAGAGCATTTTATCCAACGGCGACCGGGTTGCGCTTTTTCCACCGGAGATGGCATTTAATATGTATGTCGCCATCTCCTTCCGGAGAGATTTAAATCATTAAGAAAAATCTTGAGTGGGAGGGGAATTGGCAACAGTTTATGTGAAGTTGACGGGAAGTCTTCTCCCTTATGGTTCTCCAGAACAGCCAGAGCTGATGGAAATTACGATCAAGGCTGGAACCACAGTCCGGGAGGCTATTCAGCTGCTGGGGATACCAAAGGAGAGAGTCAAGCTGATTCTTGTTAATCACGCGGGGGCCTTTTTCGACCAGCCGCTCAAAGAGAGAGACAGAGTTTCCCTCTTTCCGGCGGAATATCCGGTTTTTGCTGACTGGAAGGAATCTGTTCTTAGTCAAGGGCATAGCGATGAGATGATCGCGGGGGGAAAAATGAAAAAGTGGAAATGCTCAATTTGCAGCTATATTTATGATCCAACCAAAGGAGATCCTGATAATGGGGTTAAGCCCGGGACAGCCTTTGAGGAAATTTCGGAAGACTGGGTTTGTCCCGTTTGTGGCGCAGGGAAAGATGTGTTTGAAGTGGATTAAATTGAGAAGAAGGAGAGTTGAGTATGGATCTGCTAGAAGCGATTAAAGGGAGACGAAGCATCCGGAAATACAAGCTTGATCCTATTCCGGAAGAAGTATTCCGCACCCTGATGGAGGCGGTAAGATGGTCTCCCTCTTGGGCCAATACCCAATGCTGGGAAGTGATCGCTATCAAAGATCCCAGCGTAAAATCTGAATTGGCAACGGCTCTTCCAAAAGGAAACCCGGCCCTTCCCTCAATGACTGATGCACCCCTGATCCTTGTCCTGTGCGCAAAGAAGGGGATTTCCGGCTCCTATAAAGGGCAAGCAGTCACCGTCAAGGGAGATTGGCTAATGTTTGACAGCGGAATTGCAATGCAGAGTCTTTGCTTGGCTGCGTACTCTCTGGGTTTGGGCACGGTCGTGGTGGGAATGTTCGATCACAAAAAGGCGGAGGAGATCTTAAAGGTTCCTCAAGATGTCGAAGTGGTAGCGATGACCCCTCTGGGATATCCGGCCGCCGGGGGGAGCACGCCGAAGAGAAAAGACATTTCAGACTTTGTCTTTTCTGACCGTTACGGCAAGAAAGGGTAAGGAGGATCAGCGAAGCCTAGGGCTAAATTCCAAATTCCAAGCACCAATAATCAAATAATGACCAAATCCCAATGACCGAAACTGAAACAAAAAAGAAGTAGTTTTCTTATTTGGGAATTGAGTGATTTGAATTTGTTTGAGATTTGGGATTTGGGATTTGATGATTGGCATTTAACTGAATCGATCCTCATTCAGTAGCTCTGTCGAGCATGGCCTCAAACCAACCATGAAGAGCTATCGTTACCTGTATGGTCCCGTGCCTTCCAGGAGATTGGGAAGGTCCCTCGGGATCGATCTCGTGCCTCACAAAATCTGCACCTACGACTGTATTTATTGCCAGATCGGGAAGACCTCTGAAAAGATTCTCATCAGAAAAGAATATATCCCCGTTAACGAAATCCTGGAAGAAGTAAAGCGATTCCTTAAGGAAGAAACGTCCTCTATCGAACACCTTTCTCTTTCCGGATCCGGAGAACCCACGCTCCATTCAAAAATCGATTCCGTCATCAGACAGATCAAAGCGATTACTTCTATTCCTATTGCCGTCATTACAAATGGTTCTTTACTCTATGAAACGGAAGTGAGGGAAAGCCTCCTTCAAGCGGATGTCGTTCTTCCTTCTTTGGACGCCGCATCGGCAGAGATCTTTGAGAAGATCAATCGCCCCCACGCAGGGATTTCCGTTGACAAGGTGATTGAAGGGATGGTCGAGTTTAGAAAGGTTTACAAGGGACAAATCTGGTTGGAGATTCTTTTCTGCAAAGGAGTCAATGACGGTCAAAGCGAGCTTCTTTTAATGAAGAAAGCAATCGATCGAATCCAGCCGGATCTCATCCACCTCAATACGGTCGTTCGACCTCCTTTTGAAAAATGGGCAGTCCCATTAGATCAAAAAGAGATGGAGGAGATCAGGGCCTTCCTCGGGGAAAAGGCTTCGATCATCTCAGAGTTTGACCGCCATCCGCCGACGGTTACAGAGAGAGATATCCAAGAAGAGATATTAAAGATCCTGAAGAGGAGACCCCTTTCTCTTAGTGACCTCTCCAGAGGAATGGGGATTCAAGAGAAAGAAATAGAAAAGCATATCCAGCCCTTGGTTTCCGAAGGAAAGATCCATGCCCGTTTTTTCGGTGGTTCAGTTTACTATGAGATCCGGTGAAATTTGTCATTTCCGAAAAGTCGTGACTGGCTGTGAGTTGGACCGATCCCGCCTAAACGGCGCAGGGAGTCGATCGGCCGGGTAGGAGCTCCATGCGGTATTTTCGGACAGGTAAAGGCTCGGATTTCAGAAGGGCGTGTATTTGGGAAAGAGGGAGAATTTGGAAATTGGTACTTCGCATCCCCTCACATAATTCGACGAAATACTTATCCCATATCCCGCCTTCTGCCTCAGCATGGACAGGGAGGGCGTGGATCCCCCCATTTTTCAGAATTTGAAGAATCGTCGAAACACCCCGGGTGACGCCAATCTCTTCGAAACAGGGAAGGTTTGAGGGAATCTCCATCAGCCCTGATATCTCATGAATAAAAGGCTCTTTCGCCCGGGTGCAACTCAGGTAACGGAAGGGATATTTTCGTGCAACTTCCAACACCCTATCGTCAATTAGCCAGGCAGGAGCTCCGAAAGAAGACGGTTCCTTTTTAACCAATTTCCGATAGGCCTCAATTCCCTTCTCAAACCAATCCTCAATCCATTCCGTGGGTCGCTTGTAAAGCTCATCTTGCCATCGTCTGTGATCCCAGGCGTGAAATTCCACTTCATGTCCCGCAGAAATAATCTGCTCGACGAGATCCGGGAAGGAAAGTGCGATCATGGGTGAGGGAAGGAGGGTGCCATACAAGGCGGTCTTCATCCCATAGAGGCGCCCCGCATTCGTCCTCAGCATCTTTCTGAGAAAGCGGGGGTTCTTTATCAATTGAAAGATGGCTCTCCCCGAGGCATCCGGTCCCATGCTTAGATAAAAGGTGGCTTGATAATCAAACTGGGAGAGAATGGAAAGGAGGCGCGGGACACCTCGCTTCATACCCACATAGGTGTCGACGTCGATTTTAAGGCCCAAGATGTTTCGTCTATTGATCGGCCCCGACCGGTTTTTCATTTTCGTCTAAGAAGGCATAGAGGGTACTTGTGAGGGATTCCTCAAGCCCGATCTTGGGAGTCCATCCGAGAAGCTTCTTGGCTTTTTCGATGCTGGGTTTTCGGGCATAGATGTCCTGATAGCCTTTTCCGTAATAGGAGTCGGAGGGTGTTTCAAGGATCTCGGACAAAACCTTATCGTCTCGATGTTTCGGATGGGCCATAAAGATCCGTTTCAGAATGTGGGCAAGTTCTTTGATGGAACACTCATTGTTCGGGTTGCCGATGTTGATGATTTCGTTTTTGCAGCAGCCGTCGTTATTCTCCAGGATTTTCATCAGCGCCCCGATTCCGTCGTCAACATGGGTAAAACATCTTTTTTGATCGCCGCCATCTACCAGGGAGAGGGGCCTCTTCATCAAGAGTTCCGCGATGAACTGCGTGACCACCCTCGAACTCCCCTCCTTGGCAACGTCCAGAGAATCGAGTCTCGGGCCGATCCAGTTGAAGGGTCTGAACAACGTGAACTCCAGGTAGCCCCGGGTGCCGTAGGCGTAAATCACCCGGTCGAGAAGCTGCTTGCAGCAAGAATAGATCCATCGTTCTTTATGGATGGGTCCAAGGACGAGGAAGCTTTCGTCCTCTTTGAATTCAGGGTCCGGAGAAGCGCCGTAGACTTCTGACGTGGAGGGAAAGACGATCCTTTTCTCGTACTTCACGCATTGCTTCACGATGTTCAGGTTCATTTCGAAATCCAGCTCAAAGACCCCCAGAGGATTGGTCATATAAAGCTTCGGGGTGGCGATGGCTACCAGGGGGATGATCACGTCGCATTTCTTGATATGATACTCAATCCACTCCCGGTTGATCGAGATGTCACCTTCGAGGAAGTGAAACTGCGGGTGGCGAAGAACCCTGTCCAGCCGGTCGGCAGCAAGGTCCATTCCGAAGACGCTCCAATTCGTCGTATCGAGGATTCGCTGAGTTAAGTGATGTCCAATAAAGCCGTTGACGCCGAGTATCAATATCTTCATTTCAGGATGACTCCCTTTTGGTTTTTGAAGAAATCAAAAATGGCACGGTCCTTCATCCTCTTCTCTCTCATCCCAATATCCAATAGTCTCAGCCTCCCATCCGAGGCCCTGGCGTAGACGTTGTCGTTTTCAAATTCTAACCCGCCCAAAGGTCCGTTCGAACCGCTGTTTGTTTCGGGATGACCCCACCAGATGAACAACTTTTCACCTCCGGGCAGGAACGTAAAAGCCCCCGGAAAGGGTTCTGTCACCGCCCGGATCAAATTGTAGATCTTCAGCACCGGCCAACCCCAGTCTATCTTTCCGTCTTCAGGCCTCCGTCCTCCGTAGTAGCTCCTTTCACTCAAGTTCTGCGCGACGCGCGGGGCGTTTCCTTTCTCGATGAGGGGAAGCACTTCTTCAAGCAGCTCCTTTGTCTTCACGCAAAGTTTCTGATAAAGCGTGTAGGCCGTGTCTTGAAATTCGATGGGCACCTCTTTTTGGCCGACAATATCTCCTGCATCGGGTGCTTTAAGCATGTGATGCAACGTGACGCCTGTTCGCTGCTCTCCGTTCACAAGAGCCCAATTAACCGGAGACCGACCCCGATAGGCCGGGAGCAGGGATCCGTGAAGGTTAAACGCACCCGCGGATGGGATGCTTAAGATGTCGCTGCTCAAAAGATTCCGGTAATAGAAGGAAAAAATGACGTCGGGCGAGATTTTACGGATCCTGTCGATCCAATCGGGTGTATTGACATTCCTGGGACAGAACACGGGGATCTGGTTCTTCTTTCCCCATTCGGCCACCGAACCAAACCAGATGTTCTCCTCGGGATCCTCGAGATGGGAGAAAATTGCCTGGATATCGAATTTTTCCCGGGCCAAGGACTCCAGGCCAACAATTCCTATATTATGATAAGCAAAGACGACGGTTTTCATCCTCGTGGTGCACCACAGAAATAACGCGATATTTCAAAAAGCACTTGGATCGCTTCTTTTACCGGAAAGAATTATTTTCAAACAGGGTTCTATTTATGGGGTACACCATTAGGGATAGACCCTTTCAATCATGTACTCCGGCCTTCTTCTGACTTCCCTGTAAATCCGGCCGATATATTCGCCCATCACGCCCAATGCAAAAAATTGAAACCCGATGAAAGTAAACAGAATGGCGAACAGGGTGAAAACACCTTCGGCAGCCCACCGGGCACCATAGAGAATCCGGGCGATCCCGAGCACAACGCCAAAGGAAACCCCCAAGAAGGCCACCCCGATGCCTGCATACATGATGAACTTCAATGGAAAATCGGAAAAAGAGGAGACCAGGTCAAACTGGAGGTTGATGAGCTTTCGCATGGAGTAATGGGAATCTCCGGCATGCCTGGCTTCATGGACCACCTCAATCTCCGTCACCTTTTTGGAAAAGTAAGTCGCCAGCGCTGGAATGAACGTAGAATGTTCATGACAAGTCACCATCCTGTCAACGATGTTTTTTTGGTAAGCTCGAAGCATACAGCCCCAGTCGGACATCTTCACCTTGGTGATCTTCCTCGTGACCACGTTGATCAGACGGGAGGGCAGGGTTCTGAAGACGGAATCCTTTCGCTCTTTTCGGATCGTGCCCACGACATCATAGTCTCCCTCCTCCATCACCCTCACCAGATTCGGAATCTCCTCGGGGGGGTTCTGGAGGTCCGCATCCAGAGTGACGACGATGTCGCCCCGGACGATAGAGAACCCTGAGAAGATAGCCGCATGCTGTCCGTAGTTTCTCGTCAGTTCGACCACCCTGACTTCAGGATAAATTAAGAAGCCCTTCAGGATCGGGAGGGTGTCATCCCGGCTCCCGTCGTCGACAAATATAATTTCGTATTTCTTTCCCATCTGTTGCATCACCGGCCTGAGCCGTTCCATCAGACGGGGAAGACTGGCTTCCTCGTTATAGACAGGAATGACCAGAGAAACCATCGTTGCTTTATCCATGCCTTAAGATCTCCCGAACGGCCTCGCACACGTAAGAGACATCCCCATCCTTCATATCAGGAAACAAAGGCAAGGACAAGAGGTTGGCGTTGGCCCGTTCCGTCTCTTTCAACTCCCCCTTTTTGATTTTGTACTGCTTCTGAATGTACACTAAACGATGGCAGGCTGGGAAATGGATTCCATATCCGATCTCATAATCGGATAATCTTTGCATAAACCGTTCTCGACCCATGGAGATCACTTTGATGATAAAGAGATGCCAGGCATGAGTGTGCGGATAGGGGGGAACACCCGGTAGATCCAATCCTTCCACCCCCTCCAACCCTTCCTTGTAGAGGTGAGCCAGTTTTGTCCTACGGCGATTAAGCTCCTCGAGCCTCGACAGCTGAGCCAGACCCAGCGCGGCCTGGATATCTGTCAGGTTATATTTAAACCCGGGGGCCTTAATGTCATAATCCGGGTTTCCTCCTTTCCCGTACCTCTTCCACGCGTCTCTTTCAATCCCATGAAACCTCAAAAGCCTCAGTCGACTCTCGAGCGGTTCATCGCTGTGGACGATCATGCCGCCTTCGCCAGTGGTGATATTTTTAATCGGATGAAACGAAAAGATCGCTCCTTGCCCCCACCCTCCGACGTGGGTACCTTTATAATAACTGCCCAGGCCGTGGGCCGCATCTTCAAGCACAAAGAGGTGATGTTTTTTCGCAATCCTCAGTATTTGGTCCATGTCGACCGGCGCCCCTGCGAAATGGACGGGGATGATTCCTTTTGTTTTCTTGGTGACCTTCTCCTCAACGAGATCGGCATTCATATTCAAGGTGTCGTAGTCAATGTCAATAAAAGCAGGCTTTGCACCGGCAAGGGAGATCATATTCAGCGTAGAAGCAAAAGTCATCGACGGAGTAATGATTTCATCCCCGCGTTTAATGCCAAGGGCCAGCATCATGAGATGCATGCCTGCCGTGCCGGACGAAACGGAAAGAGCGTACGAAGCGCCCGTGAGTTGACAGAATTTCTCCTCGAAGGATTTGCAGAGGGGCCCTGTGGTGATCCACCCGGACTTCAAACATGAGACGACCCCCTCTATTTCCTTTTCACCGATCGACGGCCGACTCAGAGGCAAAAACTCTTTTCTAACCTTCACAGGGGAAGTCCTCCCTTATCGGAAAAGCTGTTGGCGTTTAGAAAACAGGTTTTCTTGGGACTACAGAAATCGCTCCTCCCGCACAAGGAAACTCACTGAGAAAACTAAAATTTCCCTTTTGATTCAAAAGAGTATAGAATATGACGCATAGCATGT
>Ga0335084_10006280_pt1 | contig 11809 bp, 7 predicted proteins | sample Lox_Sample_44_FD_206721 | JGI IMG/M metagenome (GOLD analysis project Ga0335084, IMG submission 206721) | Soil microbial communities from Loxahatchee National Wildlife Refuge, Florida, United States - Lox_Sample_4.4 | ecosystem: Environmental > Terrestrial > Soil > Wetlands | place: USA: Florida...
CTTCGTCTCGGGGCTCGTCGGTGCGATCGCCGGGATCATCATCGCCCCGATCGCGCTGGTGCAGTACGACAGCGGCATCTTCCTCGGCATCAAGGGCTTCGTCGCCTGCATCATCGGCGGCTTCGGCAACCCGATTGGCGCCGCGCTCGGCGGGCTGCTGCTCGGGCTGCTGGAAGCGCTCGCCACCGGCTACCTGAGCTCGGGCTACAAGAACGCGATCGCCTTCGTCGTGCTCCTCGCGTTCCTCTTTGCGCGTCCAGGCGGCATCCTCGGCGAGCTCGAAGAGGTCAGGCGGTGAAGCGCGTCGCGGCGCTGCTCGCGGCGCTCGCCGCCGTGTACTTCTCCGGCAGCGGTTATCTGGTCAATCTGGCGGTGGTCACGGCGCTCTTCGCGCTGCCGGCGCTCGGGCTGTCGCTGCTGATGGGTTACACCGGTCAGATCTCGCTCGGCCACGCGGCGTTCGTCGGGCTCGGCGCGTACGCGAGCGCGATTCTCGCGAAGACGCTGGGGCTCGACCCCTGGCTCGCGCTCGTGTTCGCGGTCGTCGCGACCACCGCCATCGCGTGGGGCATCGGGTGGCTCGTCTTCCGGTTGCACGGCCACCACCTCGCGATGGCGACCCTCGCGTTCGGGATCATCGTGCACGTCGCAACCGTCGAGATGAAGGGACTCACGGGCGGCCAGGACGGGCTGTCCGCGATCCCGCCCCTGCGCGTGCTCGGCCTCGAGCTCGGCACCGACCTCGCCGTCTTCCCGCTCGCGTGGCTCGCCTGCATCGGCGCCATCCTGCTCGCCGAGAACCTGATCCGGTCGCCCGCCGGCCTGACGATGCGCGCGGTCGCAGAGAACGAGACGGTCGCGGCGTCCTTCGGCATCGCCCCCGACGCGCTCAAGCGCCGGATCATGGCGATCGGCGGCTGCTACGCCGCGCTTGGCGGCGCGATCTATGCGCACTACCTAGGCTACATCAGCCCGGGGCCGTTCGACGTCGGGTTCTCGATCCGGCTACTGCTGATGGTGGCGCTCGGCGGCTTTGCCGGGATCTGGAGCGTGCTGTTCGGCGTGGTGTTCGTCGTCGTGACGAGCGAGCTCCTGAAACCGCTCGGCCGCTTCGACGTCATCGTCTACGGGGTGCTGCTCGTGGTCGTCATGATCTATTGTCCGCGCGGCCTACTCGACGGCTTCCGGGTCGCCGGGCGCGCCCTCGGCCGCCGCTTCGCGGGAGCTGCGGGGAGCGGCCGGGTATGAGCGCGCCGCTGCTCGAAGTGCGCGATGTCTCAGTCCGCTTCGGCGGGCTGCAGGCGCTCGATGCGGTGTCGTTCGACGTGAACCGCGGCGAGATCCTGGCGCTCATCGGCCCGAACGGCGCCGGCAAGTCGACCCTCCTCAACGTCGTCTCGGGTGCGCTGCGAGCGAACGCGGGCGAGGTCCGGTTCAAAGGCGAGCGGATCGATGGACTCACCGCCGACGGGGTGAATGCGCGCGGGCTCGCGCGGACGTTCCAGGGCGCCGAGGTGCTGCGCGCGATGACCGTGCGCGAGAACGTGATGGCAGCGGGCGCGGCGCACGCCGGGGCGAGCGTCGTGCAGGGGCTCGCCTGGCTCGGCCCGGCGCGGCGCGTCGCCGCAAGCCTGGAGGCGGCCTCGGCGACCCACCTCGCCACGGTCGGCCTCGGCGCGCTTGCCGAGGCCTCCGCCGGCTCGCTCACCGCCGGCCAGCAGCGGCTGCTCGCGGTCGCGCGCGCGCTCGCCACCGGCGCCGAGCTCCTGATCCTCGACGAGCCGGGTGCCGGTCTCAATGCGACCGAGAAGGCATTCCTCGCCGATGTGATCGAGCGGGTGCGCAGGCAGGGCCGGACGGTCGTGTTCGTGGAGCACGATCTCGGGCTCGTCGGACGGCTCGCCGAGCGCATCGTGGTGCTCGACCACGGTGTACGGATCGCGGCCGGGCCGCCGCGCGAGGTGCGGAGCGACCCGCGCGTCATCGAGGCGTACCTCGGGAACGCGCACATCGCGGTGGCGCGGACCGGGGGCGCTGCGCGCACCGCCGCGCCGCTGCTGGAAGTGCGCGGGGTGTCGGTGAGCTACGGTGGCTCGATCGCGCTCGACCGGGTCTCGATGCAGGTCGGCGAGGGCGAGATCGTCGCGCTCGTCGGCGCGAACGGCGCCGGCAAGTCTTCGCTCCTGAAGGCGATCGCCGGCGCGGTCGAGCCCCAGGCGGGCGCGATCGCCCTCGGCGGCGAGGAGCTCCGGCGCGTGCCCGCCGCCGCGCGGGTCCGGCGGGGCCTGAGCCTCGCGCCCGAAGGCCGCGCCCTGTTCGGCTCGCTGTCGGTCCGCGACAACCTCGCGATCGGGCGGTTCGGACGGCTGCGCGCCGCCGGCTTGCGCCAGGTGTTGTGGCCGTCGGGTGCCGAGGCAGCTGCCCTGGAGGCGGCGATCGAGGACATGTTCTGCCTGTTCCCGCGGCTACGCGAGCGCGCCGGCCAACTCGCCGGCACGCTGAGCGGCGGGGAGGGGCAGATGCTCGCGATCGGCCGCGCGCTGGTGAACCGGCCGCGCCTGCTGATGCTCGACGAGCCGTCGTTCGGCCTCGCACCGCAGGTCGCGAAGGAGATCCTCGAAGCGCTGCCGCGCCTGTCCGGGCAGGGCATCTCGGTGCTGCTCGTCGAACAGAACGCGCAGGCCGCGCTCCAGATCTCCGACCGGGCGTACGTGCTCGTCGGCGGGCGCGTCGCCGCTGAGGGCCCGAGCGCCGCGCTCGCCGCCGATCCGGCGATCGGCGAGACCTATCTCGGCTGGGAGGGCGCGGCGCCCGACGCCGCGCAGCGGTCCGCGCCGGTCGCAGTCGCAACGTGAAAAGCTGGTCAACCAGGAGACGGAGGTAATGCCATGACAACGTTCCTCAGAGTCCTCGCGGCGCTCGCCGCCGCTTTGCCGGCGCTTGGCGTCGCACAGGAGATCAAGATCGGCGGGCTCCTCGAGACCTCCGGCTTCATCGCCTCGCTCGGGCAGCCCGGCCTCGATGGCGCGCAGCTCGCGGTCGACCAAGTGAACGCCGCGGGCGGGATCAACGGCCGCAAAGTCGCGCTCGTCAACGTCAACTCGGAGAGCGACAACACCAAGACCGTCTCCGGGGCGAAACGGCTGCTCGAGCAGGACAAGGTGGCGGCGATCATCGGGCCGATGAGCTCCGGGTCGGTGTTCGCGGTCGCCGACACCGTCGAGCGCGCGAAGGTCCCGATGATCGCGAACGGCGCCTCGCGCGGCATCGTCCAGCCGCCCGAGAGCCGGACCTTCATGTTCCTTGCGCCACTCACCGACGTCGTAGTGCAGAGCGTAATGTTCAAGGACATGCAGGCCAAGGGCATCAAGAAGATCGCGGTCCTCAACTCCGACGTCGCGTTCGGCACGAGCGGCCGTGACTCCCTCGAGAAGGCTGCTGCGCAGTACGGCATCACGATCGTGGCAAAGGAGACGTTCGGCAACGCCGACACCGACATGACGCCGCAGCTCACCAAGATCCGCGCGAGCGACGCCGAGGCGACCGTGCTCTGGGCGACCGGCCCGGGGCTCGCGATCTCGGCCAAGAACCACCGCGCGCTCGGCATCAAGACGCCGCTCTACCTCGCGCACTCGGCGAACGACTTCAACTTCCTGCGGCTCGCCGGCGACGCGGCGAACGGCGTGCTGCTGCCGTCGTCGAAGATCTACGTGACCGACTCGCTGCCGGCGAACGACCCGCAGAAGGCGGTGGTCGAGCGCTTTGTTCGCGAGTACGAGAAGAAGTACGGCAAGCCGCCGGCGACCTTCGCCGGCAACGGCTACGACGCAGCGATGATGATCATGGAGGCGATTCGCAAGGCCGGCACCGATCCGGCTAGGCTGCGCGACGCGATCGAGGGGACCAGGGACTACGTCGGCGTCACGGCCGTCTATGCCTACTCGCCGACCGATCACTACGGCACGAAGCCGGAGAGCGTGGTGATGCTGACCGTCAGGGACGGAAAATTCGCGCTTGCCGGCAAATAGGGTCGGGGGCCTGCGGAAGCACCCGACGGTCGAGGATGTCCGTGGAACTAGTGCCGCGAGCGGCCGGTGCTCAGCGTCAGCCCGCGGACGAGCGCTTCGGCGCAGTCGACGAGGGCGCTCGCGGCCGGTGTGAACTGATAGCGGTGCGAATGCGCAACCACGATGCTCGGCGTGCGCAGGCTGCAGGCGAGCGGCCGGGTAACGAGCGTGCCGATCACCGGGTTGGTGAAGGGTGGACAGAAGTTGAGGAGCGAGTACCCTATGCCGCTCGCCACCAGCCCGCGCAGCATCGCGATCGACTGCACGCGATACCCGACCTTCGGGGCAAGGCCGGCGGCGCTGAACGCCGACAGGATGTACTCGCGGGTGCGCGGGACGTCGAGCAGCACCAGCGGCTCGGCCGCGAGGTCCGCGACCTCGACGCGCCGCCGGCGCGCGAGGGCGTGCCCGCCGGGCAGCACCACCTGCAGCGGTGCCGGCCGGAGCGCCCGGCACTCGACGCCGCTCGGGACCTCGAAGTCGTACAGGATCGTGAGCTCGAACGTGCCGTTCTGCACGCCCTCCATGAGGTATTCGTGATTGCCCTCGTGCCAGTAGAGGCGCGCGTTCGGGTAACGCGCCTTGAAGTCGCGGAGCAGCGGCGGGATCAGGAACGCGGCGAACGAGAAGAGGCACCCGACATGGACCCAGCCGTGCACCTCGCGGTCGCTGGCGAGACGCCCGGCGCCGAGCTCCCACGCCTGGTTGAGCAGGTTGCGGCACTCGAGCGCGAGCTGGTTGCCGGGCTCGGTCAGCACGAGGCCGCGCGCGTGCCGGCGCACGAAGAGCTGCAGCCCGAGCGTCGCTTCGAGGTGCGCGATCGCGGCCGAGATCGCCGGCGCCGACACGTGCAGCTCCTCCGCCGCGCGCTGCACCGACTGGTGGTGGGCGACCGCGACGAAGTAGCTCAGCTGCCGCAGCGTGAAGTCCGGTGCGAGCACTTCCGCGCTGCGCGTGCCGTCGCCCGCCCGAGCGCCCTCGGACAGGATCGACTTCGGCAGCCGCTTCGGCGAGAGCATCGGGTGAGCGCGCACGAGAGGGTGGCGATCATGTTAACTGGATTCGCCGAGGCCGCGTGAACGCCTGGGAGGTGGCTTCGAACGGCGGCCTCGAGGCGCTCGCGCCCGCTTCGTTGCCGGTCCCGGCGCCGGGGCCGGGCGAGGTGCTCGTGCGCATGCACGCGGCCGCGCTCAATTTCTCGGACCTCCTAATGATCCGCGGCCTGTACCAGGTGCGTCCGCCGCTGCCCTTCGTGCCCGGGCAGGAGATAGCGGGCGTCGTCGTCGGTCCGGACGCGTCGCCCTGGACCGGCCGGCGGGTCGCCACCAAGGTCCTCTGGGGCGGCTTCGCCGAGTTCGCGCTTGCGCGCGAGCCGATGCTGATCGAGCTGCCGGAGCCCCTCTCGTTCGAGGCGGGGGCGACGTTACCGGTGGTGTGGCCGACGGCGTGGATCGCGCTCCACGACCGGGCGCGCCTCGCATCCGGCGAGTTGCTGCTCGTGCACGCCGGGGCAAGCGGGGTCGGGCTCGCGGCGATCGAGCTCGGGAAGGAAGCCGGCGCGCGGATCGCCGCGACCGCGGGTTCGCCAGGCAAGCTCGCGCTAGCGCGCGAAGCCGGCGCGGACGCCGTGTTCGACTATCGCGACGAGGACTGGCCCGACGCGATGCGGGCATTCGCGCCGGACGGCTTCGACGTCGTGCTCGACCCGGTCGGCGGCGAGGTGACCGACGCGAGCATCAAGCTGCTCGCCTGGGGCGGCCGGCTTCTCGTCGTGGGTTTCGCGAGCGGGGAGATTCCATCGATCCGGGCGAACCGGCTCCTGCTGCGGAACGCGGCGGCGATCGGGGTCTACTGGTCGCACGAGCGCGACACCCCGCTGATCGGGCGCGCGGTCGCCGAGGTCCTGCGGCTGAACGCCGCGGGCCGGGTCCGCGTCGCCGCCCAGCATGTGTACCCGTTCGCGGAGCTGCCGCGCGCGTTCGCCGAGTTCGCCGGGCGGCAGGCGACGGGGAAGAGCGTGATTCTTGGCCCCTGACTGGGAGAGAGCGCATGAACGATCGCATCGGACGGGACACCTTGCGGAAAGTGCGGGCGCCGCGCGGCGCCGCCCTGAACACGGTGAACTGGCACGTCGAGGCGCCGCTGCGCATGCTGATGAACAACCTCGACGCGGAGGTGGCGGAGCGGCCGGACGAGCTCGTCGTCTACGGCGGCATCGGCAAGGCGGCGCGGAACTGGGAGTGCTACGACCTCATCGTCGCGGCGCTGAAGCGGCTCGGGCCGGAGGAGACGCTCCTGGTGCAGTCGGGGAAGCCGGTCGGCGTGTTCCGCACGCACGCGCTCGCACCGCGCGTCCTCATCGCCAATGCGAACCTCGTGCCGAAGTGGTCCACCGCCGAGCACTTCAACGAGCTCGAGCGGCTCGGCCTGACGATGTTCGGCCAGATGACCGCCGGGTCGTGGTTCTACATCGGCAGCCAGGGCACGGTGCAGGGGACGTTCGAGACCTACTGCGAGGTGGCCCGCCAGCACTACGGCGGCGACCTCGCGGGACGCTGGATCCTCACCTCGGGCCTCGGCGGCATGGGCGGCGCGCAGCCGCTCGCCGGCAAGATGGCCGGCGCCGCGATCATGGCGATCGAGTGCCAGCAGAGCCGCATCGACATGCGGCTCCGCACCGGCTACCTCGACGCCCAGGCGCGCAACCTCGACGACGGCCTCGCCCGCATCGCCGCGGCGAAAGCGCGGCGGGAGGCCGTCTCGGTCGCAGTGCTCGGCAACGCGGCGGAGATCCTTCCCGAGCTCGTGCGCCGGGGGCTGCGTCCCGACGCGGTCACCGACCAGACCGCCGCGCACGATCTCGTCTACGGCTACCTGCCGATCGGCTGGACCGTCGAGGAGTGGCGCGCAGCCCAGAGCGCGGAGCCGGACCGCGTCGCGGCCGCGGCGCGCGCGTCGATCGCTGAGCACGTCAAGGCGATGCTCGCGTTCAAGGCGATGGGCGTGCCGGTGTTCGACTACGGAAACAACCTGCGGCAGCAGGCGCACGAGGGCGGCGTCGAGCGCGCTTTCGACTTCCCGTCGTTCGTCGTCGCGTACGTGCGCCCGCTCTTCTGCCGCGGCAAGGGTCCGTTCCGCTGGGTCGCGCTCTCCGGCGATCCGGAGGACATCTACCGAACCGACCGCAAGCTGAAAGAGCTCTTCCCGGAGGATCGCCTGCTCGCGCGCTGGCTCGACCTCGCCGAGCAGCACGTCAAGTTCCAGGGGCTCCCGGCGCGCATCTGCTGGCTCGGCCTCGGCGAGCGGCACCTCGCCGGGCTCGCCTTCAACGAGATGGTCGCGCGCGGCGAACTCGCGGCGCCGATCGCCATCGGCCGCGACCACATGGACTCGGGCTCGGTCGCGAGCCCCAACCGCGAGACCGAGCGCATGCGCGACGGCTCCGATGCGGTGGCCGACTGGCCGATCCTCAACGCTCTCCTCACCGCTTCGTGTGGCGCCTCGTGGGTCAGCGTCCACAACGGCGGCGGCGTCGGCGTCGGCTACGCGACGCATGCGGGCATGGCGGTCGTCGCCGACGGATCCCCGGACGCCGCCTGGCGTCTGGAATGCCTGCTCTGGAACGATCCCGCCTCGGGCGTGATGCGCCACGCCGACGCGGGGTACGAGAGCGCGATCGAGACCGCCCGCAAGCAGCGGCTCGACCTGCCGTTCCTGCGCTGATGGGCAAGCTCTCGGGCATTCGCGTGCTCGACCTGTCCCGCGTGCTGTCGGGGCCGTTCTGCACCGCGCTCCTCGCCGACCTGGGCGCCGAGGTGATCAAGATCGAGTCGCCGGGCGCGGGCGACGACTCGCGGCGGTTCGGTCCGTTCGTGAACGGCGCGAGCGTCTACTTCTCGCTGATCAACCGCAGCAAGAAGTCGGTGACGCTCAACCTCAAGCACGCGCGGGCGCGGGAGCTCGTCATGGAGCTCGCGCGCCGGGCGGACGTCGTGGTGGAGAACTTCCGGCCGGGGGTCGCCGCACGGCTCGGGCTCGACTACCGCTCGTTGAAGGAAGCCAACTCCGGTCTGGTGTATCTCAGCATCTCGGGCTTCGGGCAGAGCGGGCCGCGTGCCGATCAGCCGGCCTACGATCTCATCATCCAGGCGATGTCCGGACTGATGTCCACGACCGGCTTCCCCGACGGGCCGCCGACCTGCGTCGGCGAGTCGCTCGCCGATCTGTGGACCGGGATGCTCGGTTCCTGGGCGGTGCTGGCGGCGCTCGTCGAGCGAGCGCAGACCGGGCGCGGCGAGCACATCGACCTCGCGATGTTCGACTCGCTGCTCGCGATGCAGGTCACCGGCCTCGCCCAGCTCTTCGCGAGCGGTCACGCGCCGCCGCGGGTGGGGAACCGGCATCCGGTCACCACGCCGGTCGACACGTATCCGACTCGCGACGGCTACGTCGCGCTCGTCGCGCCGACCGATGCGCACTTCGTCGCCCTCTCCGAGGTGATCGGGCGGCCGGAGCTCGCGGGCGGCGCGCGCTTCCGCACGAACGCGGCACGACGGGAGCGCGTCGCCGAGCTGCGTGCGATCATCGAGGCGTGGAGCCGCGGCCGCTCGTCGGACGAGGCGATCGCCGCGCTCCGCGCCCGCGACATCCCGGCGGGCCCGGTATGGAACCTCGAGCAGGCGCTCGGCTCGGACCAGGCGGCGGCACGGGAGCTCGTGCGCACCGTCGCGCATCCCACGCTGGGCTCGATCGGCATGCTCCCGCAGCCCGCAAAGTTCCAGCGCGAGCCGGCCGGCGCCGTCACGCGCGAGCCGCTGCTCGGCGAGCACACCGACGAGGTGCTCGGCAGCCTGCTCGGGATGGGCGCGGGCGACATCCAGCAGCTGCGCGCGGCGGGCGTCGTTTGAGCGGCGTGCACACGGGACCTGTGTAAACTCCCGCGCGTGACGGAGCCAACCGAGCCCCGCGCGCCGCGCCCGCCAAGCCCCGGTTCGACGAAACGCGCCGCCGCCCGCCCGCGGTTCAGCGCGGGAGAGCTTGCCCAGCGCCGGGCGAACCTCCCGCGGCCCGAATTTCCGCCCGCGCTTCCGGTCAGCGCGAAGCGCGCGGAGATCGCCCGCTCGATCCGCGATCACCAGGTCGTGATCGTTTGCGGCGAAACGGGTTCCGGCAAGACGACCCAGCTCCCGAAGATCTGCCTCGAGCTCGGTCGGGGCGTCCAAGGGCTGATCGGCCACACGCAGCCGCGCCGGATCGCGGCCCGCGCCACCGCTGCCCGCATCGCCTACGAGCTCAAGACCGAGCTCGGCCGCGCGGTCGGCTTCAAGATCCGCTTCACCGACCGCACCAGCCCGTCGAGCTACGTGAAGCTGATGACCGACGGCATCCTGCTCGCCGAGACCCAGGGCGACCCGGAGCTCGCGCAGTACGACACGCTGATCATCGACGAGGCGCACGAGCGCAGCCTGAACGTCGACTTCCTGCTCGGCTACGTGAAGCAGCTCCTGCCGCGGCGGCCCGATCTCAAGCTCATCGTCACTTCGGCGACGCTCGACGCCGAGCGGTTCTCGAAGCACTTCGACGATGCGCCGGTCATCGAGGTGTCAGGGCGCCTCTATCCGGTCGAAGTGCGTTATCGCCCGCCGCAGCCCGGCGAGAGCGGGGATATCGACCTCGACGAGGCGCTCGTCGACGCCGTGGACGAGTGCGCCCGCGCGGGCGCCGGCGACATGCTCGTCTTCCTCCCGGGTGAGCGCGAAATCCGCGAAGCGGCCGAAGCGCTGCGCAAGCACCACCCGCCGCAGACCGAAATCCTTCCGCTCTATGGCCGGCTCTCGGCGCAGGAGCAGGAGCGGGTCTTCAGGTCCCATTCGGGGCGCCGCATCGTGCTCGCGACGAACGTCGCCGAGACTTCGCTTACCGTGCCCGGCATCCGGTTCGTCATCGATCCCGGGCTCGCGCGGATCAAGCGCTACAGCTATCGCAGCAAGGTCGAGCAGCTCCAGGTCGAGCGGATCAGCCAGGCGGCGGCGAAGCAGCGGGCGGGCCGCTGCGGACGGGTCGCCTCCGGGGTCTGCATCCGCCTCTACGACGAGGACGACTTCACCCGGCGCCCGGCGTTCACCGAGCCCGAGGTGCTCCGGTCCTCGCTCGCGTCGGTGATCCTCCGCATGAAGGCCCTCGGGCTGGCCGCGGTGGAAGAGTTTCCGTTCGTCGATCCCCCGGCAGCGCGGGCGATCAGCGACGGCTACGCGCTGCTCGCGGAGCTGGGAGCGGTCGACGAGCGGAACGAGCTGACCGAGACCGGTCGCCGGCTCGCGAAGCTCCCGGTCGATCCGCGCATCGGCCGGATGGTGCTCGCGGCGAAGGAGGAAGGATGCCTCGCCGAAGTGATGGTGATTGCAGCCGCACTCTCGGTGCAGGATCCGCGCGAGCGGCCGCTCGAGCGCGCGCAGGCAGCCGACGAGGCGCAGAAGAAGTTCGCTGACGACAAGTCGGACTTCCTCGGCTTCCTCAAGCTCTGGCGCTTCTTCGAGGACGGCTTGCACCACGAGTCGAACCGCAAGCTCCACCAGGCCTGCCGCGACCACTTCCTCTCGTTCAATCGCATGCGCGAGTGGCGCGACATCCACTCGCAACTGAAAGAGCTGGTCGCCGAACTCGACTGGAAGGTCGGCGAGATCGCGCCCGACGCGGGCCAGTACGCCCGCGTCCATCGCGCTCTCCTGACCGGGCTGCTCGGCAACGTCGGCCTCAGGACGGAGGAAGGCAACTATCTCGGCGCACGGGGCATCAAGTTCTGGATTCACCCCGGATCGGCGCTGGTCAAGAAGGCGCCGCGATGGGCCATGGCCGCGGAGCTGACCGAAACGACGCGGCTTTTCGCCCGCACCGTCGCCGGGATCGAGCCGGAGTGGCTCGAACGGCTCGGCGCGCACCTGCTGAAACGGTCGCAGAGCGAGCCGCACTGGGAGAAGAAGCAGGCCGCCGTGGTAGCGCAGGAACGGGCGACGCTGTACGGGCTGCCGGTCTACGTCAACCGGCGCGTGCAGTACGGGCCGATCGACCCGGTCGAGTCGCGGAAGATCTTCATCCGCCAGGCGCTTGTAGAGGGCGACTGGGAATCGCGTGCGCCGTTCTTCGCCCACAACCGCCGCCTGGTGCGCGAGATCGAGACCCTCGAGCACAAGTCGCGGCGCCCCGACGTGCTGGTGGACGACGAGCTGATCTACGCGTTCTACGACAGCCTCGTCCCCGCGCAGGTCTGCAACGGCGCCGGCTTCGACGCCTGGCGGAGCGAGGCCGAGCGCAAGAACCCGAAGCTCCTCTTCCTCAAGCGCGACGAGCTGATGCGGCACGAGGCCGCGGGGATCACCACCGAGCAGTTCCCGCACCAGCTTGGGCTCGCCGGACGCACCTTCGCGCTCGAGTACCTCCACGACCCGGGCGGTCCGCGCGACGGCGTAACGCTGACGGTGCCGCTGATCGCGCTCAATCAGGTCAGCGCCGCGCGCACCGACTGGCTGGTGCCCGGCCTCGTGAAGGACAAGGTGCAGCTCCTCGCGAAGTCGCTGCCGCAGAAGATGCGCCATCAGCTCGGGCCGCTCGCGGATTTCGCCGCCGAGTTCGTCGCGGCCGTGCCGCCGGGCGACGTGCCGCTCGCCCAGGCGATCGCGCGCGACGCGCGCGAGAGCCGGAACCTCGTGCTGCCGAACGACGGGGTCCGCCAGGAGACGCTGCCG
>Ga0335084_10006281_pt1 | contig 11804 bp, 13 predicted proteins | sample Lox_Sample_44_FD_206721 | JGI IMG/M metagenome (GOLD analysis project Ga0335084, IMG submission 206721) | Soil microbial communities from Loxahatchee National Wildlife Refuge, Florida, United States - Lox_Sample_4.4 | ecosystem: Environmental > Terrestrial > Soil > Wetlands | place: USA...
GGCCACCTTTGGGCTGCCGGTGTGGCTGCGCGCGGAAGATTCATGGCTCGCCAAGGGCGGCGTGGCGCACGATGGCGAGGTGGCCACGCGCCTGGGCTTGCCGGGCATCCCGGCCTTTGCCGAGACCATCGCGCTGGCGCAGCTCTTCGAGCTCGTGCGCGCCACGGGTGCGCGGGCGCACGTGTGCCGCATCTCCAGCGCCGCGGGCGTTGCCATGCTGCGGCGCGCGAAGCACGACGGGCTGCCGCTCACCTGCGACGTCGGCATCCACCACCTGCATCTCTCGGACATGGACCTGGGGTACTTCGACTCGCACTGCCGCATTGAGCCGCCGCTGCGCAGCCAGCGCGACCGCGAGGCGCTCGCCGCTGCGCTTGCCGACGGCACCATCGACTGCGCCGTGTCGGATCACACGCCGGTGGACGAGGACCAGAAGCTGCTGCCCTTCGCCGAGGCCGAGCCCGGGGCCACCGGGCTGGAACTTCTGCTGCCTCTCGCGCTCAAGTGGGGAATGGAAAGGAAGCTCACGCTCGCGCAGACCCTGGCGCGCATCACGAGCGAGCCGGCGCGCATCCTCGGGGTGCAGTCCGGGCGCATCGAGCCCGGCGCGCCGGCCGACCTCGCGCTCTTCAACCCTCAGGCTCCCTGGCGCGTGACGCCGGCAGCGCTGAAGAGCCAGGGCAAGAACACGCCCTTCCTCGGCCTCGAGCTCGTGGGACGCGTGCGCGCCACGCTCGTCGCGGGGAACGTCGTCTACCAGGCATGAGGCACGTCGCGCTTGCGCTCGCAATTCTCGCCGCCGGCTGCAGTTCGACGCCGGAGAAGCGCCCTGGCGGCTACTACAAGGACGATGGCCCCGGCGACACATCGAAGCTCGCCTCGGTCCCGGACGCCGTGCCGCGCGCCGAGCCGCTGCATCGCTACGCCAACCGGCCCTACGAGGCGATGGGCAGGAAATACGTGCCGCTCACGCGAGTCGGCGTGTTCAAGCAGCGCGGCTCGGCGAGCTGGTACGGCAAGCGCTACCACGGCAGCCAGACCTCCAGCGGCGAGAAGTACGACATGTACAAGATGACCGCCGCGCACCCGATCCTGCCCATCCCGAGCTACGCGCGCGTCACCAACCTCGCCAACAACCGCAGCGTGGTGGTGCGCATCAACGACCGCGGGCCATTCCACGACGGCCGCGCCATCGACGTCTCCTACGCCGCGGCCTACAAGCTCGGCTTCATCGCGCAGGGCAGCGCGCGGGTGGAGATCGAGCAGATCGTGCCGGCCGGTGCGCCGGTCGCGCAGCGCTAGCTCCCGCCAATGCGCGCGCTGCTGCTGTCGCTCGCTCTCGCTTCGGCTTGCGCCGCCGCGCGCGCGCAGCAGGCGCCGCCGGTCGCCGCCAAGGCGTGGCTGCTCGCCGACCTGACAAGCGGCCAGGTCCTCGCCGAGGAAAAGGCCGACGAGCGCTTCGCGCCCGCCTCGCTGACGAAGCTCATGACCGCATACGTGGTGTTCGGCGCGCTGCGCGAGGGCAAGCTCTCGCCCACGGCGAAGGTCGAGGTGTCCGAGCGCGCCTGGCGCGCGCCCGGCTCGCGCATGTTCGTGCAGCCCGGCAAGCCGGTGGTGGTGGACGAGCTGATCTACGGCATGGTGGTGCAATCGGGCAACGATGCGGCCATCGCGCTCGCCGAGGCGGTCGCGGTCTCGGAAGACGCGTTTGCGGAGTGGATGAACCGCGAGGCGGCGCGCCTCGGCATGCAGAACACGCACTTCATCAACGCCACGGGCCTTCCCGGGGCGCAGCACTACAGCACCGCGCGCGATCTTTACCTGCTCGGTGCGGCGCTGATTCGCGAGTACCCGCAGGAATACGCGCGCTACTACGCGATGCGCGAGTACCGCTACAACAACATCACGCAGCTCAACCGCAACCGGCTCCTGTGGCTCGACGCGAGCGTCGACGGCTTGAAGACCGGCCACGCCGAATCCGCGGGCTATTGCCTGGTGGCCTCGGCGCAGCGCGGCGGCCGGCGCCTGCTCGCCGCGGTGCTCGGCGCCGCAACTGATTCCGCTCGCGCACAGGAGGCGCAGAAGCTGCTCAACTGGGGCTACCAGCACTTCGATGGCGTACGTCTCTTCGCGGGAGGCGAGGCGGTACGGTCGGTCGCGGTGTGGAAGGGTGCCCTGCCCGACGTGAATGCCGGCTTCACCGGTCCTCTGGTGGTGACGGTGCCCAAGGGCCAGGCGGCCAAGCTCAGCGCGGAGCTGCTCACGCACCCGCCGGTGCTCGCGCCGGTCGCGAAGGGCCAGCGCGTGGGAATGCTGCGGGTGCAGCTCGACGGCAGGCCGCTGGGCGAATATCCGGTGGTGGCGCTGGAGAACGTCGAGGTGGCGGGCTTCTTCGGCCGCTCCTGGGATACACTGCGGCTGTTGTTCCAGTAGCGGGGCCCATATGGTTTTCCTGAACGGCAAATTCCTCCCGATCGAGCAAGCAACGGTGCCGGTGCTGGATCGCGGCTTCATCTTCGGCGACGGCGTCTACGAGCTGATCCCGGTGTATTCGCGCGCGCCGTTCCGCATGGACGAGCACCTTGCGCGCCTGGAGAAGAGCCTCGGCGCCGTGCGCATCAAGAACCCGTATCCGCGCGAAAAGTGGCGCGAGATCATCGTGCAGCTCATCGCCAAGCAGCCCTGGAACGACCAGGGCGTGTACCTGCAGGTGACGCGCGGCGTCGCCAGGCGCGACCATGCGTTTCCCGCCGGCGTGGAGCCGACGGTGTTCATGATGTGCAATCCGCTCGTCAATCCGCCCAAGGAACTGGTGGAGAAGGGCGCGGCGGCGGTGAGCGCGGTGGACTACCGCTGGCATCGCTGCGACATCAAGTCCATTTCGCTCATCGGAAATGTCCTCTTGCGCCAGGTGTCGGCGGACGCGGGCGCCGTGGAGACGATTCTATTCCGCGACGGCATGCTCACCGAGGCTTCCGCCTCCAACGTGTTCGTGGCGAAGAATGGCGTGCTGCTCTCGCCGCCGAAATCGAACCTGATCCTGCCCGGCATCACCTATGACGTGGTGGTCGAGATCGCGCAGGCGACGAAGATTCCGCTCGAGTTCCGCGACGTCACCGAAGCCGAGGTGCGCGCCGCGGACGAGGTCTGGGTCACTTCCTCGTCCAAGGAGATCCTCGCCATCGTCACGCTGGACGGGAAGCCCGTCGGCGGCGGCAAGCCGGGCGCGCTGTTCCGCAGGGCCTGGCAGGGCTATCAGGAGTTCAAAGCGAAAGTGATGCGCAAGGAGGCGGTCTCGGCCTGATGCCGATCGCCAACGAAGAATCGCTCATTTCCTATCCCACCGACTTCCCGATCAAGGTGATGGGGAAGAAGGAAGGGCGCTTCGCGCACGGCGTGCTCACCATCGTGCGCAAGCACGCACCGGATTTCGACGCGGCGACGATGGAGCTGCGTCCCAGCCGGCAGGGGACCTACCTCAGCGTGACCTGCACCATCCGCGCCACGTCGCGCGAGCAGCTCGATGCGCTCTACAAGGACCTCTGCGACCACCCTTCGGTGGTGATGGTGCTGTAGGTGGACGTTGCGCTCGCGCCGCGGCTGAGGAATTTCGGCCTGGTCGAGTACCTGCCGCTCGTGGTGAAGATGCGCGAGTTCACCCTCGGCCGCACGCCGGAAACGCCGGACGAAATCTGGGTGCTGGAGCACCCGCCGGTGTACACGCTCGGGCAGGGCGCGGATCCGAAGTTCGGCCCGAAGTCCGCCAACGGCATCCCCGTGGTGCACGTCGAGCGCGGCGGCGAGATCACCTACCACGGGCCGGGGCAGGCGGTGGTGTACACGCTGGTGGACCTGCAGCGCCGCGGGATCAAGGTGAGGGAGTTCGTGAACCTGCTCGAGCAGTGCGTGATCAACTTTCTTGTCGGGCACGAGGTCGCTGCCGAGAGGAAGCTGGGCGCCCCCGGGGTCTACGTCGGCGGCGCGAAGATCGCGGCGCTCGGCATCCGCGTGACGCGCGGGCGCGCCTGGCATGGTCTCTCGCTGAATGTGGACATGGATCTCGGCCCGTTCAACGCCATCGACCCCTGCGGCTATCCCGGCTTGAACGTGACGCAGGCGAAAGAGTTCGGCATCAAGGGCAACGCGAAGGAAATTGGCATGCGCCTCGGGCGCATCCTGGTGCACAGGCTCGAGCATGCGTGACGCCGGCGTGAAGGAAAAAGGCCGCGAGAAGACCGCGCGCATCCCCATCAAGATCGTGCCGAAGGCGCCGCTCGCCAAGCCCGCCTGGATCCGCGTCAAGGCGGCGAGCCCGACGTCGCGCTTCACGGAGATCAAGCAGGTGCTGCGCGAGCAGAAGCTGCACACCGTGTGCGAGGAAGCCTCCTGCCCGAACATCGGCGAGTGCTTCGGCAAGGGCACCGCGACCTTCATGATCCTCGGCGACATCTGCACGCGGCGCTGCCCGTTCTGCGACGTGGCGCACGGCCGGCCGCTGGCGCCGGATGCGCAGGAACCCGCGCACCTCGCGGACACCATCGCGCGCCTGAAGCTCAACTATGTCGTCATCACCAGCGTGGACCGCGACGACCTGAAGGACGGCGGCGCGCAGCATTTCGTGGACTGCATCCGCGCGGTGCGCGCAGAATCGCCGCAGACGACGATCGAAGTGCTGGTGCCGGATTTCCGCGGGCGCCTGGACCGCGCGCTCGAGATCCTGCTCGCCGCGCCGCCCGACGTGATGAACCACAACCTCGAGACGGTGCCGCGCCTTTACAAGCGGGTGCGGCCGGGAGGCGACTACCAGCACTCGCTCAGGCTCCTGCAGGAGTTCAAGCGGCGCGTGCCGGGCGTGCCGACGAAATCAGGACTGATGGTGGGCCTGGGCGAGATTGACGACGAGATCCTGGCGGTGATGCGCGACCTGCGCGCGCACGGCGTGGACATGCTCACCATCGGCCAGTACCTGCAGCCCTCGCCGCACCACCTGCCGGTCGAGCGCTACGTGCATCCGGACACCTTCGCGATGTTCGAGCGCGAGGCGCAGGCGATGGGATTCAAGCACGCGGCGATCGGGGCGCTGGTGCGAAGCTCGTACCACGCGGACAGGCAGGCGCATGAAGCGGGGGTCGAATAGTGTTTGAGGGCGGCTGCGGCTGCCGTCTCGTTCGCTACCGCATGACCTCGAAGCCGCTCTTCGTGCATTGCTGCCACTGCACTTGGTGCCAGCGCGAGACGGGAACCGCGTTTGCGCTGAACGCGATGATCGAGGCCGACCGCGTGGAGCTGCTTGAAGGCGCAGTCGAGGTGATCAACACGCCCTCGCTGAGCGGCAAGGGACAGAAGATCTCGCGCTGCCCGAATTGCCGCATCGCGCTGTGGAGCAATTACGCGGGCGCGGGCGACGCGGTGCGCTTCGTGCGCGTGGGCACGCTCGATGAGGCGGGACGCTTCCCACCCGACATTCACATCTTCACTTCAACCAAGCAGCCGTGGGTGGTGCTGCCGCCAGGCGCGCAGGCGGTGCCGGAGTTTTACCAGATCTCGGAGCGCTGGCCGAAGGAAAGCCGCGAGCGCCGCGCCGCACTGACGGCGGCGCGACAGAAGTCCTGACGCTGTCCCCTGATCAAGGGACTGTCAGGCGACTCGCTGGCGGCTATCCTTCCGCATTCCCGTGCACATCGTCTACTACGTCGCCTCCAGCGTTGACGGCTTCATCGGGCCGCCGGACGGCAGCCTCGACTGGCTTTCCCGCTTCGAAGGCGGCACGGAGGACTACGGCTACGCCAAGTTCTACGGCTCGGTGGATTCGGTGCTCCTCGGCCGCAAGACCTACGAGCAAAGCCTCGGCTTCGGCAAGTGGCCCTATGAGGGCAAGCGCTGCTGGGTGTTCTCGCGCCAGAAACTCGATGCTCCGCCTGCGGGCGTTACCGTCACCATGGACAGCCCGCGCGAGGTGGCGCGCGAGATCAAGCGCGACCGCCTGCGGCGCGCATGGCTGGTCGGCGGCGGTGAGCTGGCGGGCGCGTTCCGCGCCGAAGGGCTGATCGCTGAGTACATCATCTCGGTGATTCCGGTGATGTTGGGGAAGGGAATCCAGCTCTTCGGCGGGAACGGCGCCCATGAAGCCCTCACGCTCGTCGAATCGCAGCGCTACGCGAGCGGGATCGTGCAGCTCCGGTACGTCCGGGAGAAGTAGCGCGCTAGTTGCGCACCACCAGTGCGTCCTTCACGCCGGTGACGCCGGCGATGGTCTCGGCGGCCTTCACCGCTTTGTTGCGCTGCGTCTGGTCCTTGACGAAGCCCGAGAGCAGGACTTCGCCGCGGTAGGTCTCGACCGAGACGTCGAGCGAATTCACGGCCGGCTCGCGCAGCAGCGCTGTCTTCACCTTCGCGGTGATGAGGCTGTCGGTGGCGAAGCGCTCCGCGTAGGCGCGATCCTGCAGCGACTCGGCCTTCACGAACTCCTCGGGATCCAGTTTGCCGTCATGGTTGGCGTCGGCTTCCTTGAAAGGGCCGGAATAGTCGCGGATGTTCTTCACTTCATCCTGCGACAGGAAGCCGTCGCGGTTGACGTCGAGTTCGATGAATTTGGCGTTGCCAACGCGCGCCTTGGCCTTTCCTTCCATGGCATTGTCGTCGGCCTGCGCGAACGGAATCGCCCAGGCAAGCGCGGTGACGCTGAGTATGGTCCTGGCGGTGCGGGTAAATTTCATCTGCGACTCCTCTTCCGTTGTCGGAAACGGCGCGAGCCCCGAGGGGCCCGCGCTGTTCCTCAGACCCGCAACGCGCGTGCCAAGTTCATCGTCCATGCGAAATCAAAGGCTTGCATGATTGAAAGGATGCGCACGAGAGACAATAGCGTCGCAATATGACGACAGTTCGCGCGCGCCAGGGGCGCGCGGCGGCGACACTTCATGAAATCAGGCCGGGTCGGCCAGGACGCGCTCGACGAGCGCGTGGAACTCGCTCCAGTCGGGCTCGCCGAGATAGCGCTTGACGATGCGGCCGCGCCGGTCGAGCAGGAACGTGGTCGGCGTGACGCTCACGTTGCCGAAGCCGCGCGCCACCGCGCCATCCCCGTCGAGCGCGACCTGGAAGGGCAGCGCGCGCTTCTGCGCGAAGTCGGCTACCAAGTTCGGATTGTCGTAGCTCATCGCCACCGCGATCGTCTCGTAGCCGCGCGACGAGAACTTCTTCCAGGCCTCGACCATCCGCGGCATCTCTTCGACGCAGGCGACGCAGGAAGTGGCCCAGAAGTTGACGAGCACCACCTTGCCGCGCAGGTTCGCCGTGCCGAAGTTCTGCCCGGAAAGCGTGACGAAGCGCACGTTGGGCGCGGCAGCATCGCGGGTGAGCACGGCGACGGCGGCACCGGCGGCGATTGCCACCGCGGCGACAGCAGCGATAAGCTTCTTCCGCATGAGGGCCGCTATTGTCGCCGCGTTCGCGGCGCTTGTCATGGCTTGGACGGGCGTGGCCGCCGCGCAGCTTGAGAACATCTCCAACCGCGAGGCGGTAAGCGCGCTCAGGGCGGCGCTGGACAAGGGCTCGCGCGCCGCGGTGGAGCAGCTCGGGCGCGAGAACGGCTTCCTGGGTGACGGGCGCGTCAAGATCCCGCTGCCGGAGTCCCTGCAGCGCGCCGAGCGCACGATGCGCCGCTTCGGCATGGGCAAGTACGCCGACGAACTGGTGCTCTCTATGAATCGCGCGGCGGAAGCGGCGGTGCCGGAGGCGAAGCAGCTCTTCGTGGACTCAGTGAAGAAGATGACCGTGCAGGACGCAAAGGGCATCCTCACGGGTGGCGAGACCGCGGGCACGGAATACTTCCGGCGTACCACCTCCCAGCAGCTGCACCAGCGTTTCCTCCCCATCGTGAAGAAGTCCACCGCGAAAGTGGGCGTCGCGCAGACCTACAACCGCTATGCCCAGCAGGGCGCGGCGTTCGGTCTGGTGAAGCAGGAGCAGGCCGACTTGGACGAATACGTGACGCAGAAGGCTCTCGACGGCCTTTACTTCATGGTGGCGGAGGAGGAGAAGAAGATCCGCAAGGATCCCGTGGGGACCGCCTCCAGCATCATCAGGAAGGTCTTCGGCGCGCTGTGAAAATCGGGGTCAGACCCCAATTTCCCGAAAATTGGGGTCTGACCCCGATTTAGTGGGCTTGGTCCCAGTTGTCGCCGACGCCGACGTCGACGATAAGGGGGACGGCGAGCTCGGCAACGCCCTGCATCAGCTCGCGCAGCTTCTGCTGCGCCGTCGTGAGCTCCGCCGCCGGCACTTCCAGCACCAGCTCGTCGTGCACCTGCATGATGAGCTTGGTCGCGCGCTTCTCCCGCTCGAGCCATGTCTGCACCGCGATCATTGCCAGCTTGATGAGATCAGCTGCCGTGCCCTGCATCGGCGCGTTGATCGCCGCGCGCTCGGCGCCCTGGCGGCGCTGCGGGTTGGCGGAGCGGATCTCCGGCAGCCACAGCCGCCGGCCGAACACGGTCTCGACATAGCCGTCGGCGCGCGCCTTGTCCTTGGTTTCGTCCATGTAGCGCTTGACGCCCGGGTAGCGCGAGAAATACGAATCGATGTAGGCCTGGGCGGTCGTGCGTTCAATGCCGAGGTTCTGCGCCAGGCCGAAGGCGCTCATGCCGTAGATCAGCCCGAAGTTGATCACCTTCGCCGTGCGCCGCTCGTCGGCCGAGACCTCCTCCAGCGTCCTCCCGAACACCTCGGCGGCGGTGGCGCGATGCACGTCGTGGCCGTGCGCGAAAGCGTGGCGCAGGCCCTCGTCGCCCGAGAGGTGCGCCATGATGCGCAGCTCGATCTGCGAGTAGTCGGCGCTGACGATCTTGCACCCCGGCGGCGCGACGAAAGCCTCGCGGATGCGCCGGCCCTGCGGCGTGCGGATCGGGATGTTCTGCAGATTCGGATCGTTGGAGGCGAGGCGCCCGGTCACCGCCACTGCCTGCGAGTAGGTCGTGTGCACGCGTCCCGTGCCGGGGTGCACCATCTTCGGCAGCTTGTCGGTGTAGGTGGACTTGAGCTTGGCGAGCGCGCGGTATTCGAGCAGCAGCTTGGGCAGCGGATAGTCGAGCGCCAGCTCCGCGAGCACGTCCTCGTCGGTGGAGGGCTGGCCCGAGGGCGTCTTCTTCTTCACCGGGAGCTTCTGGCGCTCGAACAGGATCTCCTGGATCTGCTTGGGCGAGTTGAGGTTGAAGGGCTGCCCCGCGGCCTGGTAGGCCTTTTCCTCGAGCGCGAGCATCTCCTTGCCGAGCTCGTGGCTCTGCGCCTCGAGCTTTGCGCGATCGAGCAGCACGCCGTTGCGCTCCATCTTGAGCAGCACGTGCATCACCGGCAGCTCGATCGACTCGTAGACCTCCTTCAGGCGCGGCTCGGCCGCGACCTTGCGATACAGCACCTCGTGCACCGCCATCGCGCAATCGGCGTCCTCGGCCGCGTACTCGGTCGCGCGGCCGATTTCCACCGCCGAGAACGGAATGCGCGCCGCCCCTTTGCCGGTGACCTCGTCGTAGGAGATCGTCTTCCAGCCGAGGTGCCGCTGCGAGAGCGAATCGAGGTCGTGCCGCTCGTGCACCTCGACCACGTAGGACTCGAGCAGCGTGTCGTGCGCGATGCCGCCGAGCTGCACGCCGTGGTTGGCGAGCACGTGCGCGTCGAACTTGAGGTTCTGGCCTACCTTGGCGTGCGTGGCGCTCTCCAGCCAAGGCTTCAGATGCGCGAGGGCGCGCGCCACGCCCACTTGCTCCGGCGCGCCGGGATACTGGTGCTCGAGCGGCAGGTACGCCGCTTCCTCGCCGAACGCGAACGACATGCCGACGAGGGTCGCGGTCATCGGCTCGAGGCCCGTGGTCTCCGTGTCGAAACCTACGAGCGGCGCCTTTTCCATGCGCGCCAGCCACACGGCGAGCGCTCTCTCATCGGCGAGCGTCACGTACTTGCGGCGCTTCGCCTCGGTGCCAGGGCCGGCGCCGGCAGCCGAAGCTGAGGCGGCCGCAGATGTGCCGGGGGTACCGGGCCGGGCTGCGGCGCTTGCGGCCGCGCCGGTGCCGCCCAGTTCCGCGAGCCAGGTGCGAAAGCCGAAGCGCGCGAAGAGCTCGCGCAGCTTCCCCCGGTCTTCCCGGCTATCGAGCTGCTCGAGGCCGAGCGGCAGCGCCACGTCGCGCTTCACGATGAGGAGGCCCCGCCCCTTGGGCAGCCAGTCGAGCGCCTTGCGCAGGTTCTCGCCTACCACGCCGGAGATTTCCGTCGCGTGCGCCATCACCGCGTCGAGCGAGCCGTACTGCTGGATCCACTTCGCCGCGGTTTTCGGCCCGACCTTGTCCACGCCGGGGATGTTGTCCACCGCGTCGCCGGTGAGTGCGAGGTAATCCACGATCTGCGCGGGCGTCACGCCGAACTTGCGCTGTACGCCCTCGGGGTCGAGCGTCTCGTTGGACATGGTGTTGACGAGCGTCACGCGCTCCTCCACGAGCTGCGCGAGGTCCTTGTCGCCAGTAGAGATCACGGTGCGCCAGCCCTTGCGCTTGGCCTCTTCCGCGAGCGTGGCGATGACGTCGTCGGCTTCCACGCCCTCGACGGCGAGCACCGGCCAGCCGAGCGCGGCGCAGGCCTGCTTCAGCGGCTCGATCTGCGCGGCGAGCGCCTCGTCCATCGGCGGGCGATTCGCCTTGTACGCGGGATACTCCGCGTCGCGGAACGTAGGGCCCTTGGTGTCGAACACGCAGGCTCGCGCCTGCGCCTTGTAGTCCGCGGCGAGCCGCCTTAGCATGTTGAGTACGCCGTAGATCGCGCCCGTCGGCTCGCCGCCGGGACTCTTCAGCTCCGGCAATGCGTGAAAGGCGCGGTACAGGTACGAGGACCCGTCCACCAGCAGGAGCGTCTTTTGCGGATCGTTCGCCGACACGATGACTGACGACAGGCTGCCCAAACCTTCGACCCCGGATCGCAGCTTCAACGCGCGCGAGGCGTGGCGGGTGTTCGGCATTATGTCAGAGTTCGTCGACGCGACTGAGCACCTGGCCAACATCCGTCCCGCGGTTTCTGTGTTCGGCAGCGCGCGCGCCGCGCCCGGGTCGCACTACTACGCCCTGGCCGAGCAGGTGTCGCGCCTGCTCTCGGACGCGGGCTTCGCGGTGATCTCGGGTGGCGGCCCCGGGGTGATGGAGGCGGCGAACAAGGGCGCGTTCGCCGGCCGCTCGGACGCGATCGGCCTCAACATCGAGCTGCCGCGCGAGCAGAAGGCCAACCAGTACCAGAACATCAGCCTGCAGTTCAGACACTTCTTCACGCGCAAGGTGATGTTCGCCAAGTTCGCCACCGCGTTCGTCATCCTGCCCGGCGGCTACGGCACGCTGGACGAGCTGTTCGAAGCGCTGACGCTGGTGCAGACCGGCAAGACGCGCAAGATGCCGATCATCCTCATGCACGAGCCCTTCTGGCGCGGGCTGATCGCCTGGTTCCGCGAGCGCCTGGTGGGGGAGGGCATGATCGACATGCGCGACGTCGGCCTGCTCCAGGTGATCGACGAGCCGCAGGGCGTGGTGGACGCGATCTTCGCCTACTACGAAAAGCGCGGCTTCGAGCCATCGCCCGCAGAGCGCGAGGTCCTGCTCAATCTGTAGGCAAGCTGCAAGCAAGCGCCGCGCATCGAGTAAACTGGACGTCATGCGACGCCTTCTCGCGACAGCTCTGTTGCTGGCGGCGATGGGCGCAGCCGCGCAAGGCCGGCGCGTGGAAGTTCCGCCGCCGCCGCCCCTCGAGCCGGTTCCCGCAGCGCCGCCCGCGCCCGA
>Ga0335084_10006283_pt1 | contig 11803 bp, 6 predicted proteins | sample Lox_Sample_44_FD_206721 | JGI IMG/M metagenome (GOLD analysis project Ga0335084, IMG submission 206721) | Soil microbial communities from Loxahatchee National Wildlife Refuge, Florida, United States - Lox_Sample_4.4 | ecosystem: Environmental > Terrestrial > Soil > Wetlands | place: USA: Florida...
CCGAGGAATCCCTTCGTCCCCTCAACGTCTCCCGTTGCCTCGGCGTCCGCCCCCCGGACCCCGGTCCGCGCCGCGGTACTCTGGGTCGGGTCGGGCGGGGTCGGGTCGGGCGGGCGCGGCGCGCGAGACGCGCGAACGCCGGTGACGGATGTCCGGTGTCGGGTGCAGTATCTGGCTCGTGCTCGTCGAGGTCGCCGTCGCCGCCGCGGTGCGCGGGACGTTCACCTACCGCGTACCGACGGAACTCGCCCGCGAGGTCAGCCTGGGACAGCGCGTGGCGGTCCCCTTCGGGAGAAGCCGCCGCGCCACCGGCTACGTGGTCGGCTTCCCGACCGCGCCACCCGAGGGCCTCGAGCTGCGCGACGTCACCGAAGTACTCGACGCGGAGCCACCCTTCACCCCCAAGCTCGTGGAGCTGCTCCGCTGGGCCGAGTCCTACTACCTCGCCCCTCCGGGCGAGCTCCTCCGCGCGGCCCTGCCGCCGGGCTTGAACGCGCGCCGGGGCGAGGCCGGGCCCGCACGCCGCGGCGTCGAGTACGCGGCCCCCGCCCCGGGCGCGGCCGAGGCCGTCGCCCGCCTGGCCCGCGCTCCCGCACGCCGCGCGCTGCTCGAATACCTGCTCGCGCGCGGCCGCATCCCGGTAGAGGAGCTGCGCACCGCGTTCCCACGGGGCCGCGTGACGCTCACGGGCCTCGCCCGGAAGGGTCTCGTCATCCTCGACCGCGAGTCGCCGGTGGCCCGGAGCGGCCTCCTTCCCGGCGGATCAGGCGTTCCGGCGCTCACCGCGCACCAGAGCGCCGCGCTCGCCGAGCTCGAGCCGGCGCTGGGCCGCTTCTCCACCTTCCTCCTCCACGGCGTGACCGGCTCCGGCAAAACCGAGGTCTACCTCCGGCTCATCGCCCGGGCACGCGAGGCCGGCAAGGGCGCGCTCGTGCTCGTGCCGGAGATCGCGCTCACGCCGCAGCTCGCGGGCCGATTCCGCGCCCGCTTCGGGGACGACGTGGCGCTCCTCCACTCCGGACTGTCGGCCGCCGAGCGACACGCGGAGTGGAACCGGCTGCGCTCGGGCGACGCCCGCATCTGCGTGGGAGTGCGCAGCGCCATCTTCGCGCCCGTTGCAGAACTCGGCGTCATCGCCGTCGACGAGGAGCACGACCCGAGCTTCAAGCAGGAGGACGGCCCGGCCTACCACGCCCGCGATCTCGCGGTGGTGCGCGGTCGAATCGAGGACGCGGTGGTCGTGCTGGGCTCGGCGACCCCGTCTCTCGAGACGCTCGAGAACGCGACGCGCGGCCGCTACCGGAGGCTGGAAATGCCGGCGCGCATCGACGACCGGCCGCTGCCGGAGGTGCGGCTCGTGGACCTGTCGCGCCTGCGCCGCGGTGGGAAGGACGTGGGCCCGGGACTCATCTCGCCGGAGCTCGCGGACGCGCTCGCGTCGACGGTGGAGGCCGGCCAGCAGGCGATCCTCTTCCTCAACCGGCGCGGCTACCAGACGCTGGTCCTCTGCGAGACCTGCGGCGAGGAGGCACGCTGCACCGAGTGCTCGGTGTCGCTCACCCACCACGCCAGGCGGGGCATCCTGCTCTGCCACACCTGCGGCCACACCGAGCGGATGAGCACCGCCTGCCCGTCGTGCGGAGGCGTGCGTTTCGGCGTGGGGGTGGGAACGGAGCAGGTGGAGGAGGCGGTGCGCGCCGCGGTCCCCACGGCGCGGGTGGCCCGGCTCGACCGCGACGCCGTGTCCTCCGCCGACGACACCGCGGCGCTGCTCGCCCGTTTCGCTCGGCGCGAGCTCGACGTGCTCGTCGGCACTCAGATGGTGACGAAGGGTCACGACTTCCCGGGCGTGACGCTCGTGGGCGTGGTGCTCGCCGACACGGCGCTCGCCCTCCCCGATTTTCGCGCCGCCGAGCGGACCTTCCAGCTCCTCACCCAGGTGGCCGGCCGCGCGGGACGCGGCAAGGACCCCGGGCGCGTGCTGGTACAGACCTTTCACCCGTCCACGCCGGCCATCTCGTGCGCGACCGCCCACGACTACGCCGCGTTCGCGGCGAACGAGCTCGAGAAGCGTCGACGGTACGGCTTCCCGCCCTACTCGCGCCTCCTCGCGGTCCGCGTCGAGGGGTCCGAGGGCGGGGCACGCCGTGCCGCGGAGGCGCTGGCACTGGCCGCCCGGCCGTTGCTCGGGCCGGAGCTGTCGATGCTGGGGCCAGCCCCGGCGCCCATCGAGCGCATTCGCGGGCGGACTCGCTGGCAGGTCCTCTTCCGGGCGGCGGCCGCCCCTGCGCTCTTCCACGTGCATGAAGCGCTCGCACGGGTCGCTCGCCGGCCGCCGGGTGGGGCGTCCATACGGTTCGACATGGACCCGCACGCGATGCTGTGAGGTCGGCAGAGCGGGTGGGGATTCCGGGGCCGGATCACGCCCTTCGAGCGGGTGCGGGCGGATGCGCCGCGGCCGGGCGGCCGAACGGCGGAACTCTCGGTCCGGACGAGCCCGCGAGCGGACGAGCCCGGACGAGCCCGCCGCCCCCCGGATGCCGGCCGATATCGCCAAATTCTGTCGTTGGGTCGCGTGCTTGGTGCCCCCGAACGGTCGATCCATAATTCGCCCGCGTGCCCAGGATCCTGCTCGTCGACGACGACATCGCCGAGATCTCCGCGGTGAAGCGCGTCCTCGCGCGGGCCGGGCACCAGCCCGTTCTCGCCACGAACGCCTCCGACGCCATGGCCGCCATCGGCCAGGCGCCGCCCGACCTGCTCGTGGTCGGCTCGACCTGCGAGAACGGCGAGGCGCTCGCGATGGCCGTCCGCGTGGCGTCGGGCGAGGCCGGTGTGGCGCCGATGGCGACCGTGGTGCTCGGCGAGGCCCCCGGAACGCCCGAGGGCGCCGCGGTGGTCCCCCGGCCGCTCGACCCGGCGCAGCTCACCGAGGAGGTCGCGAAGGCCCTCCGCGGCGTCACCCCCGCAGAGCCGCCCGCACCGTCCCGCCCGGGCGCCACGAGGTCCCCGGCGCGCGGCGTGCCCGTCGCCAGGATCTCGACCGACAAGGCGCCCGCTTCCCGGCCTCCCTCGCCGCAGGTCGTCACGAAGCCGCCCCGCACGATCATCCCGCCGCCGCCCCCCGAGCCCACCGCGCCCGAGCCCGCGCCTTCGACACGCCACCACGCCCCGGCGGCCCAGCCGCGGCCTGCGCTCAGCGTGGACGTCACCGCCGCCCTCGAGCCGGTCGAGCCCCGTCGCCCGCAAGCCGGGCGCGCGTCCCCGGCCCGTGGTGCGCAGCGGGCACCCGCCGCCGTGCCCCAGGATCCCGGCGCCCGGCGTGCGGCCGCGGCCGAGGCCCTCCGCGCGCGCGCCGAGGAGCTGCGGCGCGGCGCCGTCACCACTTCCGGCCGCTCCCCGATATCCGAGGAGGTGGTCGACGACGAGCTCGACGCGCTGCTCGAGCACGTGGGCGAGGACGACGACGCCCCGTCCGCCGGCGCGGTCGTCGCGACGGCGCCTCCCCGTCCCGCCCCGGCCCCGCGCGCCGCCGCCCCCTCCGCCCCCGCCGCGGCCCGACCCGCCCCGCCGGCGAAGGACCCGGAGGCCCAGCGCCGCCTCGCCGAGGAGCGCGCCGCCGCCGACGAGGCGCGACGGCGCGCCCAGGAGGCCGCCGAGGATGAGTCGCGCCGGGCACGCGAGGCCGAGGCTCGCGCGCAGGCCGAGTCCGAGGCGCGCCGGAAGCTCGAGGGGGAGCTCGAGGCGCTGCGCCGCCAGATGGACGAGGAGCGCCGCACCGCGGCCGAACGGCTCGCCGAGGCCGCCGCGGAGCACGAGCGCGCCCAGGCCGAGGGCCGCGCCGCGGACGAGCTCTCGCGCCTCGCCGAGGACGAGGCCCGCGTCCGGAGCGAGGCCGATTCGCGGCGGCGCGAGGAGGAGGAGGCCGAGCTGCGCCGCGCGGTGGAGAGCGCCCGCGCCGACATGGAGTCCCTGCAGCGCCAGAAGGAGGAGGAGGCGCGCCGCCGCGCGAAGGTCGAGGCGGAGCTCGCGCGGCTGACCGAGGAAACCGCGCGACGACAGGGCGGCCCGGCGGTCCCGGTCTTCCCCGACTCGATGGCCGCCCGAGAGGCGGAGCCCGCCCCGTCGTACGATTTCCCCGAGGAAGCCGCCGCCGAAGCGGACCCGGTGGAGGAGGAAGCGCGCCGCCGCGCCCAGGCGGAGCGCGACCGGCGCTCCGCGCGCGCCGACGGCGACGAGCGCGAGCGCGACCTCGCCTGGCCCGAGCCCTCGAGGACCCCGCCGCCCACACTGCCTCCCGAGCCGGAGACGCCGGCCCGCGCACCCCCCCTGCCGCCGCCGGAGCTGCGCAGCGGCTCGCTCGCCGAGATGCCCGCCCCCCGCCTGCTGGCGCTCGCCTGGCGCGCGAAGCTCTCCGGGCGGCTCGACTTCCAGGGCGGCGCGGCGCGCTCGCTCCACCTCGAGGAGGGGCGCATCGTCGGCGCCACGAGCGCGGAGCCGTCGGAGCGGCTCGAGGAGCTGGCGCTCAGGCTCGGGCTCGTGACGCGCGACCAGTACCGTCAGGTCGCCGCCGCCGCGGCCGCACTCCCGGCCCGCCGGGCGGCGCTGCTCCTGCTCGAGCGCGGGTACCTGAAGCCCAACGAGCTCACCGGTCTCGTCCGGCGCCGCGCTGCCGAGATCGTGTACGGGCTCTTCGCCGAGGAGAACGGCCGGTTCCGCTGGGTCGGCGCCGAGGTTCCGCCCGAGGAGCGCATCGGGCTCGATCGCGGGACGCTCGCGCTCGCGGTGGACGGCGTGCGCCGTCGCTGGCTCGCCCCCCGGCTCGAGCCGTTCCTGGGCGGGCCCGCCACCCTGCTCGCGCCCGCCGGGCCGGGCGCGCCCCCGCTCGCCGAGCTGGGCCTCTCGGCCGACGAGCGCCGGGCCGTGGCCCTCGCCGACGGGCTGCGCACGCTCGACGAGATCGAGGCGGCGAGCCCGCTCGATCCGCTCACCACCCGTCAGGTGCTGTGCGCGCTCGTCCTGGCGGGCTCGCTCGTCGTGCGCGTGCTGGGAGCCGGCAGGACCGCCGGCGCAGCGGCCGCGGCCATCGACCTCGCCCGCGTGAAGGAGAAGCTCGACCACGCGCGGCGCGCGGACTACTTCACGGTGCTCGGCGTGGGCAGGCTTTGCACGCCGAGCGAGGTGCGCGAGGCGGCCGACCGGCTGGCGAGCGAGTTCGCCCCCGGCCGCTTCCAGTCGGTACGGGAGGAGGGCCTCCCCGGGCGCCTGGAGGAGATCCTCAGGGTCGTGGGCGACGCCCGCGAGGTCCTGGCCGACGAGCGGCTGCGCGAGGAGTACCTGCGGGGCCTCGGCGAATGAACGTTTTCGACGCGGAGCCTCCGACCCGGAGGTGGGACGTGCACGGGGTCGCGCGACGCGTTAAAGATGTGGGCCGCAGCGAAACCGAGCATCGGAGCGCCGAGAGAGCATGATTCGCGAAATCGTCATCTGGCCGGACCCCATCCTCACGCGGCAGGCGAAGCCCGTGGACGACGTGGACGACGGCGTCCGCCGCCTGCTCGACGACATGGCCGAGACCATGTACGCCGCCGACGGCGTGGGGCTCGCCGCCCCCCAGATCGCCGAGCTGCGCCGGCTCGTGGTCATCGACACCTCGCCCCGGCAGGAGGGGCAGAAGCTCATCCACCTCGTGAACCCCGAGATCGTCCGCAAGGAAGGCGTGGCGGTCTGGACCGAGGGGTGCCTGTCCATCCCGGGCGAGGCCGAGGAGGTCGAGCGGGCCGCCAAGGTGTGGGTGCGCGCGCTCGACTACCACGGGAAGCCGTTCGAGCTGGAGTGCGACGGCCTGCTCGCCATCGCGGTCCAGCACGAGACCGACCACCTCGACGGCACGATGTTCGTGGACCACCTCTCCAGCCTGAAGCGCGAGCTCATCAGGCGCCGGATGAAGAAGATGAAGGCCGGCCGGCTCGCCGAGATCCGCGACGCGCCCAGGCACGAGAGCGCGCTCTAGAGCCCCTCGGCCGCGGGCCGCCTCGTTGGCCCTGCGCGCGGGGAGAACGGGACGACCTCAGAGCCTCTCGTCGATCGCCCGGTTGCTCATCGCGTCCGCCTGCTCGTTCTCCTCGCGGGGGATGTGGCGGACCTCGATCCAGCCGAAGCCCTTCAGGAGCTCGCGGGCCTCGTCGTGGAGCGGCTTCAGGTGATCGGCCTTCACGGCGTAGTCGCCGGCGAGCTGCTTCACCATGAGCTCGGAGTCGGAGAGGACCTCGATCTCCTTGATGCCCATGGCCTTGGCACGCTTGAGGCCCAGGATGAGCGCCATGTACTCGGCCACGTTGTTCGTCGAGTCACCCAGGAACTTGCCCACCTTCGCGACGATGTGGCCGTCCGCGCTGATGATCACCGCGCCCGCGCCGGCCGGGCCGGGGTTCCCCCGGGCGGCGCCGTCGGTGTAGAGGCGGGTGCGCTTCGCCCGCTCGGCGGCCTCGGCCGCGGCGGCGGCCTCGCGCTCGCGCTGCTCGGCGGCGGCGCGCTCGCGCTTCCGCTGCTCGCGCTCGACCTTGGAGAGCTCCATGGACTCGTCGAGCTCGGCGGCGGCCCGAGCGGCGGCCTTCTCGACGTCGCTCTGCTTGCGGACCTTGATGCCCTTCGAGCCGGCCGCGGCGGTGGCGCCCGCCTTCTGCGCCTCGAGCTCCTCGACCCGGTCGGCCGCGGCGGCGATGAGCTTGCCGAGCGTGTCGCGGTTGTAGCCCTTGTAGCGCGCCAGCGCGCGGGGGAGATCCTCGTTGGCGGCGATGAAGCGGAGGAGCTCGGCGAGGACGGGATTCGCCACGGTCAGGCGGGGGACGGGGCGGACGGGTTCACGGCCTCCGCCGAGTAGATGATGCGGTGGCAGTTCGGGCAGGTCTCGATGGAGTTGGCCCGCTGCAGGGTGATGGCGAGCTGGGGCGGGATGTTCCGGTGGCAGCCCTTGCAGGTCATGCCCACCACCGGAGCGACGGCGATGCCGGCCCGGCGCTTCTTGATGTTCTCGTACTTGCCGAGGAGACCGGGGTCGACCATCTTGGCCGCGTCGGAGCGCCGCGCCTCGAGGGCGGCGACCCGCTCCTCCTCGGTGGCCCGGGACCTGTCCATCTCGACGAGCTCTGCCTGGGCCGCCATCTCGCGCTCCGACAGCGCACCGCCGAGATCGTCGAGCGACTTCTGCAGGTCGGACGCGGCGGCGGTCAGCGTCTTCACCTGCTCGGACTGGCCGTCGTTCGTCTTCTTGGCGATGTCGATCTCGCGGGAGAGCGCGGCGTACTCGCGGGGGGTGCGGATCTCGCCGAGCCGGCCCTCCCACTTCTTCACCTTGTCGCGCTCCATCCCGAGCAAGGACTCGATCTGGCGGCGCTCGCGCTCGTTCGCGTCCAGGCGCGCCTTGGCCTCGTCGTACGCCTTGCGCGCCGCGGCCACCGACTCGTCCACCTTGGTGCGCCGCGAGGGCAGCTCGGCCAGCCGGCCGTGGACCTCGCCCAGCTCGAGATCGATCTGCTGCAGCTCCTCCAGCGCCTTCAGCTTCTCACGCAGCGACAAGGTCCTGCTCCTCGCTTCCTTGGGGCCCACCAGGATTCGAACCTGGATCGAATCGGTTATGAGCCGACCGCTCTGACCGTTGAGCTATGGGCCCATCCGGCCCGGTGGGCTCGTTTACCACAACGGGCACTTCAGTTCTCCACGAAGCTCTTGAGGCGCTTCGACCGGGACGGGTGCCTGAGCTTTCGCAGGGCCTTGGCCTCGATCTGCCGGATGCGCTCGCGGGTCACCTCGAAGTCCTGGCCGACCTCCTCGAGCGTGTGGTCGCTCTTCTCGCCGATGCCGAAGCGCATGCGCAGGACCTTCTCCTCGCGCGGGGTGAGGGTGGCGAGCACCTTCCTGGTCTGCTCGGCGAGGTTCATGTTGATGACCGCGTCCGAGGGCGACACCAGCGACTTGTCCTCGATGAAGTCGCCGAGGTGGCTGTCCTCCTCCTCGCCGATGGGGGTCTCCAGCGAGATGGGCTCCTTCGCGATCTTGAGGACCTTGCGGACCTTGTCGAGCGGCAGCTCCATCTTCTCGGCGATCTCCTCCGGCGTCGGCTCCCGGCCCAGCTCCTGGACGAGGTAGCGGCTCGTCCGGATGAGCTTGTTGATCGTCTCGATCATGTGGACCGGGATGCGGATGGTCCGGGCCTGGTCGGCGATGGCCCGGGTGATGGCCTGCCGGATCCACCAGGTGGCGTAGGTGGAGAACTTGTAGCCGCGCTTGTACTCGAACTTGTCCACGGCCTTCATGAGGCCGATGTTCCCCTCCTGGATGAGGTCGAGGAACTGCAGGCCGCGGTTGGTGTACTTCTTGGCGATGGAGACCACGAGGCGCAGGTTGGCCTCGACGAGCTCGGTCTTGGCGCGCTCGGCCTTGTGCTCGCCCTCGGAGATGGTCCGGTAGGTCCGGCGCAGCTCCTCCACCGGCACCTCGGCCTCCTCCTGGACCCGAAGGACCTTGCGGGCGGCCGTGCGCACCGTGCGGTCGAGCTCCTCGACCTCCTCGGCGGACACGCCCAGCTTCTTCGCGAGCTTCCGGCGCGAGCCCTCGTCGTCGCGCGTCTCGCGCAGCAGGCGCCTCAGCTCGCGCACCGGCACGCCGGCGCGGCGCTCCGCGTCCCAGAGCTCGCGCTCGGCCTCCTCCACCCGCTTGATGAAGCCCTTCAGCTTGAGGACGATGCGATCGATCTGCTTCTTGGAGAGCTGGATGGCCTCCAGGCTCTCCATCATGTCGCCCTCGATCGTCTTCACCTCGTTGCGCAGCTCGCGGCGCTTCACCTCGCTGAGCCGCTTCGCGGACAGGGACTCGCGCACGCGGACGATGTCGCGCTCCAGCTTCCGGATGCGGTCGATGTGCTTCAGCACCTGCTCGACCTTGCGCTCCTCCTCCTTGGGGATGTGCGGGCGCTCCGGCTCGCCGCCCTCGGCGGCGGGCGCGGCGCTCGCGGCCGCCGCCCCTTCGCCCTCGGATTCGGCCGAGGCCTCCACCTCCTCGACCTCCACCTCGTCGAGCGACTCCTCCTCGCCCTCCGCCTGCTGCTCCTCGCCGGCGTCCTTCACGATCTCGCGGATGCGGATCTTGCCCTTCCGCAGGCGCTCGCCGAGATCGAGGATCTCGCGGATGGCGATGGAGGAGGAGAGCACCGCGGCGAGGACTTCCTTCTCACCTTCCTCGATGCGCTTCGCGATCTCGACCTCGCCCTCGCGGGTGAGCAGCGAGACGGAGCCCATCTTGCGGAGGTACATGCGGACGGGGTCGTTCGACTTCCCGTAGCCCGGATCCTCCTCCTCCTCCTCGCGCTCCTCGGCCGCCTCGGTCTTGGCCTCCGGCTCCGGCGGCTTGTCCGGGAGCTTCATCTTCTTCTCGGCGCCGTCGACCACCTCGATGTCGTGCTCGCCGAACATCGACATGACGTCGTCGATCTGGTCCGAGCCGATGTCGGAGGGCAGGGCGTCGTTCACCTCGTCGTAGGTGAGGAAGCCCTTCTCGCGGCCGCGCTCCATGAGCGCCTTCACCTCCGACCGCTCGGTGATGTCGCTCATGTCGTCGGCGGGGAGCTCGTCCTCGTCGTCGGCCTCCTCGGCTCCCTCGACCTCCTCGACCTCCTCGACCTCGCCCTCCTCGCCCTCCTCGCCGGTGGCGAGTGCGCCCTTGCGGAGCTTCGGCTCCTTCTCCTTGCCCTTCCGGTCCCCCTTCTTTCCGACCTCGACCTTGGCGCCCTTGCCGGCCTTCGCCGCCTTGGCGGAGGCGGCGGCGACCCGGGCCTCGCCCGCGTGCGGCTTCGCGTGGCCGGCCTTCGCGGCCTTCGGAGGCCTCGACGACCGGGGGGCGGCGGTGGCCTTGGCGGGACGGGCGGCCTTCGCCGGGCGGGCCTTGCCGGACCGGGCGGCCTTCGCCTTCTTCGGGGCGGCCTTCCTGGCCGGCTTTTTCGCGTGGGCCTTCGTGCTCATGCGCTCCTCTTCCTTCGTAGGCTCGACGGGTCCCTGGGGCCCTTTTGTAACGGGGCGCGGCCGGGCCAGCCCGGCCAAGGTGTCGAGAATGCTTCTCAGCCTTCCGTTCACGAGCCCCGCTCCAGCGCCCGGAGGCGCTTCTCGAGGTCGGTCTTCTTGCGCGCGGCGATCTGCGCGTCGATGGCCAGGTCCTCGGGGATGGGGTTCCCCTTCCTGGCGACGAGGGCGAGCAGCGCCTCGTGTTCGAGGCGGACGGCCTCGATGGCGGCCTTGAGCGTCGCCTTCCTGAACTCGCGTTCCGCGTCCTTCGCCTCGGGCCGGCCAGGGCCGGCGAGCGAACGCACCCTGCGGAGGGTGGCGTCGTCGGCGCCCTTTTCCACCCGCTCCAGGGCCGCCGGGAGCGGGACCGGCCCCTTCATGGCGTCGCGGGCGAGGTCGGCGAGCGGCCCGGCCGGGAGCAGGCCCGGGAGGTTGAGCTCCTCGGCCGCCGGGCCGAGGTCCGGGAAGGCCACGAGGAGGGCCAGCGCGTCGGCGGCCGGCCCGGGAAGCACGGTACGGACGCGCGACGGTGGCCCCCGGTGGGGTTGCGGCCAGGGGCTTCCGGGCTCGGAAGGGCCCTCCCGGCGCGGAGGCAGGCGCGCGAAGCCGGCACGGCGCCCCTCGCCGGACAGCTCGGCGCGCAGCGCGTCGCGGTCGAGGTCGAGCCGCTTCGCGATGGTGTCCTCGAACACCGAGCGGGCGAGGCCCTCCGGCGTCATGCGAACGTGGCCGGCGAGCTCCTGCACCGCGGCGAGCTTCGCCTCGAGGGAGGCCTCGGCGGGCCGGTCGCCGCAGGCCTTCTCGACGGCCCGGTCCACGAGGAACCGGGAGAGCGGGACCGCGGCCTGGAGCAGCGCCTCGACGCCCGACCGCCCGTGCTCGCGGGCGTAGTCGTCGGGGTCCACCTTGCCGCCCTCGCTGGGGAGGATGGCCACCTTGCCGGCCATGCCCGCGGGCAGGAGTGCGGCGGCCGCCTTGCCCGGGGCGGCGAGCCCTGCCACGTCGCCGTCGAAGAGCACCGTCACCTCGCGGCAGTCGCACCGGCCGAGGAGCTCGACGTGCTCGGGGGTGAGGGCGGTGCCGCACACGGCGACGGCGTTCGTCACGCCGGCCTGGTGGAGGCCGATGACGTCGAAGTAGCCCTCGACGAGGACCGCGGAGCGCGTCTTGCGGATGGACTCGCGGGCGAGGTCGAGGCCGTAGAGGACCTTCGACTTCTTGTAGAGCAGGGTCTCGGGCGTGTTGATGTACTTCGCGCCCTGGGCGTCGCCCAGGGCCCGGCCCCCGAAGCCGATCACCTGCCCGTCCATCGCCGAGATGGGGAACATGAGCCGGCCGCGGAAGCGGTCGTACGGCTCCCGGCGCTTGTCGCTGGGGATGACCAGGCCCGCCTTGAGAACCGCCTCCGCTGCGACGCCCTTCGACTGCAGGCGGCCGGCGATGTCGTCCCAGGCGTCGGCGGAGACGCCCAGGCGGAAGCGCTTCACCGACTCCTCGCTCACCCCGCGCTTCTCGAGGTAGGCGTGGGCCTCGGCGGCGTGGCGGGAGGCGAGGCGCGCGGCCCAGTAGCGCGCGGCGGCGTCGCAGGCGGCCAGGATCTCGTTCCTCTCCTTGCGGCGACGGCGGGCCTCGGCGCTGTCCTCCTCGGAGGCCTCGGGGATCTCGACGCCCACCTCGGAGGCGAGCTCGCGCACCACGTCGCGGAACTCCTTGCCCTGCACCTGCTGGAGGAACGTGAACACGTCGCC
>Ga0335084_10006287_pt1 | contig 11800 bp, 7 predicted proteins | sample Lox_Sample_44_FD_206721 | JGI IMG/M metagenome (GOLD analysis project Ga0335084, IMG submission 206721) | Soil microbial communities from Loxahatchee National Wildlife Refuge, Florida, United States - Lox_Sample_4.4 | ecosystem: Environmental > Terrestrial > Soil > Wetlands | place: USA: Florida...
ACTCCCGTGCCGTGGCGCGGCCCGCCGACTATCGCCGGGGCCCCCGGGGCGGCGACGATATTGGAGGTCATCACCGACTTATCGCCCTTGAGGAGGCGCACCTGCATGCGGACCGATTTGCCCTGCAAATCCTTCGGCGTAACCTCCAGCCAGCGATCGTCCGGTGCCGGGATGCGCTTGGAGACGCCAAAATCGACATCGACCTTGTGATGCTCGATCGGCGTGTAATCCGTATAGCGGAAAAGCTTGCGCAGTCGCGGCACGATCTGCTTGAGGCGGTCGTCCATCTGACCGTCGGTGGCCAGGGTGGGCGTCGCTCCCGGCGCGGTGCTCGGTGCTCCGGTGGCGGGGGCGCCCGCCGGGTCCTTGCTCCCTGACGCCGGCTGCGGCGCCGGCGGGTTGGAGGCCTGAAGGATGCGGACCTCGAAGTGAACCGTGCCCTTGGGGGGCGGCGCGACTACGGGAGGAGCCGCGGGGGGAGGAGCCGCGGGGGCAGGAGCCGCGGGAGGAGAAGCCGCGGGAGGCGGACCCGCGGGAGGCGGAGCCGTCGCGGGTGCCTGCGCCCAGACCGGCGACCACGCGGCGAATCCGGCGAGCGCCGTGACGAGAGCGAGCACGAGCAACAGCATGGGCCCGAGCGCGCTTCGCAAGCGCTTTCGGGCATTGTGGAGCCTCGACATCACCGTTCCGATTGGGCAGTTGAGCACGGATGCGATCTCGCGGTACGAGAGCCCTTCGACGTCACTCAGCATGATAATGGCTCGCGCATTGGGCGGCAAGGTATCGAGCGCTTGACTGATACGCTCTCTCTGCTCGGCGCCGAGCGCGGCCTGGTCGGGACGCGCTTCGGGATCGGGCGCCGTGCGCTCCCATTCCTCCGCCGGAATGGCCTGCGTGCCGAAGGCGCGCGCCTGGGCGCCCCGGGAGCGCAGCCGATCCGTCGCAACGTTCATGGCGATCCGGAAGAGCCAGGTGTAGAAGGCCGACTGCCCGCGAAATGACCCGAGCGACTGAAAGGCCCGAACGAACGCGTCTTGAGCGCAATCCCATGCCTCCTCGCGATCGCGCAGCACCTGGTAAGCCAGGCGCCACACGCGCTGCCGGTACTTTTCCACCAGGGGCTCGAAGGCCGCGACGTCCCCGGCGCGGCATCGCTCGATGAGGGCGTGCTCGTCCAATTCCTTCGGAGCGGCAGGAACGTCGCCCTCGGGTGACATCGGCGGAATCCCAGACAGAGTCACGGGTGCCCGCCGCGGCCCTTCCGCCTCCCGCCGCGACCAAAGTTAGACGCCGGAAGGAGGGCCCGCATTCACCGCGGGCGCCGCGACGGCGGCCGCCCTGGAAAGACCGACTGCAGTGCCGCATCCACGCCCAGCAGGTAGCTGGTCGGGCCGAAGCCCGAGATCTGCCCGCTCGCCGCGGTCGCGATCACCGAATGGCGCCGGAACTCCTCCCGGCCGTGGATATTCGAGAGGTGCACCTCGACCACCGGGACCGAGACGGCGGAGACGGCATCCCGCAACGCGAGTGAGTAGTGGGTCAGGGCGCCCGGATTCATCACGATGGCCCCGAATCCCTCACGGGCCGCGGCCTGCACCCAGTCGACAAGCTGGCCTTCGTGATTCGACTGCCGGCACACCGCCTCCGCCCCGCGGCTGCGTGCGTGACGCTGGATCAGGAGGTCGAGCTGGCCCAAGGTCGTGCGCCCGTAAATGGCGGGCTCTCGTGTACCCAGAAGGTTGAGGTTGGGCCCGTGGAGAACGAGAACGCGCCTGGCCGCCGGACGTGCCATGCCGCCGAGAGTATACACTGATCAAGATAGGTCGGCGTCGGGTCGGTCCGCTTCAGGCAGGCTCGCGGCAATCACTTCGCGAACTCTTCTCGCGAGGTTGCGGGCGGCCGAGCGTGGATCCGCTTCGTCAGGCGGGACGATGACCGGATGGTAGATGATACTGAGCCTCCCGGGCCTCGGCAGGATGCGGCCAGGAGGCCAGGAGGCGTGGCCGCCCAGGATGGTGACGGGCAGCACCGGCACTTTCAGTGCGCAGGCAAGTCGAAAAGCCCCTGAGCGGAATCGCTGAAGCCGGCCGTCGGGAGTCCGCCCGGCTTCGGGGAAGATCATCAGCGAGCGGCCCGCCTGGAGGAGCCGCACCGCCTCGCGGGTGGAGCGAGGGTCGGCCGATTCGAGCTGGACCGGGAAGGCCCGCAGCCGACGTATGAGCCACGAGAATCCGGGAACATTGAAGAGAGCGTCCCACGCCATGAAGTGCACGGCGAAGCGTATGGGGATGCAGACGAGGACCGGGTCGGCATAGGTCACATGATTCGGAGCGATGATGAGCGGCCCATCGGCCGGGATGTGTTCGGTCCCCTCGAGCCGGATTCGCCAGTAGATCCGAGCACCGAGATGGATCATGGGGCGGACGGCATTCAGGACGGGCGTGCCCACGCGCAGAGTGTGCCACGGTGGAGATCGTGATGGAAACAATGGACCGTGCGGGCCGAAGGCCTCTCGTGATCGCACGCGGCGGCGCCTCGGCCACGGCGCCGGAGCACACCATCGCCGCATTCGAAGCGGCGATTGGCGAAGGCGCCGACGCTATCGGCCTGCGGGTGCGCCTTACCCGTGACGGCCACCCGGTCGTCTTTGGCTCCGCCATGCTCCAGAGGACTACGAATGGGCGGGGGCTCCTCAGCGCTCACACGATGCGGGACCTCAAGCGTCTCGATGCCGGCGGCTGGAAAGATCCGCGCTTCGCCGGCCAGCGCATACAGACGCTCCAGGAGGTGCTGGAGCGCTTTCGTGAACGCACTCGATTCTGGATAGAGTTGCCCGAGGGCGGCGGCGATCAGGAAAGCATCGCAGAGCGGGTCGTCTCGACGATGGAGATCTACGAGGCGGTCCAGCTCTGCCTCGTGTATGCGACGGACCGGGAGACGCTGGACCGGGTTCGGGCCTTGAACCAGGACGTGAAACTCGTCGCCACGTGGGCGACCGGCCCGCTCGATCACGCCTTGCAGACCGCCCAGGCGCTCGATGCCGTGTGTGCATCCGTCGAAAGACTCGGAGCGGCGGACGTCGAGACGATCCGGGCGGCGGGGCTCGGCTGCTATGTGGAGATGGCCGACGAGCCGGCCCTGGTGGACCGGCTCGTCGGATGGCGCGTGGACGGCTTCCTCACCGGTTGGCCCGGGCGGGCGCGTGCCCGGATCGACCAGTCAGATCTGCGTCGTTAGTCGTCTTCAGCCTCGTCGCTGTCGACGGGGCCACCAACGGACGCCATGTGACGCGACATCTTTTCGAGGCGGTCCTGGCAGCGCACACAGGTCGTCACCTCGGGCATGGCCTTGAGACGGGCGGGTGCAATGGCCTCCTCGCACTCCTGGCAGGTGCCGTAGTCACCGCCACGAAGGCGCTCGAGCGCCTCCGCCAGGCGATTGGCGCGCTCCACCAGCAGGCTTCGGGTGGCGAAGTTCATCTCACGATCCTCGTTGACCTGGATCACATCGACCTCGTCAGCCAGCTGGCTCGTGTCGCCCACGGCACCTACTGTCTGCACGGACGTCGCCGCCCCGCCCATCTGGCGGATCCGCTCTACCGTCCGATTCAATTCGGCTTCCAGGTTCTTCCTGATCTCGTCCATGGCTGTCTCCCCCTTGGGCGGTTCGCTTGCACCTACCCCTGACTCCGGCTGGCCGTGCCTTAGTGCAATGCCCGTGCCGCTTCACTTTCGGGATAGAGACGCTCAAAAACGGGGAATATTCACGCGTGGAAGGCTTTATTGAGCTGAGGTAGGGCAAAGTGCACCTACTGAGGGGAAAAAAATGTCACACGGACGCCAAATAGTGTAGATGCCAGTACCCGGAAGGAAAAGGCCCCGGGGAAGCCCTACGGCGGCTACCCCGGGGCCATCAACCTGATACTGACTGGAGTTCGGCCGGGCTATGCCCTATGCGATGACTGGTGCAAGTGCGCGGATCCCTCGACCCAGATGCTGTTCTTCCGTGTCTCGGGCATCAGGAACACGGCGAGCACAAACATGACCGCGGGAAGCACGATGGGATAGGCCAGCGCCCAACCCAGGCTCCCGGTGGAGGCATACGCCGAGGTCGTGATAATGGGCACGAGACCCCCACCCCAGCCGTTGCCGATGTGATAGGGCACTGACACGGAAGTGTAGCGGATGCGGCCGGGGAAGAACTCGGCCAGGAAAGCCCCGATCGGGCCATAGGTCATACCGACGTAGTTGACCAGCACCACGACGATGAGGATGGACATCGGGTAGTTGATCCCCATCTTGGGATCGGCGTAGTTGCCAAGGGCGGAGTAGAGCGGATAGTACGTCAAGGCTGCGAGGGCCATACCACCGAGAATGATCGGCTTGCGCCCGACCTTGTCAGAGAGCCAGCCCCAGAAGATAAGGGTCGGGGTGGCGATCAGCAACGCGGCAGCGATGATGTAGCTGGATGCGAGCACGTCGACGTTCTTGACCTTCTGAAGGTAGAACAGCGCCCAGAACTGGCCGCTATACCAGACGCATCCCTGCCCCAACACCACGATGCTGGCGATGAGGATGTACTTGATGTTCTTGCTGAGGAAGGCCTCCCGCCAGGGATTCATCACGGCCTGTCCTTTCGCCTTCATGTCCAGGAACACCGGGGTCTCCTGGAGCGACAGCCGGATATAGATGGCGATGGCAACCAGCAAGAGGGAGATGAGGAATGGCACCCGCCACCCCCACTCGCCGAAGGCCTCGGCGCCCAGGTAGCGCTGCGTGCCGATGATCACGGCCAGCGACAGGACGATGCCGAGCGTGGGGGAGGTCTGGAGCCAGCCCGTGTAGTACCCGCGCCTCTTGTCCTCGATGTGCTCAGCCACGTACGTAATGGCCCCGCCGTACTCGCCTCCGAGACACAGGCCCTGGATCAGGCGGAGGGCGAAGAGGATGAAGGCTGCTGAGAGGCCGATCTGGGCATAGGTAGGGACCATGCCGATGATCGCGGTGGAAATCCCCATGCCGCTCAGCGTGGCGATGAAGGTGTATTTGCGGCCCACCTTGTCCCCGAGCCAGCCGAAGACGAAGGCTCCGAGCGGCCGGATCAGGAAGCCGACCGAGAAGATGGCTACGGTGCTGAGGAAGGCCGCCACCGGATGGCTCTTGTCGAAGAACTTGACGGCGAGGATCGAGGCCAGACTTCCAAAGATGTAGAAGTCGTACCACTCGATAATGTTCCCTACCGATGCGGCGATCACGACCCGACGAAGCTCTTTGCCTGAGATATTAAGGACCGCCATTGGCCTCCCCTATGGTCTGGTGCTCTGAGGTCGGTCTCGTCGCTCTCTCCTGGGTCCACATGGACGCGGCGGCGGGGACCCTGCTTCCCGATCCCGATCGCCGGAGAGACGCCACGCTCGTAAGCACGGCCAGTGCCAGCTCGAAGTGCGGGCTAACTAGTGAGAATCTGAAGGCGGTCGCTGTGAGAAGCGTCCGCATGTTTGGTGAATTTGCCCTGCCAGCTTGGTACCGGAGCCCTACTCCTCCTCGCCGTACTGATCCTTCAGCCTGGCGACCACCGCCGGGTCCGCGAGGGTGGTCGTGTCACCCAAGGCCTTACCCTCGGCGATATCGCGGAGCAGCCGCCGCATGATCTTGCCGCTACGGGTCTTCGGCAGATCGGATGCGAAGATCAGATCATCAGGCCGCGCCAAGGCGCCGATCTTCTTCGTGACATGCCCCTTGAGCTCCTCCATCAACTCTTTGGAGCCGGTGGTGCCGTCTTTGATGGTCACGAAGGCCGCGATGGCCTGCCCCTTGATCTCGTGCGGCCGTCCGATGACCGCGGCCTCGGCAACCAGTGGGTGGTCCACGAGGGCCGATTCGACCTCCATGGTCGAGACGCGGTGGCCTGAGATGTTCATGACGTCGTCCACGCGCCCCAGGAGCCAGAAATAGCCGTCGTCATCGACCTTGGCGCCGTCACCGGTGAAGTAGATACCGGGATAGCGGCTCCAGTATTGCGCCTGGAATCGCTGGGGATCACGGTAGATGCCGCGGAGCATGCCGGGCCACGGCTTCTTGATCACGAGATAACCGGCCCTGGCTGGCTCGCCCTTGTCGTTGACCACCTCGGCCGAGATTCCCGGAAAGGCCTTGGTCGCCGAGCCGGGCTTGAGCGTGGTCAGCCCCGGCAGAGGCGTGATGAGGATCTGCCCCGTCTCCGTCTGCCACCACGTGTCCACGACGGGACACCGGCCGCCGCCGATCACCTTCCAGTACCAAACCCACGCTTCCGGGTTGATCGGCTCGCCGACGCTGCCGAGCAACCGGAGGCTCGAGAGGTCACAGCGGCCCGGATACTGATCGCCCCAGCGCATGAAGGTACGGATGGCCGTCGGCGCGGTGTAGCAGATGGTGATGCCGTGCTTTTCGATGATGCGCCAGAACCGGTCCTTGTCTGGGGTGTCGGGCGTCCCCTCGTACATGACGGTCGTGGTGCCGTTGGCGAGCGGCCCGTACACGACGTACGAGTGACCGGTGACCCAGCCGATATCGGCCGTGCACCAGAAGACATCGGTGTCGTGCAGGTCGAAGACCCATTTGGTCGTGGCGTAGACCCCCGTCAGGTATCCGCCGGTCGTGTGCTGGATGCCCTTGGGCTTGCCCGTCGAGCCGGAGGTATAGAGGAGATAGAGCATGTCCTCGGCGTCCATCTTCTCGGGAACGCAGTAGGCGTCCGCCCCCTTGACGAAGTCGTCCCACCACACGTCGCGGCCGGCCTGCATATCGACGGGCTGGCCGGTGCGCTTGAGCACGACCACGGTCCCGACGTCGGGACACTCCTTGAGCGCCTCGTCCACGTTCTTCTTGAGCGGGACGACGCTGCCTCGGCGCCAGCCGCCGTCGGCGGTCAGCAGCACCGTCGACTGGGCATCGTGGATCCGCTCGCGGATGGCGTCCGGAGCGAACCCGCCAAAGATGACGCTGTGCGGGGCGCCGATGCGTGTGCACGCCAGCATCGCGATGGCGGTCTCGGGCACCATGGGCATATAGATCGTCACCCGATCGCCCCGCTTGACCCCCGAGCGCTTCAAGGCCGACGCAAAGAGATTGACTTCGCGGTAGAGGTCCCAGTACGTCAGCGTTCGGGTGTCACCGGGCTCACCCTCCCAGATGAGGGCGGCCTTGGACCGCCGCGCCGTGTTGATGTGACGGTCGAGGCAGTTGTAGGACACGTTGAGCTTGCCGCCGACAAACCATTTGGCGTAGGGCGCCTTCCACTCGAGCCCCTTCTTCCAGGGCTTGAACCAGTCGAGCTCGCGCGCGAATCCCTCCCAGAATTTGACCGGGTTCTTGGCGGCCTGCGCGTAGATCGACGCGCGGTTGGCGTTGGCGCGCTTGGCGAACTCCTTGGACGGCACGAACCTGCGCTTCTCTTTGAGAAGGGCCTCGATGGAAGAGCCGCCGCCCGTTGCCTTGGTCGCCATAGACCTGCCTCGCGTAATGGGTGGAGTCGGGGATCGGCGCGACATCGCGTCCGCTACCTTCTAAACCATGTGGCAGCCGACTTCAAGTGGCGCGCGCGCCGCCGTCGCCGGGCTCGGCCACCTGCCGGCGGAGCCCGTAGCGCGTCATTTTGTCGGAGAAGTTCTTCGGGTCCATGTCAGCATGCTTCGCGGCCGCGGTGAGCTTGCCGCCGTGCGTCTCGAGGAGGCCCTGGACATACGCGCGCTCGAACTCCTCCACGATGCGCGCCTTGGCGTCCCGGAACGGCAGGGACAAATCGACGGGCGCATGCGCGCCGCCGGGCCCGGCGAGGAACCGCTCGAGATCGGTGAGCACCGGGCCCTTGGACACGATGACGGCGCGCTCGATGACATTCTCGAGCTCTCGCACGTTGCCCGGCCACGGATAGCGCACCAGGGCCTGCAGACTCTCCGGCGCGATGCTCGTGATCGTCCGCTTGAGCCGCCGACCTGCCTCCTGCAGGAAGTGCTGGGCGAGGAGCGGGATGTCCTCGAGCCGCTCCCGGAGCGCGGGCACCCGCACCGGCATGACGGAAAGGCGGTAGAAGAGGTCCCGGCGGAACGCGCCGCGCTCGACATCGCCCTGAAGATCCTTGTTGGTGGTGGCGATGAACCGCACGTCGATGTCGACGGGACGGTCGGCGCCCACCGACGTGACCTTGCCTTCCTCGATGGCCCGCAGCAGCTTGCTCTGCAGATGGAGCGGCATCTCGCCAATCTCGTCCAGCAGGAGGGTCCCGCCGTGGGCCATCTGGAAGTGCCCGCGGCGATGCTCGCTGGCTCCGGTGAAGGCGCCCTTGCGCGAGCCGAAGAGCTCGGATTCGAACAGCTCCGCCGGGATCGCCGCGCAGTTCACGGCCACGAACGGGCGATCGCGGCGCGATCCGGAGAAGTCCACGGAGCGGGCGAGGAGCTCCTTGCCGACTCCTGTCTCACCGTAGATCAGCACGGTGGTGTCGAGGTCGGCGACAGACCGGAGCGTCTCGAACACCGACTGCATCACCGCGCTCCTTGCCGCCACGTTCCTGAAGGTGAACCGCTCCTGATTGCGCCGGATCGAGCGCCGCTTGGCCGATTTCAGGGCCTGGAACTCGATGGCGCGGCGGATCACGAGCAGCATCTCGGCCGCCTCGAAGGGCTTGACCAGATAGTCCTCAGCTCCGAGGCGCATCGCCTCGACCGCCGACTCGATGGTTCCGTAGGCCGTCATCACCACGACGGCCAGATCCGGATGATCGACCTTGATCTGGCGTACCAGCGCCACGCCGTCCATGCCGGGCAGCCGCCGGTCCGTCAGCACGAGGTCCACGTCCTCGATCTTGAGCGTGTCGAGCGCCTCCTCGCCGCTCTGCACCGGCAGCACCTCATAGCCCGCCAGCTCGAGCGTGCGGTGCAACGGACGGAGGAACACCTCGTCGTCGTCAACCAGGAGAAGTCGTTGCTTCATGACGTGCCTCCCGCGAGGGGTTGCGCCAGCGCCACCGCAGGCAGGGAGATGCGCACGCGTGTGCCCCGCCCGGGCGCGCTCTCGACGCTGACGTCGCCTTTGTGGAGATCCACAATCTTCTTGACGATGGCCATCCCGAGGCCCGTGCCCGAGGGCTTCGTGGTGAAGAAGGGGAGAAAGATCTTCTCGCGGTTCTCGGGGGTGATCCCCGTGCCGTTGTCGATGACTTCAACGACCGCGCGATCCGCTTCGGTGAGGAGATTGACGACCACGCGTCCGTCGCCCTGCCGGGCATCGATCGCCTCCAGGGCATTTTTCATGACGTTCGCGAAGACCTGCCGAAGCCGTTGACCGTCCGCCGAGGCCGTCACCTCCCGGTCCACCCGGCCGTAGCCGATCTCCACGCCCCGGGTGCGGCCCTCGGCGGCCACGGTCTCGACCACGGGGTCGAGGATGCGTGCGACCTCGTACTCGCCACGCTCGAGCTTCGTATCGCGGGTGTAGTCGAGCAGGCTGTTGATGATGCGCTCGATCTCGATGATGCCGGACAGGATGGAGCGTGCCATCTCCTGCGAGAGCGCGCCGCCGCCCAGATTTCCCGAGGAGAGGAGGTTCGTCGCCATCTTGATCCCGCCCAGCGGGTTCCTGATCTCGTGCGCCACGCCCGCGGCCATCTCACCGAGCGACGCGAGCTTCTCGCGCTGGATGAGGCGTCGCTGGGTCTCGACCTGCTCGGTCAGGTCCCGAAGGACGCCCACCGCGCCGATGATCTGCCCGTCGGAGTCCACAATGCCACGAACCGATACATACGCCGGGAAGGCTCGACCATCGGCCGTACGGGCCGTGACCTGTCCACTCCAGCCCTGCCCCGCTTCGACGGCTCGCGCGATGGCCTTGGTGGCGCGTCCTTCCTCCTCCGGGCCCAGCAGATCCTGAAGCCCCAATCGGCCCACCTGCCGCTCCGTGTATCCCAGGAGCCGATGACCTGCACGATTCATGGTCACGAGCCGCCCATCCACGCCCGCCGTCACGATGCAGTCGTCGACGCTCTGGACCACGGAGGCCAGGAGTCGCTCGCCGCGACGGACCTCCTCCTCGGTCAGGCGCAGCGATTGCTGCATCTGCTGAAACGAGGTGACCAGCTCCTGCGCCTCACCCTTGGAGATCGTGAAGTGATCCTCCACGATCATCCGGGCGGCCGCCGCGCCGAGTGAGGCCGCGAGCAGCCGCTCGAACCGGATACGGAGCTCGAGGAGCTCCGGCACCGACAGATCGGCGGGCGCCTTGCCCCGGAACAGCTCGCGGACGATGGCTTCCGCCTCCTCGTCTCCCACGTAGTTGTGGACGAGGCGCTCGATCTCCGTGGCCGACAGGATGGCCGGAGCACCGACCAGGTGCTTGTCCTCCCCCGGCACCCCCACGAATGCCGCCGCCTGGGAGCGGTCGTCGGCGTCCTGCTCGGTCAGGAGCGACACGAGCACGAAGAGTCCGACGTTGACGAAGAGGGACCAGAAGACCCCGTGCGTCGTCACGTCGAGGCCGGACAGCCCCAGCAGCCCCGTCGGGTTGAGCCACGAGAGCCCGAAGGGCCCCACGTCGAGGACGGAGCCGGGCACCAGCCCCTCCTTGACCAGGGCCGGAATGATCAGCGTATAGAACCAGAGGGCAAACCCCGCGGAAATACCCGCCGCCGCGCCCTTCCGGTTGCCACGACGCCAGTAGAGCCCCAGCAGAATGGCCGGCGCGCACTGGGTGACCGCGATGAAGGACAAAAGACCCATCTCGACCAGCAGCAGCTGCCCGCGCTCCATGCGGGCCCACGCGAGGCCCAGGCCCACCACCGCGAGCATGGCCACTCGGGTGTAGAAGAGTGTGACCAGGTAGATGTCCTCCATGCGTCGGCGGCGCAACAGCATGGGGAGGATGACGTCGTTCGTGATCATCTTGGACAGTGCGAGCGAGTCCACGACGATCATGGCCGTGGCGGCCGAGAAGCCCCCCAGAAAGACGACCACCGAGATCAGGTGGTTCTCGAAATGCAAGGGCAGCCGCAGGATGAAGCCGTCCGCCTGTCCGCCGGATTCAGGGAAGACGATCAGCCCCGCGAAGGCGATGGGCAAAACGAACAGGTTGATCAGCAGCAGGTAGAGCGGGAACGACCAGGCCACCGCGTTTACATCGCGCTCTCGCGGATTCTGCACCACGAGCACGTGGAACTGGCGCGGCAGGAACATGACGGCCATCATCGAGATCACCAGCATCGCCGCCCAGCGCGCGTACGAGGCGGTCTGCGGCTGGTCGAGAGTCAGGAGCCGCGACCAGACGGGATCTCTCGCGATGCTTCCGAAGATCTCGCCCAGGCCACCGAAAAGGCCCCAGGTGACATAGACTCCGACCGCGAGGAACGCCACGAGCTTGACCACCGACTCCGCAGCCACCGCCGTCATCAGCCCGGTCTGCTGCTTCGTGAAGTCGAGGTTGCGCGCCCCGAAGAGGATGCCGAAGAAGGCCAGCGTCACCGCCACCAGCAGCGTCGGGTCGAAGATGTTGAGCACGGAGTCCTCGTGGACGATCATCCGGAACGACGCGGACACCGCGCGGAGCTGGAGCGCGATGTACGGGATCATGCCCGCGACCACGAGGAGCGCCACCAGTGTGCCCAGGTGGGCCGACTTGCCGTAGCGGCTCGAGATGAAATCGGAGATCGAGGTGATGCGCTGCTCCTTGGAGACTCGGACCAGCTTTCGAAGGACCACCGGCCAAAGGAGGGCAACCAGCGCGGGCCCCAGGTAGATGGTCAGGAACTCGAGGCCTCGATTGGCGGCCAG
>Ga0335084_10006288_pt1 | contig 11799 bp, 12 predicted proteins | sample Lox_Sample_44_FD_206721 | JGI IMG/M metagenome (GOLD analysis project Ga0335084, IMG submission 206721) | Soil microbial communities from Loxahatchee National Wildlife Refuge, Florida, United States - Lox_Sample_4.4 | ecosystem: Environmental > Terrestrial > Soil > Wetlands | place: USA...
CCGTGCCGCCGCCGGGAACAGCGGGATGCCGAGCTTCATGAAGCCGTACGTGCCCATCTTGAGGAGCACGCCGGCGAGGATGACCGAGCCCGCGGTCGGCGCCTCGACGTGCGCATCGGGAAGCCACGTGTGCAGCGGCACGATCGGCACCTTGATCGCGAACGACAGCGCAAAGGCCGCGAACAGCCAGTTCTGCACGGCTGCCGGCGGCGCGTGCCGGTAGAGGTACTCGAACGCGAAGGACGGGGCGCCGCCGTGCCACGGCAGCGTGTAGACGAGGTAGATCAGCGCCGCCAGCATCAGGATGCTGCCAAAGGCCGTGTACAGCACGAACTTGAGAGTCGCGTAGATGCGTCGCTCGCCGCCCCAGATGCCGATGATCAGGAACATCGGGATCAGCATCGCTTCCCAGAAGACGTAGAACAGGAACAGGTCCTGCGCGAGCAGCGTGCCGAGCATCGTGAACTGGATGAAGAGCAGCATGCCGTAGAACAGCTTCACGTCGCGCTGCACGGCGCTGAAGGCGCCAGCCACCACGAGCGGCCCGAGGAAGGCGGTGAGCGCGACCAGCAGCACGTTCAGGCCGTCGAGACCGATCCGGTAGTCGACGCCCCAGGCCCGGATCCACGGCACCCGGGTCTCGGCCTGCAGCCCGGCGACCGTGCCATCGAAGTGCACGAAGAGCCACGCCGCGAGCGCCAGCTCCGCGGCCACCACCGCGAAGGTGAGCGCACGCACGGCGGCGTCGTTGCCGCGCGGCAGCAGCGGCAGCGCGAGGATGCCGGCGACCGGCAGCCAGAGGACCGCATTGAGCAGCGCAGCGTCAGACATGGCGCCACACCCACCCGATGCAGACGAGCAGGCCGAGCCCCGCCAGCAGTACGTAGCGCTGCACGCCCCCGCCCTGGACCCGCGCCAGCCGTCCGGCCGTGCCGCGCGCCAGCGCCGCAAGACCGTGCAGCGTGCCGTCGATGAGCCAGCGGTCACCGCCGCGCAGGAACACGATGTCGGACAGCCACTCGATCGGTCGCGTGACCAGCCGGTCGTAGAGCTCGTCGACGTAGTAGCGGCCGGACAGCAGCCGGTGCAGTCGCGGTACCCGCGCCGCGAGGCGCTCGGCGCGCGCCGGGCCCTGTGCGTAGAGCGCGGCGGCAGCGGCGAGCCCCGCGACCGCGAGCACCACCGATACGACGAGCAGCGGCGTCTCGTAGCTCTCGAGGCCGGCGCGGGTCCCGGCCGCCGGCAGCAGCGGCGCGAGGAAGTGCGGTATCGAGACGAAGCCGCCGACCGCCGACAGCGCCGCGAGCACCGCCAGCACCCCGGTCATAGACAGCGGCGACTCGTGCACGTGGTGCGCGGCCTGCTCCTCCAGCCGCGGCGGCGACAGGAACGTGAGCCACAGCAGCCGGAACATGTAGAACGCGGTGAGCAGCGCCGTGCCCGCACCGACTGCCCACAGCAGCGGCGAGCCGCCACGGTCGCTGGCGAAGGCGAACCAGAGGATCTCGTCCTTGGAGAAGAAGCCGGCGAGCGGCGGGATGCCCGCGATCGCCGCGGTCGCAACCGCGAAGGTCGCGAAGGTGACCGGGATCCGGCGCGCGAGGCCGCCCATCTTGCGGATGTCCTGCTCGCCGGATAGTGCATGGATGACGCTGCCGGCGCCGAGGAACAGACAGGCCTTGAAGAAGGCGTGCGTGTACAGGTGAAACACGGCGACGCCGTAGGCGCCGACGCCGAGCGCGAGGAACATGTAGCCGAGCTGCGAGATCGTCGACCAGGCAAGCACCTTCTTGATGTCGGTCTGGGTAACGGCGATGGTCGCGGCAAAGAGCGCGGTGGCGACGCCGATCAGCGCGATGAGCTCCGAAGCGAGCGGCGCATGCGCATAGATGCCGTTCAGCCGCGCGACCAGGTACACGCCCGCGGTCACCATCGTCGCCGCGTGGATCAGCGCCGAGACCGGGGTCGGTCCCGCCATCGCGTCCGGCAGCCACACGTGCAGCGGGATCTGCGCGGACTTGCCGGTGGCGCCGATGAACAGCAGGATCCCGACGAGGTCGGCCGACAATGCGAGCGGCGCGCCGCCGGCGAACGCTGCCTGCACGCGGTCGAACTCGAGCGTGCCGAGGGCGTGGTACAGCAGGAACATCCCGAGCAGGAAGCCGGCGTCGCCGACCCGGTTGGTGATGAACGCCTTCTTGCCGGCGCGCGCCTTGTCCGGGTCCTCGAACCAGAATCCGATCAGCAGGTACGAGGCGAGACCGACGCCCTCCCAGCCGACGAAGCACACGAGCAGCGAGCGGCCGAGCACCAGCAGCAGCATGAAGAACAGGAACAGGTTCAGGTAGGCGAAGTAGCGTGCGTAGCCCGGGTCCTCCTTCATGTAGCCCGTCGAGTAGACGTGGATCAGGGATCCGACGCCGGTGACGATCAGCGCCATCACCGCGCTCAGCCGGTCGAACCAGAAGGCGATCTCGAGCGGCTGGCCGCCGACCGTGCCCCAGGTGTAGGCGGTCGCGATCAGCGGCGCGCCGCTGCCGCCCGTGAGCGCCAGGTAGCAGCGCACCGCGGCGAGGAACGCGAGAATCGGCAGGCCGCAGCCGACGACGCTCACGAAGCCGCGGCCAAGCCGTGCGCCGGCGAGGCCATTGACCAGGAAGCCCGCGAGCGGCAGCACGACGATGGCGGTCAGCAGATCCACCGCTAGCCCCCCAGCTCGATGTAGGCGCCGACATCGAGGGTGCGCCGCTGACGCTGGAGCAGCAGGACGATCGGTATCGCGATGGCAATCTCGGCGGCGGCGACCACGAAGATCAGAAACACGTACGCGGCGCCGCTCGCGCTGCCGTTGCGGGCGGCGAAGGTCACCAGGCTGAGGACGACCGCATTCACCATCAGCTCCATGCACATCAGCATCACGAGCGCGTTGCGGCGCACGACGACGCCGACGAGCCCGAGGCTGAAGAGGGTGACGCTGAGCGCGAGCAGGAACTGCGTTCTATCCATCGCGGCCTCCGCGACCCCGGATCACGGCGATCGCACCAACGACGACCACGAGCAGCAGGACCGACGTCAGCTCGAAGTGCAGCCAGTACTCGGCGAGGAACCTGGCCGAGAACGGCTGCAGTCGAAAGTCGGCGACGCCCGCGATGCGCGGGCCGCCGACGTGGCGGCGGGCGAGCAGCGCGCCGAGCACCGCGGCGATCAGCGCGGCCGTCAGCACGCCCGGCAGCACCAGCCGCGAGTACCGGGTCACGAAGGACGGGTCGCGGGTATCGAGCAGCATGATCACGAACACCATGAACACCATCACCGCGCCGACATAGATCAGGACCTGGAAGACGGCGATCACGTGCACGCCGAGCAGGGCATACAGGCAGGCGAGCGACAGCATCGTGCCGATCAGGCCGAGGGCGACCCGCATCGGGTGGCGGGCGACGAGCATGACCAGTGCCCCGGCGGTGGCCGCGGCCGCGAACAGGTACAGCAGCGCCGTCTCGATCATCGCGCGCCCCCGTCGCCGCCGACGCCGGGATAGGGCTTGGCGACGTCGCGCTGCGGCTTCCAGGAGAGCAGCTCCTCGCGGCCGAGCCACATCCGGTCGCGGTCGAAGCCCGGCAGCCGTGGCGTCTCCGGTGCCATGCGGATGGCGTCTTCGGGGCAGGCCTCGACGCACATGCCGCAGAAGATGCAGCGCGAGTAGTCGATCTCGAAGCGCGCCGGGTATTTCGGGTGGGCGGGGTCGTCCGGGTCGAAGGCCGCGTCGATCTCGATGCACTGCGCCGGGCAGACGGTCGCACACATGTTGCAGGCCACGCACTGCGGCCGGCCGTCCGGGCGCTGGGTCAGGAGATGCTTGCCGCGGTTGGCGGGCGCGTAGTCGGCCCGCGTTTCCTCCGGGTAGTAGGTGGTCAGCGCGCCCTTGCGGCCGGTCAGCCACTTCCACATGTTCGCCATGAACACGCCGCCGGTGATCGCGAGGCCGCGCGCGACCTCGAAGACGTACGCGCGCTCCCACCAGCCCATGCGCGGCTCGTTCCAGTAGCGGCGGCGCACGTACGGGGCCTTGCTCACGCGCGCCCTCCCTGCAGCAGCGCAAGCACGGCGACCGTCACGCCGAGGTTGGCGAGCGCGAGCGGCAGCATGAACTTCCAGGCGAAGCGCAGCAGCTGATCCCAGCGAAAGCGCGGCAACGTCCAGCGCACCAGGATCTGGAAGCTGCAGAGCAGCAGCACCTTCACCAGAAACGTGAGCAGCTGGGTCACGACCACCGCACCGTGCGGCAGCGCGAGCGACCGCCCGCCCGGAAAGACGAAGCCCGCGTCGGTCAGCCAGGGCAGGTTGTAGCCGCCGAGAAACAGCGTCGTGAACAGCGCGGCGATGATCGCGATCTCGATGAACTCGGCGAACATGAACAATCCCATCTTCATCGCGCTGTATTCGGTGTAGTAGCCGGCGATGAGCTCGGACTCCGCCTCGGGCAGGTCGAAGGGGATGCGCTTGTTTTCGGCGATCGCCGCGGTCAGGAACAGCAGCGCCGCGAACGGCTGGTAGCAGATGCCCCAGGCCGGCAGCACGGCGAGCACGGTGCCCGACTGCTGGCGAACGATCGCGTCGAGGTCGACGGTACCGTAGATCAGGATCAGCCCGACGATCGTCAGTCCCATGACGAGCTCGTAGGAGATGAGCTGCGAGCCGGCGCGCAGCGCCCCGAGCAGAGCGAACTTGTTCGCCGAGGACCAGCCGGCCAGCATCGTGCCGATGATCGTCAAGCCGCTGAAGGCGAACACCACGAGCAGCCCGGCGTCGAGCGAGGCGATCTGCATCGGGAACGCGCGGTCGCCGTAGCTGCCGGCGAGCGAGGCAAACAGGCGCCCGGGCGCCACCGAGCCGCCGAATGGGATCACGGCGAACACCAGCATCACGGGGACGAACGTGACCCACGGACCGAGCGCGTAGGCGATGCGGTCGTACGGCACCGCCCGGAAGTCCTCCTTGAGCAGCATCTTGATGCCATCGGCGAGGCCGTGGAAAAGCCCGAGCCAGATCAGCTTGATCTGCGTGAACGGGATGCGGACATAGGCGCGATTGGCGCCGATCCGGTCCGCCATGACCGCCGCCTGCTTGCGTTCCACCCACGTCAGGACCGTGCCGAAGGTCAGCAGCAGACCGAGCGCATACAGGATGTAGACGACCGTCAGCGGCAGCGGCGCATTCATGCGTGCACCCGCGCCGGCGCCGCCAGCGCCTTGAACAGGACCTCGGCGTCGACGGCCCCCGCCGGCGTGTCGAAGCAGCGCTGGAACTCGCTGACGACGCCCTGGAAGTTCGTGTAGTGGCCGTGGCGCTCGGTCTGGATGCTGGTGGCGAGGAAGACGTCGGCGTGGCCGTTCTCGGGTGCGAGGAAGGCGTTCAGGAAGATCACGCGGGCGCCGCGCGGCAGCGCGCCGAAGTCGCAGCCCGCGCCCCACACCAGCACGAGATCGGTGCCGTCCGGCAGCTTCGCCGGTGCGTCGGCCCAGAGGGCCCGCGCGGCGAACGTGTTCGGGTTCTTGTCGGCGCGGATGAGGAGGTCGTCCTCGAGCCGCTCGCCGGGCTCGGGGCCCGCGTCGCGCTTGACGTAGGCGGTGAACACCGCGCCGAGGAAGCGCTGGAACGCCGTCAGCTCCTCGTTTGAGCCCCAGTTCGACACGAGCGCCACGGGGTGGCGTGCGGCGCCGATCAGCTCGCGGGCCTTCTCGAGCGCCGCCTCGAGCGCCACCGGGTGCCCCTGCAGCATCGGCCCGGCGGCGCGCTCGCGCTCGAAGATCCGCGCCAGGTCGCGCCCCTTGTTGCAGATCCACGGGCCGTTGACGGCCGGGTTCTCGAGCGGCGTGACGCGCGCGATGCTGCTGTTCTGGGCCGGGTCGAGGGTCTTGACGTGCCACTCGGGCTTGCGGTGCCAGATCTGCACCGTGCAGCCGCGCGCGCAGCCGGGACAGACCGACGGCGTCGCCTTCAGGTACCAGACGCGGGTCTTGTGCAGGAACTGGCGGGACTGCAGTGCGCCGACCGGGCACAGGTCGACGATGTTGTCGGAGTACGGATCCTCGCCGAGCGGCCGGTCCGCGACCGGCCGGATGACCGAGACGTCGCCCCGGCTCTCGACGCCGAGCGCCATCGACTTGGAGATCTCGTGCGTGAAGCGCGTGCAGCGCAGGCACAGGATGCAGCGCTCGTTGTCCAGCAGGATGCGGCTCGACAGGTTGTAGTACTTGGTCGAGCGCACTTTCGGCTCGACCGACAGCGAGGCCGCGCCGTTGTAGGCATAGTGGTAGTCCTGCAGGCTGCACTCGCCCGCCTTGTCGCAGATGCCGCAGTCGACCGGGTGATTGAGCGTGATGAACTGCAGCATCGCCTTGCGGTGCGCGCGCACCTCCGGCGAGTCGGTCAGAACATGCATCCCGGCGCTGACCGGCATGTTGCAGGCGATGTCGAGGCCGCGTCCTTCCACCTCGACCAGGCACATGCGGCAGTTGCCGGCGGTCGACAGCTGCGGGTGCCAGCAGAAGGTGGGCACGAAGATGCCGGCCGCGCGCGCGGCCTCCAGCACCGTCTGGCCGGCGGCGGCCTCGACCTTCCGGCCGTTGATCAGGATCTCAGGCATTCGAGCCGGCCTTCGTAGCGCGAGCGCTTGTGCTCGATGTAGTACTCGAACTCGTCGCGGAACTTGTCGAGAATCCCGGACGCCGCGTAGCCGGCGGCGTCGCCGAGGCCGCAGATCGTCGTGCCGTCGTTGTACTTGGAGATGAAGTAGAGGCGCTCGATGTCCTCCGGGCGGCCGTGGCCGGCGACGATCCGGTCGAGGATCCGGTGCATCCAGCCGGTCCCGTGGCGGCAGGGCGTGCACTGGCCGCAGGACTCGTGATGATAGAAGCGCAGCATGATCTGCAGCAGCCGCACCATGCACGTCCCGTCGGCGATGACGATCATGCCGCCCGAGCCGAGCGTCGAGTTGACCTCCCACAACGCCTCGTGACTGAGGGCGAGGGGCGCGATGTCGGCCCCGGTGAGGATCTTCGAGGAGATGCCGCCGGGCACCACCGCCTTCAGGGCGCGGCCGTCGAGCATGCCGCCGCAGTCCTCGTCGATGAAGCGGCGCCACGGGAAGCCGAGCTCGACCTCGTAGACGCCGGGCCGGTTGATGTGGCCCGAGACCGAGATCAGGCGTGTGCCGGGACTCTTGGCGGTGCCGACCGCGCGAAACGCCGCCGCGCCGTGCCGGATGATGCCGGTGACGTTGGACAGCGACTCGACGTTGTTGACCACGGTTGGACGCTGGTAGAGGCCCTTGACCGTGAGGCGCGGCGGGCGGTTGCGCGGATAGCCCTTCTTGCCCTCGAGCGATGCGATCAGGCCCGAGGCTTCGCCGGCGACGTAGGCGCCGGCGCCGCGATAGACGATGAGATCGCAGGCGAAGTCGCTGCCGGCGATGTGCTCGCCGAGCCAGCCGGCCGCGTAGGCCTCCTCGACGGCGCCGGCAATGCGCCGGTAGGGCAGGTCGAATTCGCCGCGGATGTAGATGAAGCAGTGGCGCGCGTCGAGCGCGTAGGCCGTCAGCAGCATGCCCTCGATCAGGAGGTGCGGCGCGTTCTCCAGGATCCAGCGGTCCTTGAAGGTGCCGGGCTCGCCCTCGTCGGCGTTGGCGATCAGGTAGTGCGGCTGGCCGTCGCCGGGCACGACGACCTGCCACTTGCGGCCGGTGGGGAAGGAGGCCCCGCCGCGACCCTGCAGTCCGGCGGCGATGACTTCCTGGGTGACGTCCTGCGGTTTCATCTCCCTGAGCGCCTTCTCGAGCGCCGTGTAGCCGCCGCGGGCGCGGTACTCGGTGAGTGCGTGCGAGGACGCGGTCAGCGGGAACGTCATCAGGAGCTGGCGGCCGGCCATGGCTAGTCGAGCTCCTTGAGCAGCGCGTCGGCAGCCGCCGCGCTCAGGTTCTCGACGTAGCGGTCGTTGACCATCATCGCCGGCGCCGTGCCGCAGGAGCCGAGGCACTCGACGGTGCTGAGCGTGAAGCGGCCATCCGCCGTGGTCCCGCCCGGGCCGACGCCGAGCCGGCGCTCGAGGTGCGCCAGCAGGCCCTCGGCGCCGCGCATCGAGCAGCTGACGTTGCGGCACACCTGCAGGTGCCAGCGGCCGACGGGCCGGCGCCGGAACTGGGTGTAGAAAGACAGCACCTCCTCGATCTGGATCGCCGGCACCCCGAGGAAGGCGGCGAGCTCCTCGATGTCGCCGTCGGCGACGTAGCCGCGCTCCTCCTGGATGCGGCGCAGGCAGGGCAGGACGAGCGACGAGGCGAATCCCGCCGGGAAGCGCGCGCGCATCGCCTCGAATTCCGGGATCAGGCTCTTCATCGATCGCACTCGCCGCCGATCATGTTGACCGAGCCGAAGGTCGGCACGAGATCGGCCAGCTGGTAGCCCTCGAGCATCCGGTGGATCGCGCCGACGTGCACGAAGCTCGGCGCGCGCACGTGCACCTTGTAGGGCACGCCGCCGCCGGTGCTGACGATGTAGAAGCCGAGCTCGCCGTTCGCACCCTCGTGCGCCGTGTACACCTCGCCGGCCGGCACCTGCGGGCCGTCGATGATCAGCTTGAAGTGGTTGATCAGCGACTCGATCTCGGTGTACACGAGGCGCTTGTCGGGCAGCGTGCAGCGCCGGTCGTCAACGCTGACCGGTCCGGGCGGCAGCAGATCGACCAGCTGGCGGATCATGTGGACGGACTCGTCCATCTCGCGCATGCGCACGTAGTAGCGGTCGTAGTTGTCGCCCTTGATGCCGACCGGGACCTCGAAGTCGAGCTCGCCATAGGCGAGGTACGGGGTATCCTTGCGCAGGTCGCGCGGCACGCCGGTCGAACGCAGCACCGGGCCGGTGATGCCCCAGTTGATGGCCTCCTCGGCGCCCAGCACGCCGACGTCGCGCAGGCGGTCGATGAAGATCCGGTTGCGGTCGACGAGCCCGTGCACGCGGCCGACAAAGACGTCGTACTCGCGCAGGATCTCCTCGAGGCGCCGCAGCCAGCCGTCCGGCAGGTCGTTGGCCAGGCCGCCGACGCGGCCGAAGCTGTAGGTCACGCGCGCCCCGGTGACCGCCGCCAGGTGCTCGTAGATGTAGTCACGCAGCATCACCAGGTACAGGAACGCCGTCATCGCGCCGAGTTCCATCAGCATCGCCGCGGTGCACGTCAGGTGGTCGGCCAGCCGCGAGTACTCGGCGAGCAGGGTGCGAAGGTAGCGGCAGCGCGGCGTGATCTCGATGCCCATCAGGCGCTCGACGGCCTCGCAGTAGGCGAAGTCATTGATCAGCGCCGAGCAGTAATTCAGGCGGTCGACGTAGGGAATGAGGTTGTGCCAGGTGTGCGACTCGCACTCCTTCTCGAAGCCGCGGTGCAGGTAGCCGCAGTGCACGTCCGCGCGCAGGATCCGCTCGCCGGAGAGCTCCGCGACGATCTGCACCGTGCCGTGCGTCGCCGGGTGCGACGGGCCGATGTTGACGACGGTGGTACCTTCGTGCTCGCCGCCGGTGAAGGCGGCACGGATCGGGTTGGGCAGTGGCGGACGGGCGCTCACCGCATCACTTCCGGTACGGCACGAGCGGCTGCTCGCGATGCTTCGGATAGTCCTTGCGCAGCGGGTGGCCGACGAAGCCCTCATACAGCAGGATCGGCCGCAGGTCCGCATTGCCGCGAAACTCGATGCCGTACATCTCGTGGCACTCGCGCTCGGCGAAGCGCGCGGAGTTGTAGAGCGGCACGAGCGAGTCGACGACCGGTGCGTCGACCGGCACGCGCGCCTTGAGGCGCACGCGGACGAAGTCGCGCGTCGAGTAGAAGTGGTAGACCACGTCGAAGCGCGGCGTGCGCTCCGGCCAGTCGACGGCGGTGACGTCGAGCAGCAGGTTGAAGCCGAACTCGTCCTTGAGCGAGCGCGCGACCTCCGCCAGGCGCGCCGGCTCGACCAGGATGGCGAGCGTGCCGTGCGAGTCCGCCACCTCAAGGGCCTGCGCGCCCCAGCGCGCGGCAACGCGGTCGTGGACGCCGACGCTCATCGTCAGAAGTTCTCCGTCAGGATCGGATGGCGATCGCGCGCGATCCGGTCCTGCAGCTTCATGATGCCGTCGATGACCATCTCCGGCCGCGGCGGGCAGCCGGGGATGTAGAGATCCACCGGGATGATCTTGTCGATGCCGGCGAGCGCCGCGTAGTTCTGGTAGAAGCCGCCGCTGGTGGCGCAGGCGCCGAAGGCGATGACCCACTTCGGCTCGCACATCTGCTCGTAGACGCGGCGCAGCACGGGCGCCTGCTTGTGGGTGACCGTGCCGACCACCATCAGCAGGTCGGACTGGCGCGGCGAGAAGCGCGGCAGCGCCGCGCCGAAGCGGTCGGTGTCGTAGGGCGAGGAGCTCACCGCCATGAACTCCATCGCGCAGCAGGCCGTGACGAACGGGTATGGGAACAGCGAGAACTTGCGCGCCCAGCCGACGAACTCGTCCTTCTTGGTCGTGAGGTATTCGAGCGCGCCGGGGCTGCGGCTGGACTGCGGGCCTGCGCTCACCGGGTGATCTCCTCGAGCAGGCCGCTGCGCCAGACGTACACCATGATCAGCGCCAGCAGCGCGACGAACACCGCAAATCCCGCGAGCGCAGCAGCGGTCAGGGGCTGCGCGCCGAGCGCCCACAGGTACAGGAACACGGTCTCGAGGTCGAAGAGGATGAACACGACCGCGATGCCGTAGTACTTGACGGGCAGGGCGCGGTCGCCGACCGGCTCGATCGCCGTCGCGCCGCACTCGAACGGCTCGAGTTTGGCGCCGGCCGGTGCGGGCTGGGGGCCGAGCCAGCGGTTGAGCGCGAGGGTCAGCGCGACGAAGCCGAGTATCGCGGCGAGGTAGAGCAACAGTCCCGCGTAGGCGTTCATCGGAGCGAACTATAGGCGTGAGCGAGGGTCGTGCGGCGCTGCGGAATACACGTAACCGCAGGGTATCCTGCGGAATACCCCTATGGCCGGCGCCCGGGCGTGCGCTCGAAATCGCGCTCACGGTCGCCAGCAAGGATCCCCCGCATGAGCCCCACGGCACGCTCGGATAGCGCCTCCGTGGCCGGCGTCGCCGCCGGCCGCGCGAGCGCGTGGCCGGCGCGGCTCGATCTCCTGCAGAGCGGTACGGGACTGCTGCTCGCGCTGTTCATGTGGGTGCACATGATGTTCGTGTCGTCGATCCTGCTCGGCAACGACGTGATGTGGGCCGTGGCGCGCTTCTTCGAGGGCTACTTCGTGCTCGGCCGGCGCGTGCCGGCGCTCGTGGCCCTGGTCGTCGCGACCGTCGCGGCGCTGTTCATCGCGCACGCGGCACTCGCGCTGCGCAAGTTTCCGGCGAGTCACGCGGCCTACCGGACGTTCCGGATCCACATGAAGGGCCTGCGGCACGAGGACACGACGCTCTGGTACTGGCAGGTGGTGACCGGCTTCGCGCTGTTCTTTCTGGCCTCGCTGCACCTTGGCACGATGCTGACCCGGCCGGGCCGCATCGGCCCGTTCGAGTCCGGCGACCGCGTCTGGACGGACGTCATGTGGCCGGTGTACCTGGTGATGCTGTTCGCAGTCGAAGTGCACGCCGGCGTCGGCCTGTACCGCCTGGCGCTCAAGTGGGGCTGGTTCGCCGGCCCCGACCCGAATGCCACGCGGCGGCGGCTGCGCACCGTGAAGTGGACCCTGACGGTGTTCTTCGTCGCGCTCGGGCTCGCGACGCTCGCCGCCTAC
>Ga0335084_10006292_pt1 | contig 11796 bp, 9 predicted proteins | sample Lox_Sample_44_FD_206721 | JGI IMG/M metagenome (GOLD analysis project Ga0335084, IMG submission 206721) | Soil microbial communities from Loxahatchee National Wildlife Refuge, Florida, United States - Lox_Sample_4.4 | ecosystem: Environmental > Terrestrial > Soil > Wetlands | place: USA: Florida...
ACGACCGTTACTGAACGCGCCGCGACGGCGCACCGAACAGGCGCTCACCGATCACGGTCGAGAGCAGCCGCCCGACGCCGATGAACACCGAGGCGAACAACAGCGCGACGCCGGCGAACGTGAGGAAGTCGCCCAGGTCCCACACGCGGACCCACGCCACCCGAAGCACGACCCCGATCGGGATCGCGACCACGAGCGTCTTGATCAACGTCGCGTTCGCGACCGGCCGGTAGGTGCCGAAGGCCCAGGACGTCGCGAGCCACGCCGCGGTGAACGGGATGAGGTTCCGCAGGAAGATCCGCACGGCGGCGGCGTCGTGATGCGACGTCATGCCGACCCCGATGAACACGACGATCGCGAGGAGGTCGACCGCGAGCGTCAGCCGCGCCTCCGGCGTGCCGTCCGTGAGCCGCGCCATCGGGCCATCATCGCAGGGCCGTACGCTGGAGGCATGGACCCCACGACCGTGCCCCGCGACCAGGACCGCCGGTCCTGATGAACCTCACCGAGGCCCTCGACGCGCTCGAGGCGGCCGCGGATCCGTCACGGAAGCCGGGGATGGCGCGGGTGGGCATCCCGATCGACGATGCGCTCGGCGTGAGCGTCCCGGACATCCGCAGGATCGCGACGCGGGCCGGCACCGATCAGACGCTGGCCGAGGAGCTCTGGGCGACCGGCATCCACGAGGCGCGGTACCTCGCCACGATGGTCGCGGATCCGGCGGCGTTCACCGCCGCGCAGATGGACCGGTGGGCGGGCGACATCGACTCCTGGGACGTCGGCGACGCCGCGGCGGATCTGTTCGCCGCGAGCCCGCTGCGCGAGCGGAAGATCCGGGCATGGGCCGTTCGCGAGGAGCCGTTCGTGAAGCGCGCCGCGTTCGCGATGATCGCGCGGCGCGCCGTCTCGGACCGCGACGCGTCCGACGCCGCGTTCACGCGCTCCTTCCCACTGATCCGGCGCGCCGCGACCGACGACCGCAACGAGGTCAAGAAGGGCGTGAGCTGGGCGCTGCGTCAGATCGGGAAGCGGAACCGCGCGCTCAACGCCGCGGCCATCCGGGAGGCGGAGCGGATCCTCGCCGATGGACTGGCCAGCGGCTCCCGCGCCGCGCGTTGGGTGGGACGCGACGTCCTCCGGGAGCTACGCGCGGACGCCACGCAGTCGCGGCTCCGGTGACGGTGCACGGTGACGGTGCACGGTCTGGGCGACGGCGTCCCCGCCGCCGCCCGGACCGTTCGGTTGCCTACTCCCCGGAGCCGCCCGATCCGCCGGCGTCGACCAGCTCGGCCGGTGTGTCGGGGACGGTGACCCGCTCGGTCGCGGCGTGACCCTCGACGTCGACCTTCGGCAGCCACTGGAGCCAACCCGGCAGGTACCAGTTGCGGTCGCCGAGGAGCTTCATGGCCGACGGCACGAGGATCGACCGCACGATCGTCGCGTCGAAGAACACGGCGACGGCGAGGCCGAAGCCCATCTGCTCGAGCGACGTCAGCCGCCCGCTCGCGAACCCGGCGAACACCGCGACCATGATGATCGCGGCGCCGGTGATGATCCCACCGGTCGTCCGCAGGCCGAACGCGACCGCCTCGGAGTTGTCGCCGGACTTGTCGTACTCCTCGCGGATCCGGCTGAGGAGGAACACCTGGTAGTCCATCGACAGCCCGAACAGGATCGAGAACAGGAACAGCGGGAGCCACGCCTCGATCGCGTCGACCTGCGTGAAGCCCAGCAGGTTGGCGATCGAATGTGCCCAGCTCGGGCCGCCCTTCTGGAAGATCAGGACGATGAGCCCGTACGCGGCGCCCACCGACAGCAGGTTCATGACGATGGCCTTCGCCGGCACCACGATCGAGCGGAACACGACCGTCAGCAGGATGAACGACAGGCCGAGCACCAGCAGGATGATGATCGGCGTGTAGTACGCCGAGATGTCGAAGAAGTCCTTCACGAAGGCGCTGTCGCCGCCGACGAGCACCCCCGAGCCCTCCCCGAACGCCTGCGGAACGTACGTGTCACGCATCCGCCCGATGGCGTCGACCGCCGCCTCGCTCTGCGCGTCGGTCGCGGATCCCGCCATGGGGAAGCGGATCAAAGTGATCGTGCCGTCCGCACTCGTCTGCGGCTGCGTCGGCTGTCCGAAGTCGGGGTCGTTCGCGACCGCCGTCTTGAGCGCCGCGATCCCGCTCGTGACCGAGGCGTCGCTCGCAGCGCCGGGGATCACGATGTCCGCGGTCGACTGCTGCCCCGCCCGCGGGAACTTCGCGACGAGTTCGTTGAACGCGTCCTTCGTCTGGATCCCATCGGGGATCGTGCTGATGCCGGACAGGCCGGTCTTGATGCCACGGCCGGAGTCGTTCGGGTGCTTCTGCACCCAGTACGGGATGGAGAGCGCGATCATGAACACGGAGGCCAGCACGAGCCAGGTCACCGGACGGGCCATCACGGTGCGGGTGACCCTGTCCCAGAAGCCACCGGGACGGCCGTGCTCGAGGGTGCGACCCCGCCCGAAGACGCGGCCCGGCCGCACGAGGCGGTCGCCGAACAACGCCATGAGCGCCGGAAGCAGGCTCATCGACAGCGCGATCGACACCAGCACGACGAGGATCGCACCGCCCGCGAGCCCGCGGAAGATCGTGGTCGGGACCAGCAGCATGCCGGCGAGCGCCAGCACCACCGTCAGGCCGCTGAAGAACACGGCCCGGTTCGCCGTCGCCCCGGACATGCCGATCGCCTCGAGCGTGTCACGCCCGCGCGCTCGTTCCTCCCGGAAGCGGGAGACGATGAACAGGGAATAGTCGATGCCGACCGCCAGGCCCATCATCGAGATGAGGTTCGGCACGAAGAAGCTGAAGTGCCAGAGCTTCCCGAGGACGCCGACGAACCCGAGGGCCACGCCGATCGCGAAGAAGCCCATGATGATCGGCGTCACGCCCGCGATCGCCGATCCGAAGACGATCAGCAGCACGATGACCGCCACGACGATCCCGATCGTCTCGCCCTTCTTCAGGTCCTGTTCGGACATCTTCTTGAAGTCGTCCGTCGAGGTTGGCTCGCCCAGCATGTACATCGTCGTGCCGCCGGTCGTGTACGTGTCGCGCAGCGCGTTCAGCGCATCGACGTGCTTCGCGGTTTGGTCGGAGTCACCGGCGAGGATCACGGTGAACAGCACGGCGGTGCCGTCCTGCGACGGGATGGGTCCGAGCGCGGCCACGGCCGGGTCCTTCTGCTGATCGGCCGGAAGGGGGAACTGCGCCGGGACCTGCGTCACGACGTCGGGGCCGAGGGCGCGGAGGTCGTCGAGCGCCGAGTTCACCTTCTGCACGAACGCCGGGTCCTGCACGGCGCCGGCCGGGCCGGCCAACACGAACGTCTCCGGGATGATGTCCTGCTCCAGCTTGCGCTGATCCAGGATCTCCTTCGCCTGCTTCGCCTCCGGGTTGTTCGTGAAGTCGAAGTCCGTGGTCAGCGCGCTGCTGAGCAGGACGCTCGAGGCCGCGAACCCGAGGACCAGGATCACGGCCCAGATGCCCACGGTCCGCCACGGGTGCCGGCTGCTCGCCCGTGCCAGCGATTCAGGATTGATCTTCATCTCGTCGCCCCCCTGAACGATCGAACCTTCCGGAACGCATTGACGTACGGTGTATGCTTACGGTGTACGCAGGATATGCGTACAGCGTAAGTGTGTCAACCCGGATCCACGAACCACCCGTTGAACGTTCGGAGAACCAATGACTATCACGAAGTCCCGGGAACGACTCACCCGCGACCGCGTGATCGACGCCGCGCTGAAGGTGATGGACGCCGAAGGGCTCGACGCCGTCTCGATGCGGCGCGTCGCCCGCGAGGTCGGGGTCGAGGCGATGTCTCTCTACAACCACGTCGAGGACAAGGACGACCTCCTGCGAGGCATCTGCGATCACGTGATGGGCGCGTTCGAGTTCCCCGCCGACGATGGGGGCGACTGGATCGATCGATGCAAGGACGGCGCCCGGGCGTGGCGCCAGCTCCTGCAGGCGCACCCCGACATGATGCGGTTGTTCGCCGAGACCCACGGGCCGGACCCGTCCTCACTCGATTCGCTCCGACCGACCGAGTTCGCCCTCGCGCTGATCCGCGAAGGTGGGCTGTCCGACCGCGACACCGTTCAGGCGTTCCACGCGCTCGGCGGGTACATCCAGGGGTTCGTGATGATGGAGGGCGGATCGATCAAGGGACGCTCGGAGGAGGGCGAGGGCTTCGGCGAGGCCGCCGGCGCCGTCCCCGCCGACGTCTTCCCGGTGCTCGCGGCGGTCGGGCGCTACTTCGCGGAATGCGATGCCGACGAGCAGTTCGAGTTCGGGCTCGACCTGATGATCCGCGGCATCCAGGCGAAGGTCGCGGCGGGCGCCTCGGACGCCTCAGGCCAGTAGCCCCAGGTCCTCCCCCACGCTCGAGAACGCGGCGAGCGCCTCGTCCAGATCAGCCGGCGTGTGGTCGGCCGTCACGATGGTGCGGACGCGCGCACGGCCGCGCGCAACGGTCGGGAACACGATCGCCGGCGCGAACACGCCCGCGTCGAACAGCCTCCGCGCCAGCTCCTGCGCCGTCGTTTCCTCGCCCGCGATCACCGGCGTGATCGGCGTCTCGGAATCCCCGGTGTCGAACCCGAGGGCGTGCAGCCCGTCCTTGAACCGTCGCGTGTTCGACCACAGGCGCTCGAGCCGCTCGGGCTCGTCGCGGATGATGTCGAGCGCCTCGATGCAGGCGGCGACGACCGCGGGCGGGGCGCTCGTGGAGAACAGGTAGGGGCGCCCGCGGTTCTGGAGCCACTCGATCAGGTGCGGCGGGCCCGCGATGAACCCGCCGAGCACGCCGATCGCCTTCGACAGGGTGCCCACCTGGATGTCGACGCGGCCGTGCAGCCCGAAATGGTCCACCGTGCCGGCGCCGCCCGCGCCGAGCACGCCGCTGGCGTGCGCGTCGTCGAGCATCATGATGGCCCCGCGACGCTCGGCGACCTCGACCAGGTCCGGCAGCGGCGCGATGTCGCCGTCCATCGAGAAGACGCCGTCCGTGATGAGCAGCTGCCGCCGGCCGGGGCGTGCCGACTCGGTCAGCAACGCCTCGGCGTGCGCGGCATCGCGGTGCTCGAAGACCTTGATCTCGGCCCGGGACAGCCGCGCGCCGTCGATGATCGACGCGTGGTTGAGGCGGTCGCTCACGATCACGTCGTCCTTCGTGAGGATCGCCGCGACGGTGCCGGCGTTCGCGGTGAAGCCCGACTGGAACATCAGCGCCGCCGGCGCGCGCTTGAACGCCGCGAACCGCTCCTCCAGCTCCCGGTGCAACGTCATCTGTCCGGCGATCGTCCGGACCGCGCCGGTCCCCGCGCCCCAGCGGAGGGCGGCGTCGGACGCCGCACGGTTCATCCGCGGATGGTTCGCCAGACCGAGGTAGTTGTTCGACGCGAGGTTGATGACCTCGTGACCGTCGAACGACGCGCGGGCGCCGGTCGGCCCGTCGAGCGTCCGCGGATGCAGCAACAGGCCGTCCGCCTCCAGCGTCGCCAGCTCCGCGACGAGGTGATCGAGCCCGTGCCCCATATGGCCGCTACTTCCGCTTCGGCGGACGGAACGCGCTCCGTCTGCCCTTCGGCCCGCCACGGAACACCGTTCTCGGCGGCACGACCTTCATGCCCTCCTGCTCGAACTCCTCGTTGAGCTCAAGGCGCGCGGCCATCCGCGAGACGTCTCCTTGCTGCTGCGGGGTGACGAACGTGATGCTCGTGCCGGCGCGGCCCGCCCTCGCGGTGCGGCCCACGCGGTGGACGTAGGCCTTGTCGTCCAGCGGCGCGTCGTAGTTCACGACGAGCGTGATGTCGTCCAGATCGAGTCCGCGGGCGGCGACGTCGGTCGCGACCAGCACGCCGACGTGCCCTTGCGCGAACCGCTTCAGCGCGCGGTCACGGGCCTCCTGCCGCATGTCGCCGTGGAGCGCGAGCGCCGGCAGCCCCTGCCCCTTCAGCCCCCGGGCCAGATCGTCCACCGCGCGCTTCGTGTTCACGAACACGAGCGTGAGTCCCGCCTGCGCGTTCGCGAGCTCGATCAGCATCGAGAGCTTGTCGTGCACGGGCACGGGGACGAACCGGTGATCCGCCTCCTCGACCACCGCTCGGTCCAGGCCGGCGACCTCGTGCAGCACGGGATCGCGCGTGTAGACCTCCGCGATGCGCCCGACCGCCCCGTCGAGCGTGGCCGAGAAGAACATCGTCTGGCGGTCCTTCGGCAGCCGGCGGACGATCTGGTCGACCTGCGGCTGGAAGCCCATGTCGAGCATGCGATCCGCCTCGTCCAGCACGAGGATCCGGATGCCGTCGAGCCGGACCAGACCCCGCGTCGCGAGGTCCTCAAGACGACCCGGCGTCGCGATCAGGACGTGCGACGCGTTCACCCCGGCGGCCTGCTCCTTCACGTGGGTGCCGCCGTAGACCGCTTTGACCTTCAACCCTTTCGCGCGCGCGATCGCGTCGAAGTCCCCGCGGACCTGCTGCGCCAGCTCCCGCGTCGGCACCAGCACCAGCGCCGACGGGAGCGGCGAGGCGTTCGCGTCGAGGCGCTCCACGATCGGCACCGCGAAGCCGAGCGTCTTGCCCGAGCCCGTCTTCGACCGCGCGAGCGTGTCGCGGCCGGCGCGGGCGTCCTCCCAAACCATCGCCTGGATCGGGAAGGGCGCCGTGATGCCCCGCCCCACGAGCGCCTCGATGACCTCGTCCGAGACGCCCAGGTCCCGGAAGCTCTCGGACGGTTCGCTCACGCCATCAGGCTACCGCGGCGGCTCGCCGTCTCGGCCCTCATCGTGCACCGGCGGTAGGCTGACGGGTTCGAAGAGCGGAGGGCGCGGTGGAGGATCGAACACAGCTGTGGAACGAGCTGGCCGCGCAGATCGCGGTGGACAGCATCCGCGCCACCACCGCCGCCGGCTCCGGGCACCCGACGTCCTCGATGTCGGCCGCACACCTGCTGGCGGTGCTGTTCGCCGATCACCTGCGCTACGACGTGAAGGACCCCGCGTTCCGCGGCAACGACCGGTTCGTCCTGTCGAAGGGCCACGCGGCGCCGGGTCTCTACGCGACGTTGAAGGCGATCGGCGCGTTCGGCGACGCCGAGCTGCTCTCGCTGCGGAAGGAAGGCTCACCGCTGCAGGGTCATCCCGCGCCGATCCCGGAGATGCCGTGGATCGACGTCGCGACCGGCTCGCTCGGCCAGGGCCTCGCCGTCGGACTCGGCATGGCGCTCGCGATGCGGCTGGACGGGACCGACGGTCGCGTGTGGGTGCTGCTCGGCGACTCCGAGGTCGCCGAGGGATCGGTGTGGGAGGCGATGGAAGCGGTCTCGTTCCACGGGGCCGCCGCGGTAACCGCGATCCTCGACCTGAACCGGCTCGGGCAGCGGGGGCCGACGATGCACGGGTGGCACGCCGACGTGTTCCGCGACCGCGCGCAGGCGTTCGGCTGGACGGTCCTGGAGATCGACGGACACGACGTCGAGCAGATCGACCGGGCCTATCGCGACGCGGCGTCCGACGACCGGCCGACCTTCATCGTGGCGCGGACGGAGAAGGGCCACGGCGTGTCGTTCCTGGCCGATCAGGAGGGATGGCACGGCAAGGCCGTGCCGGCCGAACAGATGCCGTCGGCGATCGCCGAGCTCGGCGGTGAGCGGCACCTGGTCGTGACGCCGCCGTCGCCCCCGGAGCTGGTGCACCTCGACCTGGAACGCGAGGACGCGGATGCGCCGAAGCCCGTCTACGACGGCCCGGTCGCGACCCGCAAGGCGGTCGGCGACGCGCTCGCATGGCTCGCGCGCCGGGATCTCGACCTCGTGGTCCTCGACGGCGAGGTCGGCAACTCGACGTACACCGAAGAGGTGGAGGCGGTGGCGCCGGAACGGTTCGTCCAGATGTACATCGCCGAGCAGAGCATGATCGGCGTGCAGACCGGGCTGCAGGCCCTCGGCAAGACGGCGTTCGCGGCCACGTTCGGCGCGTTCCTGACGCGGGCGGCCGACCAGATCCGGATGGGCGCGATCAGCCGCGCGGATCTGCGGATCAGCGGCTCGCACGCGGGGATCTCGATCGGCGAGGACGGCCCCTCGCAGATGGCGATCGAGGATCTGTCGTTGTTCCGGACGCTGAACGGTTCGATCGTGCTCTACCCCGCGGACGGCAACAGCGCCGTGCAGCTGGTCACAACGATGCTCGACCTCGAGGGCATCTCGTACCTGCGGAGCACGCGAGAGGCGACGCCGGCGTTGTACCCGGCGGACGAGGCGTTCCCGATCGGCGGCTCGAAGACGCTGGCGTCATCCGGCCACGACCGCGTCACCTTGGTCGCCGCGGGCATCACGCTGCACGAGAGCCTGGCCGCCCACGACCTGCTCGGTGCCGACGGCGTCGCGGCGCGCGTGCTGGACTGCTACAGCGTCAAGCCGATCGACGCGGCGACGCTCCGTCGCGCTTTCGAGGAGACGCAGCTGCTCGTCGTGATCGAGGATCACCGTGTCGAAGGCGGCCTGGGCGACGCGGTGCTGGACGCGCTCGCGGCGACCGGACCGCTGCACGGCCGGGTCGTGAAGATCGGCGTCGACCGCATGCCCGGCTCGGCCACGGCCGAACAGCTCCGTTCGTGGGCCGGCATCGACGCCGCCGGGATCGCGGCTCGGGTTCGCGACCTCCTCCGCTGAGCCGATCCTCCGCTAGGCCGGCCGCGAGGCCATCGCGCCGGGGATCCCGCCGAAGGCGTACGCGATGATCTCCTCCGGCGGCACCGGCCGGGAGAAGAAGAAGCCCTGACCGAGCTTGCAGCCGCGCTCTCGGAGGAACGCGAGCTCCTCGGCGGTCTCGATCCCCTCGGCGAGCGTCGTCATGTCCAGCCCGTTCGCCAGCTCGAGGAACGCCGAGACGATCGAGGCCGACTGCCGGTCCTCGTTGACGCCCGACACGAACGACCGGTCGATCTTCAGCACCCGGACCGGCATCTCGCGGAGGCGGGACAGGGAGGAGTACCCGGTCCCGAAGTCGTCGATCGCGATCGAGAAGCCGGCGGCGTGCAACTCGTGAAGGATCTCCTGCGCCCGATCGGGATCGAGCATCGCCGAGGTCTCGGTGACCTCGACGAGCACCCGCGACGGGTCCACGCCGCTCGCCCGGAACTCCTGCTGGATCCGGCGCGCCAGGTCGGGCTGCCAGAACTGCCGCGGGGAGAGGTTGAACCCGACCTCCAGATCGATGTCGAGCTCCCGCCACGCCTGCACCTGATACGTCAGCTCCCGGACGACCCAATGGCCGATCTGCTCGATGAGCCCCAGCTCCTCGGCGAGCGGGATGAACTCGCCGGGCGGCACGAGCGTCCCGTCGGCCTCGATCCATCGGATCAGCGCCTCGACCCCGATCATCCTGCCGCTCTCCAGATCGACCACGGGCTGGTAGTGCAGGACCCAGCGCTGCGTCTCGACCGCCTTGCGGAGCCGGGTCACGAACTGCAGCTTCGCGGAGGAGTCGAGCGCGCTGCCCGCCGACAGCACGAACCCGGACCGGCCGCCCTTCTTCGCCTCGTACATCGCCGACTCCGCGTTCCGCTGGAGCGTGCCGGCGTCGGCCGCGTCGTCGGGGAACATGCTGATCCCCACGCTCGCCGCGACGTACACCTCGGTGCCATCGACGCCGAACGGCGCCAGCAGGGACTCCTGGATCCGCTGCGCGACCGACTCGGCCCGCATCACGGCCCCGTCGATCCCGCCGTCGTCGCGCGCGAGATCGGCGAGCAGCAGCAGGAACTGGTCGCCGCCGCGGCGTGCGACCAGGTCGGTCTCGCGCGCCGCCTCGCGGAGGCGATCGGCGACCGCGATGAGCAGCCCATCGCCCGCCTGGTGGCCGAGCGAATCGTTCACGAGACTGAAGTCGTTCAGGTCGACGCAGAGCACCGCCACGGATCCATCGTGGCGCCGGGCACGGGAGACCGACAGGTCCAGGAGCTCCTCGAACATCGCGCGCGACGGGAGTCCGGTGAGCTCGTCGTGGTACGCCTGGAACGCGACCTCCTCCTCGGTGCGTTTGCGTTCGGAGATGTCGATCATCACGCCGTGCGAGTACCGTGGCATGCCCCGGTCGTCACAGACGACGCGCGCGGCATCGTGCACCCAGACCACCCGCCCGTCCTTCGCGAACATCCGGTACTCAAGGCGGAAGGGCTCACCCGTTTCGTTGTGGCGCGCGTTCTCCGCCAGCGCGCGAGCGCGATCGTCCGGATGCAACGCCCGCGGCCACAGGCCGGGGTCGTTGCACCACTCCTGCGGGGCGTAGCCCAGCAACGTCTCGATCTGCGGGCTGACGTAGATCGACGACGCGCTGTCGTCGATCGCGTCGATGTACGTGACCGCGGGACCCTCCTCGACGACGGAGCGGAACAGATCGTCGCGCAGACGCTCGTCCTCGGCAGCCCGCTGCACGGCGACGGATGCCGACAGCGCCTCGACGATCTCCCGCACGACCGCCTCGTCCCGGGCGGTCCACGGCCGCTCCATGCACAGGTCGAGACCCACGAACCCCCACCATTCGCCGGTCACCGTCACGGGCACCTGCCAGGTCGCGACCGTGCCCTCCGCCCGCAGGACTCGGTGCTCGGGCTCGCGGAGGTCGTGGATCGTCTCGACGATCTCCTCGCCCCCGCCCATCAGATCGATCCAGCGCTGGAAGTCGGGGTAGTAAGGGTGCAGGTGGTTGCGCGGATCGTCGAAGAGCTGGCGGATACCCGGCGCGTCCCATTCGCCGCACAGGTCCATCCAGAGCCTGCCGTCGGGGCCGCGGCGGTTCTGGAACACGTAGCAGCGGTCGACGCCGGTCGCCTCCCCGGCCGCCGTGAGCACGTCGGGGAGGACCGAGCGCCAGTCACCTTCCGCCGCGGCCAGCGGGCCGGTCACGGGCATCGTCGAACCCGCGGGGTCGTGCTCCGAAGCCCCCATCACGCTGGAACCATCGGCAGGCCCCCGATGCCCCTGAAGGCAGCCCGGCGGGCGCGACCGGGTGGCCTGCTACCCTTTGCGCCGATGGCCGAGTACAAGCAGGTCCTGCACGAACGGCTCTACGTCCGCGTGCCCGGGACCGACAAGCTCCGCAAGACCGCCTCCGCGCGGGTGAAACACCTGCTGGCCAACGGATGGCGCGAGATCGAGCGCACCCAGACCCCCGACTACATCCAGATCCGCTACGAGCGGACCGGCCACGCGCCGATGAAGGCGCGCCTGCCGAAGAAGGGGCCCGAGATCCGTGACCAGCGCCGCCCTCGCCGCGATGGTCAGAACTTCGGTGGGCCTCGGGGTCGTCGGTAGGTCGTCTTTCCCCGACAACCCCATCACCTCCGTCTACCGCGAGCGAGCTTCGATCTTCGATCTTCCCCGACCACCGAATATCCTTCGGTCAGAGCTGGTCGACCCCGGACAAACATCAAGTATCATCACTTCCTCCCCAAGGATGTCCGGGCGAAAGCTCGGCGTTTGCCAGCGACCGGGGAGAGACGGAGCGACCCGTTGAGCACCGAGTTCCACACCCAGCCCTCCAACGTCCGCCCTGGCCCCCGCGACGCCCAGGCGCACGCGGCCGAGCAGCCGTTCCGCTACCCGCTCGAGCGGCCGTTCGTCGAGCCGGACTGGCGACGCCTCCCCGGCTACCGCGACGTCACCGACGAGCAGTGGCGCTCCGCGCAGTGGCAACGAGCCCACAGCGTCAAGAACCTGAAGGAGTTCAAGGAGGTCTTCGGGG
>Ga0335084_10006293_pt1 | contig 11795 bp, 14 predicted proteins | sample Lox_Sample_44_FD_206721 | JGI IMG/M metagenome (GOLD analysis project Ga0335084, IMG submission 206721) | Soil microbial communities from Loxahatchee National Wildlife Refuge, Florida, United States - Lox_Sample_4.4 | ecosystem: Environmental > Terrestrial > Soil > Wetlands | place: USA...
TGCCATCGGGCGGGAGGGCGCGGCCCGGTCAGCTCGCGGCGCTGAGCTGCGCGATCTTCGCGAGCAGCGCCTGCGGATCCACGGGCTTCACCAAGTAGTCGTTCGCGCCCTGGCGCATGCCCCAGATCTTGTCGGTGTCGGCGCCCTTGCTCGTGCACATGATCACCGGGATGTGCTTGGTGGCGTCGTCGCGCGTGATCTGGCGCGTCGCCTGGTACCCGTTCAGGCCCGGCATCACGACGTCCATCAGGATGAGGTCGGGCAACTCGCTCTTCGCCTTCGTGATCGCGTCCTCGCCGTTCTCGGCGGTCACGATCTGGAATCCCTTGCCCTTCAGGGTCTCGATCATGTACTGCCGGTCGGTAGGCGAATCGTCGACGACCAGGATCTTCTTGACTGGCATGGCTTGTCTCCCCGCGCTTGCCCTGGGTTCTCAAACACGGTTCAGCGCGTGGGCGCCGACCGTCTTGAGGAGGCTGTCCTTGGTGAAGGGCTTGGTCAGGTACTCGTCGGATCCGACCATGCGCCCGCGGGCGCGGTCGAACAGACCGTCCTTCGACGACAGCATGATGACCGGCGTCCCCGCGAAGCGGGCGTTCTTCTTGATCAGTGCGCAGGTCTGGTAGCCGTCCAGCCGCGGCATCATGATGTCGCAGAAGATGATGTCGGGCTGGTGGTCGGTGATCTTGGATAGCGCGTCGAACCCGTCCTCGGCGAGGATGACCTGGCAGCCGGCCTGGGCCAGAAAGATCTCGGCGCTGCGGCGGATGGTGTTCGAGTCGTCGATCACCATCACCTTGATACCGGCGAGGGTTGCAGTCTCGCTCAACGTTTGGATCCCCTTCGTCCGGACCCTGCGCAGGAAGGGGCGACAGGAACGCCGCCGGCGCCAGGGCCAGGCGGCCATTCTATGCCTGTCCCTCGCGCGTAGGCTATGAGGAAATCATGGCTTCGGCCAATTATTTAACGCGGTTTCTGAAGTGTGGAAAACCGCCAAAACGCGGTCCGGATCGGCCCCCTGAGCGGTGCCAAACGGCGCGAACCGCGAAGCGGATCTCGAAGTGGAGGCGCCGCCGCCGAGAGCTCGCCTTGCCGATTCAAGCGGAGGGCGCGCGCCCCGCGCTCAAATCTCGACCATCTCGAAGTCGTCCTTGCGGGCGCCGCACTCCGGGCAGGTCCAGTTCATCGGAACGTCTTCCCAGCGCGTGCCCGGGGGGATGCCTTCGTCGGGGAGTCCGGCTGCCTCGTCGTAGATGAAGCCGCAGATCAGGCACATCCAGGTCTTCGAGGTCTGCGCGGTTTCCGCCATGGAAAGAGGGGCTTGGAAGGGGGTTTGGGCTAGAATGGCCGGGCGATCTTACCGTGCGGGTGACCCCGTTACCAGCACGTGCCCGTAACCGCCTCCCCAAAAACGTGCCGCGCTCCCGCTCCCTGCCGCCCATCGTGCTCGCTTTCGCCGGCTCCGACCCGAGCGGCGGCGCCGGGTTGCAGGCCGACCTGCTGACCCTCGCGGCGCTCGGCTGCCATCCGCTCTCCGTCGTCACCGCGATCACCGTGCAGGACACGTCCGGTGTCGCCGCCGTGTACCCGGTGAGCGCCGATTGGGTTGCGCAGCAGGCCCGGGCGGTCCTCGCCGACATGCCGGTCGGCGCGTTCAAGATCGGCATGGTGGCGACGCATGAGAACGTGGCGGCCATCGCCGCCGTCATCGACGAGCACCCCGCACTCCCGGTCGTGCTCGATCCGGTGCTCACGTCGGGTCGCGGCGATCCGCTCGGGGCCGGCGACGTGGCAACGGCATTGGTCGAGCTCCTCGTCCCGCGGGCTACGGTCGTGACCCCGAACAGCCTCGAGGCGCGAAGTCTCGCCGCGGCGCCAGGCGAGCGCACGGACGCGCTCCCCCTCGAGCGCTGCGCCGAGCGGCTCACGGCGCGCGGCGCGAAGTTCGTGCTCGTGACGGGCACGCACGAGCCCACGCACGAGGTCGTGAACGCGCTGTACGACGTCCGCGGCCTGATCCGCAGCGACCGCTGGGAGCGGCTCCCTGGCGAATATCATGGCTCGGGCTGCACGCTCGCCTCGGCGGTGGCCGCAGGGCTCGCGCACGGCCTCGTAGTCCCGGAGGCGGTGCAGGCCGCGCAGCGCTTCACCTGGCAGACGCTCGCCGACGGCTTCCGGGCGGGGGCCGGCCAGGCGATCCCCGACCGGTTTTTCCGCCTGCGCGCAGCCGCGGCCGACGCGGTCCACGAGTGATGGCGGCGTTTCCGGTCGGGCTCTACGCGCTGACGCCGGACGAACCGGACACCGCAGTGCTCGCGGCCAAGGTGCGGGCCGCGATTGCCGGCGGGGCGACCGCCGTCCAATACCGCAACAAGCAGGCACCTGCCAGGCTGCGCCAAGAGCAGGCGCTTACACTGGCGGTGCTCTGCCGCGGCGCCGGGGTGCCGCTCCTGGTGAACGACGACGTCGAGCTCGCGCTCGCGGTCGCCGCCGCCGGCGTCCACCTCGGGCGCGACGACGGCGATCTCGCCGCCGCGCGACGGCGCCTCGGGCCGGGCCGATTGCTGGGTGCGTCGTGCTACGACCGCTTCGAGTTTGCGGAGCGTGCCGTGGCCGCCGGCGCCGACCACGTCGCCTTCGGGTCGATGTTCGCCTCGCCGACCAAACCCGCCGCGGTGCGCGCCCCGCTCGCGCTGCTCGGCGCGGCGCGGCAGCTCGGCGTCCCGATCGTCGCGATCGGCGGGATCACGCTCGAGAACGCGCCGCTCGCGATCACCGCCGGCGCGGACGCGATCGCCGTCATCACCTCGCTCTTCGAGGCCGGCGACGTCGCCGCGCGGGCGCGGGCGTTCACCGATCTCTTCAAACGAAAGGCCGCCGCATGACCCGCAACGACGAGCTGTTCGAGCAGGCGCAGAGGCACATCCCCGGCGGCGTGAATTCGCCGGTGCGCGCATTCCGCGCCGTCGGCGGGACGCCGCGGTTCTTCGCGCGCGGCGAGGGGGCGTACTTCTGGGACGCCGACGGGAAGCGTTACATCGACTACGTCGGCTCCTGGGGACCGCTCATCCTCGGCCACGCGCACCCGCAGGTCGTCGAGGCGGTGCGCGAGACGGCGCTGAAGGGGTTGTCATTCGGCGCCCCGACCGCGCTCGAGGTCGAGCTCGCCGAGCTGCTCTGCAAGGCATTGCCGAGCATGGCGCTCGTGCGGCTCGTGTCCTCGGGCACCGAGGCGACGATGACCGCGTTGCGGCTTGCGCGGGGTTTTACCGGCCGGCCGCGGATCGTCAAATTCGAGGGCTGCTATCACGGCCACGCCGACTCGCTGCTCGTGAAGGCCGGCTCGGGCGCGTTGACGCTCGGCAATCCGAGCTCGGCGGGCGTGACGCCGGAGACGGCAGGCCAGACGACCGTGCTCGCGTTCAACGACGTGCAGCAACTCGAGGACGCGTTCCGCAGGCACGGCGACGAGATCGCGGCCGTGATCGTCGAGCCGGTGGCGGGCAACATGAACCTCGTGCCCGGGTCGCGCGAGTTCCTACAGGCGATGCGCACTCTCTGCACCAAGCACGGCGCGGTGCTCGTCTTCGACGAGGTGATGACCGGGTTTCGCGTGGGCCCGCGCGGCGCACAGGGGCTGTACGGCATCACGCCGGACCTGACCACGCTCGGCAAGGTGATCGGCGGCGGCATGCCGGTCGGCGCGTTCGGCGGGCGGCGCGACATCATGGAGAAGATCGCGCCGCTCGGTCCGGTGTACCAGGCGGGAACGCTCTCCGGCAACCCGGTCGCCGTGGCCGCCGGACTCGCGACGCTGAAGCTCGTCCTCGCACCCGGCTTCTTCGACCGGCTCACCGCGCGCACCGCCGCCCTGGTGGAGGGCCTGAACGGCGTGGCGAAACAGCGCGGCGTCGCGTTCTCGGCGGCGCACGTCGGGGGCATGTTCGGGGTCTTCTTCCGCGCGGCGCCTCCCGTGTCGTACGCCGAGGTCATGCAGTCGGACAAGGACCCGTTCAACCGCTTCTTCCACGAAATGCTGGAGGCCGGCGTGTATCTCGCGCCGTCGGCCTACGAAGCGGGGTTCGTGTCGTCGGCGCACGGCGAGGCGGAGATCGCCGCCACCGTGCAGGCGGCGGACCGCGCGCTCGGGAAGGCCGCGTGACTCATCCCGAGACTGTCCCGGTCAAGCGGCTGTCGGGCGCCGATCGGCCGGCGCTCGCGGCGCACTTCGTCCAGCTCGACGACGAGGATCGCAGGCTCCGCTTCGGCACCGCGCGAAGCGACGAGTCGGTTGTCGAGTATGTCAATTCGCTCGACTTCGACCGTGATGCGGTGTTCGGGGTATTCGACGACGAGTTGCGGCTCGCCGGCGTCGCCCACGTCGCGGTCTCCCCAGAGTCCGCGGAGCTCGGCGTGAGCGTGCTGCCGGCGGCACGCAAGCGCGGCATCGGGACCGCGCTCTTCGAGCGCGCGAATCTCTTCGCGCGCACCCATTACATCCGCACGATGTTCACGCATTGCCTGACCGAGAATCGCTCGATGATGCGCCTCGCGCGCAAGGCCGGCATGGTCATCGTGACCGAGGCGGGCGAGGCGGACGCCCGCCTCGAGCTGCGGCCGGGGGGAATGGCGAGCATCACACGCGAGATGATGGCCGACCGGGTGGCGCTGCTCGACTACGCGATGAAGGCACAGCTCACGGCCGCGCGGCGCCGCGCCGCGAGCTGGCGCGGCGAGGGGGAACAAGGGTAGCGGCTATTTCTTCAGCGCGTCGCGGATCTCGCGCAGGAGCTTCACGTCCTCGGGCTCGGCCGGCGCGGCCCCCGGGGCGTCCTTCTTCAGCCTGTTGATCCACTTCACCATGATGAAGATGATCCACGCGAGGATCACGAAGTACAGAACGATGGTGATGAAGTTCCCGTACGCGAACACCGGCACGCCGGCCTTCTTCACCGCGTCGAGCGTGAGCGGCGTGCCGGCCGGTATGTCCTTCAGGGCGATGTAGTAGCTCGAGAAGTCGAGCCCGCCGGTGACGCGGCCGATGATCGGCATGATCAGGTCGTTCACCACCGAATCGACGATCTTGCCGAACGCGGCGCCGATGATGACGCCCACCGCGAGGTCCATCACGTTGCCCTTGACCGCGAACTCCTTGAACTCCTGCAGCATGGACATGGCCTGATCCCCCTTCGTTTCTGGAATTCGTGCGGCCGAGTGTAGCCCCGGCCGGCAGAGTGCGTGAACCGCAGCGGGCGCCGCGGACGGCGCGTCACAGCAAGAACAGCGTCGCGAGCCCGAGGAAGATGAAGAACCCGCCCGAGTCGGTGCAGGCGGTGATCAGGACCGAAGAGCCGAGCGCCGGATCGCGCCCGAGCTTCGCCATGGTGGTCGGAATCACCACCCCCATGATCGCGGCAAGCAGCAGATTGAGCGTCATCGCGAGCGTCATCACGACGCCGAGCTTCACGTTGCCGTAGAGCGCCCAGGCGATCACCCCCAGGATTCCGCCCCAGACCGCGCCGTTTGCGAGCGCGACGCCGAGCTCCTTCGCGAACAGCTTCTTCGCCTGCTCGATCTGGATCTGGCCGAGCGCGAGCGCGCGCACGATCATCGTGATCGTCTGGTTGCCGGAGTTGCCGCCGATGCCGGCGACGATCGGCATCAGCGCGGCGAGCGCGACCAGTTTCTCGATCGAACCCTCGAACGCGCCGATCACCCGCGACGCGATGAACGCGGTGACAAGATTGATCGCGAGCCACGCCCAGCGGTTCTTGACCGACTCCCACACCGGCGCGAACACGTCCTCGGTCTCGCGCAGGCCGCCCGCGGCGAGCGCCTCGCTCTCGCTCTTCGCGCGGATGAAATCGACCACCGCGTCGACGGTCACCCGTCCGGCGAGCTTGCCGGCCTGGTCGATCACCGCGGCCGACACGAGATCGTACCGCTCGAATGCCTGCGCCGCGTCCTGGGCCTTGTCGTCGGGGTAGAGGGTGACGAAGTCCTTCAGCATCACGTCGGCGACCGGCTGCTCGAGGTCGGTCACCACCAGCTTCGCGATCGGCAGCACGCCCTTGAGGCGCTGCTCGCGGTCGACCACGAAGAGCTGGTCGGTGTGGTCGGGCAGCTCGTCGAACCGGCGGAGATACCGCGTGACCGTCTCCAGCGTGACGTCCTCGCGGATCGACACGACATCGAAGTCCATGAGCGCGCCGACGGCGTCCTCCGGATAGGACATCGCGGCGCGGAGCTGCTCGCGCTCGGCGACCGGCAGCGACTGGAAGACGTCCTGGATGACCTCCTCGGGCAGGTCGGGCGCGAGCTCGGCGATCTCGTCGGTGTCGAGCGTCTCGACCGCCGCCACGAGCTCGTCGGAGTCCATGGTGCGGATGAGCGATTCGCGCACCGGCTCGGAGAGCTCGAGCAGGATCTCGCCGTCGCGCTCCGCCTTGACGAGATCCCAGACGACCAGGCGCTCATTGATCGGCAGCGCCTCGAGGATGTAGGCGATGTCGGCGGCGTGCATCTGGTCGAGCTTCGAGCGCAGCTCCGCGAGGTGCTGCTTGTGCACGAGCGTCTCGACCAGCTCGTGCTTCGGCATCTCCTGGCGCTCGACCAGGCTCTCGACGATGCGATGGCGGCGCAGCCGCTCCTGCACGTCGTGCAGGTCCTGCTGCAGGTCCTCCAGCTCCTTCCGCTCGATCGTCTCGGGCATGCCGGTAGGATAGCGTCGGCCCATGTGATTGCGAAGACCGATGAACGCCGCCACGCCGACTTCGCGCGCCGCCGCCGCGCCGCTCCTCGCGCCCGGCGTGCGCCCGCGCGAGGTCGTGGCGTGGGCGATGTACGACTTCGCGAACTCCGGCTACACGACGGTCGTCATCACCGCGGTCTTCAATGCCTACTTCGTCGCGGTCGTGGCGGGCGACGCCCCGTGGGGGACGCTCGCGTGGACTGCGACCCTCGCGGTCTCTTACGCGGCGGTCATGATCACCGGCCCGGTGATCGGCGCGTACGCCGACCAGCGGGCGGCCAAGAAGCGGCTTCTGGTGGCGACCACGCTCGGGTGCGTCGCGTTCACCGCAGCGCTCGCGCTCGTCGGGCCCGGCGCGCTCGCGCTCGCGTGCGTCCTGGTCGCGGCTTCGAACTTCTTCTTCAGCACGGGCGAGAACCTGATCGCGGCCTTCCTGCCGGAGCTCGCCCGCGGCAAGGCCCTGGGGAAGGTGTCCGGGTGGGGCTGGGGACTCGGGTACGTGGGCGGCCTCGTCTCGCTCGGGGCGAGCCTCGCCTACGTAACCGCCGCGCAGACGCGCGGCGAAACCTCGGCCGGGTTCGTGCCGGTGACGATGCTGATCACCGCGGCGATCTTTCTCGCCGCGAGCTTGCCGACCCTCGTCTGGCTGAAGGAGCGGGCGGTCCCGCAGCCGGCGGCGGACAGCCTCGTCCGCTCGGCCCTGGCGCGGGTGTGGGACACGGCGCGGCACGCCGCGACCTTCACCGACCTCGCCCGGTTCCTGGCGTGCCTCGTCTGCTACCAGGCGGGGGTCCAGGCCGTGGTCGCGCTCGCGGCCATCTACGCCCAGCAGGCGATGGGGTTCACGACCAAGGACACGATCACCCTCATCCTCGCGGTGAACGTGACGGCGGCGCTCGGGGCAGTCGCGTTCGGCCAGGTCCAGGACCGGCTCGGTCACGTCCGGACCATCGCGCTGACCCTCCTCGGCTGGATCGCGACCGTCGTCGTCGCCTGGTGGGCGACCGACCGGGCGACGTTCTGGGTCGCGGCGAACCTCGCGGGCCTCTGTCTCGGCGCCTCGCAGTCCGCCGGGCGGGCGCTCGTCGGCTACCTCTCGCCCCGCGACCGGCACGCCGAGTTCTTCGGCCTCTGGGGGCTCGCCGTCAAGTTCTCGTCGATCCTGGGGCCAATCACCTACGGCCTGACGAGCTGGCTCTCGCACGGCGACCATCGGCTCGCCATGCTGATCACCGGCGTCTACTTCGTGGCGGGGCTCGTGGTGCTGGCGACGATCGACGTCCGGCGCGGGCGGCGGGAGGCGTTGCGGGCGGGGCGAGCGGCGCGGCAGGCGGCTAGAGCCAGCGCCGCCACCTGAAGAAGCCGACGAGGAAGAGGACCACCGACAGCATCACCCCGAGCGAGATCCAGAAGCCCGCCTGGGAGTGCAGGCCGGGGATGAAGTCGAAGTTCATGCCGTAGATCCCGGTGATCAGGTTGAGCGGCATGAAGATCGCGGTGATCAGCGTCAGGAGCCGGATGATCTCGTTGGTGCGGGTGGTGGTCGCCGCGAAGTAGAGTTGCACCGCCGACTCGGCCTGCTGCTCGGTCTGGCGCGCGTGGTCCTTCACCCGCTCGATGTGCTCGATCAGGTCGTTGAAGCGCACCTGCAGGCGCTCGCTCACGGTGGTGAGCCGGTCGTCGCGCCACTCGGTGATCGCGTCGAGCTGCTCCTCGCAGAGGTGCATCAGCCGCCGCAGCTCGGAGCGCTGCTCGAGCAGGCGGTACCAGTCGCGGAACGGCCGTCGCGGGTCGAGCAGCGCCCGCTGCCAGCGGTCGAGCCGTTCGGTGAGCGTGTGCCGGAAGTCGAGGTAGCTGTCGACCATCGCCGAGAGCAGGCGGTGCATCAGCTCGTCGGGGTTCTGCGGGCACTTGCCGGGCGCGCCGACGTACCGCGTCTTCACCTGCGCGACCGAGCGGCTGTCGGCCGGCCCGACCGTCAGGAGCACGCGCTCGAAGTTGAAGAGGAAGAGCGGCCGCGTCTCGATGCGCTCGGGTTTGCCGTCCGCCTTGAGCCCGCGGAAGATCACGAGCTCGTACTCCGCAGTGCTGTCGAAGGACGACGGGTGGGCGAGGTTCCGCACGTCGTCGACGTGGTCGTCGTAGACGCGGACGCCGGTCAGCCGCTGCGCCTCGGCGGCGAGCGCGTCCACCTCCTCGTAGGCGAGGATCAGCCAGACGTACCCGTCGGCTGGCATCGGCTCGTCGGGGCCGAGCGGCCGCGGCACGCGCCCGGCCACGATATGGAGGCGTTCCACCGTCAAGGCACCTGGGCGGACGGCATGCGCGCGAGGATACGCTCGCTGTAGGTCGCGAGGTACCTCGAGCCGCGGTTGCGGTCGTAGAACCGCGGTCGCGGGAGCATCGCGGCGAGCCGCGCCGCCTGCTCGGGCGCGAGGTTCGCGGCGCCCACGCCGAAGTAATGCCGCGCGGCCGCCTCCGCGCCGAACACGCCCTCGCCCCATTCCGCGACGTTGAGATAGAGCTCGAGGATGCGCCGCTTGCTCATCACCGACTCGAGCATGACGGTCACGATCGCCTCCTGGCCCTTCCGCAGGTAGCTCCGCTCGCCCGAGAGCAGCAGGTTCTTCGCGAGCTGCTGGCTGATGGTCGAGCCGCCGGCGACGACCTTGCCGCGGTTCTGGTTCTTCTCGAGCGCGCGCTGGATCCCTTCCCAGTCGAAGCCCTCGTGGTCGATGAACTTCGCGTCCTCGGCGGAAACGACCGCCCGCTTCAGATGGGTGGAGATCCGGTCGTAATCGACCCAGCGGTATTTCAGCTCGGCGCTCGGATTCTTCGTGCGGAGCGCCTCGAGCCGCGCCGCCATGACGCTCGTGACGCCCGGGTTGTACCGGTCCCACCACAGGACGTGGGCGAAGAACCAGCCCTCCACCAGCACGACGGCGAGCACGATCGCGCCGACGAGGATCGTGAGGGCTTTGGCGATCCGCCTCACGCCGCGGCGCGGAGCATCGCGAGCACCGGCGCGGTGTCCGGGCGCACGCCGCGCCAGATGAAGAACGACTCGGCCGCCTGCTCGACCAGCATGCCCAGACCGTCGGTTGCGCGCGCCGCGCCGGCGTCGCGCGCGAGCGCGAGGAACGCGGCTGCGCCCTTGCCGTAGGTCATGTCGTACGCGAGCGCGCCAGGAGCGAACAGGCTCCGCTCCAGCGGCGGCAGCTCGTCGGCGTGGCCCGCGGAGGTCGCGTTGATCACGATGTCGAATGCCCGGCGCGGCAGCGTTGCGAACCCCGCCGCCTGGACCTGCCCGCCGAACTGCCGCTCGAGCTCGGTCGCGCGCTCGACCGTGCGGTTGACGACGACCAGGGCCGCCGGGCGCGCATCGAGCAGCGCGGGGATCACGCTCCGCGACGCCCCGCCGGCGCCGACGAGGAGGACGCGTCGGCCGTCGATCGCCGCGCCGAGATTGACGACCACGTCGCGCACCAGGCCGACGCCGTCGGTCGTGTCGCCGAGGACCCGCGTGCCCTCGAACGACAGCGTGTTGACCGCCTCGACCGTGCGGGCGCGATCCGTGGGCGCGGATGCGAGCCGGTACGCCTCCCCCTTGAAGGGCAGCGTGACGTTGAGGCCCCGTCCGCCCGCGGCGCGGAACGCGGCCACCGTGGCAGCGAAGCCGTCGAGCGGCGCGAGGAGCCGCGTGTACTCGATGTCCTCGCCGGTCGCGCGCGCGAACGCGGCGTGGATCTCCGGTGACTTCGAGTGGGCGATCGGGTTGCCGATGACGGCGTAGCGGTCCGTCACTGCGTCGGGAAGGGCGAAGGGGGAGGGGCGAACGGCGATCCGCCGCGCCGGGGCGCTAGTTGTCGAACAGCTTGTCGCCGGGGGCGAAGGTCCACGTCCGGGTAATCACCAGCAGGTCGGTGTCCTTGCGGATGTCGGCCGGGAACGGCGCGAACGGCGCGGCGAGGCGGATGATCTTGAGCGCGGCGTCGTTCAGGATCTTGTACTCGGCCGGCCGGTCGATCTGCACGTCGTCGACGCTGCCATCGGGCTTGATCGAGATGGTCAGCCGCAGGCTGCCGTAGATCCGGCCGCGCGCGCCGTCGGGATAGTTGAGGTTGCCGATGCGCTCGATCTTCAGCCGCCAGTCCTCGACGTATTGCGCGAAGCGCGACTCGACCGCGCGCGCCCCGACGAACGCCTTGCGGGGCCGCTTGTTGTACTCCTCGACCTGGCGTGAGATCTGCGCCTCCAGCCGCGCGAGCGCGAGCGCCGAGTTGACGAGATCCGCGCCGGACAACGGCTTCGCCGGCTCTGGCGCGGGTTCCGGTTTCGCGGTCTCGCTCGCCGCGGCGGGTGCGGGCGTCTGCGCCTGGGTCAGGAGCTGGCGCTGCTTGGCCTCGAGCTCCTTCACCTTCTGGCGGGCCCGCTTCACGTCGTCGCCGCGCTCCACCTCCCGCGTCGCCGGCAGCGGGGTCCTGGCACGGCGGTCCTCGTCGGTGTTGCCGCCCCCGTCCAGGTTCGCCTGCGCCAGCGCCTGCGCCTCCACGGGGCGCGTCGCGGACTTGCTGTTCACCAGGATGACGTCGAGCGTCTGGGGCGGGCTGCGCAGCCGGCTCGCGTCCGGGAAAGCGAACCGGAGCGAGAGGACCGCGGCGTGGACCAGCACCGACGCGAGGATCGCGAACTGCATCGCGGGCGTGAGCCGCGGCGGGTGGGTGACCCAGCCGCCGGCGCCCATTCGCGGGTGCGCTATGACCTGCAAAACAGCTCCCAGAACGCCTTTCTAATCAGCAGCTTGTATATGTCTTCTCAAGCCACTTCTCGTTTTACTTGTGGCTTCTTATAGACGCACCGCAGGTGGGTGTCAATCAGATCGACCGCCGCGACCTCGACTTCGACCGGGGTCCCCGCCGGAAGATCCGGCAGCGACGGTACCCGAACGTACAGCGGGGCGCCCGCGATCCGGACGAGATTCTCGCGCACGACCTCCGCGGAAGCGACTTCCGTGCCCTCCTGCACCAGCCAGCGCAGGCACCAG
>Ga0335084_10006295_pt1 | contig 11794 bp, 11 predicted proteins | sample Lox_Sample_44_FD_206721 | JGI IMG/M metagenome (GOLD analysis project Ga0335084, IMG submission 206721) | Soil microbial communities from Loxahatchee National Wildlife Refuge, Florida, United States - Lox_Sample_4.4 | ecosystem: Environmental > Terrestrial > Soil > Wetlands | place: USA...
GCTCTCGGTCAGCGAGTACCGAAGGCGCGCAATGTCTTCGGCCAGGTTCACGGCGCCGGGCAAGGCGATGTCGCACCCGAGGGCTCCGTCGCGCACGAGCTCCTTGGCGATCGAGGCCTCCCCGTCTTCATACCACGGGAAGGTGCGCACCTGGAATCCCAGCCCTTCGACTTTCTCCTCCTCGATCATGCGCGAGGCCTCGATGTTGTTGGTGATGACATACTTCGCTTGGGCGGTGACGAGCAGGGTCGTCCCGCCTATTTCCGTGGCAATGCCGATCAGATTGATGCCCCCTGCCGTCAGCCACGAGAAGTTCGCCTGACGCTTGAGCAGGAGTCCGGCGACGCCCTTCGCGTGAAGCAGATCCCGGACTCGCCGATCTTTCTCCGCAACTTCCGCTGTGCGTGTCATCGTCGGCCTCTCCCTCGATGTCCTCGTTCACCGGTTCTGTAACGTAACAAGGCTGCGGCGCGGCAAGCGCGCGCCTTCGGCGGCCAGAATACCTTGGGCTTCCCCGATCGTCCAACGTGTTTCTCCGGCGGATCCGGATGCGTGTCGTGGGGACGCGAGCGGGCTCCTGGGTGCAGTACGGGACCGCAGACGATCCAGCGGTCGCGCGGGGACGCGGCCGTGCACGGCAGAGAAAACGGCAACGCCGACTCGAGCTGGGGGGGCGGTTGGCCTCGCTAGAAAGCGCGACGGAGGCCTGGGAAGGCCATGGACCTCAGCGGCGGACGCGTGACCACAGGCTCCACGCGCCGACAAAGCCCAGACCGAGCGCGAGCAGAACGAGGAACATGGTCACGGCTTCGGTCAGGAACACTCCCCAAGGAGCAACGGCAGGACTCATCGGTTCGTCTCCACTTGTACACGTCGTGCACTCACCGCGGTGTAGTGTGCCCGTTGGGATAATCTGAATGGAGTCCCTGGACACAATTCGGGCAAATGCCATGGCTGAACTTCGCGCCGAGACGGTGACCGATGTAGATTTCAATTTCGTGCCATGCGCCATGCTCGTCGCGGATGCGTTTGCAATGGGAGCAGATGGGGATCAGCCCAGCCAGCGCTCGGAAGTGGTCCACGATCGCGTGGAGCTCTGCCAGGCGTCGCTCCTGCTCGATTTCCTTGCGCTTGGTCGCCGTGATGTCGCGGAACACGGCCAAAAGACCGACCGGTGCGCCGCTCGCGTCGGCCAAGGGTGTGACCGACGACTCCAAATGGATTTCCTCACCGGTACCATTGGTGCGCACCGTCTCTTGGCGCCAGGCTCTCGGACGCGTTCCTGCCGGCGAGGCGGTGTGGTCAACCTCTAGCGCGGGCTCCAGGCCACTAGGGATCTCCTGCGGGAGCGTCCTGGAGGCCTGATGGGCCGTGAGATGGAAGAGCCGCTCCGCCTCTCGATTCCAGTACACGATGCACCCATCCCGATCGACCGCAATGACGGCGTCCGCCATTTGATCGAGGATCTGCACGGGGAGCTGCGCAAGACTCTCGTACGGACCAAGTTCTGGCATGCGTTGCTCCTCGTTGGGATTCGGGTTCGGTCCTCGTGAACTCGTCACTGTGCCTACCGGCCCCTCCCGTCCGATAGGGACAGCACGTTGCGTACCGAAACATCCCGCGGCGCGGTAAAATTGATAACCCATAGACAGCATTGAGGTCGATGCGGATGTCAGGACGTGTTTTCGCCGCGCGTGGGCAGACGCACGTTTATCGAAAGAGATACAGTCTGTATCTGAATCCTGACAGCGATGCGGGCGGAGGAGAGAGGAATGGGCCTGGCGTCTTCTGGGCGCAGCATGCCGACCGTGGCATCAGTCCGAGGGTCGGTCGCCAGGCTCGCTTCGCTGCGGTCCGGCTGCGATTCGACGGTGAGGAGGCCGCGGGGGTAGCGCACGTGGCGTGACGCGGCCGATGGTTGGCGGCGTCGCCACCGTCAGCTGTCGCGCAGCCCGAGCTCCCGCAGGAGACGGGACAGATAGGTCCGTTGCAGCCCGAGGACCTCCGCGGCGCGGGTCTGATTGCCCTGGGCTTGCGCCAGGGCGGAACGCAAGAGGTCCCGCTTGAACGTCGCGATTGCTTGGTGGTAAGAGCTGTCGGATGTGTCCCGGGTGTCGTCATCGGCGGGTCTCGGGGCGACGGGGAGGTCGTTGGGTCCGATGTCCGGTCCCGGCGAGAGGACCACCGCGCGCTCAATCGCGTTCTCCAATTCGCGGACATTGCCTGGCCAGTCGTACTGGCGGAGCACTGCGAGCGCGGCCGGTGAGATGGCTCTGGGTGGCCGCTTCAGCTCGCTGCAGTACTTGGCGACGAAGTGCTGGGCCAGGATCTCGATATCCTCTTTGCGCGCGCGGAGTGGCGGGAGAGCCAGCGGGACCACATTCAAGCGATAATAGAGATCCTGGCGAAACGCGCCCTGTTTCATCGCCTGCTCCAAGTCGGCGTTGGTCGCGGCGATAAACCGGACATCCACGTGGATGGGACGGGTGCCTCCCACGCGTTCGAACTCATGCTCTTGGAGCAGGCGGAGGAGCTTGGCTTGCAGCGCGGGGCGAATGTCGCCGATCTCGTCCAGGAAGAGCGTGCCGCCATCGGCCAATTCGACCTTGCCGGGTTTTCGCCGGTGGGCGCCTGTAAACGCCCCCTTCTCGTGGCCGAAGAGTTCGCTCTCGAGGAGCTCCTCCGAGAGCGCTACACAGCTGACGATCACCAGGGGTGCACCGTGTCGCGGACTCCATCCGTGAATGGCGCGTGCGAGGATCTCCTTGCCGGTGCCGCTCTCGCCGCGGAGGAGCACGGTGGCGTTGCTCGCCGCGGCCTGCTGCGCCGTGCGAATCAGCGCCTGGATGGCAGGGCTTTGCCCGATCAGGGGACGATCCGCGCCCGCGAGTTCGCTCTGGAGTCGCCAGTTCTCCGCGCGAAGGCTCTCTCGCTCGAGCGCCTTGTTGATCACGACCTCGAGGTGTGCCGGATCGAGCGGCTTCGGGATGAAGTCGTAGGCCCCGGCGCGCATGGCCTCCACGGCACGTTCGGGGGTGCCCCACGCAGTGATGACGATAACCGTTGTCTCCAAGCCTTCCTGGCGAATTGTCTGCAGGACCTCCAACCCGCTGAGACGGGGGAGTTGAAGGTCGAGCAGCGTGAGGGGTGGCGCCTCCTGGCGGAGGAGCGTTAGCGCCTCCTGGCCATCCTTCGCGCTGGTGACATCGAACCGCATGAGCTGGAGTCGGTCCGAGAGGAGCTCCAGGATGTCAGGATCGTCGTCCACCACGAGGATGCGGCACCGGGGTGTACTCATGTTTGGCTCCTGATGGTCGTGCGGGCCTCGGCGGCCGTGCTGGTATTGCCCATGGGAAGGGTGAAGATGAAACGGCTTCCGCGGCCCAGTTCACTTTCCGCACGGATGCGCCCGCCTTGGAGTTCGATGAGACTCTTGGCGATCGACAAGCCGAGGCCCGTTCCTTGCGCCTTTTGTCGGCCGTCACGACGCGCTTGGTGGAATCTATCGAAAATGGCGGCCAACTCCTCGGGGGGGACGCCCTCGCCGGTGTCTTCGACACTGATCTCGACGTCGCGTTGGATTGGCTCGACAGTCGTATCCGGCCGCTGGCCAGGTGTGTCGGCGCCCGTGGAGACGAACGGGAAGGGCGCCTCGCCCGCCGACAGCGTGATTCGACCGCCGCTGGGGGTAAACTTCACAGCGTTTCCGGTGAGATTGATCAAGACCTGCTGGACCTTGTCGCGATCGGCGAACAGGACGAGCGGAGACGCGATCGGCGACACCACGAACTCGACGCCTTTCTCGGAGGCCATCGGGCGCAGGCTCTCCACGACATCATGGATGATGTCGAACACATCGACGTTCGTGCGATGCAGCTCGATCCGGCCGGCCTCGATCCGGGAGAGGTCGAGCAGATCGTTGATCAAACGGACCAGGCGGTCGGTGTTGTTCTTGACCTTGGTGAGATACCGCTGCAGCGCTGGCGGAACGTCCCCCACCACGCCGTCCAGAAGGTTGTCCACGGACATGCGCATGGCGGTGAGGGGGGTGCGGAGCTCGTGGGAGACGTTGGAGACGAAGTCCGACTTGAGGCGATCGAGTTCTCGGAGCTTCTGATGGGACACCTCGAGAGATGCATTCGCTTCGGAGAGCTGCCGGGTGCGCTCGGACACTTTCGCTTCCAGGCTGAGGTTCAGGAGCCCGATCTCGCGGTACGCCAGCGCGTTGGCGATGGCCACGGCCGCTTGGTCGCCCAAGCGCTGAAGGGCTTCGACGGCCTCCGCGCCGAACTCCCCCCCGTTCCGCCGGCCGGCACCCAGCACGCCAACGCAGGACTGCTGCAGACGGATGGGGACCAGCACGCACGGGCCAAGCCCCTCCTCGGTCATCACCCGATCCTCGGCCGGGTCGGCGCTGGGTATGCGATCGGCGATGGCTAACACGCTCCCTTCGGCGAGCACCGCGCCCGCCCGCCCGACTCCAGGGCGGATCGTCCAATCACGGATGGCGGGGCCTGTACTCCCGGAGCACGCGGCGATGGCTGCCGTGGTGGCGTCGCGGTCGCGGTACGCGAGAAAGGCGAGGTCGGCTCCGCACAAGCGCGCCGCGTGGCGGACCAGGGCTTCGAGGACCGTCTCCAGGTGGAGTGTGGAGGAAAGCTCGCGATCCACGGCGAAGCGCACCTGGAGGGAATCCGCCATTTGATTGAAGGCGCCGGCCAAGTCGCCGATCTCGTCCTGGCGGGTGAGGTGGATACGGTGGCCGAGGTTCCCGCGTGCGACCGCGGCGGCACCGTGGGCCAGAGCCCGGATGGGCCGAGTCAAGCGGCGCGTTTGGAGTTGGACCCACACCAGGCTGCCCAGCAGCGTGAGAATCCCCAGGCCAAGAATCGTGTTCCGCGTCCGCCGGATCAGGCTTAACTCGTCGGCGATGGAGACCCCGATCCGCGCGACGGCGCGCCGTTGGTTCAGGATCAGGACCGGCGAGGCGAAGTCATAGAGGATCTCGCCCTGACGCGATCGCGTCTCCTGCACAAGCGGCTCGCGCGCGAGGAGTGCGTGACGCGTGAGCGGGTCATCGTATGTCGCGCCGGTTTCGTTCACGCGGCTGTGAATGAGGACGCGACCCTCCAAATCCAGGATCATGGCGTACCGGACGTCATGTTCGCGCGCCAGGCCGTTGACGAGCTGACGAAGCTCCAGGAAGTCATCCGCCACGACGGCCTGGGCGCTGCTGAACGCAAAGATGGCCACCAGCCGCAGTCCGTTGTCGCGTGCGGTACCCAGAATCGCGGACTCCTGAATCACGAGGACGGCCGGGATCACCAGGGCGAAGAGGGCGGCGATGAGCAAGATGACGTGGAGGGCGAAACGCGTCTGCAGGCGCAACCGCTGGTAGCGGGTCAGGAGGGCATCGATCAGACCCATACGGCGTGTGCCTCAGCGCAGTTCGACGGTCGTCAGTTTATCTTGGGGCCACCCATACAGATTGAGGGTCAGCCCAGAGACCCGCGCACTGTGAGCCGTAAACGTGATACTGTGAAACAGGAAGACTGCGGGGACGTCGGCCACGATCAGGCGGGTAGCCTCCCGATACAGTCGCAGCCGCCGGGCGTCGTCCATCGGCTGGCGTGCCTGCGTCAAGACGTCGTCCACCTTGGCATTGCTGTACCCGCCATAGTTGTCCGGCGATTTGGACTGAAAGAGGGGGAGCAGGAACCGCTCGGGGTCCGGCGTGCTCACCGTCCACTGATACAAATAGAGATCGTGGAGACCCTTTGCCCGCTCTTCGTGAAACGTCTTCCAGTCCATGACACCAAGGAGTTCGACGCCGATCCCGACCTTCCGCAGATCGGCCCGGATGGCCTGTACCGCCTCGGACCAATACTCCAACGATGCGTTGTACAGCAAACGAAGCGTCAACGCGGTCGGCGCGCCCGCTTGCTGCAGGAGGGCGCGGGCTCGGCCTGGATCATAGACTGGTTGCCGAAGTTGCGGATCGTAGCCGAGGCTGCTGGGCGGCAAGGGACCTCGAGCCGGGAGGAGGGTGCCTCGCCCGGAGTGGGTGGCCAGTCGTTCTACATCGATGGCGCGTACCACGGCTTCGCGCACGCGTCGGTCCTGGAGGGCGGGTCGTTCGACTTGCATCCCCAGAAAACGGAGGTTGAGCCCGCCGGTTTTCACCAGACGCACGTACGGGTTCGCCGCGAGGCGTTCGAGGACCTGAGGCGAAATCTCCCGCACGAGGTCGAATCCACCGTTCTCCAACCGCTCAATGACGGCCTGGCTGTCGGGAACAATGACGAACGTGACGTGGCTCACGCGGGGCCGGCCGCGCCAGGAATCGGCAAAAGGCGTCAGGACGATCCGGTCGCTTTCCCACCGGTCCAAGCGAAAGGGACCGGTCCCGACCGGGGTGCGGGTGAGGTGTCCCCCATAGCGCTTGAGTGCCTGGGGACTGACGATGCTAACGATGGCAAACTGGTGCGGTCGCTGGTAATGCAAGGTAATGGCCACAGTGTGCGCGTCCACGACCCTGATCTCCTTGATCAGCCCCTGGAGCACGCGTTCGTACGCGTTCGGTGGTGTTCCAGAATAGAACGGCGAGGAGGGAAGGAACTGTCGCTCGTAACTGATCTTGACGGCGTCGGCATCGACCGGCGTTCCATCGTGGAACACGACGTTTCGCCGGAGCGTGAACGTATAGGTGAGACCATCCGCGCTCTGCTCCCAGCGCTCGGCGAGGGCCGGCTCCATTTTGGCGCCGTCTGCAGACAGCTGAGTGAGCCGGTCGTACAACAACCACATGACCGTGTCGGCTTGAAGGTTGTTGGCCTTTGCCGGATCGAGCGAGGTGGGCTCGCTGGGAAGTGGCTGGACGAACCCCTGGTCGGCTGCGGCGGCCACGGCGTGCCAGGTGGCGCCAACGCATACGACGAGGCAGACCGTGAGGTGAAGGACTGTCCGATGCACCAAGGGCATCCGCCTCATTGGAGTCATTCTCCTCGTACCATGCCGCGATGCAGCGCCAACTTGTCGGCCGAACGCGTGCGCGGCATCCGTGCACGCCAGAGGTGTTGACGCGCGCCGAACGTAGCACATCTGCGCGGGGAGATGCAACGGGACAGTAGCGTGCCCCGCGCTCCTGGCGGGGACGTGGCAGCGGTGCTATGGGACGATTTCCCTTGCTTGACAAGGCCGGGGAAAGACGATAGGTAGATCCGGGTCCGCGTGGACCCATCGATTGCCCGCGGAGAGTCCGGAGGCCGCGGAAACGGGCTAACCGGAGGGGAAGAGTTCCCGGACCTCTCGCAACAGGCACCGCCGAGGAGGGATCATGGCTCTCCGCATCCAAGGATTCACATCCGCCCAACGACGCGCCATCGCCCGTGGTCGGCGCATCATCGAGCGACGCCTCGCTCGCTTACCGTGCCCCGTTCCCCAGGATTTGTGCGGAGAACTTCGGGCGATCCTCTTCGCCGATCGGCCGGTGGTGGACCTCGTGTACGGGGGTGATGGGGGCGGGCACCGCACCCCATACGCCCGGAGTGCCGGCTACCGAATCCTTCTTTACCGGCGGGCCATGGCATCCACGTCCCGTGATACGAGCCAGCTTGCGCCGGTTCTCTTTCACGAGCTGATCCATATTGCACGGGGATGGGAACTGGACGCAGAGGCCTTCGAGAATGCCTGGTTCACCCAAGCGGAGGGTGCGCGACCGCCGACACGGGACGACTGGACCCTCTTCAAGGAGCAGCACTACCGAGGATGGTGGGTGTGCCTGGATCCCCGCACACGCCGGGTGGCCGATTACGCGGATCGTCTCGTCCTCACGTTTCCTCCGAGGCCCAGGTGATCCAAGCGGGGACGGAACGCCCAGGCGGGCGAAATGGCGCCACGGCGTGGCACGAGTTGGCTGGCGGGTGAGTGTATGGCACGCCTTTCTTGAAATCGACACAGGAGCGGTGACATGCCAAAATCAAAGGCTACCAAGACAGAGAAGCTGGGCGTCAAGATCACGGTGGAGATCACGGGTCATTTGCCGCGGCCCGAGGTCGACCAATTCATGGCTGCTCTGACCAGTGTAGTCAACAACCACCTGGAAAACGGCGGGAACGGCGGGAATTAGTTCGATTGCCGCCGGCGCGCTGATGTCGTTCTGCTTCACCGGGGCAACGGGTTAGCGCCGGTAACCCCTCTCGGATCCGACTGGCCTTCGACTGGACAGGGCACCCCACGTGAGGGGTTACGATTGTTCCGCCCCGTCGGTCGGGTCGGGATGCTCCGGCGCCGGCCGGGCCGTGGCAGGTGCTCACGTTTGAGTGGAAGTCGAGGCCTGCAATGGGGGTGTGGCGCCTTCTTCTGTCCGTGCCGGCGGCCGGGGCGTGGGTGTTTCTTGGCTGCCGCGTCGAGCCCCAGCCGCGCGATCCCAGTTGACTTCACCAGAGAAATCACGTAGGCTCGCCAAAATAAAGAGTATTTATAACTGATTAGGCCCAAAGGGCCGGGGGAATCGTCATGGTCGAGACAGCGGTGCGCAAAGGGCCGGTCAAGGAGGAACGGAAGGAGCGGGACAAGGCCTTGGAGATGGCGGTCTCCCAGATCGAGAAGCAGTATGGAAAGGGTGCCATCATGCGGATGGGCATCTCGGGTGCCCTCCTCCCTGTTTCCACGATTCCCACCGGGTCTTTGGAGTTGGACTATGCCTTGGGCGTGGGCGGGATTCCGCGCGGCCGTGTGGTGGAGATTTTCGGGCCGGAATCCAGCGGCAAGACCACCCTGGCGCTCCACGTCATCGCCGAAGCCCAGAAGCGGGGCGGTGCCGCCGCCTTTGTGGACGCGGAGCATGCCCTGGACGCGAGCTACGCCAAGACGCTGGGTGTCAACATCGACGAGCTCTTGATCTCCCAGCCGGACACGGGCGAGCAGGCCCTCGAGATCACCGAGGTCCTGGTGCGAAGCGGCGCGGTGGACGTCGTCGTCATCGATTCCGTCGCCGCGCTGGTCCCGCGGGCGGAGATTGACGGGGAGATGGGAGACTCGCTGCCGGGGCTGCAGGCGCGGCTGATGTCGCAAGCCCTGCGAAAACTCACCGCCGCGATCAGCAAGTCCCGCACGTCCGTCGTGTTCATCAATCAGATGCGGGAGAAGATCGGGGTCATGTTCGGCAATCCGGAGACCACCACCGGCGGGCGCGCGTTGAAGTTCTACGCCTCGGTTCGCTTGGATATTCGGCGGATCTCGGCCATTAAGGACGGCGAAGAGGTGGTGGGCAGCCATGTCCGGGTCAAGGTCGTCAAGAACAAGGTGGCTCCGCCCTTCCGCGAGGCCGAGTTTGACATCGTGTACGGGGAAGGGATCTCCCGGCTCGGGAGCCTCGTGGACCTGGGCGTCACGCACAAGGTCGTGGAGAAGAGTGGCGCCTGGTATGCGTATGGCAGCGAGCGCATCGGGCAAGGGCGGGAGAATGCCAAGCGCTTCTTGCAGGAGAATCCCGCCATGGCCGACGAGATCGAAGCGAAGTTGCGGGCGGCACTCGGGCTGGTCGTCTCACCCGAGGCGGAGGCGTAATGGAACTCGTGGAGCTCCTCAAGATCGCGGTGGAGCGCAAGGCGTCCGACCTGCACATCAAGGTCGGGATGCCCCCCGTGCTCCGGATCGACCACAAGCTGGTTCCCCTCATGGAGCTTCCGCGGCTGGGCCAAGACGCGGTCGTGTCCATGGCGGCGAGCGTGATGAACGCCAAGCAGCGCGAACGATTCAAGGAGCGGAACGAGGCCGATCTGGCGCACGGTGTGCCGGGGCTCGGGCGATTCCGCGTGAACGTTTTCCAGCAGCGCGGCATGGTGGGGATCGTCCTTCGGCTCATCCCGCTGAAGATCCAGACCGTGCGGGAGCTGAATCTTCCGCCGGTCCTCGAAACCCTCTCCCTGGAGCCGCGCGGTCTGATCCTGGTGACGGGGACCACGGGGTCGGGCAAATCTTCCACGTTGGCCGCCATGCTCGATCACATCAATTCCAATACCACCGGGCATATCCTGACGATCGAGGACCCCATCGAGTTCCTCCACCGGGACAAGAAATGCCTGGTCAACCAGCGGGAGATCGGGGTGGACGCTCCCAGCTTCAGCGAGGCGTTGCGGAGCGCGCTGCGCCAAGATCCCGACGTGATCCTGGTGGGGGAGATGCGGGACTTCGAGACCATTTCCACCGCGCTCCTGGCGGCGGAGACGGGTCACCTGGTGATGAGCACCCTCCATACGCTCGACGCGACGGAGACGATCAACCGGGTCGTGGCCGTGTTTCCCCCCTATCAGCAGAAGCAGGTGCGGCTCCAGCTGGCCTCGGTGTTGCGGGGCATCCTGTCGCAGCGGCTCATTCCCCGGGCGGATGGGAAAGGGCGCGTCCCGGCGGTGGAGGTGTGTGTGGCCACCGCCACCGTGCGGGAGGCGATCGTGGACTCGGATAAGACGCGCAAGCTTCCCGACGTCATCGCCGCCGGTCTGAGCCAGTACGGGATGCAGACGTTCGACCAGTCGCTCATGACGTTGTACACGCGAGGCCTGATCACCTACGAGGAGGCCCTCCGCTGGTGCAGCAACCCGGACGACTTCGCGTTGCGGGTGCGAGGCATCGAGTCCTCGAGCGATGCGACGTGGCGGGGCACGCTGCAGCCGCCAGACGAGTCGCCGAAATCTATGCCGGGGATGTCCCGCTTCTGATGGTGAGCCGACCCGCGCGTAGCGCGTCCCAGGCGCACGGGAGAGGCGGTAGGTCCGAGCGGCCGGACGCCTGGAATGCCGCCCTGACGCGGCTCGCTGTCCGCGCGCGGACCACGCACGAGGTGCGGACGGCGTTGGCGCGCGGCGGATACGCACCCGAGGACATCGACACGGTGATCGCGCGCCTCACGGCGGCCCGGTACCTGGACGACGCGGAGTTTGCCCGGACCTGGGTGACGGCGCGTGCGCAGCGCGGGATGGCCGGGCCGGTGCGGTTGGCGCGAGAGTTGCGCGCGAAGGGGATTTCGGACGGCGAAATTGCGGCGGCGTTACGGGGGCTGAACGCGGAGTGGGACTCCGCCGAGGCCGCGGGCGAAGCCGCACGTCGCAAGCTGAAGGCGCTTCAGGGTCTGCCGGCGGACACGGCCCGACGACGATTGCTGGCATACCTCGAGCGGCGCGGGTTTAGCCGGGATCTTGTCCTCGCCACGTGCCGTCGACATTTTGCCGACCGCGACGAAATCCCCTGAGGTGTGGATGCTCGGGACGGAACGGCAGTGCGCACCGCGGCAAGTCCCTTGCCGGTGCGGATCGCGATCCAGATAGGACAACCATCATGCCCTTGACCCCCAAGTCCGGTAATGAAATTCGCCAGGCCTTCGTGGACTTCTTCGGGCGACACGGCCACACCCACGTCGCCAGTTCGTCCTTGGTGCCGAAAGCCGATCCCACGCTGTTGTTCACGAACGCCGGCATGGTGCAGTTCAAGGATGTCTTCACCGGTGCCGAGAAGCGCTCGTATCGGCGGGCGGTCACCGCCCAAAAGTGTGTCCGGGCTGGTGGCAAGCACAATGACCTGGAGAACGTGGGGCGGACGGCGCGGCACCACACCTTTTTTGAGATGCTCGGGAACTTTTCCTTCGGGGACTACTTCAAGGACGCCGCGGTTACCTATGCCTGGGATTTCCTGACGCAGGACCTCGGTCTTCCCGCCGAGCGGCTGTGGGCCACGATCCACGAAGGCGACGCCGGGATGCGCATCGGGCCTGACGAGGAGGCGCGCACGCTCTGGC
>Ga0335084_10006296_pt1 | contig 11792 bp, 12 predicted proteins | sample Lox_Sample_44_FD_206721 | JGI IMG/M metagenome (GOLD analysis project Ga0335084, IMG submission 206721) | Soil microbial communities from Loxahatchee National Wildlife Refuge, Florida, United States - Lox_Sample_4.4 | ecosystem: Environmental > Terrestrial > Soil > Wetlands | place: USA...
ACTTCGCCAAGCCGCAGGTCGCGCACTGAGGCCGGGAGGCACAGGCGGTGCTCGAACGATTTTCTCTCCTGCTCCTGCTTATCGTCAGTTGCCTTGCAGACACCTGGGCAGGCGAGGCCCGCAGCAGGGACGCACAGGCGGTCCTGGGCAAAACCTGGCAATGGGAAGCGACGATCACCCCGGCCGAGGAGATCCGCGCGGTCGATCCGGAGCGCTACACAATCCTGCTGGGCGAGCGAGGTAAGCTCCTGGCCCGGTTCGATTGCAACCGAGGCGGTGGTGCTTACGAGATTTCCGATGGGAAGCTCGCGTTCGGTCCGCTCGCTTCGACCTTCATGGCGTGCCCGCCCGACTCACGCGCCACCGTCTTCATGCGCGATCTGCAGCGCGTGGTCTCGTTCTTCGTCCAGGACGGGAAGCTTTACCTCGAACTGCCGATGGACAGCGGCACGATGCGCTTTCGCCCGGCACCCTAGCTTCGACGCAGGTCCCGTACGCCTACACCGCTTCCCGCAGTCCCTCGACGTAGACGTAGTCCTGTCCGCGCCGGTCCCAGATGTAGCTCAGCACCTGACGGCGATTCGTGCCCTGATCGGGCGGCAGGCGCGAGACGTGAACCCAGCCCGAGTTCGGTCCTTCTTTCGGGTTGTAGCACTCGAGGATCACCTGGTCGAACTCGAGATTGTCGATGACCCAGCGCGCGAGCTCTGCGTTGGGCAGGTTTGGAACTTCGATGTCGCACGCCTGGCCCAGCGTGTGCTGGCTCTTGCTGATCCAGTCGCTGCGCTTCTTCTTGAGCGCGCGCTCCAGCTCCTGGCCGCGAAACACGCTGTTGGGAGAGTAGGGACCGAACTGCTCGCGCACCGGCTCCATGACGTTGCGGCATAGAAACACCGCCGCGCGCGCCTCTTTGACGCCCGGGAAGGAATTGTCGATGCCAAGCCTGGCCCCGAGCTCGGACTTGGTCAGTTCATAGAACGTGAAGTGCGGCGACACCAGATCGTCGGGTGACGCACGCCGCGGGAATTGCGCCACCGGCATTTGACTCAGATCCGCCATGTCCCCCTCCCGGATCATCGACAAAACAGATTGTTCTTCAGGTCTGGAAAAACTCCTTGACCTTCTCCATCCACGACTTGGCACGCGGATTGTGCTTGCCGGCTTCCTGCTGGTCGATCGCTTCGAGCTCGAGCAGAAGCTCCTTCTGACGCGGCGTGAGCTTGACCGGCGTCTCGACCACCACGTGGCACATGAGGTCGCCGTAAGTCTGGCTGCGCACGCCTTTGATGCCTTTGCCGCGGAGGCGGAACACTTTGCCGGACTGCGTCTCGGACGGGACACGGATCTTGGCTGAGCCATCCAGTGTTGGGATCTCGATCTCGCCGCCGAGCGCAGCGGTGGTGATGCTGATCGGCATCTCGCAGTGCAGATCGTTCGCGTCGCGCGTGAACACCGGATGCGGCTTCACCCGGCATACGACGTACAGATCGCCGGGCGGGCCCCCGTTCACGCCCGCTTCGCCTTCGCCCGACAGGCGGATCCGGTCGCCCTCATCGATGCCGGCGGGAATTTTCACCGACAGCGTCTTCTGCCGCTTGACGCGCCCGGCGCCGTGGCAGGTTGCGCACGGATCGCGTATTACCTTGCCGGTGCCGCTGCAGCGCGGACAGGTCTGCGCGATCGAGAAGAAGCCTTGCTGGATGCGCACCTGGCCGTGCCCGCCGCAGGCCTGGCAAGCGGTGGGCTCGGTGCCCGGCTTGGCGCCGCGACCGTGGCAGGTTTCGCACTGGTCGAGCGTGGGCACGCGGATCTTGGTCTCCGTTCCGCGTGCCGCCTCCTCCAGGTTGATCTCGAGGTTGTAGCGCAAATCCGCGCCACGGTAGACGTTGGAGCGTGCGCGGCCGCCACCGCCACCGAAGATCTCGCTGAAGATGTCCCCGAAAGCGTCGGCAAAGCCGCCGAAGCCCGCCGCTCCAGCCGCACCCATGCCCGCGTGCGCATCGACACCGGCGTGGCCGAACCGATCGTAGGCCGAGCGCTTGTCGGGGTCACACAGCACCTCGTACGCCTCTTTTGCCTCCTTGAATTTCTCTTCGGCCTTGGCGTTGTTGTCCGGATTGCGGTCCGGATGGTGCTGCATGGCGAGCTTGCGGTACGCCTTCTTGATGTCCTCTTCCGAGGCGTCGCGGTTCACACCGAGGATCTCGTAGTAATCCCTTTTGGCCATCCGGTTCCAGCCTTCCCGCACATGCAACCGGCCGGATTGAGCGGCATCGATCCCAATCGATGTCCGCTCCAATCCGGCCAGTTAGGACGTCACGCCTGCGTGACGCACGAATGACCAGCCACGCTTGCGGCGTGACGGCCTAACCTTTCTTGTCCTTGACTTCCTCGAACTCGGCGTCGACCACGTCGCCTTCATCGGCCTTTTTGCCGGCGGCTTCAGCTCCTGCGCCGGCGGGACCCTGGGGCTCGCCCTGGGCGTACATCTTCTCGCCCAGCTTCTGCGCCGCCTGCGCCAGGTCGCGCGTCTTGGCTTCGATCGCGTCCTTGTCGCCGTCCTTCATCGCGTCCTCGGCAGCCTTGATCGCCGCTTCGATCCTCGCCTTCTCGTCGGCGCCAACCTTGTCGCCGTGCTCGGCCAGCGCCTTCTTGACCATGTGAACCGTGCTGTCGGCCTGGTTGCGTGCATCCACCAGCTCGCGCGCGCGGCGGTCTTCCTCGGCGTGCGCCTCGGCGTCTTTCACCATGCGCTTGATCTCATCCTCCGACAGTCCGGAGTTGGCCTTGATCGTGATCTTGTTCTCTTTGCTGGTGGCCTTGTCCTTGGCCGACACGTGCAGGATGCCGTTGGCATCGATATCGAAGGTGACCTCGATCTGCGGCATGCCACGCGGCGCCGGCGGGATGCCTTCCAGGTTGAACTGGCCCAGGCTCTTGTTGTCGCGCGACATCTCGCGCTCCCCCTGCAGCACATGGATGGTGACCGCGCCCTGATTGTCGTCAGCGGTGGAGAACACCTGCTGCGCCTTGGTCGGGATCGTGGTGTTCTTCTGGATCAGCTTGGTCATCACCCCGCCCAGCGTCTCGATGCCCAATGACAGAGGCGTGACGTCGAGCAGCAGCACGTCCTTCACTTCGCCCTTCAGCACACCGCCCTGGATCGCTGCGCCGATGGCAACCGCCTCGTCCGGGTTCACGTCCTTGCGCGGCTCGCGCCCGAAGATCTCCTTCACCTTGTCCTGCACCTTCGGCATGCGCGTCTGCCCGCCGACCAGGATGACATCGTCGATGTCGGACAGCTTGACCCCGGAGTCTTTGATCGCTGTGAGGCACGGCGCGACCGTCTTCTGGATCAGTTCCTCGACCAGGCTTTCGAACTTGGCGCGCGTAATCTTCAGCGTCAGGTGCTTGGGCCCGCTCGCATCGGCCGTGATGTAGGGCAGGTTGATCTCGGTCTGCTGCGACGAGGACAGCTCGATCTTGGCCTTCTCGGCAGCTTCCTTCAGCCGCTGCAGCGCGAGGATGTCCTTGCGCAGGTCGACGCCCTGCTCCTTCTTGAATTCGTCCGCGACGTAGTCCATCAGGCGCTGATCGAAGTCCTCGCCGCCCAGGAACGTATCGCCGTTGGTCGACAGCACCTCGAACTGATGCTCGCCTTCCACGGCCGCGATCTCGATGATCGAGATGTCGAAAGTGCCGCCGCCCAGATCGTACACGGCGATCTTGCGATCGCCCTCCTTCTTGTCCATGCCGAACGCCAGAGCGGCCGCGGTGGGCTCGTTGATGATGCGCTTGACGTCCAACCCGGCGATGCGCCCGGCGTCCTTGGTGGCCTGACGCTGGGAGTCGTTGAAGTAAGCAGGAACGGTGATGACGGCCTCGGTCACCGTTTCGCCAAGATAGTCCTCGGCCGTCTTCTTCATCTTCATCAGCACCTGGGCGGAGATCTCGGGCGGCGCCATTTTCTTGCCGCGCACTTCGACCCAGGCGTCACCGTTCTGAGCCTGCACGATGTTGTACGGCACCAGCTTGATCGCCTTCTGCACTTCCGCGTCCTGGTAGCGGCGGCCGATCAGGCGCTTGACGGCGTAAAGCGTGTTCTTGGGGTTGGTGACCGCCTGGCGCTTGGCGGGCGCGCCGACCAGCACTTCGGCGTCGTCGGTGTAAGCCACGATCGACGGAGTGGTGCGTGAGCCTTCCGAGTTCTCGATGACCTTGGGCTGGCCGTTTTCCATGATGGCCACGCACGAGTTCGTGGTGCCCAGGTCGATGCCGATGATTTTTGCCATTGGTGGATTCCTCGCTTCCGATTCCTTGAGTTCGCTTGTCTTCGAGCTAGTTTTGGGTGGCCCGCCGGGGTTTCAAGCAGACCGTGCTGGCACGGGACCGCTCAGCGCTCCTTCGCCTTCGCCACGGTGACCAGGGCCGGCCGCAGCACGCGGTCGTTCAGCAGGTAGCCCTTCTGCAACACATGCAGCACGGTATTGGGCGTCTTGTCCGACTCGACGGTGGTCATCGCCTGATGTTTGTGGGGATCGAACTTCTCGCCGACCGGATTGACTTCCTTGATGGCGAACTTGTCGAACGCCCCGTCGAGTTGCTTGAGCGTCAGCTCCACGCCGCGGCGAAGGGCGTCCAGCGTCGCATTGTCTGCGGTGAGCGCGGCCTCGAGGCTGTCGCGTACCGGAAGCAGCTGGCCGGCGAAGGTCTCCAACGCGTACTTGTGAGCGTTGGCGATATCGGCTTGCGCACGCTTGCGGATGTTGTCCGCTTCGGCCTTGGCGCGCAGCCAGGCGTCATGATGTTCCTGGGCCTGCAGCTCCGCCCGGCGCAGCATCTCCTCCAGACTGGGCATTGTTTCCCCGCTGGCGTCAGTCAGTGGTGACTGTGCTGCCTCCCCGGCCTCGGCGCTCGGGGAGTCCATCCGGCCTGCGAGGCTATGTTCCTGATCCCGCATGGATTCTGTCTCCTTGAGTCGGCACGGCGCAGATGGGGGGCCAGGACGCGCCTTTCAAGACCTCGACGCCTGGCAGGGTATTGATACCAGTCAGCTGCGCGCCCCCATCGCCAGCGCGCGCAGACGGCTCGCTTCGGCCGCACGCCGCGCTGCCGGGTCGTCCTCGCCGGCGCCTGCCCAGCCGCGCAGGTTATCGAGCGCGATGTCGGTCAACGCCCGCATCCAGTCGTCGCGTTCGTTCAGACACGCGATGTAGTGAAATTCCCGGCCTCCGGCGCTCAGGAATGCGGCCTTCGCCTCGATCGCGATCTCCTCGAGCGTTTCGAGGCAATCTGACACGAAACCGGGACACATGACGTCGATCCGCCCGACTTTGCGTTTGCCCAGCTCTGCTACGGCGTTCATGGTGTACGGCGTCAGCCAGCGAGCACGCCCGAAGCGCGATTGGAACGCGACCAGGATCTGCTCTGGCTTGAGGCCCAGCGATTCGCCGAGCAGCCGCGCGGTCTTCTGGCACTCGCAGTGGTAGGGATCGCCGCGGTCGAGCATGAAGCGCGGCACCCCGTGGAAGCTCATCACCAAGCGGTCGGATCGGCCGCTCACCATCCAATGATCCCGTACGCTCTGCGCCAGCGCCTGAATGTAGCCGGGGTGATCGTGAAAGTGCTTGACCACGCGCAAGGCCGGCACGTTTCGCATACGCGACAAAGCGGCGCCGAGCGCATCGTAGGTGCTGCCTGTGGTGCTGGCGGCATATTGCGGATACAAGGGGATGACCAGAACGCGCTCGCAGCCGCGCTCGCGCAGGGCCCGCAACTTCTCCTCGACTGCGGGTCGCCCGTAACGCATCGCCCACTCGACCTCGAGCGGCGCCTTGGTCCGCTGGCCCAGGTATCCGCGCAGAAGCCGAGCCTGCCGCTCGGTGTGCACCGCGAGCGGCGAGCCCTCGGTGGTCCAGATCTTCGCATAGCGCCCGGCGGACGCGCCCGGCCGGGTGTTGAGGATGATCCCGTTCAGGATCGGCCACCACAGCGCGCGCGGAATCTCGACGACGCGGCGGTCGGACAGGAACTGTCTGAGATACGGGCGCAGCGCGCGCGATGTAGGCGCGGCGGGCGTGCCCAGGTTGATCAGCAGAATCCCCGTACCGGGGATGGCGCCGTGCTGGTGGCGAGGTTCAGGGATGAACACCCTGGCCGCTCACTCGATCGCCTTGCTCCGTTGCGACATGGCGCTGGACAGCAGGCGCGCGGTGATCTCCACGATCGGGATGACGCGCTCGTACGCCATGCGCGTGGGCCCGATCACGCCAACCGTGCCTACCACCTGCCCATCGACCTCATACGGAGCGGTGACGACGCTGCACTCGTCGAGCGGCACCAGACCCGACTCGCCACCGATGTAGATCTGTACACCGTGCGCCCGGCTGCCCATCTCGAGCAGCTGCAGCAGGCTGGTGCGCTGCTCCAGCAGGTCGAACAAGCGCCGCAGGCTCGCCATGTTGGACGACAGGTCCTGCACGTGCAGCAGGTTGCGCTCGCCGGACAGCACGTACTCCTCGGCGGGTCCCGCGACGGCGTCGCTGCTCGCCTCGACTGCCCGCGTGAGAAGCTGGGTCATGTCGTCGCGCAGCTGGCGCAGCTCCTCGCGCAGGCGCTCCTTGATCTCGTCGAAGCCGAGCCCCGCGTAGTTCTGATTGAGAAAGTTGGCGGCTTGTGTCAGCTCGGATGCTTTGTACACCTTCTCTGTCAGCATGATCCGATTCTGCACGTCGCCCTCGGGCGTGACGATGATCAGCAGCACACGCTTCTCCGACAGAGGCAGGAAGTCGATGTGCCGGAAGGACACGGAGCGCCTTCGCGGTGCTATCACTACGCCGGCGAATCGCGTCAGATCGGACAGGATGTGCGAGGCGGAATGCACCATGCGCTGGGTGTTCTCCACCTGCAGCTGCCCTTCGAGCTGGTCGATCTCGACACGGTCCAGCGGCCGGACAGTGAGCAGCGTGTCGACGAAGAAGCGATAGCCGCGCGCAGTGGGCACTCTGCCGGCGGAGGTATGGGGGCTCGCCACGAACCCGAGGTCCTCGAGGTCCGCCATGATGTTGCGGATGCTGGCGGGGCTCAGATCCAGGCCGGAGTAGCGTGACAGCGCGCGCGAGCCGAGCGGCTGGCCCTCGCTGATATAGCGTTCCACCAGCGTCTTGAGCAGAATCTGCGCGCGTTCGCTCAACATGGTGGGCATTGTATCCAAAGGCACACGGGGGGACACGCCGTACAGCGGCCGGCGCCCCGGAGCCTGCCTGTCCGAGACCGGTCTCACCGCCTCACCGGCGCCGCGCGGGTAGGTTCTATAATCGGGGCCATGACGCTCGCCTTCAAGACTATCGCGCTGATCGGCAAGTACAAGAGCCCCGAGATCGCGGAGCCGCTGCTCGAGCTGGCGCGCTTTCTCCAGGCCCGCGGCGTGCGCGTGCTGCTCGATCCGCTCACCGCGGCCCACGTCGTGGGCAACAACCTCGAAGTGCTGCCGCTCGATCAGGCTGCACGCCTATCCGATCTCGCCATCGTGATCGGCGGCGACGGCACGATGCTCAATATCGCCCGCACGCTGGCGCCGTTCGAAGTCGCGCTGGTGGGCGTGAATCAGGGTCGTCTCGGCTTCCTGACCGACATCTCGATCCACACGATGCTGCAGACCATCGGCGACATGCTCGACGGGCAGTTCGTGACCGAATCCCGCATGCTGCTGGCCTGCCAGGTCATGCGCGGCGGCGGGGCGGCGCTCGAGGTGCTGGCTTTCAATGACGCAAGCATCAGCAAGGGGGCCGATGGCGGTCTGATCGAGCTCGAGGTGCGCATCGACGGCCAGTTCCTGTACGTGCTGCGCTCGGACGGACTGATCGTGGCCACGCCAACCGGTTCCACGGCTTACGCCCTGTCGGCAGGCGGGCCAATCCTGCATCCCGCGCTGTCGGTGTTCGCTCTGGTCCCGGTGTGCCCGCACACACTATCCAACCGTCCCATCGCCGTCAGCTCGGACGCGCTGATCGAGGTCGAGATCCACAAGGGCGCGGCTGCGCAGATTCATCTGGACAGCCACTCGCACTTTGAGCTGAAGGCGGCGGATCTGATCCGAGTGCGGCGCTACCCGCGCAGCATCCGACTGCTTCATCCGGTAGGGCACGACTACTACCGCATGCTGCGCGAGAAGCTGCACTGGAGCGAGACGCTGTAGTCCCGGCGTTGCGCTCTACACCGGCCGTGTGCGCTTCTCTTTCAATCGACCGAGCACCGAGCGCCTAGATCTATGCTGCGCCAGCTCGGCATCCGCGATTTCGTCATCGTCGACCGGCTCGACCTCGAGTTCGACTCCGGCTTCACCGTATTGACCGGCGAGACCGGCGCGGGCAAGTCGATCCTGATCGATGCGCTGTCGCTGGTACTCGGGGAACGCAGCGACGCCGAGCTGGTGCGCGATGGTTGTGCGCGCGCCGAGATCAGCGCCGAATTCGACATTCGAGCGCTGCCCGACCTCGCGCATTGGCTTGAGACCAACGACCTTGCCGGCGAGCCCGGCGTGTGCCTGCTGAGGCGCGTGCTCGAAGCGGGCGGCCGCTCGCGCGCCTACCTTAACGGACGGCCATCGACGCTCGCGCAGGTCAAGGAGCTGGGCGAGCGACTGGTCGACATCCATGGCCAGCACGAGCATCAATCCCTGGTGCGCTCCGCCGCGCAACGCGAGCTCCTGGATGCGTTCGGCGGCTCATTGCCTCTGGCGCGAGACGTCGAGCAGGCCTGGCGGCGTTGGCAGGAGCTCAAACGCCGGCGCATCGAGTGGGAGAGCAATGCTAAAGCGCTGGCGGCCGAGCGGGAGCGGCTCCAGTGGCAGGTCCGGGAGCTGACGCAACTCGCCTTCTCCGCCGCTGAGTGGGCCGAGCTGCAAGCCGATCACCGGCGGCTGGCCCATGCCGCCAGCCTCATCGAGACCGTGGAGTCGGCGCTCGAGCTCCTATCCGAAGGTGAAGCAGCGGCGCTCACGACGCTGAACGGGGTCGTCTCGCGCTTGCAAGCGGCGCAGGAGTTCGACGCTGATCTGAAGGACGTTCTCGACATGCTCGAGCCCGCGCAGATCCAGATTCAGGAAGCGGGGTACAGCCTGCGGCACTACCGCCAGCGGCTGGATCTCGATCCGGCTCGATTGCGCGATGTCGAGCAGCGCCTGGATGCGGTGCACTCGACCGCACGCAAGTACCGGTGCACGCCGGACGAGCTGCCGCAGCTGCTGGCACAGGCTGAGAGCCGCCTGGAGGAACTGGGCGGCACTGCGGGAGCGCAGGCGCTGCTCAAGGAAGAGCGCGAGGCTGGTGAGGCCTATCTTTCAGTCGCGCGCCAACTCACTGAGCGGCGCGGTCGGGCCGCGCGTGAGCTCGCAGGCCTGGTGACCGACTCGATGCAAAAGCTTGCGATGGCCGGCGGCCGCTTCGAAATCGAGTTGGAGCGGCTCTCCGAGGGCGGTGCGCACGGTCAGGAGCGGATCGAATTCCAGGTTGCGCCGCATGCGGGCGCGGTGCCGCGCCCGCTGGCGAAGGTGGCGTCCGGCGGCGAGCTTTCGCGCCTGAGTCTGGCCGTGCAGAGCGTTACGAGCCAAGTGGCGCGCGTGCCTGTCCTCATCTTCGATGAAGTGGATGCGGGCATCGGCGGCCGCGTCGCCGATATCGTGGGGCGCATGCTCAAAGAGTTGGGCCGGCGGCACCAGGTCATGTGCATCACGCATCTGCCGCAGGTCGCGGCGGCCGCGGATCATCAATGGCGCGTGGCGAAGCAGCAGGTCGCAGGCAGGGCCCTGAGCAGCGTGACGCCGCTCGCCTCGGGAGATCGGGTGGACGAGATCGCGCGTATGCTGGGCGGCCTCAGGATCACCGATACCACGCGTAAGCACGCCGCCGAGCTGCTCGGGAAAACCTGATCGAACGCCGGAGCTTGACGCTCAAGCTTTGAGCTGCGCGGCCGCTAGGTCCTGCAGAGGTGGTCGCGTCAGCGCTTCTGCCGGTATGGGCAGTTGGTCTTGATGCAGTCCGCGAAAATCTGGAGCGAGTGCTCGTGAATGTTGAAACCGCGGTCCTTGGCGACCTTGAGCTGGCGCTTCTCGATCTCGGAGTCGAAGAACTCCTCCACGTGCCCGCACTGGATGCACACGATGTGATCGTGATGCCCGCCTTCGTTCAACTCGAACACCGCCTTGCCGGCCTCGAAGTGGTGGCGGATCAGAATCCCGGCCTGCTCGAACTGAGTGAGCACGCGATAGATGGTCGCGAGCCCGATGTCCATGCCCTCCTTGAGCAGCACCTTGTACACGTCCTCCGCGGTGAGGTGCCGCACATCGCTGTTCTCGAACAGGTTGAGAATCTTGAGGCGGGGCAGAGTCGCCTTGAGGCCGATGGTCTTGAGATCGTGGGACTTGGTCATGGCAAGCGCTGACAGCGCGGCGGGCGACGGTTATGATATAGCATTCGGCGTCGAGAAGCCGCCCGCTTCAGTGAGCGGCTCGCGACAACCTGGCCGGCGCCACACCGCTTTCCCATGAACCTGCGCTTTATCCTGACGTCGATCGTCTGCGTCCCGCTGCTGGGCGCATGCTTCCTGGCGCCGCACAAGATCGACGTTCAGCAGGGCAACTATCTCGATGTGCAGGCGGTGTCCAAGCTCAAGCCGGACATGACCCGCTCCCAGGTGCGCTTTCTGCTGGGCACGCCGCTCATCTCCGACCCCTTCCATCCCGAGCGCTGGGATTATGTGTACATGGATTTCAGGGGTGGGAGTCTCAAGCAGCAGAAGCGGCTCACCCTCTTCTTCGACGGCGATCAGCTCAAGCGCGCCTTGACCGATTTCATGCCCGCGGCGATTCCCCCCGAACCGGCCAAGACCGCCGCGAGCACGCGCTGAGGCGGCAACCGGTCGGCCACCCATGTCCATCCAGCAGGTCGCCATCGCCGGCAGCTCGGGCCGCATGGGCCGAACGCTGCTCGAGCTCGTGTTCCAGGCGCCCGAGTTCAAGCTGCACTCCGCGCTCGAGCGTTCCGACAGCCCGTTCCTCGGCAAGGATGCGGGAGAGCTCATCGGCGCGCCATGCGGAATCAGGATCACCGAGGTGGTGGCGGACATCCTGTCGGGCGCGGACGTGCTGATCGACTTCACGCGACCGGAAGGGACGATGGGACATCTCGACCTGTGCCGCCGCCTGGGGGTGAAGGCCGTGATCGGAACCACAGGCTTCGACAGCGAGCAGAAAGCGCGCATCGCCGACGCCGCGCGCGACATCGCGATCGTCTTTGCGCCCAACATGAGCGTCGGGGTGACGCTCGTGCTCAAGCTGCTGGACACCGCGGCGCGTGTTCTGGGCGGAGGCTACGACGTCGAGATCATCGAGGCGCATCATCGACACAAGGTGGACGCGCCGTCGGGCACCGCGCTGCGAATGGGAGAAGTGGTGGCACAGGCGCTCGGGCGCGACCTGGAACAGTGCGCCGTGTACGGTCGGGAAGGAACCATCGGCGAGCGGCAGGCTGCCACCATCGGGTTCGCCACCGTGCGCGGCGGCGACATCGTCGGCGACCACACTGCGCTGTTCGCGGGCGCCGGCGAGCGCATCGAGATCACGCACCGCGCTAGCAGCCGAGCGACGTTCGCGCTGGGCGCGCTGCGCGCCGCCCGGTTTCTCGCGACCAGAGAGCGAGGATTGTTCGACATGAGGGACGTACTCGGGCTTTAGGGTAGTTCGCCGCTTTTTGATCCGACCCGCGCCCTCCTATATAATTGGCGCTCGGTCCAAG
>Ga0335084_10006297_pt1 | contig 11792 bp, 11 predicted proteins | sample Lox_Sample_44_FD_206721 | JGI IMG/M metagenome (GOLD analysis project Ga0335084, IMG submission 206721) | Soil microbial communities from Loxahatchee National Wildlife Refuge, Florida, United States - Lox_Sample_4.4 | ecosystem: Environmental > Terrestrial > Soil > Wetlands | place: USA...
CCAGATCACGACATGGGTCTCGCTTGGCCGCGAGGTCGTCCGCTGTGGGTATGCACAGCACATCCGGTATCACACCGACTTTTTCGAGTTCCTTGCCGTCGGAAAACACCACGCGTCCCACAGTGGTTTGAGCCCCATAAAAGACTGCGGCATCCGAGCCAATGTTCTGTCGAAAGAATTTCGAGACCGCCACTTCACCGGCAGTCCTATCCCCGATCACGACCGCACGCCCTTGCAACTGCAAATGTCGGGCAAGAATCTCGCTCGAACTCGCGCTTTCGCTATCCACCAGCACGGCGATCGGCACGTTCGAGAAAGAAGGCACCTTAGGTTTGGCAGTAACCTTTTCTGACTTTCCCCGAACGACCTGAGTGAAGAGTTCACTCTCAGCTCCCTCCAGATAGCCATCAAATCTCCGGAGATCCTCAACGTCTCCGCCCGGATTGCCTCTTAGATCGATAACCAAGGCCCGCGAATCCTTCACCTTCCAGAGAGTCTTCTCCGCCGTGTCCCCGAGGAAGCTCCGGAGTTTGACGTAACCAATATTGTCGTGGCTCCCATACATAAAAGGATCTTCCGCATATTCGGTCTGCTCCTCGCGGATGGCGTCATATACCTTAGAGAAATCGTAAACCATTTCAATCGCCAGCCGGGTATGTACATCTGCTGGAATCTCCAAGCGTTGGCGTTTGCCGTCGCGTTCGAGATCCAGCACTATCACACCGACGGGTTGTATGAAGCGATAAAAAAATTGCGTTTCGTTGTATCGTTTGCGGTCAGCAACCACGCCTTCGATTCCCAAGATAGTGTCGCCAACCTTGAGCCCGGCTTTCTTTGCGGGACCGTTTTCCTTGACTCGATAAACGCGCACCGTGTCACCGAATGGTTTAGCTTGGAACCCGAACCGCGGCTCGAGGGTTTGCGGTGGTGGGAGAAAATTCGTATGTGAATCATCTACCTTCCGGACCATCCAGTAGATAGCGGACAGCATTTCGCCGGGGTTGTTGCCTGCGTCAATCTTCGTCTGGGTTTCGTGTAGTTCTTTGTCCCAATCAACGCCTTTGATTGTTGGGTCGTAGAAGTTCTTTTTGATGATGTCATGGACGCCCTGTGCGATGGCGCGCATCAATTCACGATTGCTTTTCAGCGAGCCTTGGGCAAAAGAACTACCGGCTGAAAGTGAGCAAAACAGGGCGAATGACGCGACGTAGCAGAGAGCACGAGAGTGGCGGATCATGGCTCCCCCTTTCATTGGGACTGTGCATCATAGCTTGAAGTGCCCCCTCCAGAAAGTGATTGGCTTCGCTCCCGGGAACGATTGTGGCTCTCCAGTCGGGTTTGTCTTTTACCTATGGCGGGCGTATATTAAGAGGCTGAGAACTGCTGTGTACCGGCTTTTGGCGAAGCACACCAGTGGGCGCAAGCCCACATTTTAGTTTGGAGCCCTTCGGGTGCCGCCGCCATCCGCCAGTAAGTTATTGGATTCATGGCGCTTGACGTTGAACGTGTGCGGGCAATTGCAGACCGGGTAGCGGCCTCGAGCGGACTCGAAGTCTTGGAGGTCGAGTTCCTCGGCGGAGCCAAGGCCCGGATGCTGCGGGTGTTTCTCGACAAGTCCGCGGCCGGCAACGATCCAATGGCAGGAGTGACGCACGAAGATTGCGCGAACTTCAGCCGGGAGTTTGGCACGATCCTCGACGTCGAGGATGCGATGCCGGGATCGTACACACTGGAAGTTTCGTCGCCGGGGCTGGATCGGAAACTGGTCAAAGCCGCGGATTTTGCCCGCTTCACCGGCAGCCGCATGAAACTTATGACGCGGCAACCGATAGAGAACAACCGGCACTTTGAAGGCAGGCTGGAAAGCTTTCAAGATGGGCGGCTCACGCTGGATTTGAGCGTAGCCAGTCACAAGTCGCGCAAGAAAATGGGCGACGCAGCCGGCAGAAAAATTGAAATTGAATTCGCCAATGTTGAAAAGGCGAATCTGGTACCGGAAATCTAGTTGTCGGGGTTTACTGACAACTGAGCACTGGCAACTGAGAACTGATTTATGGCTAGCGAGCTTTACAACATCATCGAAGGCGTGAGCCGGGAAAAGGGAATCGATCCGCAGATTGTAGTCAGCGCGGTGGAAGATGCCATTGTCATGGCGACACGCAAGCACTACAAGTCGCAGGAGAATTTCCGCGCCAAGCTTGACAAAGACAGCGGCAAGATCAGCGCCTTTGCGGTGAAGACCGTGGTTGAGACGCCGGAGCAGGTGGAAGACCCCAACCTGCAGATTACGCTGGACGATGCGCACCGCGTCGACCCGAGTCTGGAAGTCGGCGGGGAATTGCTGATCCCCAAGGCGATCGACGGCATCCTGGGACGCATCGCGGCACAGCTCGCAAAGCAGGTGATTTTCCAGAAGGTGCGCGAGGCAGAGCGCGACACCGTCTACAACGAGTACATCGGCCGCGTGGGCGAGATCGTCAACGCGACTGTGAAGCGCGTCGAAGGTCCGGATGTGATCTTTGACATTGGCAAAGCGGAATCACGCATGCCACGCAAAGAGCAATCACGGCTCGAGTCGTTTGCCGTAGGTGAGCGTGTGCGCGTGGTGATTGCGCGCGTGGAAAGAGCCTCGAAGGGGCCAGGCGTCGTGGTGTCCCGCGCTGCTCCGGAGTTGGTGCAGCACCTGTTCCAGACCGAAGTTCCGGAAATTTACGACGGCACAGTCGTAATCCGTGCAATTGCGCGCGAGGCCGGCGAGCGCACCAAGATTGCTGTCATGTCGAAAGACAAGGATGTCGATGCGGTCGGCGCCTGCGTCGGCATGAAGGGCATGCGTGTGCAGTCGATCATTCGCGAGTTACGTGGAGAGAAGATCGACATCATCGAATTCCACGAAGATGCCGTGACGTTCGCCGAGAAGGCATTGCAGCCGGCGAAAGTCAGCCGCGTCACTGTGATCGACAGCTCCGAGAAGCACCTGGAAGTCGTGGTCGACGATAGCCAGCTCTCGCTTGCGATCGGCAAGAAGGGACAGAACGTGCGGCTGGCCGCGAAACTGTTGGGCTGGAAGATCGACATCAAGAGCGAGGAAGAGAAGCGTCAGGAAGTCGAGCAGCAGATGGCGGCGATGGCTCCGCAGGCGACGACTCCTCTGGAGAACGTTCCCGGGTTGGGTGAGGGATTGGTCGAGAAGCTGAGCGCAGCGGGCATTACGACGGTCGAGGCTCTAGCCGACATGACGCCGGAACAGCTGGAGGCCATTGAAGGCATCGGGCCCAAAACGGTGGAAAAAATCAGTCTCGCGGTGAATAATTACTTTGCCAGCCTTGAGGGCGGAGCGGCAGAAACCGCTGTGGAAGCCGAAGGCGGGGCCACCGAAGGGGAAGCCCCAAGTGAAGAGGCTTCGGAGCAAGTGAGTGCCGAAGCTGCCGGCGAGACGACGTCCGAGGCGCCGGAAGAATCCCCGGAAAATGCGGCAAGCGAGCCTGAGCCTGAACAGGGCCGGGCTCCCGAAACAACTGAATAGTGATGGCACGCAAAAACAAGGTCGAGTGCGTGCGAGTACACCAAGCTGACTCCGTGAGGTTGCGATGAAGACCTAAGCACAACGCGGGGGAAAAGAAAGGCCGGATGAGCAAGGTTCGAATCAACGATCTCGCCAGGGAACTGGAAGTGAAGAGCAAAGCCATTCTTGACGCACTACCGCTCGTCGGAGTGACGGAAAAGAAAACGCATTCCAGTTCGCTGGAGGAGCATGAAGCTGAAAAGGTGCGGGTCCACATCCGCGGCTCCGCCGAAGCGCAGACACCTGCGCGTTCCGCCCGCTCTTTGCGTGGCGAAGAAGAAATCAAGACCAAGATCGATCTGTCGCACATCTCCCGTCCCGGCGATGTGTTGAGGGCAATCACGCAGAAGAAGGAAGCCGCAGCGGCTCCTCCTGCGCCACCCCGGCCCGTTGCGCCACCTGTTGCTCCAAAACCCGCCGTTACGGCGCCTCCGGTTGCGAGACCCGCGGCGCCAGCAGCACCGGCACCAGTCGCACCTGCGGCGCCCGTTCGTACAGTTCCAGTCGCTCCGGTTGTTGAAAAGCCTGTAGCTCCGCCACCGCCGGCCCCGGTTGCACCGCCGATGACTGCAGCTCCGGTGCGCCCGGCAACTCCGCCGCCCGCTCCGCCAGCAGTTGTTGCGCCTCCGGTTCCGCCCGCCGCGCCGGCAATCACGGCATCGGCCGCTCCAGCAGCACCTGTACCCGCTCCGCCAAGGCCTGCAGCTCCGCCCGCAGCCGCAGCACCACAACCGCCTGCTCCGCGAATGATTGTTCCGCAAACGGGACCGCGTCCAGTTTATAAAGCTCCTCCACCGCGTCCCGTAGCTCCAGCACCAACGATCCGGGCAAGCGCTCCAGGAACAATGCGTCCAGCGCCAGGGCGCCCGGTGCCGGGTCAGCCAATTTTTCAGCGTCCTCGGCCCCAGGGAGCGCCAGGAGTCGGAGCACCGCGTCCGCCGCTGCGTCCGGGTGAGCGCCGTCCAATGCATCCGACCCGCTCGACGCCGACTGGGCCTCGTCCCCTCGGTGTCGGCCCTGGCGGTCCGCCTCCGGGACCCGTTCGTCCGGGTGCTCGTCCGGGCGCGCCTGCGCGCAGGCCCGGCCAGCGCTACGTTCCGCGTGGAGTCAAAGAAGGCCCGATGAAGGGCTACACGCCGCCACCTCGCATGGTGGTGTCGAACGAGCCGATGCCGATCACCCGCAACATCACGATCACCGAAGGCATCAGCGTCAAGGATCTTGCGGAGAAGCTCGACATCCGCGCGAAGGACTTGATCTCGCGTCTGTTGGCGCGCGGCGTATTTGCCACGATCAACCAAACGCTCGATGCTGAACTCGCCAGCGAAATGGCACGATTCTTCGGGGCCGATACGAACGTGATCAGCTTTGAAGAACAGGCAGCGAAAGACATTGATGCGGCATCTGCCAGCGGAGAGGAATCCGCCACAGAAGCCATCCCGCGTCCGCCAGTCGTTACCATCATGGGCCACGTCGATCATGGCAAAACCACGCTGCTCGACTCGATCCGGCTCACCAATGTGGCCGAGGGCGAAGCTGGAGGTATCACGCAGCACATCGGGGCGTACAAAGTGCGCATCACCGATCAGGAATCTCCAGCGTATGGCCGCGAGATCGTGTTCCTCGATACGCCCGGTCACGAAGCGTTTACCCGCATGCGGTCTCGTGGAGCGAAGGCCACCGATATCGTGGTGCTGGTAGTCGCAGCCGATGACGGCGTCATGCCGCAGACTCTCGAAGCCATCGATCACGCGCATGCCGCAGAAGTGCCGATCATTGTTGCCGTTAACAAGATCGACAAACCCGAGGCTCTTCCCGATCGCGTGAAGAAACAGTTGGCCGACCGCGGGCTTGTGCCGGAAGATTGGGGCGGTAAGACTGTGTTCGTCGATGTGTCCGCTAAGAAGAAAACAAATCTCAATCTCCTGATGGAAATGATCTGCCTGGTGGCGGATCTGGCGGAATTGAAAGCTACACCTGACCGTGCTGCAACAGGCGTTGTACTCGAAGCCAAGCTCGATCGCGGCCGTGGACCTGTCGCAACCGTGCTGGTACAGAACGGCACGCTTCACGCCAGCGACAACTTCGTGGTCGGGAACGTCTTCGGAAAAGTTCGCGCCATGTTCGACGATCGCGGCGCGGCTCTCGAATCGGCGCCGCCTTCGACTCCGGTCGAAATCCTGGGACTGGAAGGTTTGCCGCAGGCTGGTGATCAGTTCGTCGTTGTCGCGGATCGCGACAAAGCGCGTGGTATTTCCGAATACCGCGAACAGAAAGCGCGTGAAGCTGCGCTGGCCAAAAGCTCTCGCGTGTCGCTCGAAGGTCTGGCGGAGCAGATCAAGACCGCCGGCACCAAGGAACTGAATATCATCCTGAAGGGCGACGTACAAGGCTCAGTCGAAGTGCTCAGCGATTTGCTTTCGAAGCTTTCCAACGAGAGAGTTCGCCTGAAGCTATTGCGGTCTGGCGTGGGGGCAATCACCGAGACCGACGTTCTGCTCGCTTCCGCCTCGAATGCGATCATCATCGGCTTCAATGTGCGGCCCGAGCGCAAGGCGCAGGAACTGGCCGAGCAGGAAGAAGTCGATATCCGGTTGCACTCGATCATTTACGAACTGCAGGACGAGATCAAGCGCGCTATGACGGGCCTGCTCGAGCCGACAATCAAAGAGACCTATCAGGGACGCGCCGAGGTACTTGAGACCTTCCGCATCCCCAAAGTCGGGACAGTTGCTGGTTGCCGTGTGATCGACGGACTGATCAAGCGCGACGCTGAAGTTCGCCTGTTGCGCGACAACGTCGTGGTCTTCAAGGGCAAGATCGGCTCGCTGCGGCGCTTCAAAGACGACGCAAAAGAAGTCACAAACGGCATGGAGTGCGGCATTTCGATCGCAAACTACGGCGACATCAAAGCACACGATGTGATCGAGGCTTTCACCACCACCAAGGTCGCGGCGGAAGTGATCGCGTAGAACATCGCATTGGTCGTTTGTCGTTGGTCGCCTGCCGGCATGGTTTGCCAACGACCAACGACTATCGGCTAACGACCGAATGCCAATCGCTTTTCTCACCCTCGAACTTCACATTGAAGCCGCGCAGTCGATCAAAGATCGTCGCCAAGTCGTACGCAGCCTGAAAGACAAACTGCGGACCAGTTTCAATGTTTCCATTGCCGAAATGGACGGCGCGGAACTGTGGAATCGAGCCACCATCGGTGTCGTCAGCGTCTCGCATTCGCGTGACTATCTCGACGGACTGATGAAGAAGGTCGAAAGCGCAGCGAATCGCATCGCCAACAACAATGGAGCGGAGGTCGAGGATGCATTCGTTGAGTACTTCTAGGGCAGGCCTACAGCGACTCTCTGCTGATTCTCCGGACAAGCCCTAACACGCTGTTACCTCCGTACTTACCGCACGGCAGCAAAACCGAAGGACAATACGGCTGCGCCGGGGATGCGGGTTGGCGCAACACCGGTGGTCATTTTTCTGATATTCTCAACCGTTTTCCCTGAGGTGGAGTCGTGGAGAAGCGCGGGCTGAAGCATCATCGCGGACGAGTCGGCGAAGCCTTGCGCGAAGAAATTGAAACGCTCGTGGAAGGTGAACTTGCCGACCCCCGCATCGGCCTGGTGAGCGTGACGGCAGTGCATGTCGCGGATGATGGGCGCTCCGCCGAAGTCTGGGTCAATGTCGAAGGCGATGACACGGAGGCCGACCGCAGTCTCGAAGGACTGGAAGCCGCGCGAGAGTACATTAGACACGAACTGGTGGAGCGATTGAGAATTCGCCGAGCGCCGGAGTTGTACTTCCGGCTTGACCGGGCAGAGCAGGCGAAGGCGCGCGTCGAGCAATTGCTGGACCGGGCGAAGAAGCGCAGCAAACCTCGCAAAGGATCGAGTGGACAGAACGCATAACATGCTCGAGGACGTACTCCGGCAGATCGGACAGCGCGAACGATTCGTGCTGACCTCGCATGCGCGTCCCGATGGCGATGCCGTTGGCTCTGCGCTCGCGTGCTGCCAGGTGCTCCGCGCAATGGGCAAGCAGGCCGATGTCGTGCTCCACGATGGCGTTCCCCGCATTTACCGTTCGCTTCCGTTCGCCGACGAGGTGGTTCAGTCGAATCGAGTGATGGGTAGTTATGAGGCGGCCATCATTCTGGAGTGTGACAGCATTCATCGCACAAGGCTCGAGGGCTTGGAAGATCGCTTCCTGATCAGCATAGATCATCACGTCAGTGGACGCCCCTTCGCACACGTGAACTGGATCGATCCGCACGCAGTCGCTACTGCAGAGATGGTATTCCGGTTGGCACGCGAGGCTGGTGTTAAGTTCTCGCCTGAGATCGCAACCTGTCTCTACACCGCGCTCATGACCGATACCGGTTCCTTTATGTTTCAGGGGACGAATGAGAACACGTTCGCTTTAGCGCGCGAGCTCGCGTTGGCCGGAGCCGATCCGGCTCATTGTGCCCGTGGCATCTACTTTGCACACTCGGTGGCGAAGATTCGTTTGCTCGGTGAGGCTTTGCGCAATCTGAACATCGAGGGACACGTCGGATACGCGTGGGTGACGCAAAAGCAGATGCAGCGCTGCGACGCGCTGGAAGAAGATTGCGAAGGACTCGTGAACTATGTTCTCTCCATCGGTGGTGTCGAGGTCGCTGCGTTCTTCCGCGAGACGCCCGATGGACGATACCGCGTTAGCCTGCGCAGCAAGGGCAAGCTCGACGTGGCCCGAGTGGCCGAAAGTTTCGGTGGAGGTGGGCACGAGTGCGCCAGTGGTTGCTCCCTCGAGGGCCCGCTCGCGGAAGCGGTGCGCGCCGTCATTCTCCAGATCGGCCGTGGCCCCTCCGTACAATGAAGTAAATTGTTGATTGTTGAATTGTGATTGTTGAAATAGAGGCGCAGATAGGTTGGGCAGGTTTTGATTCAATAATCAACAATCAAAATTCAACAATTCCTCATGACCAACCGCACCCGCACCGATATCCTGCTCCTTGCCGGTTTCTGCACATTTCTTTTCTTCTACGGTATCGGGCAATTCGGGTTGATTGGGGCCGATGAGCCTCGGTATGCCCAGGTCGCCCGTGAGATGCTAAATCGCGGCGACTGGATTACGCCCACGCTTGGCGGCCAGCCATGGCTTGAAAAGCCCCCACTTTATTACTGGCAGGCGATGCTGGTGTACAGCGTGCTTGGCGTGAATGATGCAGCGGCGCGGATTCCCTCGGCCATCAACGCTACTCTGTTGGTTGTCGCTGTCTACCTTTTCTTTCGAAAATTTCGTCGTGGGGTAGAAGTCGACGCTGCCCTCATTACAGCTTCGTGCGCCGGCATAATCGGCTACGCACGTGCTGCTTCCATGGATATGAGTCTCGCGACAAGTTTTGTGATTGGCCTGTTGGCGTGGTGGGCATGGCGCGAGAGTGATCGAAAGATCTATCTAGCCGCGTTCTACGGGTGCATGGCCCTCGGAATGCTCGCCAAAGGGCCGGTGGCTCCATTTCTGGCGGCGCTGGTGATCGTGGTTTTTGCGGGTGTCGTGCGAGACATGCGGGTAATCGTGCGAACGATGTGGCTTCCCGGCATCTTGCTATTTTGCGTAATCGGTTTGCCCTGGTACTTGGCAGTGCAGTTGCGTAATCCGCAGTTCTTTCGCGAGTTTATTCTGGAACACAATCTCGCGCGCTTTTCCAGCAATCTTTATCACCACCCCGAGCCCTTCTGGTACTACATTCCGGTCATCGGGCTCGCAATAATCCCATGGATCGTGTTCGTTCTCTCGGCTTTTGCGGAATCTATACGCACCTGGCGGGCAGAACGCAGCTCAAATATCGATAGTGAATTGCAGTTTCGTATTTTTGCGTGCTGCTGGTTGATCGTCCCAGTGTTGTTTTTCTCGATCTCGCAATCCAAACTTCCTGGCTACATTCTTCCCGCGGTTCCGGCAGCTGCGGTCCTGCTGGCGGATTACTTGCGCCAGCACTTTGACGAGTCGACCATTTCCAAGTGGCTGGTGGTTGTACACGCCGTGATAGCCGCCGCACCGATTGTGCCCGCCATATTAATCGGCTATGCAATAGCCGACCACCGATTGCCGGCTGGTCGTCCAATGTTGATCGCACTCAGCATTGCATTCATCCTTTGCGCTGCGATTGCGGTTACACTGGTCAGCCGCATGCATCTCCGCATGCTCCGTTTCGTCACCCTCATTCCTGTTGTCCTAGCCGTGGCGGCGGTACTCAAGTTAGGAACGGGCATCATCGATCAGAAGCTCTCCACGCGACCCTTGGCGAATGAGCTTTCAAGCGTGGAGACGCACAAGTTGCCGATTGCTGTTTGCGGCGTATCTCGCGAAATCGAATATGGACTGACTTTTTACCGAGACCAGGTCGTTGCTAGATACGAGACTGGAAGCGTCCCCAGTGCTGAGCATCTGCTCGTAGCTCTGCCGGCATGGAAAGAGAATGTCATTCAGCAGACGGCAGGGCGGCGCATTTCGTTGCTGGGGCGATACGGGCCTCAAGATCTTGACTACTATTGGGTGGCTTCGTCCGCGTCAGCGTCTGCTCACTAAAATCGCTGTTACTTCAGATGCTGATAAACGTTGACAATGGAATAAGTGAATCCGACAAATACATGGCGATGCGGCCCGCCCGAAGTGAGGCCCATTTCAAAGCCCCCGTCAATCACCAGTCGCGGAGTGATGGCGTAGGTTAGCGCCCACAATGATGATGCGAACGCCTGGTTGGTGCGGTTGGCCGCCGTTTGGCCGTAGAACTCGCCGGTGAATCCGAGTTTCTTGTGCAAGACGTGCGAGAAGGCCAGATTAATCAGCTCGGCATGATCATCTCCCGGATTGTCGCGTCCCAGTAAAAAATGCGTGACGTTGAAATCGAAATGGACACCCACGATGTCCTTGCTGGCGAGAAAAGTGAATGCGTGACCGAGGTGCCCGCTTCCCAAGCCTTTATGTTCACTCGCAGAAGGAATTTTCGCGGCGTAACCAAAAGCCAAACTCGGGACTCGTCGCGTCTGTTTGTAGATGCGGACCTGCGCGCCCAGCCAGTTGTCACCGAATCCGTCTACAGTTTCACCACTTTCTGTTTGTGAGACAAACGATGTGGTAGTCCATCGCAGCTCCACATCGCACAACACAGCGAACTTTAGAAGTCCGCCGGGTGACGTTTGAGTGGTTCCCGGCTCAGGCCACGTACGATCAAAGCCGTACTCAATCTCCAACACTCCGTACTGGGTGATGTCGGCCGGATCCGCCACGGTGGGGCGATTGGGGTTGGCAGCAATGTGGTCCGCATAGCAGCCAGTTTGCTTTCCCATCCACTGCGCCAAGACAGGTCTTTCGCACAGCATCAACCCCAGTAGGGCCATGAGTGGCCAAATTCTGAATGATGAAACTCGCACAAGCCCTTTCGGCTGCCGGAAAACAGTGAATCCGTGACACACCGCTACCAATATCTCATGCGCCTGAGTTTGTCGATCGTAACTGCGGGTGCCTTCCGGGTTGAAGCGAGCAGAGTACGAGCAAGTCTGGGATGCGGAGAAGCAGAATGACGCGCCGTCTACTCTTTCGAATACATCAGCTCGTCCAATTCGGGTCGCGCCGGTGCGACAGCTTTGGCCGTGTTGCCATATTCGAAACCTTTGTCGAATGCCTTCAGGTTTAACTCGCGAAAGTTGGGCGGCACCGAATCGGAAACAGCTTTGCGCACCGCATCCGGACTCAGCAATTTGGTAACCGCGGTAAAAAAGCCCACCATCACCGAGTTCAGCACCATGCGCTTGCCCAGTTCCTCCGCGAAGCGCGTCGCGGGAATTGCGTAGATCTTCGGGCCGCCTCTCAGGTCCGATACACGCACAAGGTCTTCCTCAATAATGAGCAAGCCGCCCGGTCGAAGTTCAGCCGCAAACCGGTTGTACGCTTCCTGCGACATGATCACCATGATGTCAGGGCGTGTCACATACGGATACAGCACCGGCGTATCAGAAACGACGAGTTGCGCGCTGCACGCGCCACCACGCGCCTCGGGACCAAAGTTCTGTGTCATGGTGGCGAAGCAGTTCTCGTAGATCGATGCTGCTTTGCCCAGCACTACAGCTGAGAGAATGACTCCCTGGCCTCCAAAGCCCGCAATGCGAATCTCAGTTAGCCGCATAATTGCTCCAGGAAGATTGTTGATTGACAATTCCTAAACTGGCTAGGGAAT
>Ga0335084_10006298_pt1 | contig 11792 bp, 11 predicted proteins | sample Lox_Sample_44_FD_206721 | JGI IMG/M metagenome (GOLD analysis project Ga0335084, IMG submission 206721) | Soil microbial communities from Loxahatchee National Wildlife Refuge, Florida, United States - Lox_Sample_4.4 | ecosystem: Environmental > Terrestrial > Soil > Wetlands | place: USA...
GGCCGCAGCTCGTAGCGCGAAGTCGTGCCGCCCCCGCGCGCGGTGCTGATCCGCTCGAGGTAGTGCGTGCCGCTCGCGACGCGCACCAGCGGCCGCTCCCCCTCCGCGAAGCGCGGCAGCGCCTGCGGCGCGAACATCCACTCTTCCGACTCGTCCGGCGCCGGGCGCGGCCGCGCGCGCGGCGTCGGGAAGAAGAGGTGGTAGCACCCGCAGGGATGGATCGAGTCATAAAGGAGCGGCTCGCCGTCCGGCGCGAGCGTCACGCGCCAGACGACGCCGTCCAGCTTGCCGGCGAGGATGTCGCCCGGGCTCTGCTCCGGCCGCTCGGAAAACCAGATCGTGTAGACGAGTTGCAGCAGCACATGTCCCCGGTAGACGGTCCAGGCCGGGTGCGCGTAGACCACCGGCCGCCGGGTGTCGACGTCGGGTACGCGACTCCCGCCCGACCAGCGCAGCGCGCCCGGCTTGTCGTAGTCGGCCTGCTGGACGATCTCGAATTCGGGCGCGTAGGCGGCGAGCAGCGCGCGCATCCCGGTTTCGTCGGCCTCCGGGATGCCGAGCGCATCTACCGCGGCGCGCGCGAGAATCTTCGCGACCTGGGCCCGCGGCAGCGGCGGGCCGGGCGGGGGCGCCAGGCGAAGCAGGCTTGCGCCCGCGGGCGTTTGCAGATCCTTGCGGAATGCCTCGCGCGTTTCCGCCTCGTAGCGGCGCACGCCTGCGGCAAACGGCGCCTGCGTGAGCGCATACAGTCCCAGGATGCGGCTCATGGTCCGGTAGTCGTCCGGCACCGTTGCCCGCCCGAGCAGCGCGCGCCGGGCCGCGGCGTCGGCGAGGTCGGCGTCGCGCAGCAGGGTCCCGCAGCGCTTCGTGCGCTCGAGCGTCGATTGCAGTCCCCTGCGGTCCGCCGAATCGCGCGCGCCTTCGATAGCGCCTGCCGGCAGATTCATGATCTCGTAGTGCCGCGCCTCGAAATCGAGCGCCCGCATGCGCTCGGCCAGCGCCTGCAGCGCGGCATCGTTCGCTTCCGCGAGCGGGCGCAGCGCAGCGAGCAGGCGGCTCGTGCGCAGATACGGAAAGCCCGGCACGGGCGAATCCTGCGCGTCGCGTACGCGCGCCTCGGCCGCCTTCTGGTCGAGCGTGCGCAGCCACTCGGCGCATTCGCGCAGCGGCGGCGCTGGCGACGCGAGGTGGCCCGAAAAGGGCTCGTCGAGCGTCGCGCAGCCGGCACCGAGCGCGGCGAGCGCGGCGAGCGCGGCCAGGCGCAGGCGCCGGATCATTTGCCTGCCCCGCTCTCGCGGCGCTGTGCGTCGCGGCGCTCGATCTCGCGCACCATGCCTCGGAACTGGGCCTCGATGTTCGCGCGCATCACCAGCTCGCCGAACAGCGGCGGCATGGCATCGGCTTCGACCACCCCGGTCCAGGAAAGCAGCGCGCGCCCGCCGGACTGGGGCGCGATGCGGTACGCGCCGTCCATGCGCTTGAGCGTGCCCTTGAGCAGCTTCGCTTCGATCAGGTTCGGCGGCCGCTCGGTCGAGGCGAGCGTCACCTCGATCGGCACGCTGAAGAAAAGGAAGTGCGCCTCGCCGACCTGCGCGACGACGCTGACCGCGCCGCGGCGCGAAAGCACCTGGCTGCTGCGCATCCCCGGGATGAATTCCGCCAGGTGGTCGTAGTCGGTCAGCGTCTCCCAGATGAGCGCCGCCGGCGCGGCCAGCGTCGCGCGGCAGACGACTTCAAGCGCGTCATCGCGCCGCGTCGCCTCGATCGAGACGTCGTCGGCCGCCCGCAGACCCGCGAAAGGCTGCGCGATGCAGAGCGCGAGCGCGAGTTTCAGTGCGCGCACCGGCTCACCATGCGGATGGCATCCCGGTTGGACCACGAAAAGCAGCGCGCCGCCGCTTCCGTGAAGGGCAGCCACTGGCTGGCGAGGTGCTCCTCGGGGGCGAGCACGACGGGGACGCGCTGCGGCAGTTCCAGGCTGAACACGTGCTCGGTATTGTGCGTCGTTCCCGGCGCGAAGCGGTGGCGCCACCGCGGATAGATCTCGAAGGTATAGAGAAGGTTCCATCGCCGCAGCTGCGCGGGGTCCGCCGCGATCCCCGTCTCCTCGCGCAGCTCGCGCAGCGCCGCCTGCGCCGGCGGCTCGTCCAGGCGGTCCAGCGAACCGGTCACCGATTGCCAGAATTCGGGGCGCGCCGCGCGCTGCAGCAGCAGCACCTCCCCGCCCGCGGTGTGCACTACGACGAGCACCGACACCGGCAGCTTGGAGATCATCGGCGCGCCGTCACCGATGTTCGTTGTAGAGGTCCGGTAATGCGGCCCTGCCGTCCACGAATACGGCGAAGAACGGCTGCTTGCGCTCGGCCCACGAGGCCGCAGCCGAGGCGAGAATGTCGACCAGAGTGCCCCGCTCTGCAAGCGGCAGGCCCGAGGCGCCCTCGAGCAGCAGGACATAGCCCGCGGCCGAGATCCAGGAAAGGTCGCCCAGGCAATCTTCCAGCGCGTCCCAGTTGCCGCCGAACCAGGACGGGAACGCGAGCGCCGCGGCGAGGCGCGCAAGAAGCGCCTCCTTGTCGCTCGCGCCTGCAATGTCGATGCGTACGACGTGCAGCCCGCTGCCGCGCGTCGCCGCTAGGATGTCGTCGGCGCGCGAGGCCCGATACACGCCGGACTTCGCCGGATCGCTCAGACGCTGCAGGAGTTTGCTCACGGAGGCTTACACATGTCCTTCCCGGCCTATTCCAGGATGCGCCTGAAGCTGCGGTAGTGGTCGTCGCTGTAGTACAGCGTACCATCGCGGCCCGCGACGATGCGCCGCGCGCCGCGCGTGCGCTCGCCGGGCATCGGCACGGTGTATTCGCGGTACCAGCCCCGCTCGCGCGCGGGCAGGATCTTCTCCCGGTTGCCGAACGTCACGCCGTCCCGCTGGTACGGATAGGGGCCGCCCTTCCTGATCAGGGCAATGGTTTCAATTGCCTCTTTGGGAAGTTGTTTTTTCTCTATTTCTTTTCCGGAAAAGCAAAAAGCACCGAAAGAGAAAATCAGTGCCAGAAACCCTGCAAACAACCTCACGGGGGCGGCGAGTTCCGCAGGCGGATGTGCAGCTCGCGCAGCTGGCGCTCGCCGACCGGCGAGGGCGCCCCGGTGACGAGGTCCTGGCCGCGCTGAGTCTTCGGGAACGCGATCACGTCGCGGATCGCCTCGGCGCCGGCCATCAGCGTCACCAGGCGGTCGAAGCCGAAGGCGATGCCGCCGTGCGGCGGCGCGCCGTACTTCAGCGCGTCCAGCAGGAAGCCGAACTTGGCCCGCTGATCTTCCTGCGAAATTTTCAAAGCGTCGAATACTTTCTCCTGGATCTCCTGGCGATGAATCCGGACCGAGCCGCCGGCGATCTCCCAGCCGTTCAGCACCATGTCGTAGGCCTTGGCGTAGGCCTTCGCGGGATCTGACTCGACGAAGGCCTCGTGGCCGTCCTTGGGGCTCGTGAACGGATGGTGACGGGCCTTCCACTCCTTCGCTTCCGCGTCGTACTCGAACATCGGGAAGTCCACCACCCACAGCGGCCGCCAGCCCTTTTGCGCATGGCCGCGCTCGTGGCCGATCTTCTGGCGCAGCGCGCCCAGGCAGGCGTTGCAGGCTTCCGCGCGGTCGGCGCCGAAGAAAATGATGTCGCCGTCGCCCGCGCCGGTGCGCAGGAGGATTTCGGCGAGGGACTTGGCGTGCAGGTTCTTGACGATCGGCGACTGCAGGCCCTCGGCGCCCTTCGCGCGCTCGTTCACCTTGATCCAGGCGAGCCCCTTCGCGCCGAGCGCCTTCACGTACTCGGTGTAGGCGTCGATCTCGCCGCGCGTAAGCGCGCCGCCGCCGGGCACGCACAGCGCCGCGACGCGGCCGCCCGCGCTGTTCGCCGGCCCCGAGAAAACCTTGAAGTCCACGTCCTTCACGACATCGGTCAGCTCGGTGAGCTTGAGCGGCACGCGCAGGTCCGGCTTGTCGATGCCGTAGTCGCGCATCGCAGTCTCGTACGTCATCACCGGAAACGGGTCTTCCAGCCGCACGCCGAGCACCTCCTTGAACAGGTGGCGCGCGAGCTCTTCCATCAGCCTGCGGATGGCCTCTTCGCCGAGGAACGAGGTCTCGATGTCGATCTGCGTGAATTCCGGCTGCCGGTCGGCGCGCAGGTCCTCGTCGCGGAAGCACTTGACGATCTGGTAGTAGCGGTCGAAGCCCGCGATCATCAGCATCTGCTTGAACAGCTGCGGGCTCTGCGGCAGCGCGTAGAAGTGGCCGTCGTGCAGGCGCGAGGGCACGAGGAACTCGCGCGCGCCCTCCGGCGTCGACTTGTAGAGCACGGGCGTCTCGATGTCGATGAAGCCGTGAACGTCGAGGAAGCCGCGCGCCGCCCTCGCCGCCGCGTGGCGCATGCGCAGGTTCTTCTGCATCTGCTCGCGCCGCAGATCGAGGATGCGGTGCTCCAGCCGCACGGTTTCGGACAGGTTGTCGTCGTCGATCTGGAACGGCGGCGGCGCCGACGGGTTGAGGATCTCGACTTCATGCGCCAGCACTTCGACCTCGCCCGAGCGCAGGTTCGGGTTGGCGGTGCCCGCCGGGCGCGCGCGCACCAGGCCCGTGACGCGCAAGACGAATTCGCTGCGCACCTGGTCGGCGCGCTTGAAGGCTTCCACGCGGTCCGGGTCGCAGACCACCTGCGCGAGGCCCTCGCGGTCGCGCAGGTCGATGAAGATCACGCCGCCGTGGTCGCGGCGCCGGTGCGCCCAGCCGGCGAGCGTGACGGTCTTGCCGATCAGCGCGGCGGACAGCTCGCCGCAGTAGTGACTTCGCATGTTCATGTACGGCTCCGCAGGCTCATTTTCCGCTCGCGCCGCCGCTTGGCGGCACTACGCCCATCGATATGATGTACTTCAGCGCCTCGTCCACCGTCATGTCGAGTTCGATCACGTCCTTGCGCGCCACCACGACGAAATAGCCGCCGGTCGGGTTGGGCGTCGTCGGCACGTACACGCTCACGTAGTCGCCCGCCGGCAGTCCGCGCACGACGTCGCCGCCCGGCCTGCCGGTGAGGAAGGCGACGGTCCACATGCCCGGCTGCGGCCACTGCACGAGCAATGCCTTGCGGAAGGCCTGGCCGCCGGAGGAGAACAGCGTGTCGGAGATCTGCTTGACGCTGGAGTAGATCGAGCGGACCACGGGAATGCGATTCAGGACCTGGTGCCAGAGCTGCACCAGGCGCGCGCCGATCAGGTTGGTGGCGAGCAGTCCGGTGATGAACACGATCACCAGCGTCATCACCGCGCCCATGCCGGGTACGTGCAGGCCGAGCCAGTTTTCGGTCTGGAATTCCCTCGGCAGCAGCAGCAGCGTCTGGTCGAGCGCATCCACGATCAGCTTCAGCACCCAGAGGGTGATGACGATCGGGATCCAGATCAGCAGCCCGGTGATGATGTATTTCTTCATGTGGCGGAAATAAAAAAGCCCGGCAAACTGCCGGGCCCCTGGTCTGGGCCTTTAGGAATCAATTCGTGGTGGTGGCCGGCTTCTTCTTTTCCGGCTTCGCTTCGGTCTTCGCGTCGGTCTTCGCTTCCGTTTTCGTTTCCGCCCTGGTTTCGGCCTTCGCCTCCGGTTTCGCTTCCTCCGGCTTCTTGCCGCCGCCCTTGAAGTCGCTCGCGTACCAACCCGAACCCTTCAGCTGGAAGCCCGCCGCGGTCAGCTGCTTCTGGTATTTCTTCTTGCCGCACGCAGGGCATCTGGTCAGCGGCGCTTCGGAAATCTTCTGCAAGTGGTCTTCCTGGTGGCCGCAAGCCGCGCAGCGATATTCGTAGATGGGCATGACCTTGCTTCAAGTTCCTGAATTGGCGCGGATTATACCGCCATCGGCAGCCTAGAACGGGATGTCGTCCTCCATGTCGTCGAACTTGCCCGCCGGCTTCTTGGCGGCCGCGGCGGGTTTCGCCGCGCCCTCGCCTTTGGGCGCAGCTTCGCCGCGTGGCTCGTCACGGGGTCCGCCCGCGCCTGCCCGCGAACCGAGCATCTGCATGACGTCTGCGCGGATCTCGGTCGTGTAGCGGTCCTTGCCCTCCTTGTCCTGCCACTTGCGCGTGCGCAGGGAACCCTCGATGTAAACCTGCGAGCCTTTCTTGAGGTATTCGCCGGCGATTTCCGCCAGGCGGCCGAAGAAGGCGACGCGGTGCCACTCGGTCAGCTCCTTCTTCTCGCCGCTCGCCTTGTCCTTCCACGAATCGGTGGTCGCGACGCTGATGTTGGTGACCGCCTCGCCGCTCGGCAGGTAGCGCGTTTCCGGGTCGCGGCCGAGATTGCCCACGAGGATCACCTTGTTGACCGATGCCATGACTGTCCCCTTCTGTGCGTGTGGATTTAGCTGCCCGATACTGTATGAATATACAACGCCGCGGCCTCAGACGGGTTGACCGCGCGCGTCGGTCGCGCCGAGGCGCCGGGGTGCCCGCATGCCGGCAGCCAGCGCCAGCCAGGCCAGCGTGAGCGCGGCGCAGGCGGCGAACACGTGATCGGCCCCGAAATGCTGCGCGACCCAGCCGCCGAAAAGACCGCCGAAGAATACACCCAGCGTCTGCGTGGTGTTGTACACGCCGATCACCACGCCGCGCCGCTGCGGGGGCGCGTACCGGGAAACGAGCGACGGCAGCAAGGCCTCGAGCACGTTGAAGGCGACGAAGAAGCCGAGCATCGCGGCCGCGATGCCCGCCACCCCCAGCGGGAGCGTCGCCAGGCACGCCTCCACGGCCAGCAGCAGGGCGACGGCGATCAGCAGCACCGGCTTCGGCCGGTTGCGGCGGTCCGCGTAGAGGATCGGCGGAACCATGAAGGCGAACGAGACCAGCACTACGGGCAGGTAGAGCTTCCAGTGCCCGGCGAGGTCCAGCCCGGCGGCAATCAGCCGCGTCGGCACGACGATGAACATCGCGTAAAGCACCACGTGCAGGACGAAGATGCCGGCGTTCAGGCGCAGGATTTCGACGTCCAGCGCCTTGGCGAGCGGCACCGGGCCTGCGTCCGGTTTTCTCTCGGCCTGCGGCGTGTCCGGCACCTGCGTGCGCACGACCCAGATCGCCGCCAGCGCGAGGATCCCCGTGAGCGCGAAGATCCCCGCGATGCCGATCACGTGATAGAGCGCGGGCGCCGCCACCAGCGACAGCGCGAACATGAGGCCGATCGTCGAGCCGATCATCGCCATCACCTTGGTCCGGTGCTGCTCGCGCGTCAGGTCCGCGGCGAGCGCCATCACCACCGAATTCACCGCGCCCGTGCCCTGCAGGGCGCGCCCGGCGATCGCCATCCAGATGTCGCCGGCCGAAGCCGCGACGAAGCTGCCGGCGGCGAAGGCCGCGAGGCCCGCGTAGATCACGGGCTTGCGGCCCCAGCGGTCCGAGGCCATGCCGAAGGGAATCTGCAGGATCGCCTGCGTGAGGCCGTAGGCGCCGAGCGCGAGGCCGACCAGCGTCAGGTCGTCGCCGCCCCGGTAGTGCGGCGCGTGCACGGCGAACACCGGCAGGATGAAGAACAGGCCCAGCATGCGCAGGCCGAAGATCGCCGACAGGCTGGCGCCGGCGCGCAATTCGGTGCGCGTCATCTGTTCGGACTGCATCGAGAGGTGGAGTGAGGCGGGGTGAAAGGGCTATAGTAGCGGGTTTCCCTCTCGGATTCACCGGCATTGGAACAAATCCGCATCCGCGGCGCGCGCACGCACAACCTCAAGAACATCAACCTCGAGCTGCCGCGCGAGAAGCTGGTGGTGATCACGGGCCTTTCGGGCTCGGGCAAGTCCTCGCTCGCCTTCGACACGCTCTACGCCGAGGGCCAGCGGCGCTACGTCGAGTCGCTCTCGGCCTACGCGCGCCAGTTCCTCGAGCTCATGGAAAAGCCCGACGTCGACCTGATCGAGGGCCTGTCGCCGGCGATCGCCATCGAGCAGAAGGCGGCCAGCCACAACCCGCGCTCCACCGTGGGCACCGTCACCGAGATCCACGACTACCTGCGCCTGCTCTACGCGCGCGTGGGCACGCCCTACTGCCCGGAGCACGGCATCGCGCTGCAGGCGCAGACCGTGGCGCAGATGGTGGACCACGTCCTCGCGCTGCCGGCGGAAGCGCGCCTGATGATCCTCGCGCCGGTGGTCGCCGGCCGAAAAGGGGAACAAGCAGAGTTGCTTGAGGAGCTGCGCGCGCAGGGCTTCACGCGCGTGCGCGTCGACGGCAAGGTGCACGATCTCGACGCCGCGCCGCGCCTCGCCAAGCACAGCAAGCACACGATCGAAATCGTCGTCGACCGCCTGAGCGCAAGAGCGGAGTCGAAGCAGCGGCTCGCCGAATCCTTCGAGACGGCGCTGCGGCACGCGGACGGGAAGGCAGTTGTCCTCGAGATGGAGGGCCAGAGGGAGCACTTGTTCTCGGCGCGCTTTTCCTGCCCGAAGTGCGACTACGCGCTCGCCGAGCTCGAGCCGCGCCTGTTTTCGTTCAACAACCCCATGGGCGCCTGCCCGAAGTGCGACGGCCTGGGCACGGTGGAGTTCTTCGACGCGCGGCGCGTGGTCGCGCACCCGAACCTCTCGCTCGCCAGCGGCGCGATCAAGGGCTGGGACCGGCGCAACCACTTCTACTACTCGATGCTGAATTCGCTCGCGCAGCACTACGGATTCGACGTCGAGGCGCCCTGGGAGGTGCTCGACGACGCCACGCAGCGGCTGATCCTGCACGGCTCGGGCAGGGAGAAGATCGGCTTCCGCTACCTGACCGAGCGCGGCCGCAGCCAGCTGCGCGAGCACGCCTTCGAGGGCGTGCTGCCGAACCTGGAGCGTCGCTACCGCGAGACGGACTCCGTCGTCGTGCGCGAGGAGCTCGCCAAGTTCCGCAATGTGCAGCCCTGCCCCGAGTGCGCCGGCACGCGCCTGCGGCGCGAGGCGCGCCACGTCAAGGTCGCGAGCCGGACGATTTTCGAGATTTCCGCCCTGCCGTTGCGCCTTTGCAAGGACTTTTTTTCTTCGCTGCAGCTCGAAGGCGGAAAACAGCAGATCGCCGAGCGCATCGTGCGCGAGATTGCCAATCGCCTGGAGTTCCTCGTCAACGTCGGCCTGGATTACCTCGCGCTCGACCGCTCGGCCGGATCCCTGTCGGGGGGCGAGGCGCAGCGCATCCGCCTCGCCTCGCAGATCGGCTCGGGGCTCACCGGCGTGATGTACGTGCTCGACGAACCGTCCATCGGCCTGCACCAGCGCGACAACGCGCGCCTCATCGATACGCTCAAGCGCCTGCGCGACCTCGGCAACAGCGTGGTGGTGGTCGAGCACGACGAGGAGGCGATCCGCGCGGCCGATTACGTCGTCGACATGGGCCCGGGCGCGGGCCGCGCCGGCGGCCAGGTCGTCGCCGAGGGCACGCCGGAGGACATCCTCGCCTCGGCGGATTCGCTCACCGGCAAGTATCTATCGCACGCGCTCGCTATCGCCGTGCCGCGGCTGCGCAACCGGCCCGGCTCGAAAAAGCTGGTAGTGCGCGAAGCGAGCGGCAACAACCTGAAGAAGGCCACGCTCGAGCTTCCGGTGGGGCTCTTCGTCTGCGTCACCGGCGTCTCGGGCTCGGGCAAGTCCACCCTGGTCAACGACACGCTCTACGCCGCGGTCGCGCGCCACCTCTACGGCTCGCAGGCCGAGCCCGCGCCGCACGGATCCATCGCGGGCCTGGAGCACTTCGACAAGGCGGTCAGCGTCGACCAGAGCCCGATCGGGCGCACGCCGCGCTCGAACCCGGCCACCTACACGGGCCTGTTCACGCCGATCCGCGAGCTCTTCGCGGGCGTGCCCGAGGCGCGCGCGCGCGGCTACGACCCCGGCCGTTTCTCCTTCAACGTCAAGGGCGGGCGCTGCGAGGCCTGCCAGGGCGACGGCGTGACCAAGGTGGAGATGCACTTCCTGCCGGACATCTACGTCGCCTGCGACGTCTGCCACGGCAAGCGCTACAACCGCGAGACGCTGGAGATCCGGTACAAGGGCCGCAGCATCCACGAAGTGCTGCAGATGACGGTCGTGGAGGCCGTGGATTTCTTCTCGGCCGTGCCGGCGATCCGCAAGAAGCTGGAGACGCTCTCGGAGGTCGGCCTCGCCTACATCCAGCTGGGCCAGGCCGCCACCACGCTCTCCGGCGGCGAGGCGCAGCGCGTGAAGCTGTCGCTGGAACTCTCCAAGCGCGACACCGGCCGCACGCTCTACATCCTGGACGAGCCGACCACCGGCCTGCACTTCCACGACATCCAGCTGCTGCTCAACGTCCTGCACCGGCTGCGCGACGCGGGCAACACGATCGTCGTCATCGAGCACAACCTCGACGTCATCAAGACCGCGGACTGGGTCATCGACCTCGGTCCCGAGGGGGGCGATGGCGGCGGGCGCATCGTCGCCGCCGGCACGCCCGAGCAGGTCGCAGCCAGCCCGGAAAGCCACACGGGCCGCTATTTGCAGAGAATCTTGAACCCGCTGTTTCAGGAGAACAACCGGAATCATGAACCGCTCGCTGACCGTCACCTGGGAAGATCCGATCGCCGCGTTCGCCGCCGGCAAGAACCTGCGCGGTCTTGACTACATGAACGAGATGATCGCGGGGCGCATCGCGCCGCCGCCGATCATGAAGCTGATGGGCTTTCGCCTTGCGGAGGTCGGCGAGGGCCTGGCCGTGTTCGAGTGCGAGCCCGGCGAGCAGCACTACAACCCCATCGGCGTGGTGCACGGCGGCCTCGCCATGACGCTGCTCGATTCGGCGATGGGCTGCTGCGTGCACACGCGCCTGCCCGCGAATTCCGGCTACACGACGCTGGAAGTGAAGGCGAACCTCGTGCGCCCCATCACGGCGAAGACCGGCACCATCCGCGCTACCGGCCGGGTGATCCACTTCGGCGGCAAGACCGCCACCGCCGAAGCGCGCCTGGAGGACGCCGCGGGCAAGCTCTACGCCCACGCGACCACCACCTGCATCATCCTGGGCTGAGTTCGCTCCAGGCGAGCCGGCGCGCGTGGTGCTGCGCGAGGGCGTCGCGGTGCCCGATCGAGACCAGCGTCGCGGCCGGGAGCCTCTCCTTCACCAGCCTGTAGAGCGCGTCCTGCGCGTCGTCCGGCAGCGCAGCGGTCGGCTCGTCCATGAAGAGCCAGTCGGGCTTGTTGAGCAGCGCGCGCGCAATGGCCAGGCGCTGCTGCTCGCCGCCCGAGAGCAGCTGCGCCCAGTTCTCCTCGCGCCCGAGCTGCGTCGACATATGCGCAAGTCCTACGGCGCGCAGGGCCTCCGTCACCTGCTCGTCCGCGATCCGCCCCGCGTCCTCCGGATAGCAGGCGGCATATTTCAGCGTGCCGATCGGCAGGTAGGGCCGCTGCGGCAGGAAAAGGAGCCGCGCGCCCTTCGGCAGCGCGATGCGTCCCTTCCAGTACGGCCAGATGCCGGCGATGGCGCGAAAAAGCGTCGACTTCCCCGCGCCCGAGGGCCCGGTGAGGAGCACCGATTCGCCCTCCTTGAGCCGGAGCGTCGTGTGCGCGAGCAGCGGCTGGCCCTGCGGCAGCGCGAGCTCCAGGCCTTCCAGCGAGAGCTGCATCGGCTCGCCCTCCACGCGATCGCCATCCAGGCGGTCGGCCTCCTCGCGCGCGCGCTCCAGCGCCTCGGTGAATCCCGTCAGGCGGTCCACGGTCGCCCTCCAGTTGGCATAGCTGCCGTAGGCGTTGATGAACCACGAAAGCGCGCCCTGCACCTGGCCGAAGGCGG
>Ga0335084_10006299_pt1 | contig 11790 bp, 5 predicted proteins | sample Lox_Sample_44_FD_206721 | JGI IMG/M metagenome (GOLD analysis project Ga0335084, IMG submission 206721) | Soil microbial communities from Loxahatchee National Wildlife Refuge, Florida, United States - Lox_Sample_4.4 | ecosystem: Environmental > Terrestrial > Soil > Wetlands | place: USA: Florida...
TGACTATCGCTAACGGGTAGGCGAGAATTGATTTGTTTCCTAACAGTGGGCCTGTGGCGCAGCTGGGAGCGCGCTTCCATGGCATGGAAGAGGTCGTCGGTTCGATCCCGACCAGGTCCACCAAATGCCCCCTTATGCCCGCCGTTTATGTCCTACAGAGTGCAAGCACCAGGAGATTCTACATCGGCTGTGCGGAACAGCCGGAGGATCGTCTGGCTGAACACCAGCGCGGACAAACGATCTCAACCCGTGGCCGAGGACCGTGGACTTTGGTGTATCAGGAGCAGTTCGATACTCTAGCCGAGGCGCGACGGCGCGAGCGGCAGTTAAAGAGCTGGAAGTCGCACCGTTCGATTCAGGAACTGATAACCAGCTCGCAAATGCAGAGCTAGAGCGGGCCCCGGCTTTGCCGGGGAGGTCGTCGGTTCGATCCCGACCAGGTCCACCAACTCACCTGCAGGCAAAGACAACTCCAGCCTCCCAATCGCCAGCTTTCTCCGGTCAAATCCATCTGCCCGGCGAGCTTTCAAAGCAAACTTGTGGTTTCGAAAAAAGACCCAATGCGTTGGCCGGTGATGCTAGGCTAATCGCAATGCCCGCACTTTCGGTCCGCCATAAGGTTGTGACTATCCTGCTCGCGGTCGGACCTCTGGGGGCGGTGTCGGTCGTTGCGAGTCCAGTAGCCTCTGCCAAACCACCGGCAAAAACGGGACATTCCTGGTCAGTGCGGTGGCAACCGGCACGCCCAGTGAATGGGGCCCCGGTTGTCATTCGCGTGGCCTCCGCCGGTCGACTGGAATCACTTTCAGGAAAATGGCTGGGTCACGATCTCTATTTTTCGTTCGATGCCAAAAGCAACACCTGGTACGCGATTGCGGGCGCCGGCCTGGACACAAGCCCCGGAAAGTATCCGCTCAGCCTGGATGGCAAAACGGTGACTGGGAAAGATGTTTCATTTGAGAAGTCAATCACCGTTGGCAAGGGGAAGTATCGCAAGGTCGCGGTGACCGTGCCCAAGCAATTCACCGAACCCAGCCCGGAGCAGCTTCAGAGAATCAACGAAGAGAAGGAACTCAAACATCAAATGCTTTCTCGCGTCGGGCCCGAGCGGGAATGGGCGGGCAGGTTTCTGCCACCGGTAAAGGCCAGTATCTCTGACGTGTTTGGCACGGCCCGTGTCTTCAATGGCGAAACCCAGAGCGTGCATCAGGGGCTCGACTTTGGTGTTCCTGCAGGCACTCCGGTTGCGGCGCTAAATCGTGGTACGGTCTTGCTCGCGCGGCCTTTATTTTTCGAAGGTGACCTCGTCGTCCTGGATCATGGACAAGGATTGCTGACCCTCTACATGCACTTGTCGAGGATCGAGGTCAAAGAGGGAGAGCACATCGCGTGCGGACAGGAGCTCGGTTTGAGCGGCGGCAGCGGGCGAGCCACGGGACCGCATCTGCACATTGCCGTGCGCTGGCAGGGGATTTACCTGGATCCGGCAATCTTGCTGAAGTTGAGCCTGCCGTAAAGCGCACGGCTCACGTGGGGGCAGACGCCCTCGTCTGCCCGGGTGAGCCAAGCTCCGCAGAATCCGACGACCCTGCGCCCGCCCATACGAGGACGTTTGGGCCTACGGGGGTAGTGCCTCAGTCAGTCCATCGCCAGAGACTGCGGCATGGTCGGGTGTTCGGATTCCGTCACGGCTACGCCGTCACGGAAGGTGACAATCTTTCCCGAGATGGCAGGAACTCGTTCGCCTGGCACCAGAATTCCGACCAGGTTCAGAGGATCGGCAGCCGAAAGGGTGATGGCCTCACCCGTCGCTGGCATTTTGCGCGTGGCGCGCAAGGATTCAACGGCGACTGGCAAAGCGAATTGTTCCCCTAGAAACCCATCCACAAAGCGGCCTCCCCGAATCTCACCCCGATCTTCCAGCCGGCGGAAAGCCACCTGCAGCTCGCGCCACTTTGGGAGGTTGGTCTCGCGGGCCAGCAAGTCGCGAAACACGATGCCGTAACGCTTCAGCAGCATCCAGCAGGTGGCTTCGACCGCCCGGTTGCGCTCGACTGCCTGATCGGTATAAAGCAGCGCCCAGCGGCCAGAGCTATGCCTGGGGCGTGCCGTGCGTCCACTGCCTTGTCCAGCGCGGCGTTTGGGATCGATGAGGGAGCGTAGATTGTCGAAACCATCCGCGGTGACCACTCCTGCCGCCACCAGTTCCCACAACGCAGTTTCGATTTCAGACTTCAACTTGTCGGTTCCCCTGACGATGTCCGCGAAGAATGACGCTCCACGCTGCCGCAGAAAATTGAGCACCTGCCGCGCACCCTCACTCAGCCCACGTGCCTCTGGCTGGTCGGCGGACGGGTGGTGCGGGGTCATCCAATCGGCTTCTTCGCGCACGAAAAAGGTGATGGGAGCGACGCTAGTGGGTATTACGCGACGTCTTCCCGCGGCGGAGTCTTCCAGCGTTGCCGGGTGCGGTGAGAGCCTTCCCCAACCCACGGCTCCGGTGAGGCAGAGCTGATCGAGCCACGTAGGATCGTAATTGGCAATACGGCGCGCGAGGACCTGCCGCTCCCACGCATTGGCCGGGATTTCAAACCCTTGCAGCTGGCGCAAGACTTCCAGCGTAGCGCGTTCGCCAAGAACCTGGGTTCCTGAAGCGACATGCTGCCAGCGCAACAGCCAGCGCATGAATTGGGCCGCAGTAACAGGCTCGATCTGCTTGCGCAGGGTAGCCACCGTCAAGCGATGGATGCGTGCCAGCAGCCGCCGTTCGCACCACTCGGTGTGGTCGTGTAGTGCGGACATTCCTGTCCGCGCATTCGTACCCGTGAAATTTCCCCGCAGCACTGCGCCGCTGGCTTCCATGCGCAGCAGCGCTTTTTCGATCTCAACGCCCGGGAGTCCGACAATTGCACCGAGTTGCTCGGCCGTCACCGGACCCAGGTGCGACATCCAACCAGTGACCAGGGCAAGGAGGGCGTCGTCACGAGCGGGAAGCGACGTTCCCACGTCGGCTACAGACTGATCGAAGGTAGAGTCAGGAAAGAGAAGAGAAAAAATCTGGGCTCGCTCTGCCGCTACCCAATAGTGCCGGTCATCAGCAACGGCGTTTGCTGCTCTCCCGTTCCGAACCAGGCTTTCGAAGTGAGCAAACCACTGCGCGGTGGCAAGAGACATGTGGGGGCAGACGTCCCCGTCTGCCCGATCGAGCGCAGCTCGATTAGTAAGCTCGCGCTCGACTGCCCAGACGAGGGCGTCTGGGCCTACGTGGCTCGTAGTTGCGTCGAGAACCGGCAGCGCTATCAGCGTGTGCAGCACATCTTGCAACTCGTCAGCGTCTCTCACATCCGGCCAGGCCTCTTCCCGCACTTGCGCAATGGCTGCCGGATCAAGTTTCCCGGCTTCTTCCAGAACCGACTCGGGGAGCACTCGCCGCATTTCCACTGCGCGAGCCCGTCGTTCCTCAAGAGGCGCGTCATCGAGATACGCGTACGGGTTGGCATTTAGAATTTCGTGAGAGAACTGCGACGGCACGGGCGTGTCCACCGCGATGCAGCGGATGCGGCCCTCATCCATTGCGCGGAGAAGGTTCTTCAGGCCATCCAGATCCATGGCCTCAGTCAAAACGTCTTTCATCACTTCCTGCACCAGAGGGTGATCAGGAATCTGGATATCGCCTTCGATGTTTTCTTGGCACGCGGCGACATCGGGAAACACCGATGCCAGCAGGTCATCGGATCGCATGCGCTGAATCTGTGGCGGAACTTTCTTGCCGCTCTGAAAGCGTAAGAGTGCGAGTGCGCGGTTGGCGTCCCAGCGCCAGCGCGTCCCAAAGATGGGCGAGGCCAAAGCCGCTTGCTCCAGCAGCGACTGCACCGTCTCCACGCTCAAGAAGTGGAAGACGTCTGCCAGGGGGAAGCTGTGCTGCTCAGCCAGCGAGATGTTCAGGCCATTGTCGGTGGCGGCGGCCTGCAACTCGAAATTGAAACCGCGGCAGAAACGCTTGCGCAGGGCAAGGCCCCAGGCTTTGTTGATCCGCCCGCCGAACGGCGCGTGAATGATCAATTGCATCCCGCCGCCTTCGTCGAAAAACCGCTCGGCAATGATCGTGTCCTGCGTCGGCACGGCCCCCAAGACTGCGCGCCCTTGCAGGATGTACTCGATGGCTTGCTCGGCTCCGGACTGGTCGAGACCACACTCCGCCTGCAGCCAGGCGACGGTGTCCGCCACTTCGGGCTGGGCCGGAGAGAACCCCACGGGGAAAATGTTCTGTAACCGGTCGCTGATTTCCTGGCGCAGATTGGCAACCTGGAGCGAGAGCTCCTGGGTGCGCGCCGGGGCCTCGCCAAGCCAAAACGGAATGCTGGGAGGCGAACCGTGGGCGTCCTCCACCAGCACTCGTCCCGACTTTCCTTCCACGCGGCGGATCCGCCAGGAGGTGTTGCCGAGCAGCATGATGTCGCCGGCGTTGCTCTCTACGGCGAAGTCTTCATCGACCGTACCGACGACGATTCCATCCGGCTCGGCAACCACGGTGAACAACGCCGTTTCCGGGATGGCCCCGCCGCTGGTGATAGCCGCCAGACGGGCCCCCCGCCGTGCCCGGAGCTTGTGGTTCACGCGATCGTGGTGCAGATAGGCACCGTAGCGTCCTCGCCGGGAGGCGATGCCTTCCGCCAGCATTTCCAGAATCGCGTCGTAAGTGCCACGGGAAAGATTGCGGTAGGGATACGCGCGTTTGAGGAGAGCGAACAGGTCATCCTCGCTCCAGCCCTCGGTGGTCGTGCTGTCCTTAGAGCTTTGCTCCGCCGCGCAAGCCGCCACCATCTGCTGGGCCAGGATGTCCAGCGGCGCCTCGGGGATCATTAACCGGTCCAGGTCACCCTGCTTAATGGAACGCACCAGCGCCGCGCACTCCAGAAGTTCGTCACGGGTAGTTGCGAAGAATCGCCCTTTCGGAATCGCCCCGCGCCAGTGGCCCGAACGTCCCACACGCTGCAAGGCGACCGCAATCGCGCGAGGAGAGCTGATCTGCACCACCAGGTCCACCGTGCCGATGTCGATTCCCAGTTCCAGAGAGGCGGTAGCGACCAGAACCTTGATTTCGCCGTCCTTGAGCTTCTTTTCTGCTGTGAGCCGCAGCTTACGGGAGAGGCTGCCGTGGTGGGCCGCCACATTGTCTTCTCCCAATCGCTCGGCCAGATGATGGGCCACGCGTTCGGCCAGCCGCCGGGTGTTCACGAACACCAGTGTTGCGCGGTTCTGTTCGACCAACTCCGCGATGCGGTCGTAGATTTCTTCCCACATCTCGTTGGTCGCGATGGGGCCAAGCTGACTGGCCGGAACTTCCACTGCGAGGTCAAGCTGCCGCTTGTGGCCTACATTGACGATGACCGGGTCTGGACGGCCCGCACCCGTGAGGAAATGCGCAACTTCTTCGATCGGCTTTTGTGTGGCGGAGAGGCCAATGCGGACCGGACTGCCATGGACCAGCGCTTCCAACCTTTCTAGCGACAAGGCCAGGTGTGCACCCCGTTTGTCATCCGCGACCGCGTGGATTTCATCGACGATCACCGTCTCCACATCGCGCAGAATGGCCCGGCTTCGCTCCGCGGTCAGCAGGATGTAGAGCGACTCCGGCGTCGTGACCAGGATGTGCGGCGGGTTCTTCAGCATGGCCCGGCGCTCGTGTATCAGGGTGTCGCCGGTGCGGACCGCGGTGCGAATTGCCGGCATCAGTAGTCCGCGCTGGCCGGCCATCTGCAGAATCTCGCCGAGAGGCACTTCGAGGTTCTTCTGGATGTCGTTGCCGAGGGCTTTGAGCGGCGAGATGTAGACAACTTGGGTGCGGTCCTGCAGATCTCCGGCGAGCGCCTTGCGGACGAGCCGATCAATACAGGCGAGAAACGCGGCGAGGGTCTTGCCGGAGCCGGTAGGGGCGGAGATCAACGTTGTGCGGCCCGCCAGAATGTGCGGCCAGCCCTGCTCCTGCGGTTCAGTCGGAGTGCGAAAGCGCTGGACGAACCAATCCTTGACGAGAGGATGGGCCCAGTCGAGCGCGGCAGGGAAGGACGACATTGGTGGTATTGTAGCCGGGACCGTGGAGTTTCGCAAAATATTCGCCCAGTCGAGGCCCAGGCCTTCCTTCCAGAAGGTTGGCCTGTGCCGGTCAGGGTTGAAAGTCCCATTGACATTTGTGCTCAAGTCGCTAGGATGTTCGGCGAACTTTCGGGGCTGTAATCCATGGTGACATTAAATTCCTTTCCTCGCTCCGTGTAGACTCTGCACGGAGCCTGGAATGAGGTAGATCGTGAAACCAGGGCGCATGCTCGGCCGCCTCCTACTCTTCTTTGTACTGATTCCTTCTGCATTTGCCATTCACGTTTTCTATGTGGACGGAGTCCACGGCAGCGACACCAACGATTGCAAATCACGACGCATGGCCTGCAAGACCATTGGGCATGCGATCTCGCTCTCCAGCCCCCACGATAGTGTTTTAGTGGCTCCAGGCGTATACGGCGAGAATCTCACTGTCGCCATCGACCTGCAAATCGTTGGTTCGAGTCCCCGGAGCACGGTCATCGATGGCGGGGCAATAACGAGCGTGGTCACGATTGCGCAGGGCGCGAGGGTGTCGCTTGCGGGATTGACATTACAGAATGGCGAGGCAGGAATCGAAAATTTTGCCTTTGGAGGCGGTATCAATAATCAAGGCACAGCGTTCGTTTTTGATACGGTCATACGCAACAACGTTGCCGGGGATTATATTGGGGACGATGCAGAAGGCGGTGGCATCCGTAATCAGGGCGATCTTACACTCGACCATAGCTTCGTTGTGCAAAACGCGACTGCCTACTCTTATTTTGGATACGGGGCGGGCGTGTTTAACCGAGGCACCATGTCGATTACTGACAGCAGCGTGTCGGAGAATTTCGATCTGTCAACACCCGACCTCTATGGCACTGGGATCTACAACAGTGGCACATTGGTTGTCAATCGCAGCGCAATTAACAGGAATCAGGGGGCATTCGATACCGCAGGCATCTACAACGATTGCGCGGCCCTTGCAATCATTAACAACACCACCATCAGCTTAAATGGCGCTGGATACGATGGGCCTGCTCTAACTAATTGCGGAACAATGAAGATCAATAGCAGTACGATTTTCGGGAATCTTGCGGAGTACTCCATGGTTGGAGGTCTTTTTGACTATCAAGGCAGCATCACATTGCAAAACACCATCGTCGCAGACAATGCCAAGTCGAACTGCCGCGGAACGGTAGTTTCTGGAGGCTACAACCTGAGCAGCGATGCCAGCTGCAACTTCGACGGTGCAGGCGATTTGAACAACACGGAACCGAAGCTCGGCCCGCTGCGGAACAACGGTGGTTTCTCAGCGACGCTAGCAGAACTGCCAGGAAGTCCGACGATTGACGCGGGCAACCCTGACGGTTGCATCGACGCTGACGGGCATCGGTTGAAGACTGATCAGCGTGGCTTTCCACGTCCGGGCCGGTTTGATCACGAACACCGTTGCGATATTGGCGCATTCGAGCGCCAAAGGGACTAGCCTCATACCGCCAAGGGCTTCGCTCCCCCGCAGCCGTGAGTCGTTGCTGAGGGCCGATAGCTGATAGGCCGACAGCTCCAATGCTAGAATCGCCGTTCATGCCCAAAGCTCAGTCTCCCCAATCCCGCGCCAAGAAAATCAAACTCCTTCTCTTCGACGTAGACGGCGTCCTCACCGACGGCAAACTGTTCATTTTCCCTGCGCCTGCCGGGGTCGAGCAAACCACCCTGGACCATCCCGCCAAGCGCAAAGAACAAGGCGGCTTCGGGTTCGTCAGCCAGACCCTGATCGAAGCCAAGGGCTTCCACGCCCACGACGGTACGGCCATTTCGCTGGCCAGGCTAGGCGGGATCAAGACCGGCCTGATCACCAAGCGCGTCTCGGAGACGGTCGCCCTTCGGGCGCGTGATCTCAAGCTGGATCACATTCACCAGGGCATCCAGGACAAGTTGACGGTTTTTGAGGAAATTCTTCAGCAGGAAGGGCTTAGCGCGAGAGAGGCGGGATTCGTGGGAGACGATGTCATCGACCTCCCGGTGATGCGCAACTGCGGATTTGCGGTCGCGGTAGCGAATGCCCGCGCCGAGGTCAAGAAAGACGCGCACTACGTCACACCCCATGCGGGCGGGGACGGTGCCCTTCGCGATGCAGTTGAGTTCATCCTCAAAGCCCAGGGGAAGTGGAAGCAGGTCGTCAGCGAGTACATCTGCGAGAGAAGCGCGAAGGACAGCTGTTAGCAGTTAGCCCTTGGCACTTAGCCGGGCAGCGCTTGGTGCCGCTGGCACGACCGTTGACCACTAAATGCTAATTGCTAAGTGCCAAAGGCTAAAAGCTAAGAGCCAATAAGCCCACCGGCTGTCTGCTTGGGGCGTGCTCGGGTCGACAACCGATGGGCTACTTTCTCCTTACTCACCCTGTGTTTTCAGGAGTTATTGCTACTATAGAACACCGGCAGGGCTGAAAGTTGCGATACGTAGCGTAAAGTTTTGTAATTCTTGAGGCCTTGAAAGGCAAGAACTTATTCCGGGATCGCCGGAGGCCGGGCCGCCATCAGTTGGGTAAAGCGGGTGTCGGTACGAAGGGCCGCAAATTCAGGGTCCTTATACACGTCATTGATCGCCTTATACCCCTCCTCCATGGCCCGCCGCAGATACTCCAGCGCCCGGTCGCGGTCTCCCTGCTTTGCGTAAAGCTTTGCCACCAGGTAGTTGAAATGTGATCGGTCCTGCGGAGAGGGCAACTGGGCGGCGACTCCGTTCCGCGAACCCCGCTCAAACAAGTCTGGATCCAATTGCAGGGCTTGGCCGTAGGCGGTGGCCGCTTTCTCCCACTCTTTCTGCGAGTAATAGGCGGCGCCCAGGTTGGCATAGAAAGAGGCGACATCCTGTTTCAACTTGATGGCCTTCTGATATTGTTTGATGGCTTTGCTGTACTTCCGGTCCACGTAGTAGCTCACTCCCAGGTTATTCCAGGCGTCGGCGAAATCGCGATCTAACTTCACAGCCCGCTCGAAGTCGCGCTGGCTGTCCCGATCTCGCCGAAGTTGCAGTCCAGCGATGCCCGCCTTGTTGTAGACCCGGGCGGTAGGGGTCTTGGCCAAAGCTGCCCGGTAATAATCCAGGGCGTCGAGGTATGCCTTCTCGGACCGGAGATCGTCGCCGCGCTTCTCCAGTTCTTCCGCCGAGGCGTTCGCAGGTGGCGGCTGCATGCGCACCTGGGGAGGAACCACCTGCACCAGCTCGGAAGGGGATTGCGCATGCAGGCTGGGTGCAGCCAGCATGACTAGGGTTAACAGGTAAAAGCGACCGCAGCCTCGCATATGTGCTTACCTCGTTGCGGGTCTAGAAACGGCCTCGTCCGCCGCTCGCGTTAACTGGGGGCCTCGTCAATGAGGTTGATTCCCGTTGTCCGCAGGCGGCTGCGATGGAGGGTTAGACGTTTTGTCGTCCTTAAAGATACTGGTGATCTTGCCAAGGAAGCCTTTTTTCTTTTTCGGATCCTGGGCGGAAGCGTCCTTATCCTGGTTCCCATCGCCCACCTGGTTCCCGGGCGAGGTTTGGGAGTTGGGCGGTGCCGGTGGAGGCAGCGCCTTCTCGCCTCCCAACCCAAAGATACGGGAAAAGAATCCTTTGACTCCGGTGCTTTGATCGCAGGTGTTGGTAGGCTCAGTCCCCGTGATGAAGGCGGCGGTATAGCTGTCGGGACACGACGGTGTGGCCAGGAGATTGGTCGTTTTGTCCAGCTGTACGTCCACCACGCCGGTGGGCTGGCTGAACGGCCTCACGTCGGCATATTGCGGTAAAGTGACCGCCTTCTTCATGAACTCCGCCCAGATGGGAGCGGCGCTTTGCGCTCCACTCAGACGGATGTCGCTATAGTCGTCAAATCCCACCCATACGATGCATAGCAGGTTGCTGGTGTAGCCGGCGAACCAGCCGTCGTGGGAGGTCCCGGTCTTGCCCGCAGCCGGGGCGGTGAAGCCCAGGGTGCGAACCGAGTACGCGGTTCCGAAATTGAGCACGCCCTCCATCATGTTGGTCATCACGTAGGTGACGCGCGGGTCCAGGACCTGTCGTCTCTCTGGCTTGAAATCCTGCACCACATCGCCGGCAGCGTTGCGCACCGAATTCACCAGCACGGGCGAAATCCGCACGCCGGAATTGGCAAAGACCGTGTAGGCCGCAGCCATCTCCAGGGGAGTTGCATCGTATGCCCCTAGTGCCATCGCCGGAGTGGGCTTCACGGACGTGATTCCAGCGGCCTTGGCGAGGTCGGCAACCTTGTCGTACCCGGCTTCTTCCGCGACCTTGACGGTCGCGTTGTTCAACGACATCGCCAAGGCGTAGCGCAAGGTCACATCGGCGTGGTACTCCTCCTTGTAGTTGCGTGGTTCGTAAATCTGGTCGCCATAGGCGAAAGTGGTGGGCTGATCAGCGACGATGGACGCGGGAGTCAGGACCGGATTTCCCCCGACGACCGCTGTGTTCATCGCCGCGGCATAGACGAACGGTTTGAAGATCGATCCGGTCGGGCGCTTGGCGACCGCGTGGTTCAACTGGCTGAAGCCGTAGTTGCGGCCCCCTACTAACGCCAACACTTCGCCGGTGTGTGGATCTATGGCCACCAATGCCACCTGGGCCTGCGGCCCAGGTTCGACCTGGGTCTCGAATTTGTTCTTGCCCACCCGGATGCGTTTGGTGCGGCGTTTCGTCACCAGATCATCGACTTGCTTGATACCGGCTTCCACTGCCTGGGCTGCGGCCTTCTGTAAGTCGGGATCCAGCGTGGTGTAGATGCGGTAGGACTGTTCGTTCAACTCACGCTCGTTGAACTTGCTGCCCAGGGTATCGCGCACCAGATCCACAAAATACGGAGCATCGCTGGCTTCTACATTCGGTGGGGCGAGCTTCAGCGGGGTGGCCTTGGCCTTGTCCGCCTCGGTCCGCGTGATTGCATGGGTTTCCACCATGCTGTCCAGGACAACATTGCGGCGCTCCAGGGCGCGCTCCGGATGGCGATAGGGAGACAGATAACTGGGCCGCTGGATAATTCCCGCCAGCAAGGCTGCCTCGGGCAGGGTAATGTCTTTCAAGTCCTTGTTGAAGTAGGCACGTGTGGCCTCAGCGAAGCCGTTAATGGTAAAGGAGCCACGCTGTCCCAGGTCCACCCAGTTGGCATAAAACTCAAAAATCTGCTGCTTGCTGAATTTTTGTTCCAGCTCGGTCGCAATCAGCATTTCGATCAGCTTGCGCTTGATCGTCTTCTCGGGGGTCAGAAAGAAACCGCGGGAGAGCTGCATGGTGAGCGTGGATCCGCCCTGAGCGTGCCGCTCGTGCATGAAATCAATCCACGCTGCCTCCGCCATCCGGAAGAAATTCACTCCGCTGTGCTGGAAGAACCTGCGGTCCTCAATGGCAAGTACCGCACCCACCATCACCTTGGGAATCTGGTCATAGCTCACGACCTGGCGTTTGGAGCGCTGCTCGGCATCAAAGAGGCCAGTAACCATCTGCGGCTCTAATTCGTAGGCCGCCAGGTCTCCCGACTTGCCGGTGATGGTGGCCACGCGGCCATCCTGGATGCGAATCGTCGCCGGTTCCGGGCTATGGTAGGACTGCGGCCCAGGCTTGATTTCAATCCCGCCGTTCAGCAGTCGATAGCTGCCAATGAGCGAATCGCCCTTCTCGGAATAACCCGCCTGCTGAAGTTGGGTTGCAATTTCG
>Ga0335084_10006300_pt1 | contig 11788 bp, 6 predicted proteins | sample Lox_Sample_44_FD_206721 | JGI IMG/M metagenome (GOLD analysis project Ga0335084, IMG submission 206721) | Soil microbial communities from Loxahatchee National Wildlife Refuge, Florida, United States - Lox_Sample_4.4 | ecosystem: Environmental > Terrestrial > Soil > Wetlands | place: USA: Florida...
CCCGCGGACGCCGACCGCTTCCTGGCCGAGTACTTCGCCCGCGAGGTCTTTCCCGTCCTCACCCCCATCGCCCTCGACCCCGGGCATCCCTTTCCCCACCTGCGCAACAAGTCGCTCAACCTGGCGGTCCGCTTCGCCGCCTCCGCCCCGGGAGCGCGGCTGCGCTACGGGGTGGTGCCCGTGCCCAGCGTGCTGCCCCGGCTGGTGGAAGTGCCCGACGGCAAGCGCATCTTCGTGCTCCTCGAGGACGTGATCGCCCGGCACGTGGCCCAGCTCTTCCCCGGCATGCCCGTGGAAGGGTGCTGGGCCTTCCGCGTCACCCGCAACTGGGACATCGCCATCGACGAGGAGGAGGCCGAAGATCTATTGGTGACCATCGAGCGCGAGGTGCGCCGGCGCGACCGGGGGAGCGCGGTGCGCCTGGAGCTGGCCGCGCAGGCCGAGCAGCACCTCTCCGACTACCTGGTGCGCGCCCTCAAGCTGGGGCCGGCCGACGTCTACCGCATCGAGGGGCCGCTCAACGTCAGCGACCTGTTGCCCCTCCTGGGCCGCATCGAGCAGAAGGAGCTGCACGACGAGCCCTTCACCCCGGTGAACCCGCCGGCGGTGGGCGACGGCGAGCGCGACTTCTTCCGCCTCATCCGGGAGAAGGACGTCCTCCTCCACCATCCTTACGAGTCGTTCGACCCGGTGGTGAGCTTCATCGAGGCGGCGGCGGACGACCCCGCCGTGCTGGGCATCAAGATGACGCTCTACCGCACCGGGAAGGACTCGCCGGTGGTGCGGGCCCTGCAGCGGGCGGCCGAGGACGGCAAGCAGGTCACCGCCCTGGTGGAGCTGAAGGCCCGGCTGGACGAGGAGGCGAACATCCTCTGGGCCCGCGCCCTGGAGCAGGCGGGCGTGCACGTGGTGTACGGGCTGATCGGCTACAAGACGCACTCCAAGGTGGCGCTGATCGTCCGCCGCGAGGCCGGCGGGCTGCGCCGCTACGTGCACCTGGGCACCGGCAACTACAACCCCACCACCGCCCGCATCTACTCCGATCTCTCGCTCTTCACCGCCCGGGAGGAGTTCGGCGCCGACGCCACCAGCATCTTCAACCTCCTCACAGGCTACTCCCGGCCCACCCAGTGGAAGAAGTTCAAGGTGGCGCCCCTGGGCCTGAAGGCGGCGGTGATCGAGATGATCGACCGGGAGGCGGAGCTGGCCCGGCAGAGCGGCAAGGGGCGGATCATCGCCAAGATGAACTCGCTGGCCGACAGCGAGGTGATCAAGGCCCTCTACCGTGCCTCGCAGGCCGGGGTGCAGATCGACCTGATCGTGCGCGGGATCTGCTGCCTGCGCCCCGGGATGCCCGGCGTCTCGGACCGGATCCGGGTGATCAGCATCGTCGACCGCTTCCTCGAGCACTCGCGCATCTGGTTCTTCGAGGCGGGCGGCAAGCGGGAGGTGTGGCTCAGCTCCGCCGACTGGATGCCGCGCAACTTCATCCGCCGGGTGGAGCTGGCCTTCCCCATCGAGGACCCCTCGCTCAAGGACCGGGTCATCGAGGAGATCCTCGGCACCGCGCTCCTGGACAACACCAAGTCGCGCTTCCTCCACCCCGACGCGCACTACGAGCGCATCCTCCCCGGCTCTTACGGCACCCCCATCACGCTCTTGCGCAGCCAGGAGCGGCTGATGACGGTGGCGCGGCGCGCGGCGGCGGCCCTGGAGCAGCCGCCGGTGGCGGGGCCGGAGATCTTTCCGTCCACCGAGCGGCGGCCGGCGCGGCGCCGCAGGAAGCGCCCGTGACGAAGGCGCTGCTGCTGCTCGCAGCGCTCTCCGTCTCAGCGCCCTGGAAGCGGGTGGCCCCCGGCGTGGAGGCGGCTCCCGCCGCCGAGCTGGGCGCGGACCCGGCCTGGGCGGCGCGGGTGGTGCTGGTGGATCCCCGCTCGGCCCGCTTCCTGGTCCGCTACGACGCCAGCCGGCCCACCCTGGCGGAGTGGCGCAAGCGCTTTCCTTCCGCGCTGGCCATCGTCAACGGCTCCTTCTACTCCAAGGACGGCTCGGACGTGCGCCCCACCTGCGAGCTGGTGAGCGAGGGCAAGCGCGTCCGCGGCGCCGGCTGCCAGCGCCAGGACGCCCTCTTCTTCGCCGCGGCGGCGCAGCCGGCCAGCCCGGGGGCTTCCAGCCCGCCCCTGAGCCGGGAGCCCAGGGTGCCGCGCTTCCTTTCCCCCGCGGAGTTCCGCGCCGAGGAATGGGCGGAAGCGATGAAGAGCTTTCCCGCCCTGGTCCGCGGCGGCGCGGCGGCCTGCGGGGGGCCGAACTACTGCGCCGAATTGTCGCGCACCGCCGCGCTCGCCCAGCTCAAGGACGGCCGCATCCTCCTCTTCGCCTCGCAGTGGCCCGCGGTGCGGCGCGAGGTGGGCCGCTGGCTCGCCGAGCAGCTGGGAGCGACGGATGCCCTGAACCTCGACGGCGGGCCGGAAGCGACCCTGGCCCTGAAGGACGAGCCACCCGAGGATTCCATCGGCGGCCCGGGGGTCGGCCTGCCGATCGTGCTCATTGTCATGGCCAGGTAACGAAAAGTCGCACTCGTTGCAAAATTGCCTGAGAAAAGGTACTTGGGCAGGCGACGAGCAGGTGGGCGTGTGTCCGCCGGGGCTCCAGCCGAGTCGGGTGTCCATGAGAGGTGAAGCCTGTCTTTGCTGGTGACGATCGGGTTCGTTCTCCTGCTGCTCGCTGCCTACGCGGTTCGCGTGCTGGTCAAGGGGCGGTATGTTCCCGAGCGGGTGAAGAAGGAGCCGGGGAGCGTCTTCCTCAGCCGCTTCTTCATCGAGTTCGGATACTGGTGCTTCGAGCCGCTGGAGAAGCTTTGCCTGCGGCTGAAGGTCACCCCCAACCAGCTCACGGCCGGATCGCTCGCCTGCAGCCTGGGCGGAGCGGCGGCCTTCGCCGTGGGCCGGTTCACCCTCGGCGGCTGGCTGGTGATCGCCTGCGCCATCCTCGACGCGCTGGACGGGATGGTGGCCCGCGCCCGCGGCACCGCCTCCGACGCGGGCGAACTGATCGACGCGGCCGTCGACCGCTACGCGGAGATCGCCACCTTCGCCGGCATCGCCGCCTACTACCGCAGCTATCCTTTGGGCTTCTGGCTGGCGCTCTGCTCCCTGGGCGGCGCCCTGCTCGTCTCCTATGCCCGGGCCAAGGGGGAGATCTCCGGCATCGACGCCCGCATGGGCTCCATGAACCGGGGCGAGCGGGCGGTGTACATCGGCATCGCCGGCGTGCTCGCTCCCTACGCCGCGGGGATCTGGGAGCGGGGCGTGGCCCACCCCGCCTTTCACCTGATGCTGGCCACGCTGCTGCTGGTCGCGGTGATGGCGAACATCACCGCCATCCGCCGCTTCACCTTCATCCATCAGGAGCTGCGCAGGCGAGAGGGGGCTCCGGCCCCTGCTGCCCGCGGGGAGGAGCTCTCGGGATGGTTTCAGCGCGCGTGGATCGCCTCGGCGGTGGCGACGGCGGTCGACTACGGCACGTTCACGATCCTGGTGGAGGTAGTCGGCATCTACACCGGCACCTCGCGGGCGCTGGGCGCGCTCCTCGGGGCCATCACCAACTTCACCGTCAACAAGGTCTACACCTTCAAGACCCGGGACAACTCGGTGCTGGTGGAGGTGCCGCGCTACGCGGCCATCTCCCTCACCTCGCTGCTCCTCAACACGGTCGGGGTGATCCTGCTCGCCGAGGGCCTGCGCTGGAACCCGCTGGTGGCGGCGGCGGTGGTCGGGGTGGGCGTCTCGCTCTGCTGGAACCTGCCCTTGCACCGCATCTTCGTCTTCCGCGAGCAGACCGGCAGGCACCGGCCGGTGCTGGCGCTGATCGGCGCCATCGCCTCGGGCTTCGCGGCCATGGCGGTGCTCTTCGTCTCCTACGGCAACCCTTTCGCCGAGGAGGAGGTGCACGGCTTCTCCAGCGCCCTGCCCGACGGCGCTTCCCTCACCCAGGCCAGCTTCCTTCCCAAGCTGCGACCGGAGGCGTTCTACTCCGAGAACTACTCCTTCCTCTTCAGCGCCGAGGACGGCTCCTTCGCCCGGGTGCAGTTCCTCGTCTCCAACGCCGGCCTGGAGGGCCACGGCAAGGGCGCGGTCCGGGCGGTGGTGGTGGCGCCCGACGGCCGCACCGTGGAGGACGGGGAAGCCTTCGAGAGCGGGGAGTGGAGCGTGCAGCCGGAGGGAGCGATCGAGATGGGCGCCTCCCGGCTGACCATGGGCCCCGACGCCAGCCACCACGTCCACTTCGCCAGCCGCAAGCTGGTGGTCGACGCCACCGTGCTGCCCGAGACCCGGCCGGTGCGTCCCGGCGGCGGCCGGGTGGTGTTCGATGCCGGCGGGCACGCCGTCTTCGACCAGACCATCTTCGCCTTGCGCAGCCGGTTCGAGGGCTCGCTCTGGAGCGGCGGCACGGGCATGCGGCGGGTGCGCGGAGACTGCTATGCCGACACCTCCTACTCCACGGTGCCGGCCTACAAGAGCGCCTCGCTCTGGTACCGGATGGAGGCGTTCTCCGACGACCAGGGGAGCAGCGCCGCCCTGGCCGTCCTCTTTCCCCCGGAGGGGACGCGGCTGCCCCCGCAGGGCTGGCTCTACACCAGCCGGGGGGGCGAGATGGAGGTCCGCTCCACCGACGTGAAGATCGCCTTCGACGCCCCCCGGCACGAGCCCGGCGGGCACTTCCAGTACGACGTGCCCCAGAAGGTGGCGGTGGTCGCGCGGGGCGCGGGCGGCGAGACCGTGACGGTGCGGGTAGAGGCGAAGAAGCTTCTCTACCGCCAGGACGTCCTCGACGAGATGGGGCCGCTCTCCCGCTTGCTGGTGAGCACCTGGGCGGCGCCCATGGGCTACACGTACGAGAACGATTACGAGCTTCGCGTGGAGAGGCCAGGCCAGGAACCGGTGGTGCGCACCGGGCAAGCGCTCTCCGAATTCTCCTTCGCCAACAAGCCCGCGAACCTTCCCGCCTTCTGACGGGCACCCTCCGCGCGCTCTTGCCGCAGGCGCTGCTGTACCAGCGCTTTCCCTGGTTTTTTGCCTTCTGCACCGCGGTTTGAGATGTGTTAGGACGTGCCCGCGCGCTCTTCCGGCGGGTCGGAATCGAACTGGCCGCAGCGGCTTCTCAAGACGACGAAATGACCCTCAAAGCCCCGCACATCCAGACGGAAATTCCCGGGCCCCGCTCGCGGGAGATGGTGGCGCGGGAGCAGAGGAACCTGGCGCCGGGCCTGCAGGGGTTCGCCCTCAGCTCGGGCATCGCGGTGGAGCGCGCCGAGGGCTCGGTGATCGAGGACGTGGACGGCAACCGGTACGTCGATCTGATCGGCGGAATCGGGGTGAACAGCCTGGGCCACTGCCACCCCGCCTACACCAGGGCCCTGCACGAGCAGCTCGACAAGGTGACGGTGGGATCCTTCACCAGCGCCCCCCGGGCCGAGCTGATCAACGAGGTGGCGAAGCTCACCCCCAAGGGCGTGGACAAGGTGCAGCTCTACTCCAGCGGCGCGGAGGCGGTGGAGAGCGCCTTCCGGCTGGCCATGAACCACACCGGCCACCACGAGGTGGCCGGCTTCTGGGGCGGGTTCCACGGCAAGACCGCCCGCGCCCTCTCCGTCAACGGGGCGGGGAACGCCAAGACCTACGGTCCCGTCCCTCCGGGGCACGTCCTCCCCTTCGCCAACTGCTATCGCTGCCCCCTCAAGCTCGAGCCGGAAAGCTGCGGGATCGCCTGCGCCGACCTTGCCGCCGAGCAGCTGCGCCAGCAGAGCACCGGGAGCGTGGCGGCGGTGATCATGGAGCCCCTCCAGGGCACGGCGGGCAACGTCATCCCCCCTCCGGAGTTCATGGTGCGCGCGCAGCAGATCGCCAAGGAGCACGGCGCGCTCTTCATCTCCGACGAGATGATCACCGGCTTCGGCCGCACCGGCCGCTGGTTCGCCTGCGAGCGCAGCGGGGTGACGCCCGACATCATCACCATCGGCAAGGCGTTCGGGGCGGGGTTCCCCATCAGCGGCGTGGTGGCCAGGGCGGAGGTGGCGCAAGCGAAGCCCTGGGCCAACCCCAGCGGCTCCTCCTCCTCCTACGGCGGCAACCCGCTGGCCGCCGCGGCGGCGCTGGCCAGCCTGCGCACCCTGCAGAAGGACGACGTGCTGCGCAACGTGCGCGAGGTGGGCCGGGCGATGCTGGAGGAGCTGCGCACCTGGCCCGACCGCCTGCGCTGGGTGGGCGACGTGCGCGGCGAGGGTCTCTTCCTCGGCGTGGAGCTGGTCGCCGACCGGCAGACCAAGGAGCCGCTGGCGAAGAAGATCTGCGGGGAGATCTTCCAGGACGGCTTGCGGCGGGGTCTACTGGCGATGAGCTACACCCACGCCATCCGCCTGCAGCCCGCGCTCACCATCGACCGGAAGACTGCCCTGGCGGGCCTCGAGCTCCTGCGCGAGTCCATCGAGGCGGTGGCAAGGCGGCAGGGGGTTTCGTAAGGGCGATGGAACAGCTCTCGCGGACGGCGCGATTCTGGCAGTGGTGGGCGGCCCTTTCGCTCCGCCGGCCCTGGACGCTCGCGCTGATCGCCACCCTGGCCTTCTTCGCCTCCTTGCCCGCGGCGGTGCGCCTCTACGGCGACCTGCGCACGGACCTGCGCGAGCTTTTGCCCCAGGGCGCGCCGGCGGCGGTGGCCCTGCAGGAGCTGGAGAAGCGCATCGGCGGGTTCTCGCACCTGAACATCGTCGTCCGCACCGACGATCTGAAGGCGGGGGAGCGATTCGTGGACGCGCTGGCGGCGAAGCTGAAGGAGGTGCCGCCCTCGCTGGTCGCCAACGTGCACTGGCGGGTGGACGCGGAGCGGGAGTTCCTCGACCAGCACGGGGCGCTCTACGCGGAAGTGAAGGACCTGGTGGCGGCGCGCGACGCGCTCAAGGCGAAGATTGCCCAGGCAAACCCGCTGATGCTCGACCTGGCCGACGAGGCGGACAAGAGCCCCGCGCCCGATCTGGACGAGGCGGTGGGGCGGATCAAGTCCGCCTACGCCCGGCTGGACCGGTACCCCGACGGCTACCTGGCGGGGGAGAACGGGCACACGCTGGTGATGCTGGTGTCCCCGCCGGGCGCGGCGGTCAGCCTGGAGGACGACCAGCGCATCTTCGCCGCGGTGGACGGGGCGGTGAAGGAGCTGAACCCCAAGAGCTTCCACCCCAGCATCCAGGTGGGGTACGGGGGGGAGATCAAGGGGCTGATCGAGTCGCAGGAGGCCCTGGTCCGCGACCTGGCCCTCTCCAGCGCCCTCACCTTGAGCGCAGTGGGGCTGGCGCTGTTCCTCTACTACCGCACGCTCCGCTCGGTGCCGCTCCTGGTGCTCCCGCTCTTCACCGGCGTCGCCCTCACCTTCGCCCTCTCCCGGGGCGTGATCCACTACCTGAACCCCAACACCGCGTTCCTCGGGAGCATCATCGTGGGGAACGGCATCAACGCCGGGATCATCCTCCTCGCCCGCTACATCGAGGAGCGCCGGCACGGCTCGGACGTCCACCGGGCGCTGCCCCTGGCCCTGCGCGCCACCTGGATCGCCACCTTCGCCGCCGGCGGCGCCGCCGCAGCCAGCTACGGCTCGCTGGGCTTCGTCAGCTTCCGCGGGTTCAACCAGTTCGCCTTCATGGGCTTCTTCGGGATGGTGATCTGCTGGACCACCACCTACGCGCTCATGCCGGCGCTGATCGGCCTTCAAGAAAGGTACTGGCCCTTCGGCGACCTCACCCCGCCCCGCCGCGGGCGGGTGGTGGGCTGGCTGGCGGGGCCCTTCGCCCAATTGGTCACGAAGAAGCCGCTGGTGCCGGTGTTGATCACGGTGGCGCTGGCGGGCGCCTCCATCTACGCCGGCTACGTCTTCGCCCAGGAGCCCATCCTCTACGACTTCACCAAGCTGGGCAGCCGGTCCAGCGAGAACAACGGTCGGGGATTCTGGGACAAGCACGTGGACGCGGTGCTGCAGTCGTACCAGACGCCCACCGTGGTCCTCACCCGGTCGCCGGCGGAGGCGCAGGCGGTGGCCGCCGCGGTGGAGAGGGCGAAGGAGCAGGAGGGGGAGCGCTCCACCATCGAGTCGGTGGTGACCCTGCAGCAGTTCCTCCCCAAGGACCAGCCGCGCAAGCTGGAGCTGCTCAGGGAGATCTTCTCCATCCTCGACAAGCGGCCGGAGGCGAAGCTTCCCCCGGAGATCCGCCGGCTGCGCAGGAACACCCGGCTGGAGCCGGTCTCCCTGGCCGACGTCCCCGAACGGCTCACCCGCGCCTTCTTCGAGAAGGACGGGCAGCGCGGCCGGATCGTCCTGGTGTTCCCCACCCTCGCCACCGACAGCTCGAACGGCCGGGCGCAGATCCAGCACGCCCGCACGGTGCGCGAGGCGGCCCACCGGGTGGACAAGGAGGCGATGGTGGCCGGGCAGATCGTGCTCACCACCGACATCTTCCAGGCCATCACCGACGACGGGCGCTTCACCGCCATGCTCAGCTTCTTGGCCGTGGCCCTGCTCACGGTGTTGGTGATGCGCAGCCTGCGCGACGGGGCCTGGGTGATCGCCTCGCTCACCCTGGGGGTGCTCTGGGGAGCGGGGGCCATGCAGGCGCTCTCCCTGAAGCTGAACTTCGTCAACTTCGCCGTCCTCCCCATCACTTTCGGCATCGGGGTGGACTACGCGGTCAACCTCTACCAGCGCTACCGGCAGACCTGCAGCGTGGAGGAGGCGCTCTCCTCCTCGGGCGGGGCGGTGGCCCTCTGTTCGGTGACCACCATCATCGGGTATGCCACGCTGGTGACCGCGGACAACCAGGCGATCCAGAGCTTCGGGCTGACGGCGGTGATCGGGGAGATCACCTGCCTGACGGCGGCGCTCTTCGCCCTGCCGGCCGTGATCTCCCTGCGCGATCGCCACCGCACCGCCTCCTTGCCGGCCGACGCGGCCGAACAGGGAGCGGCCTAGCGTGCCTGCGGTGCTGCGGCCGCGCCCCGACCAGCTGCGGGCGGCGCACCCCTTCTTCCGCCTCTGGATCCCTGCCCTCTCCGCCGCCTACCTCGTCCTGCTCTGCGTCATGGGGGGCCCGGGGCCGGAGCACTTCGCCCTGGTGATCATCGCCCTGGTGCTGGCGCTGTGGAACGACTCCAGCCGGAAGCTGGCGCTGGTGGGGCTGCCCTACCTGCTCTACGCCCTGGTCTACGACTCCATGCGCTGGTACGCGGACGACATCCGCTCGCCGGTGATCCACGTCCGCGAGCCGTACGACTTCGACCTGCGCTTCTTCGGCATCCACGGCCTCACCCCCAACGAGTGGTGGCAGAAGCACACCAGCCCCGTGCTCGACTTCTTCTGCGGGCTGGCCTACACGCCGATGTTCTTCATCGGCGAGTCGGTGCTCCTCAGCATCTGGTTCGTGGCCAAGGGGCAGGTGCGCCGCGCCGAGCGGTTCACCTGGATCTTCGTGATCGCCAACTTCCTCGGGTTCGCCTGCTACTACGTCTACCCGGCGGCCCCCCCCTGGTACGTGGCGGCGCACGGCTTCGCCGTGGACATGAGCGTGCGGGCCTCGCCCGCGGGCGCCATCCGCTTCGACCACCTGATCGGCATTCCCCTGATGCAGGGCTTCTACGGGAAGAGCGCGGACGTCTTCGGCGCCATCCCCAGCCTGCACGTGGTCTATCCCTTCCTGGCGATGATCTACGGCTGGCACCTGCGCCGCTTCCGCTGGGTGGGGTTCTTCTACTTCTTCCTCGTCTGCCTGAGCGCGGTCTACCTCGATCACCACTACCTGCTGGACATCTTCCTCGGGCTGGGAATCGCGCTCCTGGTGATGGCGGTGGCGCGCCTGGCGTTGGGCTCGGTGGAGCCGCGGCGGGTGGCGGACGAGGAAGAGGAGCCCGCGCTCGCCCCCGCTCGGACCTGAGCGGGATTGCGTGTTAGGAAGATGAGGGACCCTGCCCCTGGGGGAGCGGCGCGCATGATCCGCATCACGCACCTGACGGGCAGCCGCAAGGGCAAGGTCGATTCCTCGGGGAAGCCCACGGTCCGCCTGGGCCGCGCCAAGGACTGCGACGTGCGCTTCGACGCCCAGGGCGACCCCAAGGTCTCCAACCACCACGCCGAGTTCCTCTACGAGGACGGGAGCTGGTTCGTGGTGGACACGGCCAGCACCAACGGCACGCTGATCGAGGGCAAGCGCATCGTCAAGCACCGGCTGCGCCAGGGCGAGGAGGTGCAGATCGGCTCCGGCGGGCCGCTGGTGAAGGTGGAGTTCGACGCCAAGGACGGCGCGGGGGGATCGATGAAGACCGAGGCGGTGCGCCTCGACTCCCTGCAGCCGCCGCCGCCGGCCTTCGACGCCACCACCGAGCTGCGGCGAGTCTCCGCGGAGCTGGAGCAGAGCACGGACACCGCCACCGCCCGGCTGGCGGAGGTGGCCGCGAAGAAGGTGGCCGAGGAGCGTGCCAAGGCGGGAGGCAAGTCGTCGGGCCGCACCCTGATGATCATGGCCGGCACCATGAAGGAGGTGCAGAACTCCGCCCGCAAGAAGACCGCCCGGCGCTGGGTGAAGGTGGTGGCGGCGGTGGGCGGGGTGGCGACGGTGGTGGTGCTGGCGATGGGGGTGGTGATCGGGCGGCAGCGGCGGCAGATCCGCGAGCTGGTGGAGCAGAAGCAGCGCATCGACCAGGAGATCGAGGCCGTCCAGCACCAGATGAACGAGGAGGAGGACGGCGAGCGCCTCGGCGCCCTGGAGGACAAGCTCACCACCCTCACCGGGAACGCCAAGCACACCCTGGCCGAGCTGAAGCAGTCGGACCAGGACACGGCCAGCGAGCTGGCGCAGGCAGGCGACGACCTGGACCGGCAGATCCGCGACATCCTGCGCAAGTTCGACGCCGAGACGTACGCCGTGCCGCCCATCTTCAAGGACCGGCTGAAGTTCCACATCGACGAGCTGGCGAAGGCCCCCAACCTCAAGTTCGTCTACTCGCGCAAGCAGCGCTATTGGCCGATGATCACCCGCGAGTTCAACGCCCTCGGCTTGCCGGAGGAGATGGCCTATCTGGCCTGGGCGGAGACGCAGTTCGATCCCAAGGCGAAGAGCTCCGCCGGCGCGGCGGGCATGTGGCAGATGACCGCCACCACCGCCCAGGGTTACGGGCTGACGGTGGACGGGAAGGTGGACGAGCGGTTCGATCCGGCCAAGGAGACCAAGGCGGCGGCGCGCCACATCGCCAACCTGCTCGCGGAGTACGGGAGCGACTCCTTCATGCTGGCGATCGCCTCCTACAACCGGGGCGAGGCCGGCGTGCGCCGGGTGCTGCACCAGGTGGCCCAGGAGCCCGGCGGCTTCCGCAAGGAGAAGCGGGACTTCTGGCACCTGTACCGGACCAAGAAGCTTCCCGAGGAGACGCGGGAGTACGTGCCCAAGGTGCTGGCGGCGGCGATCGTGTCGCGGGAGGCGAAGAAATACGGGCTGGAGTGAGGTCAGCGCGGTCGTGAGACGGTTTCCCGTCTGGCTCGCCATCGGAGGCTGCTGCTTGCTCCGTATCCAGCCCGCCTTGGCGGCGGGTCCATCATTCCGACCTCGTTCATACGCGGATCTCGCTTTCAAGGTGCCGCCCATGCTCGAGCGCGTCAACCGATCGGCCAAGAGGACCGGCCTGGCGGGATGGCCCGACCTTCCGGAGACCGAGACGATCCTCTCGAGCGGAATCGCACTCTCTTCCGATGCCCTGGCAAA
>Ga0335084_10006302_pt1 | contig 11787 bp, 9 predicted proteins | sample Lox_Sample_44_FD_206721 | JGI IMG/M metagenome (GOLD analysis project Ga0335084, IMG submission 206721) | Soil microbial communities from Loxahatchee National Wildlife Refuge, Florida, United States - Lox_Sample_4.4 | ecosystem: Environmental > Terrestrial > Soil > Wetlands | place: USA: Florida...
CGCGCGCGAACTCATCCATTCCCCGGCCGACGAGTCGATCCGGCAGTTGATCAGCGCGCCTCTGCGCCAATCGGAAACCGCTGCCGCCCTCCTCCGGCCTCCGCGCGGAACACCTTGATCGAGCAGCTCCAACTCCTGCCGGGTTACCTGGGCGCGCACCTGGGCCTGACTCTCGCCGCGCTCCTCGTAGGTATCGTTGTCAGCGTGCCGCTTGGCATCCTCGTCACCGGTTCCCGCCGCCTGGAGCCGTTCATCCTCGGCACCGCAAGCCTCATCCAGACCATACCCAGCCTGGCGTTGCTCGCTTTCATGGTCCCGGCCCTCGCAGCGTTGGGCGCGCAGAGCATCGGCTACCTCCCTGCACTCATCGGTCTCTGCTTCTACAGCATGCTGCCGATCCTGCGCAACACAGTCGTGGGCCTTTCGAACCTCGATCCTGCCGTCACCGAAGCCGCCCAAAGTGTCGGCATGACGCCGCGACAGCAACTCCTTCGCGTCGAGCTTCCATTGGCGCTTCCAGTCATCATCGCCGGCATACGGACCGCCACAGTCTGGACAGTCGGTACCGCTACCCTCTCAACGCCAGTCGGCGCCCCGAGCTTGGGCAACTACATCTTCAGCGGGCTGCAGACGCGCAACTACACCTCGGTCCTGGTCGGCTGCATCGCCGCCGCGGCATTGGCGCTGGTACTTGACGCGCTCGTGCGCGCCATCGAACTCGGCCTGCGCCGCCGCCGGCGCGTGCTGTGGGCAGGCTCGCTCTGCGTCCTCACCGGGCTAGCCCTATGGCCGCTCACAAACGTCCTGCGGGCGGTGACGATTCACGAAGAGACCACCGTCCGCATCGGCGGCAAGAATTTCACCGAGCAATACATCCTTACCCGCATCCTCGGCCGAAGTATCACCGCCGCCACCGGCAGGCCGGCGCGCCTTATAGAGTCCCTAGGTTCAACCGTGGCCTTCGACGCCCTGCGTCGAGATCAGATCGACGTCTACGTGGACTACTCGGGAACTCTGTGGACGACCGTGCTGGGACGTGCGGACAAGCCCGAAAGCCGCGCCGCGGTCATTGAGGATATCCGCCTCGGCCTCCAACCCTTTGGCGTCGAGTTAGTCGCTACGCTCGGCTTCGAGAACGCCTACGCCCTCGCCATGCCCCGGCCCCAGGCCGAGCGCCTCCACATCCGGCGCGTCAGCGAACTCCTCCCACATGCGCAAGCCATGACGCTCGGCAGCGACTACGAGTTCTTCCAACGGCCGGAATGGACCAGCCTCAAACAGACCTACAACCTCACCTTTCGCGAACTGCGCTCCATGGACCCGGCCCTCATGTACGAGGCCGTCCGCAGCGGCGGCGTGCAGGTCATCAGCGCCTTCTCAACCGACGGCCGCATCGCGTCCTATGACTTGCGTGTCCTCGACGACGACCGCGGCGCGATACCGCCTTACGACGCCATCATCCTCGTCAGTGCCAGGTTCTCCCGAAATAATCCCGATGTAATCAACACCTTGCGCTCGCTCGCTGGACGCATTGATGCGGCCCGAATGCGCAGCATGAACGCGAGTGTCGACGAAAAGGGGCTCTCCCCCGGCGAGGCCGCAGACGCTTTCCTTCAGGCCCAGGCACCCAGATGAAACTCGAGCTAACCAGCTTCACTCGGTCCCGCCATCAACTGGCCTACACGGCTCGCGTTGCCAGCCTGCAGTTCTCTACGTCCCTTTGGTACGACTCCGTCGACTTCGAGGAACTCGACGCAGCTTACTCGCCCGACACGGTCCGTCGCATCTGCTTTCACATCGTGGCCTTCGACCTGAACCGGCTGGTTAGTCTGAAACCCGGCTTCATCGACTTCGGCTGCTTTCACGATCTCGTCACGCCCGCGTTCAAAACCCTCTGGCAGCGGATTCTCGCCGGCGTCTGGGCGCAATGGCGATATGAAAACGGATTGCCCGACTACGCCGGACCCCAGTTCTGCCACCCGCTCGCAACCGCCCAACCACCGTCCGCCATCGCGATCAAGCACCGTTCGCCCGCCAACCTGGCCTTTTGCGGCGGAGGCAAAGACAGCTTGCTCGCTTTGAGCCTTCTGCGAGAGGCGGGCGAGGAGTTCGACAGTTTCGCCTATTCCCATTCCGTATATGGCGGCCACGCAGAGCAACATCAGTTGATTGACCGGCTCTTGGATCACACCGCCGCACGTCGCCGCCACCGTGTATGGATTTACGACGACTTTCTGCCGCTCCCCGTGTCTACATTCGCGCCGGAATTCGGCATCCGATCCATCACCGCCGCCGAAACGCCCGCCTCCGCTTTCATTGCATTGCCGCTCGTCATGGCACATGGCTTTCAGCACATGGTCTTGGCCCACGAGAGGAGCGCCGACTCCGGCAACATGAAGTGGGACGTCACCGGAGAAACCATCAATCACCAGTGGGGCAAGAGCTTCGAGGCTGAGCAACTGCTCGCCGGCTACATCTCGCGAAATCTCCTGTCGAACGTTCATTATTTCAGCCTGCTCAAGCCCGTTCACGATGCGGTGATTTTTTCCGCCCTGCGGCAGTTATTTCCAGCGATCCTTTCTGCCCATTCCTGCAACCTTCAGAAGCCCTGGTGCAAGCGGTGCGCGAAGTGTGCCTATGTCTACCTGAACTACGCCGCCTATCTCCCCGAAGAAGTTGTGCATGCAGCGTTCAATGAAAACCTCTTCGGCGTCGAGGAAAACCTCATCTGGTTCCGCCAGCTGCTCGGGCTGGAAGGACATACACCGTTTGAGTGCGTCGGTCAGGTCGAAGAGTCCCGCCTCGCAATGGCCCTATGCCGCGCGCGCGGTCTTGCCGGAAACGCCCTGAAACTGTACCAGTCTACCGGTGCCCCCGAGATCGACTCGCTGTTCGCCGTCTCGAAGAACACCCATCAAATCCCGCCCCCTTTGGCACACAAAGTGCTCCCCCTACTGGAACAAGCAGCTGCCTCGGGATGTGATTACGTACGGTCGTTGCTTCGGTAACAAACATGCCCGCCGTCCGCGAGGTAACATAATGAGCTAGCTGGGTCGGCCGCATCGTGTCAGAGGGGATGCATGCCGGAACAATACGACGCCATCATCATCGGGACCGGACAGGCCGGCCCATCCCTGGCCGTAAAACTGGCCGAGGCCGGCCAAAAAGTAGCCATTGTCGAGCGTCATCTCTTCGGCGGCACGTGCGTCAATACGGGGTGCATTCCCACCAAAACCCTCGTCGCCAGTGCGCGCGCCGCGCACGTCGCCCATCGCGCGAACGATTTTGGCGTTCTCATCGACTCCCCGGTCCGAGTGGATATGAAGCGCGTAAAAGCCCGCAAAGATGGAGTCTCGGGCGAATCGCGAACCGGCGTAGAGGCTTGGCTGAAGAACACGCCGAATTGCACCGCGTATCAGGCTCACGCCCGGTTCCTCTCTGATCATGAGGTCAAAGCGGGCGACGCCGTTCTCCGGGCCGGCAAGATCTTCATCAACACGGGTGGGCGAGCCGCAACCCCCGCGATCTCGGGCCTCGATCAGATCCCCTATCTTACGAACTCCTCGATGATGGACATCGACTTTCTCCCCGAGCACCTGGTCATCGTCGGAGGCAGTTACATCGGCCTGGAATTCGGTCAAATGTACCGGCGCTTTGGAAGTAAGGTCACCATCGTCGAAAAGAGCCCAAGGCTGATCAACCGCGAGGATCCGGACATCTCCGATGCGATCCGCCAGATTCTCGAGAACGAGGAAATTGACATACACCTCAGCGCCGAGTGCATCGCAGTCGCAAAAGCAGACGCGGGTGTGGAGGTTCGGGCTGACTGCGGCTCCGCCGCGAGAACCGTCGTCGGTTCCCATCTGCTCCTGGCCGTCGGCCGGCGTCCGAATACCGACGACCTCGGCCTCGAAAACACCGGAATACAGTGCGATAAGCGCGGCTACATAAAGGTCGACGACCAGCTCCAAACCGGCGTTCCGGGCGTATGGGCCCTCGGCGATTGCAACGGCCGGGGCGCCTTCACCCACACCTCCTACAACGACTTTGAGATTGTCGCCGCCAATCTTCTCAACAATGACTCGCGCCGCGTCTCCGACCGCATCACGGCCTACAACCTCTACATCGATCCGCCGTTGGGCCGCGCGGGAGCGACCGTCACCGAAGTCCTGGCTTCTGGCCGACCCGCCCTCATCGGCGAACGTCCCATGACGCGAGTGGGCCGCGCCCGGGAAAAAGGCGAGACGCAAGGCTTCATGCGCATCATCGTCGACTCCGAATCCAGGCAAATCCTCGGCGCCGCGATTCTCGGAACCGAGGGCGACGAAGCCATCCACTGCATTCTCGATTGCATGTACGCCAAGGCTCCCTACATCACCCTGCAGCGCGCCATGCACATCCATCCCACAGTTTCCGAATTGGTGCCAACCTTGCTTGGCGAACTAAAACCGCTCGTGAACCCCCACTACTTCAAAACCTGAATCAACCATGGAAACGCTACTCATCGCCCACGACCGGCCAACGCTCATGTCCAGGCTTCGTCAGGCCCGGGCTCACACGGACGAGATCTTCGCGATCGTCCGCCCTGAAGCCATCTACAGCCGGCCCATTGCCGAACGTCACCGCATCGTCTTTTACGTCGGCCATGTCGAGGCCTTCGACTGGAATCTGCTGCGTGAACCGTGTGGTCTAGTCGGCCAAAATCCTCAATTTGATCGTCTGTTCGCGTTTGGCATCGATCCCGTAGACGGCAATTTGCCGTCGGATGAGCCCGAGGACTGGCCAACCCATGAAGAAGTAATCCGTTACCGCGACCGGGTCCGGAGCACCCTCGACTGCGCCATCGAAAACTTACCCGAACCGGACTTACTCCTCAATGTCGCCATTGAACACCGTCTGATGCATGCCGAGACTCTCGCATACATGTTCCACCAGTTAACGCTCGAACAGAAGTCTCGTCAAAGAGTAAGGCGCACTCTACAAGCCGATGCGTCGACGCCCGATTCCGTGCCCATCCCCGCGGGCAAGGCGACACTCGGCCTGCACCGCGATGCCGGCGCATTCGGCTGGTGCAACGAGTTCGAACAACACACCATTCACGTTCCGGCATTCTCCGTCGACCGGTACAAAGTGACAAACGGGCAGTTCCTCGAATTCATAGAACAGGGCGGCTACGGCAATCGTGACTTGTGGACCGCCGCCGATTGGGAATGGAGGACCGACCACTCCATCGCGCACCCCGTCTTCTGGCTTCGTCGTGACGGCGAATGGTTCTACCGATCGATGTTCGATGAACTCCCCCTCCCGCTTGACTGGCCCGTGTACGTCAGCCACGCCGAGGCAAGTGCATACGCGCGCTGGCACGGCAAAGCATTGCCGTCGGAAGCGCAATGGCATCGCGCGTCGCAGGGCCTCGCTTACCCGGACGACGATCCGGCAGTCGACATCTGGGACCCTGCCCCCGTTCAATCCCCCGCCCTCGGCGCGAGCGATTTCGGGATTCATGGCCTCGCCGCCAACGGATGGGAATGGACATCCACTGAATTTCACCCGTTTCCAGGATTCGAGCCGTACCCCTTCTACCCGGGATACTCGGCCAACTTCTTCGACGGCCAGCATTACGTTCTCAAAGGGGGCAGCGTGCGCACCGCGGCCTGCATGCTTCGGCCCAGTTTCCGCAACTGGTTCCAGCCGCGGTATCAATTCGTCTACGCCGGATTCCGCTGCGTGGGCGGTGAACGATGCTAGCCGCCGCCGTCGCAGCCAGCAACCCCGTGGAGCAGTTCGCCTTCGATGTCCGCGAGGGCCTCTCCAAATCACAAAAGGAACTTCCGTCCAAGTACTTTTACGACGCGCTCGGCTCCGCGCTCTTCGAAACCATATGCCTGCTTCCCGAGTACGGACTGGCCCGCGCCGACGAACGCCTGCTGTGCCGGAATGCGCGCGATATTGTGAGCCGTATTCCCTATCCCGCGGTCGTCGCCGAGCTTGGCAGCGGCAGCGGACGAAAAACCCGCTGGATTCTCGACCAGCTCTGTAGACGGGGCAATGTGTCCTACTACCCCATCGAGATCTCCCCAAAAGCGCTCGCCTCGTGCGCGGCCGAGCTCGACGACATCGGGCGCGAATACCTCGACGGTCTGCGCTCCGTTGCCGCAGCGCGCCCGCCGGATAGTCACTTGCTTGTCTTGTTCCTGGGAAGCACAATCGGCAATTTCGATGCCGGTGCCGATGTGCGTTTTCTCGCTGAAGTGCGCAACATCCTCGCCCCTGGCGATTCGCTCCTGCTCGGAACCGACCTTCTCAAGCCGGTCGAGCTCCTCGTACAGGCCTACGACGACCCCTTGGGAGTCACCGCGGCTTTCAATCTCAACCTGCTGGCGCGCGTCAACCGCGAACTCGATGGCAACTTCCATCTCCCCGCGTTCGAACACGTGGCCTGCTTTAATGTGACGACCTCGAGTATCGAAATGCATCTTCGGTCAAAGCGACGGCAACGGGTCCACGTGCGGCAAAGCGCGGTCGCAGTCGAGTTCGAGGAAGGCGAAACCATCTGGACCGAAACCTGCCACAAGTTCACGCGCCGCGAGATTGAACAACTCGCCCGCTCATCAGGTTTCCAGGTTGCGGCCCAGTGGGTGGATGAAACCTGGCCGTTTGCCGAAAGCTTGTTCGTTGCGGAATAAGCGGTTAGATCCCCGCGTACCAGGCGTAGCCAGCTTCCGGCGCCGCCGAGCCAAGGCCCTTGCCGAAGCCCTTCAAGCTGTCGGTGACCGTCAGACGTGTGATGTATTTCACGCTTTTATAACCCAGGTGCCGCGGAACGCGAAGACGCAACGGGCCTCCATGTCCGACCGGAAGCTCGCCTCCATTCATCCCGTACGTGACAAACGTCTGCGGATGCAGAGCGTCCACCATATCCACGCTGTCCCACCACCCCTCTTCGAGCGAGGTGTAAACAACATACCGGGCTTGCGGCAAGGTCTCGACCACATTCAGAACGTGGGCCAACGGCACACCGGTCCACTCGGCAATGAACGACCAACCTTCCTCGCAGGCCAAATGAGTAATCTGGCTGCGGGAAGGAAAGCTCTTGAGCTCAGCCAGCGAGAACGATGCAGGCCGGCCCACTAGGCCATCAACGGTCAGCTTCCAGTCGGCAAACCCGCCCGACTGTAACCGTTTGAACGCGTCATCCTGAGGCGGCCGTCCGTTCGCAAACGGACTCGCCGAAATCTGGCTGCGCGGAAACTCACGAGCCAGCGAGTGGCGAGCCAGCAACCGGTGCGTGGCATAGGTCAGCGTTTCACCCGGCCCGTAGATCCCCCCATGGTCAGGCGGGATCAAGCCATAGCGATCCGCCAGGCGTGCGGCCACAGCCAGCCCGGAGGCGCCTGCTACCGTCCCCAGACCAGTAGTAATCAGCTTCCGGCGTGAGAAGTTACTCATGTGCGCGCCCCGTAATCATAGCCCTCATGCGGCTTCCGAACCCGGACAACCAAACCATCGCGATGTGAACCAGAAGGAAGCCGGCCAGCGCCAGGGAAACAAAGAAATGAATCGTACGCGCCGATTGCTGGCCGCCAAGAGTGGTGACCACCGCGGGATAAGCGGACGTCACCCCAGGCGACATTGCCAGCCCCGTCCAAATCGTGAGCGGAAACAGAACGAAAATCACAACCAGGTACGTGACGCGCTGAAGCACGTTATACGACTTACCGTCGTCCGCCTTCAGTCGCATGTGATTCGCAATGACCTTCGAAACCTCCCCCCACGACAGGTCGGCCGACCCTGGCAGCAAGTTGTCACGAAAATGGCGCGTGAATATCCCCCACACCACATAGAACAATCCCGTCAACACGACGGCCCACGCAGCCTGAAAGTGGAGATACCGGCTCCATCCATTCTGATCAGGCAGCACATAACCGTAACCGGTCGGCACCGATGATCGGGATGCCGGAATCGGAATCGAAAACAGGGGCTGGGTCAGAACGTTCCCCGTCTCCCCCCAATAAAAGCGCGGGTGAGAAATGACGATCTCAATGCCGGTCAGCAGCAGCGCGAGAAAGCACACCGCCGTAATCCAGTGAGTAACGCGCACGGCCGCCCGGTGCCGGGGTGTACTTGTACCCCCGGGAATAGCGGAAGCGCGACTCACAGCCCAGGCTGAGTCTGCCACAGGGCGATAATAGCATGCGAATTCAGGCTGTCAAAGCGAAACCGTCACTCGCAGAAAGGTGGCAGGTATCGCAGTCCCACCGTTACCGCTCGTATTCTGCGCTTTCGCTAATTCCAGCAGTTGGTTGTGGAACTCCTCGCCTCGTCCGCTCGCTTCGGCCGCCTCAAACGCGTTCATCGTCGGGCCATAGTAGCGTTCAAGTGATTCGACGAAGGCAGCCGGCCCCTTATCGGGCGACACGAAATGATATGTGTCCTTCACCATCGATATCTTGTCCTTGGACACTCCAGCCTGCCCAAAACGCTCGATGATGTGGCTGTCCACGCCCCAAGTCATCGGACTTACAAAACCCTCCGGCGGTGGCGGCAGGTACGACGACCCGATTTTCAGCAACTGCGAAACGAAAGAGGTAGTATCGTTCGGAATCCAGTTCCCCATCACGATACGGCCACCCGGTTTGGTCACCCGGACCATCTCCTTGGCTACTTCGAATGGCTTGGGAGCGAACATGGCGCCGAACACGGATAGCGTCAGATCAAACGAATGCTCTTCCACCCCCTGCAACTCACTCGCATCTCCCTGCTGAAACTTCAGCCTGTTGAGCTTAGCTTGTGCGGCCCGCTCTTTACCGGCCTCGACAAGGTTCATCGCAATGTCGATTCCTAAGACCTCCGCCCCCGAACTGGCGAGCGGAACCGCCGTGGTGCCGTCACCGCAGCCGAGGTCCAGAGCCCGCAGCGGCGGCCGGATTCCCAGTGACTCGACGACCGATTCTCCCGATTCGCGCATAAACGCCGCAATCTTGGTAAAGTCGCCTTTCTCCCATAACGCTTGATTTGCATTCATAGCATCTCCTCTATCGCTGTTTACCTGCCCAGGGCTACAATTGTGCAGTACGCCGCCTGGGAACGGCCATACCTGGGCGTCCGTATCAATTGCTCAAGAGTCCAGCCGATGGTGAGACACACAGAACGTTACAGGGCGTCCAGGGGGGCGACATGGATGCATTCTCCGAGGTACTGACCGGAGTCAAGCTGAACGGCGCCTTCTTCTTCAACGCTGAATTCTCAGCGCCGTGGAACTTCTCCGCGCCGGCATCGAATGTCCTCGCGTCCCTGCTTTCCCCCGCCACCTCGCATCTCCTCCTGTACCATTACCTCATCGAAGGACAGGCGCTGGTGCAATCTGCGGACGGACAGTTGCTCCATCTCGCCCCGGGAGAAGTCGTCATCTTCCCGCATGGCGATCCCCATCACATGGCCAGCGGCCCGGGAGCCGTCCCATCCTTTGCCGCCTCGGCAATTTCGTCCAAAATTCGGTTGCATGACCTCACCCCTCTGAAGGCCGGCGGCGGCGGCGAAACCGCCCGCTTTGTTTGCGGGTACATGAGTTGCGAGCCGTACCTCATCCGCCCGATCCTCAATGGTCTCCCATCCGTCTTCAAGGTCAACATCCGGGCCGATCGTTCCGGCCAATGGCTGGAAAGCTGCATTTTGCACCTCGTCGAGGAAGCCGTTTCCGGACACGTAGGCAGCGACGCCATGCTCTCCAAGCTCTCTGAAGCGTTGTTCGTCGACACCCTCCGCCGCTACGTCGCCAACTTGCCCGAACAACAAAAAGGCTGGCTCGCCGGAGCACGCGATCCCGTCGTGGGCAAAAGCCTCGGCCTCCTTCACAGCCGGATTTCCCATCCCTGGACCATCGCCAGCCTCGCCGGCGAAGTAGGCATCTCGCGCTCGGCTCTCGTGGAGCGCTTTACCCGCTATCTATCCGAGCCTCCCATGACATACTTGACCCGCTGGCGGCTCCAACTGGCCGCGCGGTCGCTGACCAAAACATCGCGGGGCGTCTCCGAGATCGCCGCCGACGTCGGCTATGAATCGGAGGCCGCCTTCAACCGCGCCTTCAAGCGTGAATTCGGACAGCCTCCCGGGCGCTACAGAAGCGTTGCCCGCAACCTGCCGTCAGGCCCAGCTTAGATTCGTAATCGAGTAAGCCGGCAGCGTAAGTTGCGTCATCAGGCCGCCCACGCGAACCTGGACCGGCCGGTCGCCCGCAGTCGGATTGCTCAGAACAAGGACCTTGGTCCCATCGCGGTGAGTGAACGCCGCATGCGCCACCATATCCCCGCCGCCCTGCGACCCGAACCGCTTCGAACCGCGCCGGGCCGCGTGCGTGTAATGCTTCAAAACCCAATAGTCAGGTCCCCGCGAAATCTCCCGCGTCTTCGAATCGATCGTGATCGTGCCTCGGGCATTGACGAACGGACCGATATTCGGATTCCCTTTTTCGTCCAGCACGATGTTCCATAGCATCAGAGCCCTCGTCCAGTGGCGAACCGCCGAGGCCGCCAGGACACCGCCGCGCGCGATTCGGATGTTCGGCGGCACTCGCTCCCGGCGCGGAGCCTCCGTCGAGGCCTGCGGCGCCGCCCCGGCAAGTCCTCCACCCGCGAAAGCCCCCGCGCTGCCGAAATCGCCCTCCGTCCAGTATGTGTGCTTGTCCGGATACGCATCGTGAACGCGGCTCATCGCATCGACCGTCCCCAGGTACGGATGCCAAGCCACTCCATCGATATACCGGTTGAACCCCGCATCTTCGAGCGAATTGATCACGCGGCCCCAAAGATTCCAGTTGTGATCCAACATCCAGATCTTCGTCTTGACGCCGTTCTTCTCAAATGCAGGACCCAGGAACTGGCTCACAAAAACAATCTCGTGCTCCTGCGCCCAAACGCACGCGGGCATGCGCCCGTCCTGGTCCGTATCCACTTCGTTCTGCGACGTGATCGCGTCCACGGACACGCCCTCAGCCTCGTAAGCCTTCAGAAACTTGACCAGGTATTGCGCGTAAACCGCAAAATTCTTCGGCTTCAGCGACCCGCCTAACATCGTCCCGCTGGCCTTCATCCAGCCCGGAGGGCTCCACGGGCTTGCCAGGATGAACAGCTCGGGATTGATCTTCCGCGCCGACCGCAACTCCGGCAGCAAGTACTGTTTGTCCTGGTCGATCGAAAACCGCTTCAGCTCCGGATCAGGCTCCCCCTCGTCATAGCTGTACATCTTGGTCGAAAAATCGCTCGACCCGATGCAGATTCTGGTCACGGCCATGCCCAGTTCCGAGGGGTGATACAGCTCGCGGAGGAATTGATCACGCGCCCGCGGATCAAGCTGGTTGATCATGTAGGCGGAAGCATCGGTCAAAGCTCCCCCAAAACCCAGCATCTCTTGGTACGTGCGCGCCGGGTCGAGAGTGATTGCATCATCGGCCTTCGGCCCCGCCGGCTGCCATTCGAGCGATGGCTGCTCGGCGAAGTGATCCGTCCCCGCGGTTCGATGAACTTTGATGGTTCGGGGTGTATCTGAGTTCTGCGCACTTGCTGGCAATGTGTTGAACCATGCCGCCGCGCTGGAAGCTTTGAGGATGTCTCTACGGGAGGTTGCGCTTGGCATAAAGCCCGATTCTATGCCCGCCAACGTTGTGCCACAACCCAGGTATTCTACAGACATGCACAGACGCTCGTTTCTTAGCCTCTCGACCTACGCCGCCGGCTCGCTCCTCGCCGCCCCCAGCCAGGCGCCGGCAAACAAGCGCGAGCGCATGCTGCA